>Ga0326727_10014660_pt1 | contig 17018 bp, 14 predicted proteins | sample MB2enrmetagenome_FD_207643 | JGI IMG/M metagenome (GOLD analysis project Ga0326727, IMG submission 207643) | Lab enriched peat soil microbial communities from McLean, Ithaca, NY, United States - MB29MY | ecosystem: Environmental > Terrestrial > Soil > Wetlands > Peat | place: USA: New York...
GCGGGCGCGGCCTCGGCCTCGGTAAGCTGCAATGGGGCGCCGAGACCGCCAGAGTGGAACAGCGACAGAGGGTTGGAGTACAGGCGATCAAGACTGGGGGGAAGATGCGTGGTGAGGAACCAGAACCCTCCCACCAGCAGAACAACCAAACAAATTCGGCGCAGTTTCATAGCGTGCAAACCTCTAGAGAGACCAGTTTTCAGTTGTCAGTATTCAGCAAAATTCTGATGGCTGTGAATAGGAAACGCCGCCCTGGCCTTTACACTGCTGACCCCTGATTCCTGACCCTGATCCCTGACAACTGACTGCTATTTTAAAGACTCATTCCGCAAGAATTTGTTGCTTTCGGCCTGGAGACGCGGCCACAAGGCCTCCACCTGGGCGTGGAGGGCGTCCTTATCCCCTGTATTTTCGAGAACATAGTCTGCCCGGGCGGCCTTGACCGCATCGGGAATCTGGTGCGCCAGGCGCAGCCGGGCATCGGCTTCGGCGGCTGCGCGTCCGGCCTCGGTGGGGCTGACGCGAGCGGCATAGCGGGCTATCTTCAGCTCGTCGGGGGCCGTGACCACGATGATGCGGTCCAGGCGGCGCAGCCAATTGGCCAACTCGCTCTCGCTTTCGCCGCGGGCGCGGGCGTCGCGCTCGACCTCAAAAATCAGCGCCGACTCGATGACCGCGACAGCCGCCGGGTTGCGCGCAAAAACCTCGTCCATCCAGCGCCACTGCGCGGCGATCACCGCCGGATGCACGATGGCGTTCAACTCCTGCAGCCGTCCGCCCTGGAAGGCCAGTTGTGCCAGCCGCGCGCGGTTCAACCGGCCGTCGGGGCCGACGACCTCGCGGCCAAAATGTTCGACAATCGAGGAGAAAACCGGCTGGCCCGGCTTCATCAGCGCCCGGCCCAGCTCATCGGCCTCGATGACCTCTGCGCCCAGCGCGCGCAGCGCGGCCGCGACGGTGCTCTTGCCCGATCCCAGCCCGCCGGTGAGGCCTACTCTCAGCATGAGCGAAAAAACTCCCTGTCAGGTTCGCGTCTGTGCACTTTCATTCCCTCAGGGGCTGAAGCCCGTACCCTTCAAAACAGCGTTCCCGCCGAGGCTTACTGGATTCCCCGCCGCATCTTCGCCGCGCGCACCGTGTTGGCCATCAGCATGGCGATGGTCAGCGGACCCACGCCGCCCGGAACCGGCGTATAGGCCCCGGCCAGCTCGAAGGCCTTGGGGTGAACGTCACCCACCAGTGTCGAGCCGCGTTTCAGGAAGCCGGCCTCGCGTTTGGCGTTGCCCGCGAAGAAGCGGTCGAAGTCGGCGCGGCTGGTGAGGCGGTTGATGCCCACATCGATGATGGTTGCGCCGGGGGTGATCATCTCCGGGGTGATAAAGCCGGGGCGGCCGATGGCGGCCACCAGAATTTCGGCCTGGCGGGTAATCGCGCCCAGGTCGCGGGTCTTCGAGTGGCAAATGGTGACCGTGGCGTTCTGGTGCAGCAACAGCATGGCCGCTGGCTTGCCCACAATGTCGCTGCGGCCCACCACCACGGCGTGCTGGCCGCTGATGGGAATCCCGCTGCGCTTGAGGATTTCGATGATCCCGGCCGGCGTACAGGGGGCCAGGGCCGGCCGGTTCGCCTGCAAACGGCCGGCGTTCACCGGGTGAAAACCGTCCACGTCCTTGGCGGGCGAGACGGCGTCGAGCAGGGCCTTGGTATCGACGTGGGCGGGCAGCGGCAACTGGATCAGAATGCCGTCGATCTCTTCGCGGGCGTTGAGCTGGGCCACCAGCGCGAGCATTTCTTCGGTGGTGACCGAGGCGGGCGGCGCGATCAGTTCGCTGAAGATGCCCAGCTCGGCGCAACTGGTAACCTTGCTGCGGACGTAAATCTGCGAGGCGGCGACGTTGCCCACCAGTACTGCCGCCAGGCCTGGCCGGATGCCTTGGGTGGCCAACAGCTTTACTTCTTCCGCAACTTCCTGCTTGATGGCTGCGGCAATCGCCGCGCCGTCGAGAATTTTTGGCATTCTTCGCTCCAGAGTGCAATTTTACAAGCCGGAGCCGGAATTGGGGCTTCAGGCAGTTGGCGGCTCTTCCGCGCCCGGTTCACCGGACTTCTCTTCGACCGGCTCGACGCGGATTTTGCTGATGCGGTGGGCTTCCATCTCGACCACCGTCAGGCGGCGGCCCTCGTAGGTCACCGATTCGCCGGGCTGGGGGATGTGGCCGAGGCGCACAAGCAAGAAACCGGCCAGGGTTTCCACGCCGCCCTCGCGCGGCAGGCTCCACTGCATCTGAGTTTCCAGGTCGCGCAGGTTTACGCCGCCGTCCATCAGCAGCGCTCCACTGGCGGTGGTGAGAACGGGGTGTGCGGGCGAGGCGAACTCGTCCTCCAACTCCCCGGTCAACTGCTCGATGGCGTCCTCGGCGGTGACCAACCCGACCGTCGAGCCGTACTCGTCGACCACGATGGCTATCTGGCGGCGGCGCTGCTGGAAGTCGCGGATCAGGTCGAGGACGGTTTTGGTCTCGGGCACCACCAGAACATCACGCATGATCTGGGAGAGCTTGAGTTCGACAAAGGGCTGATTTGGCCGGCAGGTCGAAGTTCCCGAAAAGCCTTCCTCGGGGGCTAAAGCCCTGGGTGATTTTGGCTGGTTGATGTACGGGCTGAAGCCCGTACCCTTCAAAGCGGGTTGCTGGACCGAAGTGCGCTGCGCGGCTGGGCGGAAGAAGATCAGCCGCGCCAAGTCCTTCGAGTAGACGATGCCGACGATGTGCTCCGGGCCGCGGCTCTCGTCGTAGACCGGCACGCGGGAGTGCATGTGGCCGATGACCTGGGCGCTGGCCGCTTCGATGGGCAGGTTCGAGGGCAGGGAAAAAATCTTCTGGCGCGGGGTCATGATCTCGCGGACGGGCACCTCGTCCAGTTCCAGAACGCGGTGAATGAGCGTCTCCTGAAAGCGGGGCAGAACGCCCATGCGGCGGGCGGCGGTGGCGATCAGCTTCAACTCTTCGGGCGAGTGAACCTGGGCGCGTTCGGTTATGGGAATGTCGAAGCCGCGCAGAATGACCGCAGCCGATCCCTTCAGCAGGCGCACCGCCGGTCGGGCCAGCGCCATGAAGGCGAGCATCGGCGGGGCCACGGCGACGGCCAGCGCCTCAGCGCGGCGCAGGGCGAGAGATTTTGGCACGAGTTCGCCGATGACCACGTGAAAGTAAGTAATGAAGGCGAAGCCAAGGGCGACGGCGATGACGGCCGCGAGGTGGGCGAAGGCATGAGCGTGGGCTAGAGGCTGGGGCAGAGCGGCGATCCAGCCGAGAAAGACGGAGGCGGCGAGCGGTTCGCCAATCCAGCCCAGAGCCAGCGAACAGAGGGTGACACCTAGCTGCACAGCGGGCAAAAAATTGTCCAGATCGTTCTGCAAGCGGCGGACGGCGTGAGCTCCGGGCAGGTTGGCGGCCAGCATCTGCTCGATGCGCGTCTCGCGGACCGAGACCAGGGCGAACTCGGCGGCCACAAAAAAGGCGTTGGCCAGAATGAGCATGGCCACGGCGACAAATTCGAGCAGCGACAATCCGTGCATCTCGCCTGTGAGCATAGCATTCCCCAGAGGGCAGGGATTACGGATTAGGGCGCCAGGGGCAGCTTAGCCTCGGCCTACTCCCTTGTTCGCCCGCGGCAACCCCTTTGGAAGCAGGCCGCCACGCTCTGCGTATGAACCAAAAGCAGCGGGCCGGTGCTGCCGGGCTTAACATGGTGGACGAGCGGACAATAGCCTTCGTCTGGGTTGCGAAGTTTGCTCCATTCCTTTATGGGCGCATCTTGTTCTGTTAAGGGAACATCTTGCCTGACAATTCAGCCTTGCCTGGCCCAGTTTCGGCCGGGCCAACTTCGGGCCGGCTTAGCTTTGGGCCGGCCTAGCTTCACCATTTGCGCAGCCCGCCGAACTGGAGAAGTTGCGGATAATTTCGTTTGGTCCCTGACCCATTACACTGAAATTATGGTTCACGTTTTACGCCCAATTCCGGTTGAGTCGCTGAAACTGCTGGTCTTCGATCTGGATGGGACGCTGATCGACTCGGCGCAGGATTTGTGCAATAGCGTCAACGCCGCGCTGGGCCACGTGGGCTGCGAGACACTGCCTGACCCGCTGATTGCCAGCTTTGTGGGCAACGGTGTCCTGCTGCTTCTGCGCCGCTCGCTGGCTCGGGCGCAGGGGATTCCACTCGATCAGGTGGAGGAAGCGCTGCTGGCTCGGGCGCAGAGCTTCTTCCTCGACTACTATCGCGAGCACAAGCTGGATTTCACCTGCGCCTACGAGGGAGTGCTGGAGGCGCTGGCGGCGCTGAAGCAATTGCACGACTTGACGGACGAAGCCGGCCGGAGCCGAGGCCAGGCGATGGCCGTGCTGACCAACAAGCCGGTTCGCCCGGCGCGCGAAATCTGCGCGGCTCTGGGCCTGGCGCCTTACTTCATGAACATTTACGGCGGCAACAGTTTCCCCACCAAGAAGCCCGATCCCGGGGGGCTTTTGGCGCTGATGACAGAGGCCGGCGCGCGGCCTGACGAGACGGTGATGGTCGGCGACAGCAAGGTGGACGTCGAAACGGCGCGCAACGCCGGAGCCTGGTCGGTCGGCTGCACCTTCGGCCTGGCGCCGGGCAGCCTCTCGGACGCTCCGCCTGATGTCATCGTGGATTCGCCAGACGACTGGACTGCGGCGCTCAGCCACGTGAAGACCGGGCTCCGGCCATAAAGCGGTTCTTCCGTTGCGGTAGAGTGAGAGCATCGCCCCCGAGTTTTTTCTTTAAGACTATTGTCGTAAATGAAAATTCTGAAGGGAGCAGGGGGCTTCAGCCCCCTGCCAGAGAACGAATAAACAGGGCCTTCAGGCCCGGGCTTTTGCCGCTTTTCACCGGAGACGCTGCGCAGACTGGAGAACCGCTAGATGGACGCGATGGCCGCCATGAATCCGGGTTCGCTGCGCCCCCTGCGAATCGTCCTGCCCGGCGGCAGCGGGCTGGTGGGCCAGGTGCTGGCGAGCTACTTCCAGCAGCGCGGCCACCATGTGACCGTGCTGACTCGCGGCCCCTACGCGGCCTCCTGGCAGACCGTCCACTGGGACGGCGAGAACATGGGCCCGTGGACCGAGTGCCTGGAAGGCGCCGATGTCTGCATCAACCTGGCCGGGCGCAGCGTCAATTGCCGTCACAACGCGGCCAACCGCCAGACCATTTATGACTCGCGCATTCGCTCCACGCGCCTGCTGGGCCGTGTAATAGCCGGGCTTCGTGAGCCGCCCCGGCTTTGGATGAACGCCTCGGCGGCCACCATCTACCGGCGCGCCGTCGACGAAACCGGGGGCGACCTGCCCCTCGATGAAGCGGCGGAGCTCGATGAGGCGGTGAAGGTGGAGGGCGGCGATGAGCAGGCTTGTGGCGATTCCGAAGGCTGGCGCCAGCGCCGTGGCTTTTCGGCCCGCGTGGCCAGGGACTGGGAGGCCGCTTTCTTTGCCGCCCAGACGCCGCTCACCCGCAAGGTGGCCCTGCGCAGCGCGGTCGTCCTCAGCCCCACGCCGGGCAGCGCCTTTGCCGTTCTGTCGCATCTCGTCCGGCTCAGCTTTGGCGGCAAGCAGGGTTCCGGCCGCCAGTTCGTCGCGTGGATTCACGAGTCCGATTATGCCCGCGCCGTCGAATTTCTGATCTCCCGCGAAGATCTGGAGGGCCCCGTCAACCTCGCCGCGCCCCAGCCGCTCGCCAATCGCGAGTTCATGGCGGCGCTGCGCGAGGCCTGGGATGTGCCCAACGGCCTGCCCGCGCCTTGGCCGGCCATCAAGCTCGGCGCATTCTTGCTGCGCACCGAGCCGGAACTGGTGCTCCAAAGCTGCCGCGCCGTTCCGGGCCGCCTGCTCGAAGCCGGATTTGAGTTCCAGTTCCCTGAGTGGCCCGAAGCCGCCGAAGACCTGGTGCGGCGGTGGAAAAGCAGGAACGAATGAGTTGTCCGTTGTCTGCGTCAGTTTTCCGGCGTCGGGGGACTGACGACTGACAACTGACAACAGCTTTTCGCTACTTCACCGGCGTAATGTCGGTCACTGGCAGGTCCTGGTGGGCGAGCAGAATCTCGAATCGTCGCTGCTCTTCTCTTTTATAGGTTTCCTGGTCCGGCCACAGCTCCTTGATGAATGCCTCCTCGTCGGGATTTGAGGTGGTGGCCACGGTTGAGTTCTTGTAGCGGATGGTCACGCGGAAGTCCCAGCGGCCGTCTTCGGTGGTGTGGTAAGCCGGCGACTCAATCTTCAAAGAAAGAATGCGGCCCGTGGCCTGAATCTTCTGGAGCAGCGGGTAGTGATTCTTGAGGAATAATTGCAGAAACTCCTGCTGATGGCCCCACTGGCATTTGTAGTAGTACTCGATGGTGTAGGGCTGATCGGCGCCCACCTGCGGCGGCGCGCCCTGCGCCACCAGCGGCACGGACAACGAAGCGAAAAAGAGTACGGCGAGAACGGCGAGAAAAATCCTGCGCATAGAGCCTCCATTCAACGGTTACGAGCATTGTAGCGCGGGAAAATCCCCCCAAGGCGTCAGCCTGTTCAAGGCGGGCCGCGCCTTTGCTTCGCCTGGCCTGCCGCACCATCCCGGGGCCAGCCGGAACCCAGAGGCCGGCGCGAAACCCTCCACCGCCGCGCTCACCCCGAATTTTTTGCTTGCAAATCCACCCCCCTCGTGGCAGTATGCCGACAAGAAAGGTAGACCGCACATGAAGGGTAGTCCGAAGGTTATTGAGCAACTGAATCGTGCGCTCCGCGAGGAGCTCGCTGCCATCAATCAGTACATGGTTCACGCCGAAATGGATGAGAACTGGGGATATGAGCGGCTAGCCAAGCTGATCCAGAAGCAGTCCATCGACGAGATGAAGCATGCCGAGGCGCTCATCGAGCGCATCTTGTATCTGGACAGTGCGCCAACCATGGCGCCGGTACCCCTGGCGATTGGCAAAAACGTCAAAGAGATGCTCGAGTCCGACTTGAAGGCCGAGACCGGAGCCATCGCGCTCTATAACGAGGCTGCTCTGATCGCAGCGGACGAAAAAGACAACGGCACCCGCGATCTTTTCATCAAGCTGCTCAAGGAAGAGGAAGGGCACGCAGACTTTCTTGAAACCCAGTTGCATCAGATCGCGGAGATTGGCTACGAGCGCTATCTGATCACGCAGGCCGGCGAAGGCGAGTAGTTCCAGACTTGGCGAGCTTGCATGAAGGATGCGGGCTTTAGCCCGTACATCCACCAATGCAGTACAGAATCAGGGCTTTAGCTTCTGGGGCAATCTGCTTTTCCTCAGGGGCTAAAGCTCGTTTCGTTTAGCTTGCCCGAATTGGCCTGCATCAAGGCTAGCTAGCGTTCAAAGGCCGGACGGCGGCTGCAATGTTTCCGTGCTTCCTGCCAATGCCGCGCGTCGAGGATTTGTACGAGGCCTACACTTTCACTGTCGGCCGGTGTGATTTTCACAATGCCCATCTTCGCTACTTCTTCGCCATGCAGCGTATAATCTCCCCATGGACTTTCAACTGGTGTCGAGCTATAAGCCGAAGGGGGACCAGCCAAGGGCGATTGCCGAGTTGATGGCGGGCCTGGCGGCGGGCGAAAAGCACCAGGTGCTGCTCGGCGTCACCGGCTCGGGCAAAACCTTCACCATGGCCAAGGTCATCGAGCAGTCCAACCGGCCGGCGCTGATTCTGGCGCACAATAAAACCCTCGCCGCCCAGCTTTATCACGAATTCAAGCAGTTTTTCCCCAATAATGCGGTCGAATACTTTGTAAGTTACTACGACTATTACCAGCCGGAGGCCTATATTCCGGCCGGCGACCTGTACATCGAGAAGGAAGCGACCATTAATGAAGAATTAGACAAGTTGCGCCTGTCGGCCACGCGCAGCTTATTCGAGCGGCGCGACGCCATCATCGTCAGCTCGGTCAGTTGCATCTACGGCCTGGGCTCGCCCGAGGCCTACTACGGAATGCTACTGCTGCTCGAAAAAGGCCAGCGCATCAGCCGCAAGGACATTACGCGGCGGCTGGTGGAAATCCTTTACGAGCGCAACGATGTGGACTTCCGGCGCGGAACTTTTCGCGTTAGAGGCGATGTTATAGAAGTCTTCCCGACTTATGACGAGACGGCCTACCGGATTGAGTTATTCGGCGATGAGATTGAGTCGCTATCGCAAATCGACCCGCTCTTCGGAACGGTGAAGCAGAAGTACGCGCGGCTGCCCATCTACCCCAAGAGCCACTACGTGGTGCAGCCGGAGCGCAAATCTGAGGCTATCGACTCCATTGTGGCCGAGCTGAACGCTTGGGTGCCCCAACTGGAGGCGCAAGGCCGCATGGTCGAGGCGCAGCGCATTCACCAGCGGACGCGCTATGACCTGGAGATGATTAAGTCGATGGGCTACTGCCACGGGATCGAGAATTACTCGCGGCACTTTTCGGGTCGCCTGCCGGGCGAGGCTCCGCCCACCCTGCTCGATTACTTCCCGCGCGATTTTCTGCTCTTTGTCGATGAGAGCCACGCGACCATTCCGCAGGTGCATGGAATGTGGTTCGGCGACCGCAGCCGCAAGCAGAATCTCGTCGATTACGGCTTCCGGCTGCCGTCGGCCATGGACAACCGGCCGCTGAAGTTCGAGGAGTTCGAAAACCGCGTTCATCAGGCGATTTATGTTTCCGCCACGCCGGGGCCGTATGAGCTGACTCACTCGGCCGGGGTGGTGGTCGAGCAGGTGATCCGCCCGACGGGCCTGGTGGACCCGGAGGTCGAGATCAGGCCGGTGAAGGGGCAGATCGACGATCTGCTCGGGGAGATTCGCGACCGGGCAAAGCGCAACGAGCGCGTGCTGGTGACCACCCTGACCAAGAGAATGGCCGAAGACCTGGCTGGCTACTACACCGAGGTGGGCGTGCGCTGCCGCTACCTGCACTCGGAGATTGAAACTTTGGAACGGGTCAAGCTGCTGGCCGGGCTGCGCCGGGGCGAGTTCGACGTGCTGATCGGGATTAATTTATTGAGGGAAGGGCTCGATCTGCCTGAGGTCTCGCTGGTGGCCATTCTGGACGCCGACAAGGAGGGTTTTCTGCGCTCGGCGGGCTCCTTGATTCAGACCATGGGAAGGGCGGCGCGCCACCTCGAAGGCCGGGCGATTCTTTATGCGGACCGCATCACCGACTCGATGCGGCGGGCGATCAGCGAGACCGACCGGCGGCGGGCGATCCAGCGGGCTTACAACGAGGAGCACGGGATTACGCCGCAGTCCATTATCAGCCAGGTGGAGATGGGGCTGGCCGAGATTTTGAAGGCCGAGTACGGCGATGTGGCCGAGGAAGAGACGGCCGGGCTGCCGGAGGGGTTTGCCACCCAGGCGGAACTAGACAGTTTCATCGCCAGGTTAGAGGCGGAGATGCGCGAGGCGGCCAAGAAATTCGAGTTCGAGCGGGCCGCCAAGCTGCGCGATTCGATCAAAGAGCTGCGCGACAAGGAGTTTTTGTTCGGGTAGGGAGCCAGTCCAGGCATCCAGAGCTTCAAGCGGGGGCCGCGCTTCACCGGTTGCGGCTCGCTCGCGTGCGAGAATCATTTTGAAATGATTGTGGAGTCCTGATGGCAGCCTTTGGCAGTTTTGCTCTCCTTCTTGCTCTGGCGCTGGCCGCCTACAATCTGCTGGCAGGCGCTCTGGCATTGCGCCTGATCGCGACCGGACGGCCCACGGCCGTCTCGCCCGAGCGGCTGGCCGAAACCGCGCGCCGGGCGGGAATCGCCGGCTTTGCGGCCGTCACGGCGGCGGCTTTTGCCTTAGTCTGGTCGGTTTTCGCCAACGATTTTTCCATCACCTACATCGCCGAGCATTCGAACCGCGCCCTGCCGGCCATCTACAAGTTTTCCGCGCTGTGGAGCGGGCAGGAGGGTTCGCTGCTGCTCTGGGCCTGGCTGCTGGGGGCCTTCGGCTTTGTGCTGCGGCTCCAGCATCGGCGTGACCCGAAGCTCTACGCCTACGCGGGCGCCATTCTGGCCGGAATTCAGGTCTTCTTTCTGGCAGTGCTGAACTTTGCCGCGCCGCCCTTTGCCCTGCTCCCGGATTTCGTCTCGGGAGGATTCGTTCCCGCCGACGGCAACGGGCTGAATCCGCTCCTGCAGTACCCGGAGATGGTGATTCATCCTCCCCTGCTTTACCTGGGCTACGTGGGCTTCTCGGTTCCTTTCGCCTTCGCCCTGGGAGCGCTGATGATGCGCTACCCCGGCGAGAAGTGGATCAAGATCACGCGCCGCTGGACGATGGTGACCTGGCTGTTTCTGACCGCCGGCATCTTCCTGGGAATGCACTGGGCCTACGCCGTGCTGGGCTGGGGCGGCTACTGGGGATGGGACCCGGTCGAGAACGCCAGCCTCATGCCCTGGCTGACCGGAACCGCCTTTCTTCACTCCGTGATGATGCAGGAGAAGAGGGGCATGATGAAGAACTGGAACCTCTGGCTGATCTTCTCCACCTTTTTGCTGACACTGCTGGGCACGATGCTGACCCGCGGCGGCCTGGTCAGTTCGGTGCACGCCTTTGCGGCCTCGTCGATCGGCTACTGGTTCATGGCCTTCATGGTGATCGTGCTGGCGGTCTGCCTCTTCACCTACATCTTGCAGCGCGGCCACATCGAAAGCGAAGAGCACTTGGAGTCGATCGTCAGCCGCGAGTCCAGCTTTCTGTTTGGCACTCTGGTCCTGCTGGCCGCCTGCTTTGTCATTCTGTGGGGAACGCTGTTTCCCATCCTCTCGGAGTTCGTGGGGGGCAGCAAGGTCGAGGTGGGTCCGGCGTTTTATAACGGCGTGGCCGTGCCCATCGGCCTCTTTCTGCTGCTGCTGGCCGGGGTGGGGCCGCTGCTGCCCTGGCGTGGGACCTCGCTGGGTGGAGTTCGGCGCAACTTCGTCCTGCCGTTCATCGTGTTCGATTCGACCGCCGCAGTTTGCCTCGCCGTGGGCGTGCGGCCCTGGAAGGACGGCCTTTTTGACCGGGGCAGCTTCTACGCGCTGGTGGCCTTTGCGCTGGCGGCGGGCGTGCTCACAGCCCTTGGCTCGGAATTTCTGCGCGGAATGTTTGTGATCGCCAAGCAGAGCGGGCGAAACCTCGCCTGGGCGAAGCTCGAACTGATTCGCCGCAATCCGCGCCGTTACGGCGGTTATATTGTCCACATCGGTGTGGTGATCGCCGCCGTCGGCCTGGCCGGGGCGGCCTTCAACCGCAGCGTGGAGGGAGAAATGGCCCTCCATGACAGGATTTCCATCGGCCCCTACACGCTGGAGTGCGCCGGCTTCACCGAGGACTCGAATGAAAACTACAACTCCGAGTACGCCCTGCTGGATGTCTTGAAGGGCGGGCGGAAGCTCTTCCAGATGGCCCCGGAGAAGCGGGTTTATCTGGCCAGTGGGCAGCCGCAGACGATGGTGGCCATTCACTCGGTTCCCGGCTGGGATCTGTACGTGGTCTACGAGGGCGCGGATCCCTCGACTGGCCAGCCGATTATCAAGGCTTTCCTGAATCCGCTGGTGAGCTGGATCTGGGCTGGCGCGCTACTGATGATGCTGGGAACGCTGGTGGCGCTGGTGCCCGGCCAGAAGCTGGCGGCGCGGAAGAGATTTGCCAATACTCCAGCAACGGAGGAGGTTTTTCAACCATGACGCGAAAACAGTGGACAATGAACAGGAAACCGTGGTCAGTTGAACTCCTGCCGGTGACCATGCCGCGCGCAACGGAGGGCTTAGCCTCATGACGCCGCTCCAGGGATTGCTCTGCGGAGTACTGTTGCTGATGGCGTTGATGGCTTACACCTTCTGGCCGGTGAAGGCCTTCGCCAGCCAGCGCGGAAAGCCCCGCCTGGAGTACCTGCTGGAGCGCCGGGAAGAGCTCGGCGAAAGCCTGCGCGAACTGGACTTCGACTTCCGTACTGGCAAATTCGACGAAGCCGAGTTCCAGGCCCAGCGGGCGCGTTTGAAAGGCGAGGCGGCGCGGATCGAGGCCGAGATCGACCCGTTGTTGCAGGCCTGAGACAAAATTGCGGCAGGCGTGAGACGAAACCGAAGGCTTCACGATAGGATTCCTTTACGAACATGAAATCGACCTCATTGCTTTTCCGCGCTCTTGCCGTGAGCCTGCTGTTTGCAAGCGCCGTGGCCCAGGCTCAACTCACCGGCACGGTGACCGACAAGACCACCGGCAAGCCCGCTGCGGGGGATACGGTGGTGCTGGTGGACACCCAGGCCGGCATGAGCGAGGCGGCCCGCACCACCACCGACGCTCGCGGCCACTATGTGCTGCCCAAATCCGGCGGCGGCAATTTGCTGGTGCGGGTCACTCACCAGGGCGCGACCTACTTTATCGGCGCACCCCAGGGCAGCGCCGCGGGCGACATTGCGGTTTACGACGTGGCCGCCAAGGTCGATGGTGTCCTCATTGATGAGGACGTGCTGGGAGTGGTCGAGAGCGCCAACGGGAAGCTTCATGTCATCGAGCGCTACTCGGTCCACAATTCCAGCGTGCCTCCCCGCACCCAGTGGAGCCCACGCACCTTTCAGATTGTGCTGCCGGCCGAGGCTGTGGTCGCCAAAGCCTCCGCGCAGCGGCCCGGCGGGCTGCCCACCACGCTCAAGCTGGAGCCCGACGGCTCCAAGGGACACTACGCCTACAACTTCCCCATTCAGCCCGACGACGGTGACAAAGGCACACTCTTCCAAGTCGAGTATGAACTGCCCTATGAGAGCGCAAAGTACACCTTCCATCCCCAGGTGACGCTGCCGGCCAGAACCGTATGGGTGATGCTGCCCAAGAGCATGAATTTTGCCCCCGGCGCTGGCTCGGCCTTCCTCTCCTCGCAACAGGATCCCAGCTTTCAGACCTTCGTGGCCCAGAACGCCGCGCCCGGCAAGCCGCTGGAGTTCACCGTCTCGGGCACGGGATCGATTCCGCGCGAGCAACCGGCTGCGCAAGACGGCCAGCAGTCGGCCTCTGGAGCGCAGGACAACGGCCAATCGCAGCAGGCCGGTGCTTCTGGCTCACAGCCCGGCGGCGGCATGGGCAGCCCCATCAACACGCCCGATCCTCTGTCGAAGTTCAAGTGGTGGATTCTGAGCGGTTTGGCCTTACTCCTTGCCGCCTCTGCGGCCTTCCTGACGCGCAAACCAGCATCAGTCGCGGCGCCGAACGCCGCCCGCGCGGCGCAGGCCTTGGTGTCGCCCGCGGCCCGGAGCGCGGTCCTGCTGGATTCACTCAAGGAAGAGCTCTTCGCGCTGGAGAGCGAAAAGGTCGCTGGAACACTCACTCCGGCCGAGTACGAGGAGTTGAAAGCTGCGCTGGAGACGGTGCTGAAGCGGGCGTTGAAGAGGCGTTCCTAGCGGCCAGCTTCTAGCTCCTAGGCTTCTGACTGTTTGCTGTTGTACCAAAGCCGGGAGCCCCATCCTTGCGGCGTACTTGTTCTTCCACCCCAGCGACGAAGACCTGTCGCTATGGTCCCCGGTTTGCCGCAAGGGTGGGAAGGCGCAAATTTGCGCGGTCAGAGACCTGGAGACCGCCCCCCTGCCCCCTGATTCCCGTCCTGTATCATCGAAGAGGTCCCTGTACGCGCATTTCTTTGTGCCGGGGCCCCAATAGGATGTGCATGAAGACTGGCATCATCGGCCTGCCGCAGGTGGGCAAGACCTCGTTGTTCAAAATCCTTACCAAGGCCAAACTCGAGGAGCGCGGTCACTCGCGCCAAGAGCACATTGGCGTGGCTCGCGTGCCCGACGAGCGGCTGGACAAGCTTTCGGCCCTCTACTCGCCGAAGAAGACCACCTACGCCACGGTGGAATTCGTGGATGTGGCGGCTATTGGGCAGGAGGCGCTGAAGGAGACCGCGTTTCTGGCCAGCCTGCGCCAGGTGGACGCGCTGATCCACGTGTTGCGCGCCTTCGAGGATGACGCCATCCCCCACGTCGGCCCCATCGACCCCTTGCGCGACATCAAAAACGTCGAGTTCGACCTGATGATCAGCGACCTCTCGCAAATCGAAAAGCGGCTGGAGCGGCTGGAAAAAGACCTGAAAAAGGGGCGCACCAGTGATCTGGAGCGCGAGCAGGCCTTGCTCCTGCGTTCGAAGGAGGCTCTGGAAAAGGAGACTCCGCTGCGCGAGCTGGAGATGACGGCCGAGGAGAAGAAGCTCATCCGGGGCTTCATGTTCCTCTCGCAGAAGCCTATTCTCTACGTGCTGAATATCGGCGAGAGCACCACATTGGGCGATGATCTGGAGGCGGCCGTCGGCCGCTTCAAGCTGGACGAAGTGGCCCACCGGCCCAACGCGGGCGCGACGGCCATCTGCGGCAAGGTCGAGGCCGAGCTGGCTGAGATGGACGACGAGGAAGCGGCGGAGTTCCTCTCAAGCTACGGGCTGCGCGAGAGCGGCCTGGTCCGTCTGATCCGCAAAAGCTACGAGTTGCAGGGGCTGATCAGCTTCTTCACCGCCGGCGAGGACGAGTGCCGCGCCTGGACGATTCCCCTGGGCTCGAAGGCCCCGCAAGGCGCCGGAGCCATTCACTCCGACCTGGAACACCACTTCATCCGCGCCGAGACCATCCGCTGGGACACGCTGCTCGAAGCTGGCTCCGAGGCTGCGGCGCGCAGCAAGGGCACACTGCGCCTGGAAGGCAAGGAGTATGTGGTGCAGGATGGCGACGTAATGCACATCCGGCACAGCGGGTAAGGGCGAATGCTCAGGCTCTCCATCATTCTCGGAACCATTGCCGCGCTGGCCGATGTAGCCGGCGGGCTGGTGCTGGTGCGCGCCAGGGGCGTTGAGCGCTATCTGCGCTACTTTGTAGGCCTGGGCGCGGGCTTTCTGATGGCCACCGCCGTGGTCGAGATGGCGCCCGAGAGTATGCGCCTGAGCCCGCGGCTGGGGCCGGTTCTCATCATGGGCGGCTATTGCGTGGTCCACCTGCTGGAACACACCATCAACGCCCACGTCCACTTTGGCGAAGAAACCCACCAAGACGAGTTCGTCTCGCGCCACACCGGCAACTCGGTGATGGCCGGGCTGAGCGTTCATGCGCTTTTTGACGGCGTGGCCATCGGCTCGGGCTTTGTGGTCTCGAATTGGCTGGGCTGGCTGATTTTCCTGGCGATTTTTCTGCACAAGGCGCCGGAGGGCTTCACCATGGCCTCGGTGATGCTGGCCAGCGGGCGCAGCCGCTCGGTGGCCTTCTACTCCGCCGTGGCGCTGGCGGCGGCCACGCTGGCCGGCGTGCTGGTCATCGAACTGGTTCCCAGTTGGCTCTCCTATGGGCTGCCCCTCTCGGCCGGGGTGGCTCTCTATGTCGCCGCCACCGATCTGGTGCCCGAGGTCAACCGCGAGCCCGGCATCCGCATGGCGCTGATCTTCTTCGCCGGCGTGGGCGGGTTTCTGCTGCTGCGGCTGCTGTTGCCCGCGCTCTAACCAGAGCCCCGAGGAGACTGTATACTGGTGCGCAGAATCTGTCTGACAATAAAAGAGAAAGAGTCCTATCTTGCCTGAGCAGAGCTTTGCTACCGCACGTCCCGCGCCACGCGTGGCCCAACGCACCCGATGGATCATCCTGCTGTGGCTGGTGGCTGCCATTTCCATAGCTGGAATGGCCATCGCCGGTCCCGCCGGATGGGACACGCAGGTGTACTGGAACGCAATTCAGTCGGTTCACCGGGGAGGCGATCCGTATGCCGAAGGGCTTGCGGCACAGCAGGCCTTTCACAGTCGGCCCCCCTCCGACCCCAACGAGCATCCGCCCATGACCTACGTCTACTCGCCGCAGACGCTGCCGTTGCTTGGTCTGCTCACGTACATTCCGGGATGGCTTTTGGGATCAGTCTATTGGTGCGCGGTAGCTGCCGGATTCATGCTCCAGCTCTGGGCCTGCTATTGGATGGCCTCACTTCAGGAGCGCCGCTGGCTCGTGTATCTGCTGCCTTTCGCCGCGCTCTTTCCCGGTCTGTTGAGCAACGATGTAATTCTGAGCGGCAATGTTGCCTACATCCTTTACGGCCTCGTACTGGCCGCCGCTGTTCCTGGCTGGAAGCGAGACAAGTGGCTCTGGTTCTATCTGGCCGTGCTGGTCGCTTCCCTCTGCAAGGCTCCGCTGCTCACCTTGCTTGCCTTTCCGGTGCTGGTCGGCAGAAAGCAGTGGATTCCGGCCGGAATCACCGCCGCTGTTGGCTCTCTACTCTTTGCCGCGCAGCCCCTTCTCTGGCCCGCGCAATTCCGCGAATACCTCACTGCCGTGCGCCTGCAGTTTGACTGGAATCACGATTTTGGCTTCAGTCCGGCGGGGATATTAGGCAAAATTCTTTGGGAGCCGGGGCAGTCTCATTCAACCGCCACTACGACTCTTTACCTGGCTTTTGCCGCCGCGCTGGGAATCCTGCTGCTTGTGATCGGCTATCGTCAGCGCCGTTACGGCCTTGCGCGCGAGATGTGGATTCCGGTCGCGTTGGTGGGCACGGTGCTGCTGAACCCGCGCATTAAGGAGTACGACATAGGCGCAATTACCATCCCCTTGCTCCTGATCGCCTGGCGAACACTGCGGATGGTGATGGAGATGGCCACGCAATGGCGCTTAGGCAATCCTGGCAGACATATCGCCTCACCTGCGATGTTTGAGCCGATGGCAGTGCTCCGCAGTAACCGTCCGGATTTTGCGCTCGCGCTGGCTGGCCTGGGCTGGTTTGTGGCCATCAACGTGATTGCCGGAACCGGAGAAGCCTGGAGACCGACAGCGCTTGCACTTCTGCTGCTCCTCTTCTCGCTGGGCCTTTGGACAATGCACCGCTCGGCCAGCGAAGGGTGATCCTGGGCTGCTACGCGATCCTGCAACTGCGCGGACAGGCTGAGGATGGCGTGGAGACCGCCCCGGCCGCTTGAACTCCAGAATGCCGCAACTCCAGAAATCGGCCCGAAGCGTATGGACCGGCTCAGCGAAAATGCATCCCG
>Ga0326727_10014661_pt1 | contig 17018 bp, 19 predicted proteins | sample MB2enrmetagenome_FD_207643 | JGI IMG/M metagenome (GOLD analysis project Ga0326727, IMG submission 207643) | Lab enriched peat soil microbial communities from McLean, Ithaca, NY, United States - MB29MY | ecosystem: Environmental > Terrestrial > Soil > Wetlands > Peat | place: USA: New York...
CGTGAAGGGTAAACCTCGCCGCGTGCAGTTAGTCACATCACGCTGCAGTTAGTAACATAAAGCAACTTCGAGTTAAGGTGAGTTATGCCGAACAAAATGGAAAGGGGAACCTTGTGGCAATAGAAAACGGGGAGTATGTCATCGTTCGTACTTATAGCGCCGGCGTTTTTGCCGGTACGCTTGTGGCCCGCAATGGCCGAGAAGTAGAACTCAGCGAGGCGCGCAGACTCTGGTACTGGCGAGGAGCGGCTTCACTTTCAGAGCTTGCAATGAAAGGCGTAAAAATGCCGATGGATTGCAAGTTTCCTGAGCCCGTTAAAACAGTTTTGCTCTTGGAGGCAATCGAGATACTTCCCGTTGAGCCGATTGCAGAGAAGAGTATCAAAGGAGTCGCTCCGTGGACGGCGTGATTCAAAATAATTCCGGGTCCGGGTCCGGGTACGGGTCCGGGTCCGGGTCCGGGGACGGGTCCGGGGACGGGGACGGGGACGGGGACGGGTAAAGTAATGGGACCCCAAAGCCTATAGGCTTTGGGGTCCCATTACTTTAAAGATTTATTTGACATATAAGGGTCAGTAAATCAAAGCGTCAAATGATCGAATTTAGCCCGCGCGGCCATCGCGCCGCCGGGCTTGGGAGAGTCCTGTGAGTGCAAGGGCAACAGCATACATACTCGGGCTGGAGGTATGCCCCAACGGGGAAACCATCACCCGCACGGAAAAGATGGTGGGCGTCTCGCTGGCCGACTCGCATCAGGAGCGCAAGGCGGGGAGCCGCACGTTTCCCGCTTTGGAGACGATTGCCCAGGTGGCGATGGTCTCAGTGCGCACCTGCCAACGGCTGCTGGAAAGCCTGGAGCGCAAGGGGATCATCCAGCGCGTCCGGCCTAAAAATCAGGGCCGCGGCGCGGTGACGTTCTACTACTTTTGCGAGCTCGATGAGCTTCCAGAAGGGTGTCATGGTGTCACCCTTTCTCCGCCCCCTCTTTTTTTCCACAAGGGTGACAAAAGGGTGACAGAAGGGTGTCAAAAGGGTGACATTGACGGTATCGCAATAGATAACAGGGAACTAAAGCAACAAGAGCAACAAGAGCAAAAGCAAACACCCCCTAACCCCCTCGTGACCGAGGGGGAATGCGGCGAAGAGGAGCTAGCTGATGATGGCAAGACGCAAGACAGCCCCACGGACCTGGAGAGGATCGGCGTTTTACCCACTGCGAACCAGCCCGCGGAGATGGCGGGAAATTCTGCTGGTTGCACAGGGCAACGAGTCGACCCTCGCGCAGATCGCGGCGCACAGCGCGTTTCAGGAGATTTTGATCGACGGCTACCGCCTGGGGTCGTGGGCGCTGTTGACCAGGTGATGCAGGGATGCGCATTCACGGCGCGGCGGCTACGTCCGGCGCTGGCGGCAGTGATCCAGCAGCAGGCGGACAAGGGCGAGCCGCCTCCGACGACGGCACTGGCGATGATCGCGGCCTGGAAGAGCTTTACCAACCAGGGCGAGCGGGTGCGGTTCAAGTGGGGCGCGAGGCGGTTCTTTGCCGAGGGGTACTGGCGCAACAGCGAGAGCTGGCCATGGGATGCGGCGGTGTTACGGGATGAGCATGTACGGGCCCAGGCGTCCGTGGGGAGCTGGCAATGAGTGCGATGGGTAAGCTGATCGGGGTGGAGTGCGCGGAGTGCCGGAGACAAGGGCATCACTGCCAGGCGCAGATTTTCGTCGAGGATGAGCCGCTGTGCATGCGCTGCGCGGATGGCGAGGCCTGCTGCTACGTGACCGGCGCGGGCTTCCGCGATGGCTTCAGCTTTGCGGGCGCCGATGAGGATGATTCTTGCCAGCCGGTGTTGCCGGCGCAGCCCGTGGTGTACCAAAAGCGCGAGGTGTATATCCGGCCACCGAATTACACGCAAACGGAGCGTGAACAGTTTCGTCGCGAGCTGCTATGGGCCCCGGTCGCAGCGGTGGCGAAGCGTCACAGCCTGGAGCCGGAGATGCTCTCCGAATTTGTGGATGAGAAAGGCAATCCGAAGCCATTGCCGAAATGGCAGGCGAAGAAGCTCAAGGCGGCGATCAGGCGCCCCCTCAGGCGCTTTATTGACGGCGAAGAGGTGAGGATGGCTCCAGGAGCAGTGATGGGTCCGGAGATGCTGCAATACGGGCCGAACGCGGTTGCCGTCAGGCGGGTGCAGAAGATCGTCGCCGAAAGCAATGGAATCACGGTCGAAGAGATGACCAAAGCAGATCGTTCATGGAGATTTCTGTTTGAGAGACAATGTGCGATTTACCTTGTGCATACTTTAGAACTTTGCGGACTGAGAGAAATGAGCCGCTATTTCAATCGGGATCGCGCTTCTCTCACTAATTCCTTAACGTCATTTGAGAGGAAAATGCGCGGCTGCGAGCCGTTGAAAAATAAATTTGAAGAATGTAAAAGTTTGATTGTCAAAGACTTAGGTATTGATCTCCAGAGGTTTCCGCCACTTTAATTCTTCAAATCTTTGCTATGGTGAATGCGGAGCGGAAAATAACCCGCTCCCGAGATTGCCAAGAGCATCGGCGCTACGTCACAGCGCAGTTGTAAAGGTAACTCGAAGTTTGTCTGAAAGCCCTCCTCAAATATGGGAAAACCGACGGCTTCACAGCGCCGCGCCCGCGGCGCTGCGTTACATCTCTATGCCGCAGAGACCACACTCGGCTGGCGTGTTGTGCGCAACACCACTGAAACCGAAGCGGCTGAAAAGCTGGCGAAGCGGAAGTGGCGCGAAGTGTACGACGAACAGGGAACTCGTATCGGCTACCAGATCATGGCCGACAAACGGAGCGACCTGGAGTTACTTTCCAGGCCGACAGCTTGCTCAATCACGGTGCGCGTCTGCGAGTTGAATGCGGGTCTGGGTGGACGCTCGCGGACGCTGGGCAAAACGGAAGATTGGAAGCTTGGCCGGCCAGCAGCGCCAAATGGACACATTCCGGTTCCGGAAGATGCAGTGGAGCTGGCAATCCAGAAAGTCGAGCAATGGCCGATTCCGGCCTCAAGGATCGATGACGGCAGTGGTGAGATGCAGTTCGGTGATCGCGCGGTGCGCGTTTATCCCAAACCTGCACGATGAGGATGGCGATGTCACCTTCGGCATGGGTTCAGATCGGCGGAGTCTTTGGCCAACTGCTGATCGGCGCATTTTTCTTCGGCGCCACTTATCAAAAAATTATGAGCCTCGGCAAGGATGGCGCCCGCGTGGAAAAGCGCGTGGACACCATCGAGTTGCGGCTCAATGACCACACCGAACGGATTGCGCGGCTGGAAGGGCGCGATTCCAAGGAGGATTCGTAACATGGCAGATCACTCGCAAATGAAACTGGGCCGCAAGGCGATCAAGACGGACACGCGGACGCTGCGGCTGGCGCGGTACTTCACCGAAGATCTGCCTTCGCCTCCGGTGGCGAAGGATTGGTCAAAGGGCATCACGAGCTTCGGCATGATGCTGAATGATCAGTTGGGCGATTGTACGATTGCCGGATGCGGCCATGCGGTGCAGGTACTGAGCGCAAACGCTGGCGCGGAAATCACGGTGCCGGACAGCGCGATTCTGGCGGCTTACGAACAGTGGGACGGCTATAAACCCGCCGATCCGAGTACCGACCAGGGTGGCGTGGAGCTGGATGTGTTGACTGACTGGCGAAAGAACGGTCTCGCAGGTCACAAGCTGCTGGCCTTCGCTGATCCAGAAGCAACCAACGTAATCGAAATCAAGCAGTGCATCGCGCTATTTGGTGGCGTATATATCGGTGTTTCGCTGCCGCTGACGGCGCAGACGCAGGATGTGTGGGACGCGGTCGACGATCCGGGAGATGGCAGTGCGCAGGCGGGATCGTGGGGCGGCCACTGCGTTTTTGTGTGCGCCTACGACTCCGACGGGCTGACCTGCATCACTTGGGGAGCCCAGAAGAAGATGACCTGGACTTTCTGGAATGAGTATGTGGACGAAGCGCACGCGCTGCTGAGCGCTGACTGGCTGGGAGCCAACGGCGCGCCGAGCGGCTTCGATCTGGCGCAGTTGCAAGCGGATCTGGCGCTGATTCAGTAAGCGCCGAAAATTCAGGGCGAAGGAGAGTTGCGGTGAAAACGATTTCTGATTGGTTTGAGAAGTACAGCGTTTGGACACACGCAGTGGCGCTGTTGGTGTTCTTTGTGGGCGCGTTCGACTATGTGCCCGAGTTTCATACTTTGATTCTGCTTATCTGGGGCCTGATCCCCGAATGGGGACAGACGGCGGTTCTGACGGCGATTGCGCTTTATGCGTGGTATCGCCAGGGCGAGCCGGAAATACCGCAACCTGCGGCAGAGCCAGCCGGCCCGAGTTCGACGGCAAAGCTGGGAGTTTGGATGCTGATTGCGCTGATGGTCATTGCACCGTTGAGCGGATGCACCCAGAGCCAGATCACCGAGACCGAGAATCTCGTCAATGTCACTTTGCAGGCCGCGAGCAACTTTGAAACGGTGCTCGATTCTGGCTCGCCGGTGGCTTTGGCATTGCCGGGCGCTATTGCGAGCCTGAAGGCGGCTGAAGCGAACTTCGCGGCTGGAACTGGAACCGAGATTCTGGTTGCGAACGCGGCTTTAGCGGTTGAGGCGGTGATTGCTGGAGTCGATCCGAATTCCAAAGCTGCGCTGCTGGCTGCTGTTCTGACTACGGCTCTGGATGGACTGCTGGCGGTGTTGCCGACACCGGCGGTGTCGTTGACGGCTAACGGGATTACGCGGATTTATAACTACCACGGGCAGGATGGCCGCGGGCACAAGGTGCGGATTGCGCGCTCGTTCAGCGTCACGCATCCGCTGGGCAATCCGGCGCAGGACTTCCGGCACGCTTGGAATGGCGCGACCAAGAAAGCGGGCCTGCCGCTGGTTGCTTTGAAGTAGCAAGTTTGCGCGGTCCTCGGCTGTTCCAGGTCATTGGCCTGGGCTGACCATTGGGCTGCGCAAAGAATTGACGCGGCGTATCAAGCGCCACGCCGGGGAGACAATCAGGGCTCACTTAGGAGTCTCCCCATCAAGTTCACTCCACCGGCGGATCGTCCTCATGGCGTCCGCCGTCTTTTTGGGGGGGCGGCATTGAGCGACAAAGAAGCAGCAGTTCGGGAAGCTTTCGAGCGCAGCAAGCGCAAATATGGCGCCGTTGATCCGCACACTGGCTATCTGCGCCGACTGCTCGAAAGGGCAGCGACGCGCGAAGATTGGGAAACGCTGGCCTGGCGCATCCAGCCGGATGGCACGTTGAGACCGTAGGAGGCCCGATGGCCTGGAAGTATTCGCAATCGACAGGCAAGCTAGTCAATCCATCGGGCAGTCTGGTCGGCACTGGCTACTCGGGACATGGCGAAGGGTTGAATAATCCGGCGATGCAGAACGTGGCCGATGTGGGACCGATACCGCAAGGCCGGTGGACAATTGGGACGTTCTTCGATGATCCAGGTGGCAAAGGTCCGCTGGTTGCGCATCTGACGCCGTGGAGTGTCACGAAGACGTTTGGACGCTCTGGTTTTATGGTGCATGGCGACAATGAGGCAATGAATCACACTGCTAGTGAAGGATGCGTCGTGCTTGCCAAGATCAATCGCGAGCAGATACTCGCTTGCGATGATCGATTGCTGACTGTGACGGAATGAGGCTGCTGTGCCGGTTGCAGCGAATAAGCCATGCAAGGGATGCGGACGGTCCGTTGCAAACGGTTGGTGCGATGCTTGCCGAACGCAGGGCAAAGCCAAAGAACAACGGCCTACTGCCGCTCAGCGTGGCTATGGATCGCGCTGGCAGAAGGCTAGTCAGGCGTATTTGCGAGAGCATCCGCTGTGCGTGGGCTATCCGCCGGGTGTGCATAGGTCGGTAGATGTCGCGGCTACCGATGTGGATCACGTCGTCGCAGTAGCGGTCGCGCCAGAGCGGCGTTGGGATGCAACGAACTGGCAAGGACTGTGCAAGCGTTGTCACGCGAGGAAGACTTCCGCGCAAGATGGTGGCTTCGGTCATGCAGGGCCCCGGTGAGGATGGGGTAGGGGGTCGAAATCCCTCCGGCCTCGGGCGCTTAGACCGTTGTGGGGACACATTTAGACGTCCACAAAATGGAAGTTTTTGGCCGGAAGTCGTGAGATTGCCAGCGGGTCGGCATTGTGCTCTAAGGCGCTCGGCAATCGCGCAGGAATACCCATGGAGGGCCGCTGAGAGCCTGAAATATCCCGCGAAGGTGTACAAATGGCTGGCAGACCTCCCAAACCGACAGAGCTTCTTCTCCTCACTGGAGCCGGGCGAAAGAACCCAAAGCGCATGCGGGCGCGCGCCAACGAGCCGCAGCCGCCACCGCTTCCGGTTGGAGGTCCGCCGGCGAAGTGGATGATCTTTCACCCGGACACCGGCTATCAGGAAGCCGAGAAAATCCGCGCCATCTGGGATAACTGCCTGAAGATGTGGCCCTGGGTGACCTATTCCGATCGCGACGCCCTCGAGGGCTACTGCCTGCTCAAGCGCAAAGAGGATCGCGGCGTGCTCTCTGGTTCCGAGCTGACCGCCCTGATGCGAGCGCGCACCGAACTGGGTGGCACCGGCAGCGGCCGCGCCCGGCTCGGCATCCGCAACACGCCAAGCGCCTCGCAACCGACCAAGGCTGCTGATCCGCGCAGCCAGTTTCTGGCGAGGAAGTACGGATAATCAATGTCCCGAGCCCGCTCCGTCGCTGAGAAGTACATCGCCGACGTGCTCGCCGGTCGCATTCTCACCTCGAAGCTCGTGCGCCTGCAGATCGAGCGCCATGTCCGTGACCTCAAGGAGGGCCCAGCCCGCGGCCTCAAGTTCGACCGAAAAGCCGCGCAGCACGTCATCGATTACTTTCCGCTTTTCTGCTGCGGCGTTGACGGCGACTATTACGAAATTCCGATCAATCTCGATCCGCCCTGGCAGGCGCTGTTGTGGATTCTTTACGGCTGGAAGCGCAAGAACGCCAAAGGGCAATGGATCCGGCGTTTCAAGGTTGCCTACAGCGAGATGGGCGCCGGCAATCTGAAATCGCTGATCCTGTCGTGCCTTTGCCTCTACGAGCTGCACGCTTTTGGCGAGCCTGGCGCCCAGGTCTACGCCGCGGCCACCGATCGCAAAACGGCGCGGCGGGTTTTCGACACCGCCGCCACGATGGCCACGGTCTCGGACTATCTTCGCGAGCGCTTGCTGATCGGCAAGGAAAACATCTGCGATCTCAGCACGCGCAGCAAGTTTGAGCCGTGCGCGGCAGAGGATCAGAATCTGCAAGGCTTGCGGCCCTCCTTTGTTTGCATCGATGAGCTGCACGCGCACGCGAATGATGGCGTCTGGAATGCGTTTTACTCCCGCTTGGGAAAATGCCGCCAGCCGCTCATGTTCGCCATCACCAACAGCGGCTACGACCGCAATTCCGTTTGCTACAAGCAGCGCGAGTACTCCGAAAAGGTTCTTCAGGGAATCGTCCCGGATGACACCTGGTTCGCGTGGGTTTGCGGCGTCGACGATGAGGGTAAGAGCGACTTCGATTGGGAAGACGAAATCAACTGGGTGAAAGCTAATCCCTGCCTGGGGGGCGCGGTCCAACTGGAAGATCTTCGTCAGCAGGCGATGAAAGCGAAAGAGGACCCCAGCTCTCTGAATACATTTTTACGTTTCCGGCTCTGTATCTGGACGATGAGTTTCTCGCTCTGGATGCGGATGGACAAATGGGATGCCTGTAACTTCGCCATTGAGCGCGAGCTGCTCAAGGGCCGGCGCTGCTTTGCCGGCCTCGATCTCTCCACCACCACGGACATCTCGGCCTTTGTGCTGCTCTTCGAGCCGACCGACGACGATCCGCGCTGGCATGTGCTGCCGTTCTTTTTTCTGCCGAAGGATAACATCCCCTTCCGCTGCCGGCGCGATCGCGTTCCCTACGATGTTTGGGAACGCCAGGGCCTCTTCGAGCTGACCGAAGGCAACATCATTGACTACCGCTTCATCCGGGCCAGGATCAACGCCCTGCGCGAGGAGTTCGACATTGCCGAGATCGCCTTCGACCGCTGGAACTCGACGGACATCGTTACGCAGCTCAAAGAGGAAGACGGCTTCGAAATGGTGGAGATGGGCCAGGGGATGGCCAGCATGAACGCGCCCACCAAGCGCCTCAACGAGCTTGTCCTGGGAGGCGAACTGGCCCACGGCGGCAATCCGGTCCTGCGCTGGATGGCCTCCAACACCGTCGTCAAAATGGATCCGGCCGGGAATCTAAAGCCGGATAAGGAAAAGTCGCGGGAAAAGATCGATGGTATCGTCGCGCTGATTATGGCAGTCTCGCGCGTCATGGCCGCTCCCGGCGGTGGTTTTGAACCTTTTGTGATGTGAGGCCGAATGTCGATTCGCCAGGCACTTTCGAAGTTCGTTGACGAGGCCCGCAAACCTGACCTCACTTCGCTGGAATTGCGCAGCTCCTCGCTGAATAATCCCAGCGTGCCTCTCTCCGCCGCGGGCTTTCTGGCCTGGGCCACCGGCTCTGAGCCCACGGCCTCCGGCGAGCAGGTCACCGTCAACACGGCTCTCCAGCAGGCCACCGTCTATGCTTGCGTGCGCGTTCTGGCGGAAGCGGTGGCTTCCCTCCCGCTTTATGTTTACGAGCTGCTCGACAAGGGACGGAAAAAGTCTTTCGATCATCCCCTCGCCTATCTGCTCAGTTCAGAGCCGAATGAAGAGATGACCGCCTTCACCTTCTGGGAGAGCTTTGTCGGTGCTCTGGCGCTCACCGGAAACGGATACGCCGAGATTCAGCGCGACGGAGGCGGTCGGCCAGTGGCACTCTGGCCTCTGCATCCGCAGCTTACCGAGCCGATGCGCGCGAAAAACGGCGATCTGGTCTACCAGACCACTGACGGGATGGTCGACGGCAAGCAGCGGACCATCCTCGCGGCTGACATGCTCCATGTGCCGCTCTTCAGTTTCAATGGGCTCAAGGGCTTCTCACCCATCTGGCTCGCCCGCCAAGGCATTGGCCTGGCCATCGGTGCGCAAAAGTATGGCTCCCGATTCTTTGGCAATGGAGCTCGCCCCAGCGGCATTCTTTCCTGCGCGGGCACACTCTCTCCGAAACAGAAAACCGAAGCGCAGGAGAGTTGGAACCAGACCCAAGGTGGCGAGAACTCGGGTTCCACGGCGGTTCTCCCTGGCAATTGGACTTACACCCAGATCGGCATCAGCCCCGAGGACTCGCAGTTCTTGGAGACGCGCCAGTTTCAGAGGGCGGAGATAGCCGCGCTCTTCCGCGTCCAACCTCATCAGGTGGGCGATACCACCCGAATGAGCAATAACAACGCCGAGCAGATGAATCTGAGCTTTGTCACTGACACCTTGCGGCCCTATCTCTGCCGCATCGAGCTGGAGTCTCTCCGTAAGCTCTTTCCGCGTGTGGGGCGTAATTCCGGCCACTACAGTGTCGAGTTCGATGTATCCGAGCGGCTGCGCGGCGACTTCAAGTCGACGATGGACGGCTACGCGGTCGGCAAGCAGTGGGGCTTCTACAACACCAACACCGTGCTCGAAGACCTCGGCAAGAATCCCATCGGGCCGCTGGGCGATGTCTACCTGGTTCCGGTAAATTATCAAAACGCGGAGCGGCTGCTCGATACCGAGTCCATCCAGGATGTGCCGCTCAACGCCAACGGCGACATCCCGGCCACCGACGGCGACGGGGCAGGGGCCAAGGCGACCACCGGCACGGAGCGCGATCTGCTGGGCCGCTTCACGCGCGCTTACCTCCCGATCTTTTGCGATGCCTTTAGCCGCTTATTGAAGCGCGATAAGCGCGATTTCGATACCATTTCGGTGCTTTTGCGTCCCGTTTTCCGCTCCATTGCTGATCCCTCAATGTTGCTGAATGGCTCGACGGCTCCCGCTCCCGAGGCGATTCTCGATGATCTGCTCAAGTCGATGGCCAAGCGGGCCGCCGGATGGGCCGCGCACTACTCGGTAGAGGACGCCGCCGAGCTGGCCCGCACCGAGTTTCTCAAGGCTCTCCGCTCCATCCACATCAACATCAGCCGCGAATGCGCCGCGCAGCGTGCAGCCGCGCAGCTCGCCGCGCCCACGGAGGCAAAATGAAGAACAAGCTCGAACGCCGCTTTTTGCGCCAGGAGTTCCGCGTCAGCGATGAGAAGCAGCCAGCCAGGATCAGCGGCTACGCGGCCGTCTTCGATTCGCGCAGCGAGGATCTCGGCTGGTTCACGGAAGAGGTCGATCCCCACGCCTTTGACATGGTGATGGCCGCCAATCCCGATGTGCGCGCCCTCTTCAATCACGACGCCAATCACGTCCTGGGTCGCACCGCGGCCAACACCCTGCGCCTCAGTGTTGACGCTCGCGGCCTGGCCTACGAGATCGATCCGCCGGACACGCAAACCGCCCGCGACCTGCTCACCTCGATGCGCCGCGGCGACATCACCCAGTCCAGCTTCGGCTTCATCGTCGCCCGCGACCAGTGGACCGACGAAGAGGACGGCTCGGTCTCGCGCCGCATCCTCGAAATCGGGGAACTCTTCGACGTTTCGCCGGTCACCTTCCCGGCTTACAACAGCAGCGCCGCGCAGGTCAGCTCGCGCGATCTGCCCAGCACCATGCCCCGCGAGATGCGCGCCCGGCTGCTCCAGCGCGCCGGCCAGCAGGATGATGATGGCGACTGCGAGTGCGATTGCCCTGAGTGCCAGAATGGCGATTGCGAAAACTGCTCGAATGCCGATTGCGGCGATCCCAACTGCCGCTGCAGCCGCACGCATATTCACAGGCGCAAGACGCAGACCAAAAAGGTGGATGGCGAAAACCTCACCGCCGACTGCTTCCTGATCGTCGGAGATCCGGAGAAGACCGACACCTGGCACCTTCCCTGGAAGTTCAGCGATGAGGAAAAGACCAAGTCGCACCTCCGCGATGCGCTGGCCCGCTTTGACCAGGTCGAAGGCCCCAGCGAGGCGGAAAAGAAGACCGCCTACGACAAGCTCGTCAAGCTCTGCAAGGAGCACGACATCGAAGTTTCGGCCGAGGGTGATGCTCGCGCCTGGAAGCAGCGCGCCGAGATGCGCCTGCGCATAGCCCAGGCCAGCCTACCCGGCCCGCAGATCGTTCAGCGACCCCTGAATCCTGATCTCTGATCTCTGTTTCGGCAGGATCGGGCGCGCGGTTCATCCGCTGCGTTCAATCGCATTCGTCCGTCCTGCGGCATGGTAGCGACCGCCGCGAAGCGGCTGCTGGCCAGCACACTCCAAAACCCGAAAGGCACACCATGTCCAAGCTCCTTGAACTGCGCGCCAAGCGCGTCCAGACCATCGCTGACGCACAGAAGATCGTGCTGCAGGAAACCGTCACCTCTGAAGACCGCGCCAAGTTCGACGCCATGATGGCTGATGTGGCCATCTACGAAGGCGACATTCAGCGCATCGAGCAGGTCGAAAAGCTCGAAGCCGAGTCGCGCCAGTCCCAGCGTCCTCCGCGCCCCAACCCAGACGGCTCCGCCAGCGGCGTCGATCCGGTCCACACCGCCGCCGTCTCCCGCGCCTTCGAAAAGTACATCCGGCGCGGCTATGCGCGCATGTCCGAGGAAGAGCGCAGTCTTCTCGAGACTCGAGACATCACCGTCGCGGGCGGCCTGCCGGCTTCGCCCGGTACCGGCCCTTCCGGCGCCACGATGATCCCGCAGCAGTTCCTCACCACGATGATCGATGCGCAGAAGCTGATCGGCAACATGGTCAGCATCGTCGGCAAGAAGGTCACCGACAACAATGGCGCACCCATCAAGGTGGCGCTCTCCAACGACACCGGCAACACTCTGACCACGCTGACGGCTGAAACCTCGGTCATCACCGAACAGGATCCGGCCTTCTCTGGCTTCGTCATGCAGACGGACACTGTGGCCACCATGGTCAAGGTCTCCCGTCAGGAGCTGGACGACAGTTACTTCAACCTCGAAGCCTGGCTGCGCGACAAGTTCGCACTGCGGTATTACCGCGGCCTGGAATACCTCATCACCAATGGCAACGGCTCTAACGTCGCCGCACTTCCCACCGGCGCCACGCTGGGCGCCACTGCTGGAGCGGCTACCGGACCGGTCTACGACGACTTTGTCGCCACTTACGCCGCGCTCGATCCGGCTTACATCCCCAACGCTAACTGGGTCTTCAGTTCGGTCACTCGCGCCTTCATCATGGGCCAAAAAGACCTCTACGGTCGCCCGCTCTTCATTCCCTCCCCCAACTCGGGTACTCTCGACCAGATTCTTGGCCGTCCCATCACCCTCAACCAGGCGCTTCCTTCGGCCGTCAACATCAGCAGCTCGTTGACCGCGACCGGCGTGCTCTTCGGCGACTTCAGCCAGGGCTATCTGCTCCGCACCGACGGTGGCATCTCCATCCTGCGCCTCGACGAGCGCTTCGCTGACACGCTGGAAGTCGGCTTCATCGGCTACTCCCGTCTTGGCGCCGCAGCCACGGATGCGGGCACTCACCCCATCCTGAAGCTCGTCACCCCCCACCCCTAAACTGCCGCGCTAACCGGCCGCTCTGGGCTCTGTAGCTAAAGCCCAGCGCGGCGCTTGATTGGATGTGCTCAATGCCGCAGAAACAAGCCAACGTCAGTATGGAAGGCCCGTTTGCCAATATGCCAACGGCGAAGCATCCGGGGCGCACCTACTACGCCACGGACACCGCAACCCTCTACACCGACACCGGCACGGCCTGGCAGGTAACCACCTTCGGGGCTGGCGTCAGCGTCGCAGTCACCGTTCCGGCCCGCCAGACGGTCACCGGATCTCCACTCGTCAACAGCGGTACCATCGCCATCGCCGACAACACCCAGGCGCAGAACCTGGTCTTCGCTGGCCCTGTCTCCGGCGCGGCCGCCGCGCCCGGCTTCCGCGCGCTGACGCTGGCCGATCTGCCGGCACCGGTTCTCGCGGCCACCACCGGCAAGCCATCCGACACGCCCACCGCGCTGACCGTTCGCTATGACGCCACGGCGGAAAAGCTCTGGGTTTATGACGGATCGGCCTGGAAGGGCGTCGCGCTCACTCTGACCAGCTAGTTTTGCCCAGGTCCTGCCGGACCATAACCCTCCACTCCGCGCCAGAAGGCCAACCAGCCGCAGGCGCGGGGCCGGAGGCCCATCCTTTCGAGGCTTCCATGAAGATTCAGATCAAAAAGTCCTTTCGCCATGCCAGTTCGCCGCTCCCCTTTATTGTGGATGAGTTGGTCAGCGTCCCTGATGATCTCGCTCGCGAGTGGATCGCCTCCGGCCGAGCCGTAGAGTTCGCCGGCGGCCAGAATTCCATCACCGTCAAGCCGCTCCATCCTCGCGGTGACGATGGTCCCGATCCTGCGCCCGCGCGCCGCAAGCGCGAAACCGCCGTTCGCGGCTGATCTTTTTCCTCCCCCAGTCATCCTGAGCGGTCTATCTCACAGTCTGTCATCCTGAGCGAAGCGCAGCGGAGTCGAAGGACCTGCGGTAGCTTTCTCGGTGCGGAGATCCGATGTCTCTTTCTTACAACCTCATCACGCCGCCGGTCGTCGAGCCAATCTCGCTCTACGAAGCCAAGCTGCAATGCGGCTTCGGCCCGATGGAGTCCAGCGACCGCGCCAAAGAGCAGATCCTCGCTGCGCAGTTGCGGCCCTTCATCTCCGCCGCGCGCTCCACGGCTGAGCTGTACATGAACCGGGCCATCTACAACTCCACCTGGCAGCGCACCCTCGATCACTTTCCGCTGTGGTGGGAGGCCAATGGCACCGTCAATCCCAGCTACCGCAAAGACTGGCCCTATTACTCGGATTTCTGGAATCGCATCCGCATCGATGTGCCGATGCCCAGGACGCAAAGCGTCTCCTCCATCACCTATGTGGATCAGTCCGGCGAAATGCAGACGCTTGATCCCAGCCAGTACATCGTCGATTTGACCAGCGAGCCCGCGCGCATCGTTCCCGCGCTCGGCACCTACTGGCCCTCGGAGATGACTTACATTCCCGGCTCGGTGGTGCTCACCTTTGTGGCTGGCAGCTATGGCGACGGCGTCGAGGTCGATACCTGCCCGGCCACCATCAAGGCAGCCATCAAGATGATCGTCGCACGGCTCTACCAGATGGGCGCTCCGGAGCCGCTCGAGCTCGAGCTCATCCCCAAGGGCGCCGTGGCACTCCTCGATTTCCACGCGATCTACGTCGCCACCTATCTTCCCTGATCCCTGACCCTGTTTTGCGGAGCGCAATCGATGGCAGCCAACGATCTGACCACACTCGCAACCCTCAAGCTCTGGTTGCCCATCAACTCGACCAATACCAATGACGATGCCACCATCTCCCGGCTAATCACGGCCGTCAGTGGAGATTTCACTCACTCCGCCGAGCGCCCGGACCTGCTCAAGACTAGTTATACGGAGGTGCGCGTCGGCGATGGCTCTCCGCAGATGGTGCTCTACCACTGGCCGATTACCGAAATCACGTCGCTTGCGGTCGGCTCTGAGACCATCGCGGTCTCGGCGGACAAGGTCGCCGAAGGCTATTACATCGACTCCGACATTGATCCCGAGCGCGTCTGGAATCTCTGGCTGGCGGGCGGCCTCTCCTTCGCCGATGGCCAGACCATCAAGATCGCTTACAGCGCCGGCTATGTCCAGCCGGGGCAGATGCCGGTGACGGGCGACATTATGCTCCCCGAGGACATTGAGCAGGCCGTCATCGATTGGTGTACCTATCGCTACAAGGAGCGCCCCAACGTCAGCGCCACCGCGCGCCGCTCCTCTGATGGCGACTCGGAGCAAACGCCGCTCATCGACGCGCCGCCCAACGTGCTCAAGGTCATCGAGCGCTACAAGCGCACCATGCCCTCGCTCGATCGCCGTCAGGATGAGCGCGATCTGCGCATGAAGAGCAGCTATCAGTTCACCGCCGTCAACCGCAAATAGTTTATAGGCCGGGGCCGGCTTTCTTTTCCTTTCTCCGGCCCCGCTTTTTTCCGAGGTTGCCATGATCGATTTCGCGGTGGATCAATCCAGCGTCGATCGCACCATCGAGCACCTGGACGCGGTGCGCCTGCGCATCTTCGCCGCCGTGCGCGAGGGCTTTGAAGAGGGGATGGTGGATCTGGCCGGCACGGCCGTCGCCGAGATGGGCGCGGCGGGCATTCAGAACCGCACCGGCGAGCTGGCCGAGAACATCCTCAAGTCGCCGCGCGTCAACGAGAGCCGGACCAACATCAGCGGCCGCGTCAAGGCTCAGGCCACCTGGAAGCTCGGCGGACGTTCTTTTCTGGGGTACCTTGGCACGGCGCTGGACGAGGGCTATAGCGTGCCCGGAGTCGAGGGCGCGCTCTATCAGTTCAGCGAGCCGGGCGAAGGCACCTTGTTCGCCCGCGGTCACACGGCCTTCGACGTGCGCCCGCATCCCTTTCTGCGCCAGGCGCAGGAAGCCTGGGCGCCCACCTTTCTCGAACTGATCGCAACGCGCGTCAATGACGCCGTCGCGGAGGCCAACGCATGAGTCTTGCACAATATGCCGCCATCGACCGCGAGGCCATCTGGGCCGCGCTCTTCGCCTGGTTTAAGTCGCAACTCGGCACGCAGTTTGTCTCCATGGGCCGCAAGCATGTGCAGCCGCCGGACCTCACCTCCGCTGACCAGCCGGCCTTCTTTCAGATCGCGGGCAAGGAGGTCCACATCCCGCAGAAGGTGCCGGGCGCGCCGCCCAAGATCGTGCTGCGCGGCTTCCTCATCCTCTACGCCTTCAACGCCGCGCCCTCGGAAGACATCGGCGCGGAGCAGCTCCTGGGCGAGACGGTGCTCAACAACCTCCTGAAGGCCATCGACGCCGCGCTTCTGCCGGACAACCTGACCACCGGCAAGTTCACCATCGGCGGTCTGGTCACGCACTGCTGGATTGAGGGCGACAGCGACCTCGACCCCGGCATCTTCAATAACCAGATGGCCGCGCTGCTGCCCATAAACATTCTCGTCTGACTCCGGCTAACTCACCTCAACCCAAAAGCCCCGCTCCGGCGGGGCTTTTTCATTGGTGCTCGAACAGCACCCAGGAGTACGAAATGCCCAATACCCAGTTTGGCTCAGGGGTGTTCTTTGGTAGCCCCAACGCAGGCAATCTCGCCCCCAACCCTACCCCCATGTCCCTCTCCGTCCTTCAGGACATCACTCTTAGCATTAAGGGCGACTTGAAGAAGCTCTATGGCATGTTCCAGGCTCCAGTAGCCAAGGCTCGCGGCAAGATCGATGTGAGCCTCAAAGGCAAAGTTGGCTCCCTCGATCCGCAGTTTTATTCACAGCTCTACTTTGGCACGGCGACGACTACTGGCATGCTGCGCCCTGTCTTTAACGAGCCTGCCGTAGCGGCCGCATCGGTCACGCCGGCGAATTCCACGGCTTCGGCGAATAAGGGAGTCATTAATGTTTCCACGGGCAAAACCATGACGTGCAGCGGAACCACCGCTCCGGCCGCCGGGCAGTACAAGTTCATCCCTGCCACCACCACGCCCACGGTTACCGCCGCCGAGTATGTCTTCAATGCCACGGACATTGCCAACAATCTGGCCGTGCTGCTCAGCTATGAATGGCCGGATTTGGTGAATGGCACGACTCTTCATGTTGGTCAAGAGCTCATGGGTTATGCGCCAGAGTTCGAGGGCCTTCTCTATAACAACTTCCGCAACTCGTGCTTTGGCGTCCGACTTTACTCTTGCGTAATGGGCCAGCTCTCTATTCCTACCAAGCAGGAGGATTTCTGGATATCGGATTTCGATGCGGAGGCCTCAACCGACGTCTCCGGCAACCTCCTCGACATCTTCTCCGACTAGCCCTGATCGCCGGTTTCGCGGCAAACGGTTCCCCCTTTTGCGTCTCTCTGGTGGAACGCCAGCGTTTCTCCAGAGAGACGCAAATCTGGGTGCCCCAGGTCTCGATTTTGAGACCTAAGATTCAATCACTTCCTCATTCCCG
>Ga0326727_10014663_pt1 | contig 17017 bp, 16 predicted proteins | sample MB2enrmetagenome_FD_207643 | JGI IMG/M metagenome (GOLD analysis project Ga0326727, IMG submission 207643) | Lab enriched peat soil microbial communities from McLean, Ithaca, NY, United States - MB29MY | ecosystem: Environmental > Terrestrial > Soil > Wetlands > Peat | place: USA: New York...
CAGCGCCTCTACCCGGTAGACGGACATGCCGATGATCCCGACCGCAGCCGCGAAAAGCACGTAGTACGCGGGTGCCGCCTTGTTGCCGGTTGCCTCAACCAGCCAGGTGTTGAAGAAGGGCGCGAGTCCGCCGAACAACATCACCGCGAAATTGTACATCAGCGATGCTCCGGTCGAACGCACGCCGACCGGGAAAATCTCGGTCATGAAAGCCGGCATCGGCCCTGCCAGCGCGCCGAGGCAAACGGCGGCGGCCTGCAATTGCCAGAGATTTGTCGTGGTCGGCGCGGCGACCAACCGATGCAGCATCACGTAGAACAGGATGCTGTAGGCTATGAGCGCCGGATAAATTACCGCGCGCCTGCCGATCCGATCGGAAAGCGCCCCGAACACCACCGCTAGCGCCGCATTGACGAGGCTGATGCAGAGCAGCCCGATCTGCGCATTAAGCAACGGCAATTTAAGTTCGGCGGCCGCATAGGCCGGCAAAAACACCGAATTGACGTAGTTGATCGCGGTACCCGACGCGATCAGGCAGAAGGACGCGATCAACTCCCGGGGATGTTCGGAAAACAATATACCAAGCGCCGTCCGTCTCGTCGGCTGCACGGTCCTCGCCTTGTCCGCGAGATAGGCCTGGAATTCAGGAGATTCGTCGCACCTGCGCCGCAGATACCAACCGGTCGGTCCGATCAATATGCCGAGGATGAAAGGCACGCGCCAACCCAAACTGGCAAAATCGCCCGGCGACAGGTTGAGCGTCAGCGCAGTCGCCATGCCCGCGCCGATCGCGAATGCCAGCGACTGCGACACCATCTGAAACGAGCCGAAAAAGCCGCGCCGACCGAGTGGCGCGAATTCGATCAGCATCGCGCTGGCGCTGCCGAATTCCCCGCCCGCGGAGAACCCCTGAATCAGCCGCGCCAATAACAGCAGTAGCGGCGCCGCGACACCGATCGTGCCATAGGTCGGCAAAAACCCGAGCAGCCCCGTGCCGACCGCCATCAGCGTTATCATCACAACCAGCGCCTGCTTGCGGCCATGCCGGTCGGCGTAGAGCCCGAACACCAACCCGCCCAATGGGCGTGCCGCAAAGGCGATGCCGAAGGTCGCGAAGGTGAGCATGAGCGACGAATTCGGGTTGTCCGCCGGAAAGAACAGCTTGCTGAGGACCCCCGCAAACAGGCCGAAGACCGAGAAGTCGAACCACTCCAGTGCATTGCCGATCGTGGAGGAGATCACGACGCGGCGGCGCATCTGCCTCATGGCATCAGCCTGCATTAACCTCCCCTTTTGTATCGACGACGGATTGGATCGCTGATCTTATTGCAGACGTACATCGCGCAGAAAGCTCTTTTCCGATGCAACTGATGTAACTTAGGTATTGGTCGCGCGCTGCCACCCGGTAATCTAAGATCAAGAACCTGACATCGCGTACGGGCGCCCGAGATCGATGGGAGGATTGAATGTACAAGAAAGTTCTTCTTGCCTACGACGGCTCGATCGAAGGACGGCGTGCCTTGCGGGAGGGAGCGCGGATCGCGCAACTCTGCGGCGCCGACGTATTTTTGCTGGCCGTGGTGGAGATTTCAGCGGGAACCGGGACCCTGGAGGGAGGGTTCGTGATCTCGATCACCGAACAGGTCGAGATCTACAACAACATCCTTGCGGAAGGCGTCGAACGTCTCAGAGCCATGGGCTTCTCGCCGACCGCGCGACTGGGTATGGGAGAGGCAAGCCGCGAGATCGCGGGGGTCGCCGAGGAGATTGGCGCGAACCTCGTCGTGGTCGGCCATCGTCCCGACGGACCGCTGGCGCGATGGTGGTTTAGTTCGGTCGGAACCTACCTCGTAAAAAACCTCAACTGCAGCGTTCTGGTGGCGCAAACCGAAATCGGCGACGACGAATTCAGCCAGTTGCTGACCGGGTTCGCGGTGGAAGCCTAAATCGCGCCGGCATCCGCCGGGCTCGTCTGCCGCAATAGCCGCGCGCAGGCCAGGCCGAGTGCGACCATCACGACCGCGGCCGTCATTAAGGTCGGTATCTTACCGATATTCTGGATACCGAAGCCGTAGGCGATCGGACCCACCGTCTGTCCCATGAAAAAGAAGAAGGAGTGCAGCGACAGCGCGGTGGCACGCGCCTCCACCGAGAGTTCGCTGGCAAACACCTGCAACGATCCATGGATCATGTAGAAACCCCAGCCCATCAACAGCAGGCTGATCGCCTGAAATTTCCAGCCCGGGCCGAAGGCGGTAACTGCAAGCTGCAGTCCGACCAAAGCCGCGCCGGCGATCATCATGCCGTTAACGCCGATCCGCGGCAGAAACCGCGATACCGTCATGGTGTAGAGTAGCCCGCCGACCGCAAATCCGGCGATCACGAGGCCAGCAATGGCAAGGCTCTTTTCGCCGAGTTCGAATAGGAACGCGGCGATGAACGGAAACAGCCCGAGCACGCAGCAGCCTTCGACGAATACCGCGCCGTAGCAAAGCGCGTTCGGATTCCTGAAGATCGTCCGATAACCGTGCTTGAGCGCGGCGAGATCCATCTTCGCCGGGTCTGGTGCCAGCGCCGCGCCGCGGAAGCCGACGGTCACCGCCACCGACGCCACGATCACCAACAGCCCGAGCACCGCGAGCACGCCGCGCCATCCAAGAAAATCGCCGATCAAGCCGGAGAAGGAGGCGCCAAGCAGATTGCCTGTCATCGACCCGGCAAGCGTTCGGCCGATCGCGACCTGTCGCTTGTCCGGCCCGACCAGATCGCTGGTGAGCCCGAGCGCGATTGGAAAAACACCGCCCGAGCCGATGCCCGCAAGGATACGGGTTGCAAACAGGAGCGAGAACGACGTCGCCATGGCGCCGAGAACACTCGCAAGCCCAAGCAGTACCAGGCAACCGATCATCAGGCGCGCTTTGCCGAACAGGTCCGCCGCGGCCCCCAGCGCCGGCTGCACCGCGGCGAAGGTGAAGGCAAACACGGCGGCGAAGCTCGCGGCAGTGGCGATACTCACACCAAATTCGTCGGCGATATGCGGCAGCACGGGATCGAGTGCGCGTCCCGAAAGGCTCGCCGCGAAGGTCGCCAGCGTTATGATGTTCAGGGCCGGCGGCAAGCGCTGCGCTGGCGACCGCCGTCTTCTTTGCGGCATCAACGCGCCGTGTCTTTGGCGAGCGCGTCGAACGCCATCAATGTCCGCAGCAAACCTTCGAATTCGCGCAGCGGCACCATGTTGGGACCGTCCGACGGCGCATGGTCCGGATCGGGATGGGTTTCAATGAACACGCCGGCGACGCCGACAGCGACGGCGGCGCGCGCCAAAACCGGAACGAATTCGCGCTCGCCGCCCGATGAAGCTCCCCTGCCGCCCGGCTGCTGCACCGAATGGGTGGCATCGAAGATCACGGGCGCACCGGTGGTCCGCGCCAGGATCGGCAAGGCGCGCATGTCCGATACCAGCGTGTTGTAGCCGAACGAAACGCCGCGCTCGGTGACCAGCACATTGGGGTTGCCGGCGCCCGTAATTTTTTCGACCACGTTGGCCATGTCCCAGGGCGCCAGAAACTGCCCCTTCTTGACGTTGACGACCCTCCCCGTCGCGGCCGCCGCCAGAAGCAGATCGGTCTGCCGGCACAGGAACGCCGGTATCTGCAGCACATCCACCGCCTGCGCCACCTCGGCGCATTGCGACGCCTCGTGAACATCGGTGAGAATCGGCAATCCCAATGATGCGCGAATCTCGGCAAAAATCGGTAGCGCCTGAGCGAGCCCGATGCCGCGCGCAGCCAACGCGCTGGTGCGGTTGGCCTTGTCGAACGAGGTCTTGTAGACGAGGCCGATCTGCAATCGCTGCGCAATCTCCTTCAGCGCGGAAGCGACTTCAAGCGCGTGAGCGCGGCTTTCGAGTTGGCACGGACCGGCGATGACCGAAATCGGCAGACCATTGCCGAATTTGGCATCGCCTACCCTGACAACCGGCGCAGCAGAAACGTTCGCGTTCAAGGCAACATCCTTTCCGGCGCGGACCATGCCGGGCCGTGCGAGAGCGATCAACCCCATTTCACTGTTGCGAATATCAGGGTTGCACCCAATCGGCGGGACTGTTGCCCCTCGATGCGGTTCACTTCATCGCTGAGAATGCCGTCGGCACCAGCAGTTGATTCACGATGTTGCCGACAATCTGGCCATCTTCCTCGGTTTTCGCGCGCGCGGCGATCCATTCGGGATCGCTTTGAAACGCGCCCCATTTCTTTTCGCGTTCGGCGAGCGATTCCCAGGCCAACAGATAGGTCAGTTCCTGATTGGATTCACCGACCAGCGTGGTGAAGAATCCGGCCGGCCTGATGCCGTGCTTCTCCCAAAGCTTCAAGGTGATAGTTTCAAAGCGTTTCAACAGCGCCGGCAAACGGCCCGGCAAGCAGCGATAGACGCGCGTTTCGTAGATCATGATTTCCTCCCCTCAATATTTCGCCGCTTATAGCGGCTGGAGGGAAGACTGTCTTGAGGGGATGGTCACATGGCACCCCTGCCCGCCTTGACCGGATGGCATGTAAATTGTATATACAATAATGATTGATTTCGATCCGACCAGGAAGCCATCAACCTTTCAAAGCATGGCATATCGCTCGCGCGCTGGATCGATCTCGAGGTTTTCGCGATTATCAAAGACGATCGTTTCGACTACGGCGAGCTCCGATATCGCGCATATGGGTCTATCGATGGTGTTTGGTATTGTCTTGTCTTCACCGTCCGCGACGAACAATACCACCCGATCAGCCTTCGACGAGCGCACACAAAGGAAATAAGACGTTATGTCCCGTAAATTGAAAGAGCCGGTATTCGACGACGACAACCCGGAGTGGACGAAGTCGGATTTTGCTATGGCGACCCATTTCAAGGACGGCATAAAGGCGACAGACCTCACGCCGGAAATTCTCGCGCGCGTTGCGCGGCGCGGGCCTCAAAAATCTCCAAAGAAAGTCGCAGTCTCTATCCGCCTCAGCCCTGACGTCATTTCACATTTCAAGGCCAAGGGTCCAGGTTGGCAATCGCGGATCGACGAGGCGCTGCGCAAGTTCGTCAAGAAGGCAAGCTGATCCAGATTGGCAGCCTAGACCAGTCGGCTCTGCACCACCGCCGCCTGGACGAACGACGCGAATAATGGATGCGGCTCAAAAGGCCGCGATTTCAGTTCGGGATGGAATTGCACCCCAATGAACCAGGGATGATCCTCGTATTCGACTATTTCCGGCAACACGCCGTCGGGTGAAAGGCCGGAGAACCGCAGGCCGTGCTGTTCAAGCCGATCCTTGTAGGCTGTATTGACCTCATAGCGATGGCGGTGGCGCTCGGAAATCTCGGCGGCGCCGCCATAAATCTCCGACACGTGGCTGCCGCGCCTGAGCACCGCAGGATAGGCACCAAGTCGCATGGTGCCGCCGAGATCGCCGGACATCGAGCGCTTCTCGAGCTCATTGCCGCGCAGCCATTCCGTCATCAGGCCGACCAGCGGCTCCGGCGTCGGGCCGAATTCCGTCGAATTGGCCTGCTCGATGCCGACCAGATTGCGGGCTGCCTCGATCACCGCCATTTGCATTCCGAAGCAGATGCCGAAATAGGGCACGTCGCGTTCGCGCGCGAACTGCGCGGCCCGGATTTTTCCCTCCGCGCCGCGCTGCCCAAAACCGCCCGGCACCAGGATTCCGTTGACGTGCTCGAGAAATGGGGTGGGATCCTCGTTCTCGAATACCTCACTCTCGATCCAGTCGAGATTGACCTTGACCTTGTTGGCGATGCCGCCGTGCGACAGGGCCTCGATCAGCGATTTATAGGCGTCCTTCATGCCGGTATATTTGCCGACGATGGCGATGGTGACCGCGCCCTCGGGATTGCGCACCCGCTCATTGATGACGTGCCAGCTTTGCAACGCCGGCGGATTTCTTGCCTCGATGCCGAATGCGGCCAGTACCTCATCGTCGAGGCCCGCGGCATGATAGGCCTCGGGTACGGCATAGATGTTATCGACGTCCCGCGCCTCGATCACAGCGCTTTCGCGGACGTTGCAGAACAGGCCGAGCTTGCGCCGTTCTTCTCTCGGGATCGGCCGGTCGGTGCGGCAAAGCAGAATGTCGGGCTGGATGCCGATCGAACGAAGTTCCTTGACCGAATGCTGGGTCGGTTTGGTTTTGAGTTCGCCGGCGCTCGGAATGAACGGCAAAAGGGTCAAATGAATATAGACGGCGTGGTCGCGCGGCAGGTCGTTCTTGATCTGGCGGATCGCCTCGAAGAACGGCAATCCCTCGATGTCGCCGACGGTGCCGCCGATCTCGCACAACACGAAGTCGAACTCGTCGTTGGCTTCGAGAATGAAATCCTTGATCGCGTTGGTCACGTGCGGAATCACCTGGATGGTGGCGCCGAGATAGTCGCCGCGCCGCTCTTTGGTGAGAATGTCCTGATAGATGCGCCCGGTCGTGATGTTGTCGGCCTTTGTCGCGGGGCGTCCGGTGAAGCGCTCGTAGTGTCCGAGGTCGAGGTCGGTCTCGGCGCCGTCATCGGTCACGAACACCTCGCCGTGCTGGTACGGCGACATCGTCCCGGGGTCGAGATTGAGATAGGGATCGAGCTTGCGGAGCCGAACCTTGTAGCCTCGAGCCTGCAGCAAAGCGCCCAGCGCTGCCGAAGCCAGACCTTTTCCGAGCGAAGAAACCACGCCGCCGGTTATGAAGATGTACCGCGCCATGGGACCCAACCTTTAAGGCTACCGGCGCGATTCGCCAAAGCGAATCGCAGGCCGCAGCGATAATTCTATTTCGCTGTGGGTGACTCTGAATTCGACGTATTTGCAGTAGGTTGATGGAGATTCCTCATGCAAGACGGTAGAGTCCCGCCATGCATGGCCACCCTGCTTTATTGCGAACGTGGCGCCTGCGGACCTGACGGTGCCGGCTGATTCTGCTGCATTTCGTCCGACTTCTTCAGCGAATCCAGAATGCCGCCGCTGGTCGGCGGAGCGACCGGCGTCGCCCCGCCTGCCGGCTGCGACTGCGAGGCAGGACTGCCAATGATCGAAGCAGGCTTGCGATCGTAACTTGCAAGCCAGGACAGCAACAGGCTGGTAAGAAAGAAGCCTACCGCGAGAACCGCCGTCGTCCGCGTCAACAAATTGGCGGTGCCGCGGCCCGACATGAAACCGGCACCCCCGCCCATACCGAGGCCACCGCCTTCGGATTTCTGCAACAGAACCGTCGCGATCAGTGTCACAACAATCATCAGGTGGACTACGATAACGACGGTCTGCATTTCTACCTTCCATCACAAGCCCAAGCCGTCAACGTCCGGCTTCTAAAGGGGCTTGCGGGGTTTGAAGTCGCGCGGTGTTACACGATTGAATGGGGCATTGTCACCCCCATGAGCGGGTGCCCAGAGATAATCGTTACGACGACTTCTTACAGGGCCGCGGCTCCGGCTTTGATCGTCGGCACGTCTTGCGGGAGGCATTATATTCTAATATAAGAGACTTATGTCTCATTTAATAGACGATCCGAGCCCCCGAATTGCGGCGCGCCTGCGCCTTGAACGCGAGAGCCGCGGCTGGTCGCTGTCAGATCTCGCCCAACGCTCCGGCGTGTCCAAGGCGATGATCAGCAAGATCGAGCGTGAAGAGGTGAGCCCGACCGCGGTGATCCTGGTTCGCTTGGCTGGCGCGTTCGACCTCACGCTGGCCGGCCTGCTTTTGCGTGCTGAAGGCCGGGAACGGCTGAGCCGGGCGACCGAACAGCCGGTCTGGCGCGACCCCGAGACCAGCTATCTGCGCAAGCAGGTTTTCAGCCGCCCCGACCATCCGCTGGAGATTATCGAAGTCGAGTTGCCGGCCGGACAACGGGTTGTGCTTCCTGCTTCGTCCTACGCGAACATCCGTCAGGCAGTTTGGGTTCGGTCTGGCCATCTCGTCATCACGGAAGCCGGCGAACGACACCTGCTCGCAGCCGGCGATTGCCTGGGATTTGGGCCACCATCCGAGGTGGCTTTCGCCAACGAAACGAATGCGCCTTGCATTTATGTCGTTGTCCTCGCACGGAGCTAATGCGATGTCCGAAATCAGGATCGCGCCCCTGATAGCCACTCCGCAGGTCTATGCCGCGCTCAGCGAAATCCTGATCGAGGCGGTGGCCGATGGCGCATCGGTCAGCTTCATGCATCCCCTGGAGATGGAGACGGCGGACAGGTTCTGGCGGGATTCGCTGGCTGCGGCCAAGCGCGGCGAACGGGTCGTTCTTGGCGCGTTCGATGGAGAGAGCCTGATCGGAACGGTAACCCTGCTGCTCAGCCTTCCGCCAAACCAGCCGCACCGCGCCGAAATCGCAAAAATGATGACCCGGATCAGCCACCGCGGTCGAGGCGTAGCGCGGGCCTTGATGCGCGTGGCCGAGCAGCTAGCCGTGCAGCACGGACGCACGCTGCTGGTGCTGGATACTGCCGTTGAAGGGGGAGCTTCGGGTCTCTACGAGGGTCTGGGATACAACTTGAGCGGAATCATCCCGGATTACGCGTTAAAGCCGCGCGGCGGGCTCGCAGGCACCATGATCTATTGGAAGCGCCCCCATCCTGGAGCGCCGGGCTAGGAACAACCCGCCGCTATCGCAAGGAGATCGGCTGCTTTTAGGCTCGCGCCGCCAACCAGTGCACCGTTGACGTTCGCAACCGCCATCAATTCCGCAGCATTCGAGGGTTTTACCGAGCCACCGTAGAGGATGCGCATCCGGGCTCCCTGTTCGCTAAACCTTGAGACCAGAAGTTCTCGGATAAATTGATGAATTTGCTCGACATCTCCGGCTGTAGGGGTGCGACCGGTGCCGATGGCCCAGACCGGCTCATAGGCCACCACCAGATTGTCGGCCCTGGCGTTGTCCGGCAGCGAAACATTGAGCTGTCCGTGGCAAATATCGAGAGTCTGTCCGGCATCCCGCTGGTGTTGGGTTTCGCCGATACAGACAATGGCGGTGAGGCCCGCACGCCAGGCCGCTTCCGCCTTCTGCCGGACCAGCACGTCGCTTTCGCCGTGATCGGCGCGCCGCTCGGAGTGCCCGACAATGACCGCGGTGGCGCCAGCATCCGCCAGCATTTCTGCTGAAATATCCCCGGTGTGGGCGCCAGACGGCCTTGGATGGCAATCCTGGGCGCCGATCGCCAGCGCCGAGGAGCCGCGCACCGCTTCGGCGAAGGGGACGATCAGTGTGGCCGGGGGGCAAACCAGGAGATCGGCCTTGGCCGTGACGCTGGATGCCCCCGCGAGCATGGCCGCCAATTCGACCGAGGAGGCTCGCAGCCCGTTCATTTTCCAATTGCCGGCAATCAGGGGCCGGATGGCGTCGGTCATGTCGAAATTCCCGCTAAAGCCCGAGTCCAGCATGCGCTAGCAGAGCAGCCTTGTCAGTTCCAGATGCCACAAGGGGTAAATCCCCGAACCGATAACCGCCCAATTGGGCTTTCCGCCAAGGTTGCGACGAGGCGGCTGCCACTTTATGATGCTTTATCAACTCGGTGACGCCCTTTTGCCGAAATCGCTCAAGGCGCGACCCGGTTCCCTCCTGCAAAACAAGTTGGACCCATGCTTCGAGGAATGCGGAAAGCCTCATCAAACTGGCTCGGCAAGACGATTATGGCGCTCGTGATGGGCGTCTTGATCATCAGTTTCGGAATCTGGGGCATCGCCGACATTTTCAGGGGGTTCGGTCAATCGACGCTGGCAAAAGTCGGCGGGACCGAGATTTCGATCGAGCAATTTCGTCGGATTTATACCGAGAAGCTGCAGCAGATCGGCCGCCAATTCGGGCGGCCCCTGACCATGGATCAGGCCCGCGCCTTTGGCCTCGACCGCCAGATGCTGCAGCAGACCATCGCCGAAGCCGCCCTCGACGAGGAGGCACGCCGGTTGGGGCTCGGCCAGTCCGAAGCCGAGACCATGCAAACGATCTACAACGATCCCAATTTCAAGAACGTCAGCGGCGCATTCGATCCCGCACGTTTCGAGGCCACGATCCGGCAATTCGGCTTTTCCGAGCAACGCTACATCGCCGATCAGCGGCGGGTGTCGCTGCGGCGACAGATTGCCGGCAGCCTCTCGGCGGGACTCGAACCGCCCAAAACATTGATCGACGGACTCGGCCGCTTCCAGAACGAGCAGCGCTCGATTGAATACGTCAAACTCGCCGCCGCACAGGCCGGAACGATCGACCCTCCCTCGCCGGAGGCGCTGGCTGCCTATTTCGACGACCACAAGTTCCAGTTTCGCGCTCCCGAATATCGCAAAATCTCCTTTGTTGCGATTACCCCGGAAGATATCGGCAAATGGTCTGAAGTCTCCGACGATGATGCCAAAAAGCTGTTCGAACAGCGCCGCGACAAGCTTGGGACGCCGGAGAAACGCGAAGTATCGCAGATCGTCTTTCCAAATGTCGAGGAAGCGACGGCGGCCCGCGATCGCATCGCGTCGGGATTGTCATTCGACGATCTGGCCAAGGAACGCGGGCTGAGCGCATCCGACGTCGAACTCGGCCTGGTCACGAAGTCCGAGATTATCGACCCCTCGATTTCCGCCGCAGCGTTCGCGCTGCCGACCGGAGACGTTAGTCAGCCGGTGCAAGGAAAATTCGGCGTCGTTCTGGTCAGGGTCGGCAAGATCGAGGCGGGCATAGAGCCGAGCTATGAGAGCGTCGCTGCAAAACTCAAGAACGAGATCGGCATCGAGCGCGCGCGCGCCAAGGTCGGAGAGTTGCGCGACAAGATGGAAGACGAGCGCGGCGGCGGCGCCAGCGTCATCGAGGCCGCGCAGAAGTTGGGGCTAACCGCCGTCACCATCGATGCCGTCGATCGCTCGGGCCGCCTCCCCGACGGTCAGTTGGCGCCCAATATCCCCCGCGGCCTAGATGTGGTCTCGCAAGCCTTTAACAGCGACGTCGGGGTCGACAACGATCCAATTTCATTCAGGGGCGGATTTGTCTGGTACGACGTCCTCGGCATCACGCCCTCGCGCGAACGCAGCCTGGATGAGGTCAAGGACCAGGTTGAGGCGAAATGGCGCGATGACCAGATCGCCAGCCGGCTCCGCGCCAAAGCGACCGAAATGGCCACCAAGCTCGATGAAGGCGGGAAGCTTGCGGAGGAAGCGACAAATGCGGGGTTGAAGGTCGAAACCGCCGCAGGATTCAAGCGCGATGCTTCCCTGCCCGGTTTGCCCGCCAGCGCAATTGCATTGGCCTTTCGTACCGCCAAGGATGGCGCAGGACAAACCGCCGGTGCGGGCCCGGGCGAATGGATCGTGTTCCGCGTCACCGACGTCAGCGTGCCGCCGGTCGATGCCGCCTCGGACGATTTCAAGAAGCTGAAGGAAACCCTTCAGCGCGGCCTGACCGATGAACTGGTCGCGCAATATCTGACCAAGCTTGAATCTGACATCGGCACCACCATCAATGAAGCCGCTTTCGCCCAAGTGACTGGGGCTACCACCAATTGACCACGACTTAAGTGAGCATGATTCGAATACGCGGGCGTCGGTTCTCGCGGAGCATGATGCCTTAGAGAGCTGTTACACGCCTGAAAGCACGCGATGGACGACCTCAAATCTATTATCGGAAAAGTCGCGACCGGCGCGACCCTGTCGCGCGACGAGGCGGCATCCGCCTTCGACAGCATGATGTCGGGCGAGGCGACGCCTTCGCAGATGGGCGGACTATTGATGGCGCTCCGCGTGCGTGGCGAGACCGTTGACGAAATTACCGGAGCGGTATCGGCGATGCGTGCCAAGATGTTGCGCGTCAAAGCTCCCGCGGACGCCGTCGACGTGGTCGGAACCGGCGGCGACGGCTCCGGTTCGGTTAACGTCTCGACCTGCGCCTCGTTCATTGTCGCGGGCGCTGGCGTTCCGGTCGCCAAGCACGGCAATCGCGCGCTGTCGTCGCGCGCGGGCGCGGCGGACGTGCTGGCTTCGCTCGGGGTCAAGATCGATCTCACGCCCGAACAGGTCGGCCGCTGCGTTGCCGAGACCGGCATCGGATTCATGTTTGCGCCTGCGCACCATCCCGCCATGAAGAATGTCGGCCCAACCCGCGTCGAACTGGCGACCCGAACCATCTTCAATCTGCTTGGACCGCTGTCCAATCCGGCCGGCGTAAAACGGCAGATGATCGGCGTGTTTTCGAGGCAATGGGTGCAGCCGTTGGCGCAGGTGCTCAAGAACCTCGGCGCCGAGAGCATCTGGGTGGTGCACGGCTCCGACGGTCTCGATGAAATCACCCTCACCGGCCCGACCTTCGTGGCCGCGCTCGAGAACGGTTCGATCCGCACGTTTGACGTAACCCCGGAGGAAGCCGGCTTGACCCGCGTCGGCGGCGACGCGCTCAGGGGCGGCGATGCAAATGCCAACGCGGTCGCGCTGCAAAGCGTCCTGGACGGCATGCCGAGCCCTTTTCGGGATGTCGCACTGCTAAACGCCGCGGCGGCGCTGATCGTGGCCGGTCGCGTCAAGAATCTGAGGGAAGGCGTGGCGCTCGGTACCCAATCACTCGACAGCGGCGCCGCGGCGGCACGGCTGAAACATCTGATCGCGGTCTCGAACGGCTAACCGCGAGGGGTCCCCGATGTCCGACATCCTGAACAAGATCGAGGCTTACAAGCGCGAGGAGATTGCCGCAGCCAAGCGCGCCCGCCCGCTGTCCAGCATGGAAGCGCTGGCGAAGGCTGCGCCGGCGCCGCGCGGCTTTGTCCGGGCAATCCGGGCAAAGCTCGCCGAGGGCGCCTACGCGCTGATTGCCGAGATAAAGAAGGCCTCGCCGTCCAGGGGATTGATCCGTGCCGATTTCGACCCGCCGAAGCTGGCGCGCGCCTATGAGTCTGGAGGCGCGGCCTGCCTCTCGGTGCTGACCGACACACCCTCGTTCCAGGGTCATCTGGACTTCCTGGTAGCCGCGCGCGCAGCAACCACGCTGCCGGTATTGCGCAAGGATTTCATGTACGACACCTATCAGGTGGTCGAGGCGCGCGCCCATGGCGCCGACTGCATCCTGGTAATCATGGCGGCACTTGACGACGCCATGGCCAGTGACATCGAAGACGCGGCGATCGCGCAAAGCATGGACGTCCTGATCGAAATCCACGACCACACGGAGTTGGATCGCGCCTTGAAACTTCGTTCGCCGATGATCGGGGTCAACAACCGCAATCTCAGAACGTTCGAGACCACGCTTGCGACCAGCGAGGCACTGGCGCCGCTGATCCCCAAGGACCGGTTGATGGTCGGCGAGAGCGGCATCTTTACGCCCGACGATATGGCCCGACTGGCGCAAGTCGGCATGTCCACCTTCCTCGTTGGCGAAAGCCTGATGCGGCAGGCCGACGTGGCGGCGGCGACGCGCGCGTTGCTGGCACCTCGCGAGGCCGCAAACGCAACGGGGACGCGCTAACGCATGGCGCGCAAGATTTCCAAGCACAAAGCGACCCTCACCCATATCGATGCCAGGGGTGAAGCGCGAATGGTCGATGTTTCGGCCAAACCCATCACCGAACGCACGGCAGTCGCCGAAGGCCGCGTCGTCATGAGCCAGGCGACGCTCGATCTGATCGTGACCGGCAATGCCAAAAAGGGCGACGTACTGGGCACCGCGCGCCTCGCCGGAATCATGGCGGCAAAGCGCACCTCGGAGCTGATACCGCTTTGCCATCCGCTGGCCTTATCGAAAGTCACGCTGGACATCGAGCCGGCCCCAGAGCTGCCGGGCTGCATTGTCCGCGCCACCGTCAAGGTGACAGGTCCGACCGGGGTTGAGATGGAGGCGCTGACCGCGGTATCGGTGGCGTGCCTTACGATCTACGACATGGTCAAGGCGGCCGAGCGCGGGGTCCGCATCGAGGGCATCCACCTCGTTGAAAAGAAGGGCGGCAAGTCCGGGCACTACCGCGCCGGCGGTTGAACCCTGCGGGAATGTCCAATCACGCCGGGGCGGCCTCACGCCGCCCCTGACCGGAACGCCTCCAATCGCCTCACACGGTCAGTTCGGAACCGCCGCCTTCGGCGTCGTCGACGGAACGCCCGCATTGACCGTTATGCCGCGCAGAACATTGTAGGCCGCGGCAAGCGCCTTATCGTTCTTTTCGTCCGGCGGCACATAGGACTGTGAACCGGTCTGCTCCGCACCTTCGGCAGACAGATGGCCGCGCATGGAGGCCTCACCCTTGAGTTCAAAGCGCCCCTTCAACTCTTCCGGGACATCCTGCAACACTTCGATATCGGGGGTGATGCCCTTGGCCTGGATCGAGTGGCCGGATGGCGTGAAATAGCGCGCCGTGGTCAGCGCCAACGCGCCGTTGCCGGTGCCGAGCGGGATGATCGTCTGCACCGACCCTTTGCCGAACGAACGGGTCCCGATCAGGGTCGCGCGCTTGTGATCGTGCAACGCGCCGGCCACGATCTCAGAGGCGGATGCCGCCCCGCCGTTGATCAATACGACCAGCGGCTTGCCTTTGGTGAGATCGCCGCCCCGCGCCGAGAAACGCTGGGTCTCCTCGGGGGTTCGACCGCGTGTCGAGACCACCTCTCCGCGCGCCAGGAACGCGCTGGACACCGAGACCGCCTGATCGAGCAATCCGCCTGGATTGTTGCGCAGGTCGACGACATAGCCCGCCAACTGCTCGGTCGGGATCTGCTTGGAGATGTCGGCGATCGCCTTTTTCAATCCGTCGGTGGTCTGCTCGTTGAACGTGCTGATTCGAATGTAGCCGATATCGCTGCCCTCGGTACGGAAGCTGACTGGGCGCACGCGAATGATCTCGCGCACGATCGAAACCTCGATCGGTGCCTGGGCTCCATTGCGAATGATCTTCAGCCGGGTTTTGGTATTGATCGGCCCCTTCATCTTGTTGACGGCCTGCTCCAGGGTAAGCCCCTGCACCGCATCGCCATCGATCTGGGTGATCAGGTCGCCCGACATGATGCCCGCCCTTGCCGCAGGCGTTCCATCCATCGGCGAGACTACTTTCACCAGGCCATCTTCCATCGTGACTTCGATGCCGAGCCCGCCGAACTCGCCGTGGGTCGTTTCCTGCATCTCGCGCCAGGCCTGCTCATTCATGTAACGCGAATGAGGATCAAGGGCGGAGATCATGCCGTCGATCGCGCCCTCGACCAGCTTGGAGTCATCAGGTTTTTCGACGTAATCGGACCTGACCCGCTCAAACACCTCGCCGAACAGATTGAGCTGGGAATAGGTATCGGTCCCAACCGCCGCCCTGGCTGCGGCGATCCATTGTGCGCTCTGCGGCGCGGTCACAAGAAGGGTCAGGCAGGCACCCGCGGCCGCGCCGAGGAAAACGGGAAAATTCTTGCGCATTGTTGGCCTTCTCGCTTTCAGCCTTTGCCCGCCGAAGTCAGGTAATTCCCCGCGGCTCGATAAACAAGCTCACAACAGCTTTCCGGTATCATTAAGGCCGCTTTGCCAGGTCGAGGGCCGGGTGCCAAAACCCCGCTTGGCGCGGGTCCCGAGCCAATAGCCGAACTGCGGCGGGACATTGCGGAACGGGCCCTCCGCGCCCAGCTTCAGCGCGGCATCCATCGGCCAGTTCGGATTGTTAAGGATCTCGCGGCCGACCGCGATCAGATCGGCTTGTCCGTCCTGCAGGATCTGCTCAGCCTGGTCGCCATGGATGATCAGGCCGACCGCCATGGTCATGATGTCGGCGTGGCGGCGGACATATTCGGAGAGCGGCACCTGGTAGCTGTATTTGATTTCCTTGCCGAGAATCGGCGCCAGCTCGGTGATGCCGCCGGACGAGCAGTCGATGACGTCGACGCCCCTGCCTTTTAGAATTTTCGCAAGTCGCGCGCTCTGTTCCGGTCCCCAGCCGGCATTATCCTCCACCGACAGCCGGACGAACAGCGGCTTGTGGTCCGGCCAGTGCACGCGCACCGCTTCGGTAACCTCGGTAATGAACCGCATCCGGTTGATCTCGGAACCACCATATTCGTCGCTGCGCACGTTGGATCGCTCGGACAGGAACTGGTGCATCAGATACCCGTGCGCGCCGTGAAGCTCCAGCACGTCGAAACCCGCCTCCTGCGCGCGGCGCGCGGCATCGCCCCAGGCCCGCACGAGGTTTTTCACCTCAAACCGCTCCAGTGCCTTTGGCACCGGCCATTTCTCGCTGTGGGCGATCGCGCTCGGCGCTACCGGCGTCCACGCCTCCCAATCCTCGATCTCAGGCGTTCGTTGCAAAGGCCCGTCGCCTTCCCACGGACGGGCGGCCCGCGCCTTCCGCCCGGAATGACCAAGCTGGATTCCGGCAGCCGCGTTCTGCTGCTTAATGAAGCTGGCGAGGCGCTTTAGTGGCTCGACGAATGCGTCATCCCAGATCCCGAGGTCGCCCAAAGTTCCGCAACCGCGCCGCTCGACCTTGGTGGATTCGACGACGACCAAGCCAGCGCCGCCAGCGGCGAATTTGCCGGCATTCATCAGATGCCAATCGGTCGGAAACCCCTTCACCGCGGAATATTGATGCATCGGCGGCACCACGACGCGGTTGCGTAACTCGACACCCCGGATGGTCAACGGCGAAAACAGCAAGGGTCCGGACATGGTTCATTTCCTTATTCGCCCGGACCATCGGCCCACTGTCGCGAAGAACCGGCGGCATTAAGCTCGCGGATTAATCCGTCCGGTCGGCAAGCCACCCCAGCGGCCCTGGCGCCCAGCCGTTCGATGCGCCGGAATTCGGTCACCCTCCAGCCGATACCAGCCATAGCAATTTTCGGTATGGCGGGAAAGCTCAGGAAGCGATACGCGGAAGGTCAACCGCACGGTCAAGCAAATCCATGGGGAGGAAATCATGAACGAGGCAACCCGCATCCCACCGGTGTCCGTTGAACTCGGCGCGAGTTCTGAAGAATTCCAGAACCTTCACGAGTTCGTCCGCAAGGCCCGAGCCAACCTCAATCAGAATGCCTGGGACTACATTGTCGGCGCCG
>Ga0326727_10014664_pt1 | contig 17017 bp, 13 predicted proteins | sample MB2enrmetagenome_FD_207643 | JGI IMG/M metagenome (GOLD analysis project Ga0326727, IMG submission 207643) | Lab enriched peat soil microbial communities from McLean, Ithaca, NY, United States - MB29MY | ecosystem: Environmental > Terrestrial > Soil > Wetlands > Peat | place: USA: New York...
ATCTGGGTAATGTTGCCGGCAGGCAAGGTCACCGACGATGTCATTACTCAGCTCGGAGGCCTGCTCGCAGCCGGCGACATCGTGATTGACGGCGGCAACACGCATTACGTCGACGATGTTCGCCACTCCAAAGAACTCGGCCAGCGCGGCGTCGAGTTTGTCGATTGCGGAACCAGCGGCGGAGTTTGGGGCGTCGAACGCGGATACTGCCTCATGATCGGCGCCAAGAAGGAAATCTATCAACATCTGGAGCCGATCTTCCGCACACTCGCCCCCGGTCTCGGCAATATTGAGCGCACACCCGATCGCGACGGTCTCGATCCCGCCGCCGAACTCGGCTATCTATATTGCGGCCCGGCCGGCGGAGGTCACTTCGTCAAAATGGTGCACAACGGCATCGAATACGGCCTCATGCAGGCCTACGCCGAGGGGTTCGACATCATGCGCAACGCCCACGACCTCGGCTACGATTTCCCGCTTCCCGATATCGCCGAAGTCTGGCGCCGTGGCAGCGTGGTTTCTTCCTGGCTGCTGGATTTGACCGCGAGGGCGATGGCGCAAAGCCACGACCTGGATGACTTCACGGGCTACGTTGAAGATTCCGGTGAAGGCCGCTGGACCATCGATGCCGCCATCCAGACCGCCGTTCCCTGCCAGGTGCTCACCGCCGCGCTGTACACCCGTTTCCGCTCGCGCCTGGAACACAGCTTCGGCGAAAAGATGCTCTCCGCCATGCGCAGCGAATTCGGCGGACACAAGGAACCGGTGCATAAAGAGGCCCAGGCATGAGCGCCCCCGTCTCCGAACCTCCCGCCCAGGCTGCCGCGCGATCGGCTCTTCCCAAACCGGCCGGCCCCTGCGTGATGGTGATCTTCGGCATCACCGGCGATCTCACCAAACGCCTGCTGTTCCCCGCGCTCTACTATCTGGGCGAGCAGAAGCTGCTGCCGGAGGAATTCGCCGTCGTCGGCTATGCCATCGGCGATCTGGATGAACAGGGCCTGCGCGACAAGCTGGCGGGCGATGTTCGCGCGGTGGTGCCGCACGCGGAAAGCTCCATCGTGGAGTGGCTGGTCTCGCGCGTGTACTTCATCGCCGCCGGCTTTGACGACCCCACCGGTTGGACGCGGCTCCATGAGTGCCTCGCGGCGGTTAACGAGCAATATCACACCGGCGGCAATTACCTGTTCTACATGGCCACTTCGCCGGATTTCTTCCTCGATGTGGCTCGCCGCGTCGGCGACGAGGGCCTGCTCAAGCAGGACAACGGCCAGTGGCGGCGTATCATCTTTGAGAAGCCCTTCGGCCGCGATCTGGCCAGCGCACGCGAGCTGAACCATCAACTGACCACGTTCATGCGGGAGGATCAGGTCTTCCGCATCGATCATTATCTTGGCAAGGAAACCGTCCAGAATATTTTGGTATTTCGTTTCGCCAACGGCATTTTCGAGCCCATCTGGAACCGCCGCTACATCGACCACGTGCAGATCACCGTGGCCGAAACGGTGGGCGTGGAGCGGCGCGGCGGGTATTACGACCACACCGGCGCGCTCCGCGACATGGCGCCGAACCATCTTTTTCAGTTGCTGGCGCTCACCGCCATGGAACCGCCCAGTTCCTTCTCCGCCACCGCGCTGCACAACGAACAGGTAAAGGTGTTGGAGGCGGTGCCGCCCGTCAGTCCCGCCGATTGCAAGCACTGCACCGTTCGCGGCCAGTATGTCGCCGGCATTATCGACGAAACTCCCGTGACCGGCTATCGCCAGGAGCCGATGGTTAGTCCCATTTCGCAGACCGAAACATATGTGGCCCTGAAGGTCCTGGTGGACAATTGGCGATGGGCCGGCGTGCCGTTCTACATTCGCACCGGTAAGCGGCTGCCGAAGCGCAAAACCGAGATCGCCATTCAATTCCGCAATCCTCCGCTTACGCTGTTCCGCAAGAGCCGCACCACGCTGCCGCAGGCCAACCGCCTCATCATCAGCGTGCAGCCGGAGGAGAGCATCTTCCTGCAATTCGACGCCAAAATCCCCGGGCCTGTGGTGACTACGCAGCAGGTGGACATGCGCTTCTCCTACGCCGATTATTTTGGCGTGGAGAATCGTACCGGATACGAAACGCTGCTGTATGACGCGATGGTGGGCGACAACAGCTTGTTCAAGCGATCCGACATGATTGAAGACGGTTGGGCGCTGGTGCAGCCCGTGCTGGATGCCTGGGGAAATGGTAATGCGCGCGATCTGCATTTCTATGCCGCGGGCGACGACGGCCCCGATGCCGCCGACGCTATGATGGAGCAGGATCGCCGCGAATGGAGACCGCTCACATGAGCGACCCAGAGAGCGTACGCGCTCTCTTCGTGGATATTGGCGGTGTGCTCGGCACCAACGGCTGGGACAGCGATTCACGCGAGGCTGCCGTGGAGCACTTCGGTCTCGATGCGAAGGACATCGATTCCCGCCATCGCCTGATGTTCGAGCTGTTTGAGACCGGCAAAATCTCCTGGCACGACTATCTGGAACGAGTGGTATTCGATGTGCCGCGCCCGTTCACCGAAGACGATTTCACGCAATTCGTCCTGTCGCGTTCCCATGTTTTCCCGGACATGATCGAGCTCCTGCGCGAGGTGAAGCGGAATCATGAGCTGAAGGTGGTTGTGGTGAGCAACGAGGGCCGGGAACTGACCGAATATCGCCTGAAGCTCTTCGGCCTCGCCGCTGTTGTGGACATCTTTGTGTGCTCGTGTTTCGTGCACCTGCGCAAGCCGGACATCGAGATTTTCCAAATGGCCTGCGATCTCTCGCACGTGGCGCCGCAGGAAGTGGTCTACATCGAGGATCGCGAGATGTTCGTCGAGGTGGCCGCCACTATCGGCATTCGCGGCATCGTGCACAAGGGCGTCGATTCCACCCGCGCGGCGCTCGCGGAGATGGGCCTGTTCGACCGGCCAGCGGCGTTTGTGGCGTAGGGTCGCTCGTTTTTTCTCGTATGAGGAAGCCGTAAGGCTACATCGCTGACCATCAGGAGGGGAAATGTCGCATCATTTGGACTCACCAATCGCCCGGCAAGACATCCGGTTGGATATCACGGATCTGTACGTCTTCCGAGGTGAAACAGGCACTGTTTTGACTATCAACGTCTGCCATTCAATCTTCGGCCCGATTCCCGAACCCGGATATCATCCCGAGGGCATGTACGAGTTCAAGGTCGATCTAAATGGCGACGCCGTTGAGGACATCACTTATCGCGTCACGTTTGACCAGCGTGACGGACAGGGAAAACAGCGATACGTAGTGAAATCCATTCGAGGCGCGGAAGCAGCGGATCCGCATTCAGCCGGCACGGTGGTCGCGCAGGGAGCCACTGGCGAGATGGTTACCACGGAGGCCGGTTTCCGAGTGTGGGCCGGCAAGGCCGGCGACCCATTCTGGATCGAGCCGGACGTTCTGCACGCGGTCGGCCACGCGTTTCAGGATGGCACGGAAGTGGATTTATCCGGTTGGGACCCCAGTCGGGCGAAAAACCTGTTTGCGGGCCAGACCGTGTATTCAATTGTGCTCGAAGTGCCCGATCACGAGTTGCCTGGCCGCACGGTGAGTGATCGGAAACTCGGAGTGTGGGCAGTGTCCATGCTCGCCACTGACGCAGGTGGCTGGCAAGCAATCAACCGCGTGGGACTCCCAATGATTCACCCGCTGTTCACTCAGTTCAACGAAGATCTTGGGAACCGCCTCAATGCGGGGCGTCCAGCCGATGACCTCGCTACCCACGGAGAAACATTCGCCAAAGCAATTGCGGGCGTCGTGTCCGCAAACGGTACGGCGACAGATCCACGGGCATATGCGGAGAGAATTGTGCACCGAATGTGCCCGAACGTTCTCCCATACGAGGTGGGGACGCCGGCCGTCTTCGGTTTTGGCGACTGGAACGGCCGTTCCCTTACGGATAATGCCCCCGATGTCATGTTCTCCATCGCGGCAAACACCCCGGTTCGCCTCGGGATCGGAAGGGAGTCGGTCACGGCAAAGCCGTCTCCGGTTTTCCCGTACGTTGCCAGAGCTCTCGCAGAACTGACCGCCGGAGTTTAAGATTTGCTCCCGGCTGAATGGCATGGCCTGTCGGTTTTCGGGCCCCTGCTATAACCTTGCTTGTCCAACGGGCCGACCGCAAAAGAATCCGGGACGAGCGAAACCCGAAATACCCTTGTGTGAACGGCCAGCCGCCGCGAAGTCGAACTTCTTGGCTCCGGTCATCGTACTTGTTTCCGAGACATGACTCGCCATCGAATCTCTCGATTCCCCAGTGGAGAGCCCAATCACGCCGACGTGTGTTTCATTGACCTGGCGAGCAGGCCGCGGATAGAATGGGGCGGAGGAAACAGATGAAGGCCATATTATTGATTTTTCTGGCAGTTTTGTTCCTTGCCACGGCCCAGGCGCAGCGCCAGGTTTACGATCACCCGAAGGCGACCGGCTATGCCGTCGACAACTGCCTCTACTTCGGCGAGGCGTGCGGCAAACCCGCGGCGGATGCGTTCTGTGATCGGAAGGGCTTTCGCGAAGCGGAGAGCTTCGGGGTGGCTCCCGCGCGCCCAACAATGGTTCTGGGGGAAGACCGCGTCTGCGATGCGGATTATTGCGTCGGTCTTCGTGATGTGGTCTGCGTCGGCACCTCGAATTCGGCCGATCTCAGGCGGCTGGACATCGAGTTTCCCCTGGAGCGCAATACCGATCGCAACGGAGACGACTACCACAACTTCGCCCTCCGTGACCCCAGTCCTGAGCTTTGCCGCCGGGCCTGCGCCCGCGATTCGAGTTGCCGGGCCTTCACCTATGCCGGGCCAAACACGGGGCGCGGAGATACGCCCTGGTGCTATCTGAAGAATGGCGTGCCGGAGGCGACGCGGCGGGACGGCTGTGTCTCGGGCGTGAAGAAGCGCTGAACAACAATCGGCATGAGTTGGCCGGAGACGGACTTCAATCGGGAACGGCAGTGGTGGGATGCCAAGGCTCCGAAGGAAGAAACAAGCTTTGCCGACGAGGCCATCAATCGCGCACTCCGCTGGCGTGAAATCGAACGGCACCTTGAGAACGTCCACACCATCCTCGATGTCGGAGGAGCCACCGGCGCGTTTTCGATACCCCTCGCAAAGCGCGGCTACCGCGTCACCCATGCGGACCTCTCGCCGGAGATGCTGGCCATCGCGCGGAACAAGGCTCGGGATGTGCCAGGCATCGAATTCCTCGAAGGAAATGCATCCGATCTGGCGCGGTTTGCGGACCGCAGCTTCGACCTTGTATTGAATATGGATGGGGCCATCTCCTTTTCGGGCTCCAAAGCGATAACGGCGATACGGGAGACGTGCCGGGTTACGCGCATGACTGCAATCCTGACGGTCTCTCATCGCGCACAGATGACGGCGGCCTGGGTGAACGGGAGCCTGGCGAAGACCGGAGACCTCGGCCCCGCCGCCCACGCGATGGCCGACCGCGGCGAGTGGCACCAGGACCAGTTCCCCGACAGCAAAGTTCTCACCGAAGGCATGACCCAGAACTACCTCGGCGCTTTGAAGGCATTCCTGCCGGATGAACTGAAAGGCATCCTGAATGCTGAGGGAATGCACGTACTGCGCTGCGGCGGCCTTGGGTCGCTCGCGGGCCTATGCGACGCCGAGGCACTGACGCGCGTCCTGAAGGATGAAGCCCTGCTGCAATCGTTCCTCGACATTTGCGAGAGATTTGACAGAGACATACTGCCCTGCGGTCCAGGCACCCGCCTGCGCGCGGGATTGATCGCGGTGGCGCGGCGCGATCGATAATGTGCACGCGTGAGCACGATGTCTTGATCCGGATTGAGAAGCCGAAAAGGTAGCATGAGGACGCTGCTACTGGCATTTCAGGGCTTGCATCGCGGCGGCCAGTTCTTTTCGAGGTCCATCGAAGAATTCATCTGGTTCCCCCATCTGACTTCTCGATTCAAGCAGTACCTGACAGGCACCGTGAGGTCGAATTCCGGGCAGAATCGCCAGTGCGAACGTCGAAGGCGCCCTGGTATTCAGGCCATAGACGTCTACCATCACCTGGAGAGTCGCCGTTCCTCTTCGTCTTAGACCCTGCAGGAGCTTTACATAGACCGATTTCTGCAGGTCTGCGTCCCGCGCTCGCTGTCTATCGCCAAAGTCGGCAAGTGAGGCGGGATATCTGGTATGGTTCTCGATGTTGAGTTCGCCGTACCAGACCCTCTCGAGATAATGAAGCACTCTGCCGATACACTCCTCGGGACACGGGCCGTCCTCGAGGTACTCTGCTGCGGCCTCTCGAATCGGCAGGATCTCCTGTGGCCGCAAGAGGCCGGCGATGGCGATGGAGACTTGTGGATCTCTCCGTCCGGACAAGGCCTTGACTGCTTCGACCTGCGCGTCCCGCGTCAGCAGCGGGCCAGGATGCCCGTAAGCGATAGCGAGCAGCATCGATGTACTGCGCTCGCCGCCATAGGTAGCAATTTCGCGGACTGCCGTCAACGCCTGGTCCGAGCCCTGAACACCGGAGACCTGTGTCCACAGCCGATTGAGCGTGTCCTCGCGATGTCGCCAAACTCCCCATACGACCGCAGCGGCTGTCAACACGACAGACACGATTACCCGCTGCATCACCACACGTCGTGGGTAGCGCTGCCGGAATCGTGCGACGTACGCCCGAAGCCACGCACTAACCGCCGCGGACTCAGAATGCGATACCTCTGCTTTGTCGACTGCAGGTGGCCTTTCGACCTGCGGGAGTCCTCGTCGCAGAACCTCCTCGTCGTAGCATAATTGGCCAACCTCCGTGAGCTCATCCCTGACCATCGCCGACAATGCCGAATCGGAAAGGCTCGCGTAGTAATACCGGAGTTCCTCAGCGGTGACTTGCACGGACGCGCCTCCTGGAAACCCTGTTTTATCAGATTGAGATCAGCTTGGTGCGAAAGGTAGTCCAAACCACATTCCTGAATGTCCGGTCCCGCCGATCCGATCCCACAAGCGGACAGCCTTATTGCGACAAGGCGAAACGATGACCGGCTTAAGTCCGTGCATCAGCAGTCGCTTAGTGCAGCGCCCCACGATGGGTCGGAACATGCTCTAAGTCGCTCCAACACTCCTGGAGGTGCGGGGATGACGTCGCTCTGGCAAGAAGTTCGGTACAGCCTGCGGTTAATTGCCAAGGCGCCGGCTTTTGCGGCGATTGTCATCCTCACACTCGCACTGGGCATCGGCGCGAATACCACAATATTCAGTTGGATTAACTCGGCATTGCTGAATCCGGTCCCCGGGCTGACCAACCCGAACGAGGTTGTCGCGCTGACGCTGAGCAAGCCCGCGGACAATCCCTTTGCGTTTACCTATCCCGATATCGAGGCCATCCGCGACGGGCAACAAAGCTTCAAGGGCATCACGACATGCGGATTCACTCAGATGAGCATGACCGGCAAAGGCAAACCGGAGCGCATCTTTGGCATGGTGGCGTCCGCGAATTATTTCGATGTACTGGGCGTGCGGCCGATTCTTGGGCGCGGCTTTCTGCCGGCGGAAGACGAGAAACCGGGAGGCGCGCCCGTCGCTGTGATCAGCTACCGGATGTGGCAAACGCGTTTCGGCGCGAACCCGGACATCGTTGGCCAGACAATTGAACTCAACCAACACCCGTACACCATCGTGGGCGTGACGCCCGAAGTGTTTCAGGGGAGCCAGACGGGGGTGCGAACGGCCCTTTGGGTTCCCATCATGATGGAAGAGCAATTCACGCAGGGGGGCGACCTGCTCCACGATCATCACCTGTTCTGGTTATTCGCATTTGGGCGGTTGAAGCCGGGCGTCACACCGGAGCAGGCGCAGGCGGAAATGACGCTGCGGCTGAAGCGGGAGGTCAGGAATTATCCAGACGAGCACAAAGGACACGACAGTGTAACGGTGTACCCGCTGTGGCGCAATCCGGTTGGCTTGAATTTCTTTCTTGCGACGCTTCTGCCGATGCTCATGATCATCGCCGGCCTGGTGCTGCTGCTGGCATGCGCGAACGTGGCGAATCTGATGCTGGTGCGGGCGGTGGGGAGGCGGCGCGAAATCGCCGTTCGAATGTCGCTGGGCGCCAGCCGGTGGCGGCTGGTGCGGCAACTGCTGGTGGAGAGCCTGATACTGGCCCTCGCGGGCGGTGCGGTCGCGCTGTTCATCACTTTCTGGACTGCGGGAACTTTGCTCAGGTTCATGCCGGTTGGGGATTTCCCGATCGGGCTGAATATCCAGGCGGACCGCACGGTGCTGCTGGCGACGCTGGTGATTTCGGTGTTCACCGGCGTGGTTTTCGGGATTCTGCCGGCGCTGCGGGCGTCAAAAGATGCGCCTGTTGAGGTGTTGAAAGAAGAGACCGGGAAGGCGTCGGGCGGGCTCAGGAAGGCGCGCCTCACCAGCGGCCTGGTGGTGGCGCAGGTTTCATTGTCGCTGCTGCTGCTGATCTGCGCGGGTTTGTTCATTCGCAGTGTCATGCGCGCGCAGGAAATCAATCCGGGGTTCAATCCACATAACGTGCTGATCGCCTCTTACGACCTGTTTACCGGGGGATATTCGGAAGCGACCGGAGCGGAATTCGATCGCCAGCTCGTGGCAAAACTGGAAACGCTGCCCGGCGTACAGTCGGTGGCTCTGTCCAGCCGCGTCCCGCTCCGATTCGACGGTCATTCGACGAGCGTGAAGCCCGAAGGGTACGTTTCGAAGGCCAATGAATCGATGGAGACTCAGGTGGCTATCGTCACGCCGAAGTTTTTGCAGACCATGCAGATTCCGATCGTGAAGGGGCGCGACTTCACGCTTCAGGATACGAAGACTTCGCAACGGGCGGTAATCGTCAGCGAGGCGTTTGCGGATCGATACTGGCCGCATCAGGAAGCGCTGGGCAAGCAACTTAACTCCGACCTGACGCACGAATGGTTCACGGTGGTGGGCGTGGCGCGCGACAGCAAAGTGAACGCCCTGAATGAAAAGCCAATGCCATTCGTGTATCTGCCGCTGTACCAGGTTTACCGGGCTGATATGATTATCACCGCGCGGGTGGCCGGTGATCCGTTGACTTTCGCGAAGACCGTCGAGAAAACCATCCACGAATTGAACGGCGATCTGGTGGTGTTCGATGTGACCTCGCTCGAGTTGAGCGAGCAAATCAGCAGTTTTCCTCAGCGCATTGCGGGAACCTTCGTGGGCGCGTTCGGGCTGCTTGCGCTGGTGCTCGCGGCAGTGGGAATCTACGGCGTCACGGCCTACACCACGCGGCAGCGCACGCATGAAATTGGGGTCCGCATGGCCCTGGGCGCCAGCAAAGACAACATCCTGCGGATGGTGCTTGTCCATGGGCTTAGGTTGACGTTCATCGGGGTGGCTCTGGGCCTGGGAGCGGCGTTCGCTCTGACGCGTTTTTTGGAGAGCATGCTGCTCGGGGTGACCAGCACCGATGCGCTCACGTTCTCGAGCGTGGCGATCCTGCTCTTTGCCGTGGCGCTCCTCGCCTGCTTCATCCCCGCGCTCCGCGCTATGCGCGTGGACCCCATGGTCGCGCTCAGGTACGAGTGACGTAGCAGATACCGGGGGGGTGCGGGAACGGGCTCGATGTTGACTTCCATACCCGTTGTGTATACGATGTGGATGCGAGCGAGAACCCTGCTATCATGACCAGGCGCGTCAACATCGTCTTGCCGGAGGCCACCCTTCGGACCATCGCCAGGGTGGCCGGCCGGGGCCAGCGCAGCCGGTTCATCGACCAGGCCGTTCAACACTTCGTTGCCTTTCAGAGCGCCGACGCGTTGCGCGCCCGTCTGGAACTGGGTGCCGTGCGTGATCGGGATCTTGATCGGGAGGTTGCTGCCGAATGGCTGGACGCGGACCAACAGGCTTGGCGCCAACTCGACGAGGCGGAAAGAGAGCGGAAACCGGCTACCCGCGGCGCGGCGAAATCTTCCTCACGGCGCTCGACCCGGCGCTAGGCAGAGAGATTCAGAAGACCCGCCCGGCGCTTGTCATTCAGAACGACGTGTCCAACCGTCTCAGCGAAATGACCATCGTGGCGCCAATCACTTCCACGGTGCGGTTTCCTCTCAATCCGGTACACGTCCTGCTGGCCGCCGACGAGAAAACCGGCCTCTCCGTTATTTCGGTGGCGTTGCTCAACCAGATCCGTGCGGTTGACCGCATACGGCTCATCAAACGGCTTGGTTCCATCGATGAGCTGACGCTTGGGCAAGTAGACGAAGCCATACGGGTGAGTCTCGGGCTCGTCGAATTCTGACGCCCCTCACTTCTCCACATCCACCATGTTGTCGTCGGAGTTGCGGTCGATCAGCTTGTTGTACGGATCGATGCCCGCGCGCGGGCGGCTCGTCCACCACAATCTCGAAGGTCTGCGTGGGCTGCGTAAGCCACTGCCTCTTCAGGTAGAGCGGCTTCTCTTCATCCTTCTTGCCTTGAACACGCCAATGTCACAACGCCGTTCGGTCCCAGCAGGCCGAACATCAGGTTGCCGAGGTGAGCGAAAGGTTCTTGAGAGCCTTCACGCCGTTCGGGTATGTCTTGGATAATCCGGTGATCGTAAGCGCCAAGGGCCTCCATTCCACGCAGCCGCAGCGACGGGATTTCTGCATGATACCGCTTGTGGCACCTTGACACGAATGTTCGCAGGACGCATAATCAAACCATCGATAGCCTATGGATGGAAAGACAATGGAAACACCAGATCTCCTGCCAGGAACCCTTGACATGCTGGTTCTGAAGACGCTGACCCGAGGGTCCAACCACGGTTACGGCATTGCCCAGCACATTCACCGCGTCTCGCGCGACGCGCTGCGCATCGGTGAGGGTTCGCTCTATCCTGCACTGCAGCGCCTGCTCATCAACGGCTGGGCAGAGGCCGAATGGGGCATTACCGAAACCAACCGCAAGGCACGCTACTACAAGATCACCGCTGCTGGACGCAAACAGTTGGCGTCCGAAGCCAGGACCTTCAACTTTCTGGTAGCCGCCATCGCTGAAGTCATGGAAAGCGCATGAAACTGTGGAACCGTCTCCGCTATTGGACCCGTTGGCCGCGCCCCGATAACGACCTGGCCGAGGAAATCCGCCTGCACCGCGAGATGTTGGAAGAGCAGTTTGTCCGCGAAGGCATGTCGCGCCCGCAGGCCCGGACTGCGGCTGCGAGGGAATTCGGCAACGCCACGGCGGTTGCGGAGAAGAGCAGGGAACAGTGGAACCTGCAATGGCTCGCGTCCGCTCTTAAGGACCTCCGTTTCGCCTGGCGCCTGGCCCGCCGTCAGCCGCTCCTCTCCGCCGCCGCGGTTCTCACCATAGCGTTTGGCGTCGGTGCGAATACGGCGATTGTAAGCGTGCTGGAGACGGTGCTGCTCAACCCGCTCGGCCTGCGCCACGCTGATCGCGTGGTGGTGGCGCGCGTGCGCATCGACAAAATTCACATGCGCCACGTGCAGACCTCCGGCGTGGAGTTCCGCGAAATCCAATCGATGACCGACGCCTTCTCCGCTGTCGGCGCCGAGGAAGGACGCTACTGGACGTCACAGGTGAGCGGCGAGCCCACCCGGCTGCTAGGCCAGGGTGTCACTCCGGAATTCTTCCGCGTGTTCGGCGTGTATCCAGCTCTGGGAAGATTCTTCGCCCCGGAGGATCGTCAGAGCGTTGTCCTCTCATACCGGTTATGGAAATCGCAGTTCGGCGGTGACCCTTCCGCAATCGGCCGCACTCTGGTGCTGGACGGTACGCCTTACCGCATAGTCGGTGTCGCGCCCGCCGACTTCCGCTTTCCGCTCGCCAACCAGGTCTGGACCTCTCTCTATCTCGACCCGGAACGCCTTCACCGGCGTGGTTACAACATGAGCCTGTGGGTCTTCGCGCGCCTCAAGGACGGCGTGAGCGTGGCGCAGGCCGCCGATCGCGTCAACCGCTACATGACGGGCTTAAACATGGAAGCTGAAGGCTACGCGGGTTACGGTTACGGAGTTGAAATCGATCCCTTCTCCGACTACGTGGCCGGCAATCTGCAGCGCCCTTTGTGGCTGCTGTCGGCTGGCGCCTTGGTTGTCCTCCTCATCGGATGCGCCAATGTGGCTGGCCTGCTGCTCACTCGCGCGGCAGGCCGTCGCCGCGAAATCGCCATCCGTATTTCTCTTGGCGCCAGCCGCGCTCAGATCCTGCGACAACTGCTGATTGAGAGCCTGTTGCTGGCGGGCCTTGGGGGCGTCGCTGGTCTGTTGATGGCCGCAGTTGCCCTCAGGGCCGCGACGAAGCTGTCGGTTGCGGGCGGTGACTGGATTACCCTGGTGACGCTGGATCACCGGATGATGCTGTACGGTTTCGGGCTCGCCCTGGCCAGCGGACTACTCTTCGGTCTGGCGCCCGCGTTGCAGCTTCTTCGCGAGAGCAGCGCGTCGTCGTTGACCCGCGGTGAACGCCGCCGGTTCCAGGACGTGTTCGTGACCGCGGAGGTAGCCGGGGCTTTCGTCCTCGTAGTGGTCACCGTGCTGCTGCTGCGAAGTCTCTGGGCGGTGGAAAGCGTGCGGCCCGGCTTCGATGACGCGCATCTCACCACGGCATACCTAATGAAGCCGGCGAACGATGCGGGTTTTTTCAATCGTCTGCGCGACGAACTCCGCGCCGGCCCGGGAATCGAATCGGCGGCGCTCACGTATCCGGTCCCTTTTGGCGGCGGCGAACTAACCAGCACGTTCAATATCAGAAACCGCGAGCGTCGGCCCGACGAACCTGAGTGGCACGGCGAAGCCTATATCGTCTCTCCGGAGTACCTGCATACTATGCGAATCCCACTCCTGCAGGGCCGCAACCTGGAGGACCGCGACACGGCGGAGTCGCCGCTCGTATGCCTCGTCGATTCTCAGGTCGCACAGCGCTTCTTTCCCGACCAGGACCTCATCGGCCAGGAGATTGGGATGTACAAGGGCTGGGCGCGCATCGTCGGCATCGTGGGCACAATCCGCGGCAGCACGCTGGAAGATGGTTCGCGGCCCGTAGTGTATTACTCTCGGGCGCAGGTTCCGTTCTTTCCGGAGGTGGGCATCGTCGTGCGATCGAGCGTACCCGCGGTTGGCATCATTCGCCAGGCGGTTCGCCGCGCCAACGCCTCGGTCCCGATATTCGACATCGAGTCGATGGAGGATCGCATTGGAGAATCGCTCGGCATCCGGCGTCTGCTGGCCGTGCTGCTGTCGGTTTTTGGCAGCATTGCGCTTGTGCTGGCGGCAGTCGGATTGTATGGTGTCGCGGCGCATGTGGTGGCAGAGCGTACCAACGAGATAGGCGTCCGCATGGCCTTGGGTGCGCGACCAGGGCAGATCCTCACGCAATTCGCAACGCAGGGGTTGAGGGCGGGAATCATCGGTCTCGCTTGTGGCCTGGCTGCGGCCGCGTGGGCTCAGCAGTGGGTCACGAATATGCTCTTCAAGGTTCGGCCATTCGACCCCACCACCTTCCTTGCGGCGGCCGCCGGAGTCATGGGGCTATTGCTCGTAGCAGTCTGGTGGCCCGCCCGCCGCGCCTCTCGCATCGACCCGCAGCGGGCGCTGCACTATGAGTAGCTACGGCACCGTTTCTGTGCGCGCCAGCGCGGCCAGGTCGTGATAATAACCGAGATCCTGGCCGGTGAGCAGCTTGGTCGCGAAGAGGATCTGGCCGGTGTGCATGGAGAAGTGCTCCACCACGTGATAGACGGCTTCCATGATGGTGAGGTTGAACCCCTGCACGTATGTTCGCTCGGCCAGACGCACTGGAGTCAGCGAGCAAATCACCGCCGCTGAGTCTTCGATTACGGCATGAATTCGAGCCGCCAGCTCCGCCGGTTGCACATCGCCACGGGCGGCAAATTCCTTGTCGCGTTCGCGATGGTCGGGCCGGCCGGCCACTCCCGAGCCGATCCACTGCGTCACGTTGCCGCAGAGGTGCAGCACCAGATTGCCCACGGCGTTTTCGTTGCCGCTGTTGCGCATCCAGACCTGATCGTAGGTGAGGCGGCCGAGGCAATCCTCAATCCGTCCGCAGAGCTGCTGTATCTTCCCGGCCGAAAATTCGATGAACTCAGCGTCCGCCGCCACGGCTACAGCACCTCTTCGGACCAGGTCTCCAGCGCCGCCTTCACGCGCGCGGTGAACTGATCGGCCAGCGCGCCGTCGATCAGCCGGTGATCAAAGGTCAGCGCCAGATAAGCCATGGAGCGAATTGCGATGGCGTCGTCTTCGGTGACCACCGGCTCTTTCGTCACGGCGCCGCAGCCGAGAATGGCTACCTGCGGCTGATTGATCACCGGCGTCGCGAAGACGCTGCCGAAGCTGCCGAAGTTGGTGATTGAGAACGTGCCGCCCTGTACTTCGTCGGGCTTGAGCTGGCGCGAACGCGCGCGCGTGGAAAGATCGACGATGGCCCGCTGCAGGCCAAGCACCGTTTTTTCGTCGGCATTGCGGATCACCGGGACGATGAGACCGTTCTCCAGCGCCACCGCGATGCCGATGTTGATGTCGTTGTGATAGAGGATGTTCGTTCCTTCGATGGACGCATTCACGATGGGGAACGCGCGAAGGGCCTCGGCCGCCGCCCGGGTCACGAACGGCAGGAACGTGAGCGAAAAACCGTAGCGCGATTGCACCTCGGCCTTGTTGCGGGCGCGCAGTTTGGCCACGCGCGTCATGTCCACTTTGTGCACCGTGGTAACGTGCGCAGAGGTGCGCTTGCTGAATACCATGTGCTCGGCGATCTTGGCGCGCATGTTGCTCATGGCTTCCACGCGCGTGCGAGCCTGTTCGGCGCGGGGCAGGGGAGCGAGCGCCTGGGGCTGCGGGACCGGTGCGGGAGCTGCGTGTTGCACGGCTGCCGGTGGAACGGGCGCAACCGACTGAGCCATGGTTCGCGCGCCCTGCGCCGACATGTACGCTTCGAGATCCTGTTTGGTGATGCGCCCGCCCGCACCCGACCCTTTCACCTGCTTCAGGTCGATGTTGTACTCGCGGGCCATGCGTCGGACCAGAGGCGAGAGCGGACCCGATGGCGATTCAGGTTCGGCGGCAGGCGCCGGTTCGGGAGCGGGGATCGGATAAGGACCGGCTGACATCGCCACAGGTTCGCGAGGCGGTGCAGCGGCCGGTGCTGGTGTGGCTTTGGGTTCGGCGGCTGGAGGAGGTGCCGGTGCGGAGGCACCCGAGTCGCCCGCGCCTTCGCTGATGCGTGCGACCACGGTGCTGATGGCGACGGTCTTGCCCTCTTCCACCAGCATCTCGGAAAGCACGCCGGCCACGGGCGCGGGAATCTCCGTGTCTACTTTGTCGGTGGAAATCTCGAAGAGAGGTTCATCCCGCTCAACATGTTCGCCCTGTTTCTTCAACCATCGAGTGAGCGTTCCCTCGACGATGCTTTCCCCCATCTGGGGCATCACGACATCAACCATGAATCATCTCCTCGACTGACCGCTCCATTACCGCAACGGCTGGGTAACTGCCGAATTGCCGCTGAAACTGCCGAATCAACTCTTCAACCACTTGATCACGCGGAACCGTCACGCCGAGCCGCTCCATGGATGTCACCGGTTTGGTGAGGCCGCACGGGATAATATATTGAAAATAAGACAGATCCGTCTTGTGATTCAGTGCGAAACCATGCGAGGTCACCCAGCGGCTGATGTGGATTCCGATGGCCGCGATCTTGGCACCGTCGACCCAGACGCCGGTAGCATTCTCCACGCGCTCGCCTGCAATACCAAACGAACCCAATGCATCGATGATCGCCTGCTCAACGGTGCGAACAAAGGCGACTACGTCTCGCTTCCACTCACGCAGATCGAAAATAGGATAGCCAACGATCTGACCGGGGCCATGGTAGGTGATATCGCCACCACGGTCGGTCGGGAAGAATGAAATTCCCGCGCGCTCCAGCACCTCGGGTTGCGCCAGCAGATTCTGGAGGTGGCCGTTGCGGCCCATGGTGATCACGTGGGGGTGCTCGACGATGAGAAGCTGGTCGGGAATCTCGCCGAGCTTGCGGCGTCCCTCCAGCCCCTTCTGGAGAGTGTACGCCTCCGCATAGCCGAGGCGGCCCAGATCGCGAACTTCAAAATCAGGCATTGATGGCCTGGCCGTAAACCGCGTTGAACGCCTCGCCCATGGCCTCATAGAGGGTCGGGTGGGCGTGGATGGTGTTGACCATGGTGTCCACGGTGGCTTCGGCCGACATAGCGGTCACGGCTTCGGAGACCAGCTCGAACGCCTCCGGCCCGATGATGTGGACGCCCAGAATCTCGCCGAATTTCTCCTCGGCGATCACCTTCACGAAACCGTCGTGGCGGCCCAGAATGCTCGCCTTGCTATTGGCCGGGAAACCGAACTTGCCCACCTTCACTTTGAAGCCCTGGGCGCGGGCCTGCGCCTCGGTTAGGCCTACGCTGCCGATACCCGGCTCGGTATAAGTCGCGCCGGGGATGCGGTTCCTGTTGATGGGCGTGGCCGGCTTGCCCGCGATGTGCGCCACCGCGACCATCCCTTCCATCGTCGCCACGTGCGCCAGTTGCGGCGTTCCCGCCACCACGTCGCCGATGGCATAAACGCCGGGCTCGCCGGTCTGCTGGAACTGGTTCACCTTGATGAAGCCACGGTCGAGCTCCACTTTGGTGCCCTCAAGACCTATGCCCTCTACGTTCGGCTTGCGGCCCACGGCGATGAGCAGCTTCTCGGCGTCGATGGTCTCGCGCTTTCCGTTCGCCAGCGCGGCGCAGAACCGCACGCCGGTTTCAGTGCGCTGGATGTCCTCGGCTTTCGCTCCGGTTTCCACGCGAATACCGGTCTTCTTAAAGACGCGTTCGAGTTCCTTGGAGACCTCTTCGTCTTCCACCGGCACAATTCGCGGAAGCATTTCCAGCACTGTGACCTTCGTCCCGAATCGATTGAAGATGGAAGCGAACTCCACGCCCACGGCGCCCGCGCCGATCACCGCGAGGGA
>Ga0326727_10014665_pt1 | contig 17015 bp, 14 predicted proteins | sample MB2enrmetagenome_FD_207643 | JGI IMG/M metagenome (GOLD analysis project Ga0326727, IMG submission 207643) | Lab enriched peat soil microbial communities from McLean, Ithaca, NY, United States - MB29MY | ecosystem: Environmental > Terrestrial > Soil > Wetlands > Peat | place: USA: New York...
AGGTAGCAAAGCAGGATAAGGCCAATTTTGCTTCGGTGAATCATGGGGTTCCCGCCCATGCCGCGGTGGCGCGTCCCGTAACCAGCGTAGCGGAGCTGCAAAAGAGCGCCGTGGCCGCCAAGGCCGCGCCGGGAGCGAAGCCGTATGTTGGCAAGCCGGCTGCCGCAGCGGCAAAACCGGTCAATAAGGCCCCTGCACCCGAGAAGGCGGCGGCCAAACCAGCACCAGCCAAGGCGCCTGCACCCGAGAAGTCTGCGGCCAAACCAGCACCAGCCAAGGCTCCTGCACCCGAGAAGGCGGCGGCCAAACCAGCACCAGCCAAGGCGCCTGCACCGGAGAAGGCGGCTGCACCCGAGAAGTCTGCGGCCAGACCAGCACCAGCCAAGGCGCCTGCACCGGAGAAGGCGGCTGCACCCGAGAAGCCTGCGGCCAAAGCAGCACCAGCGAAGGCCCCTGCACCCGAGAAGTCTGCGGCCAAACCAGCACCAGCCAAGGCTCCAGCACCCGAGAAGACGCCTGCCAAGGAGCCACCGCCAGAAAAGGAAAACCCGAAATAAGATAGATCGATTGCGGCGGGTGGCCCGGACTCCGGCGATGCTGGCCCACCAAAGCGCCGAGGGTGCCCCGGGTCCGGATTCTCGGACCCGGGAACCGCAACCGCTGATTCACCGTCGTTAATCGCCCCATCGGAGTGTGTCGATTGCCCATACCTGTGGGACTGCATCGATATCAGCAGACCAGCTGCACTTCATTACCTTCAGTTGCTATCGGCAAGGAAACCATCTGCCCCGGGTATCCCTTTCCGTGGAAGAACTCACTGTCCTCCGGTACCCGGGCCACCTGCCTGGAACCGAAACGTCCGCCGCTCCCGGATTAGCCCCTACGCCTGCTTTTCTGTTAAAATCAAAGTTCTGAGTTCAATAGCAGGAAGTTACTATGTCAATCCATCCCGTAATGCAGCGCCTGGCCGACAAGCTCAAGCGCACCGATTTGCCGGCGTTTGTGCCCGGCGACCAGATTCGCGTCCAGGTGAAGATCAAGGAAGGCGATAAAGAACGCCTGCAGGCCTTTGAAGGCTTGGTGATCGCCATCAACAAAGGCCCCCAGGGCACCTTTACCGTCCGCAAGATGAGCTTCGGCCAGGGCGTCGAGCGCATCTTCCCCTTCAACTCCAAGGTCATCGACAAGATCGAAAAGATCCGCAGCTACAAGGTCCGCCGCGCCAAGTTGTTCTATATCCGCGGCTTGCGTGGCAAGGCAGCCCGCCTGAAGGAAATCGATCGCGAGACCGGCAAAGTCCGCGCCTAGAGCCTTAATAAGATCCCGGCGAAAACCCCTTTCCAACCAGAGCCCTCAGCCCACCGGCTGAGGGTTTTGAGTTTTGCGCCGCCCAGTCCCTAGCCCCTATTCCCTATTCCCTAGTTCCGCCCCAGCCGCCGGTTGCGCAGCCACTTGGCCACGCCCAGGGTCAGCAGCATTCCGCCGAAGGGAATGCAGGCCAGAACCAGGATTAGCGTAAACCAGCCGGTGTTGGTGCTGGCTCCAGTGCGCGTGAATCCTCCCAGCACGGTCACCAGCAGCACGCCGGCCACTACGCCTGTGCCCACGATCGAGCTGCCCCACTGCAAAAGCTGCCGCGTTCCATCGTCTGGCATCGGGCTTCGTTCGATCTGGTGGGTGGTTCGTGCCATGGTTTTTTACGATCCCAGAGCCAGTCGCAGCATCGCGTAGGTCACAACGCCGGTGACCGACACGTAAAGCCAGAGCGGAAACGTCCAGCGCGCCACCTTGCGGTGCTGCGGAATGCGCCCGGTGAGCGAGAAGAAGAAAGTGACCAGCACCAGCGGCAGCGCCACCACGGCCAGGATGATGTGGCTCGTCAGCAGCGGCAGGTAGACCATGCGCCCGGCCGCGTGCAGCGGGTAGCGCACGTCGCCGTGCAGCGCATGGTGGAAGATGTATCCCACCAGAAAGAGTGTGGAGAACGCAAAGGCCGTGATCATCGCCGCGCGGTGTTGCTTGATGCGCCTGGCCCGGATGAACGTGTAGCCGATGAGCAGCGAGACCGCGGCCAGCCCGTTCATCGCGGCATTCAGCGCCGGCAGGAACGCATACTGCGCGCTCGTGGCCGCCGCCGGATGCACGTAGATGAGCCAGAAGAGAAACAGCGAGGCCGCCGCGCTGATGGCCAGAATCGCCGCAATTGCGCCGCCCGTGCCCGGTCTCGGTCCAGATCTCTGCGGCCGTGATGTTGTTGCTGCCGTCATTGCTTCCTCAGTGCTTTCCTACCGCGCAGATCATCAGCGCCGTAAACAGCAGCGGCAGGTACAGCACGCTCACCTTGAGCAGATCGCGCGCCAGTTTGCGGCTCTCGTCCTCGCTCCGCGTCTTCAATATCTGCGCGAACCTTATCGTGTAGCCCAGGTAAACCAGCCCCAGCACCGTGGCCGTAATCGCGTAACTCGCGCCCACCATCCCCAGCCGCCACGGCGCCAGGCTTACGGGAATCATCAACACCGCGTAAAACAGCGCCTCTACCACGGTCGACCAGCCGTCGGGCTGCACTACCGGCAGCATGCGAATGTTGGCTCGCGCGTAGTCTTCGCGGTAGAGCCACGCAATCGACATGAAGTGCGGAAACTGCCACACAAACAAAATGCCGAACAGCGCCACGGCCGGCCACTCGATCTGCGGCCGCGCCGCCGTCCAGCCCAGCATGGGACCCATCGCGCCCGGAAACGCGCCGATAAACGTGGCCAGCGTGGTGACGCGCTTGAGTGGCGTGTAAATGGCCACATAGGTAAACGCGGTGAGCAGCGCCAGCGCTACGGTTAACAAATTGGTGCGCATCAGCAGCCAGTACGCGCCCAGCGCGAGCGCGCCCATGCCCGCGGCCAGGCCAACCCATAGCGGAAACCTGCCTGAAGCCAGCGGCCGGTCCGCGGTGCGAATCATCTTTGCGTCTGAAGTGCGCTCCAGCACCTGGTTCAGCGCGCCGGCTCCGGCTGAAACCAGCCCGATTCCGATCAGCGTGTCGATCAATCCGCGCTGCATGCTGGTGACACCCGAGGCCAGCGAGCCCAGGTAATAGCCGCCCCATCCGGTCACCAGCACCAGCCCCACCACCCTCACCTTGAAGAGCTCGCGCAGGTCGTGGATAAACATGGCCGTGGCCCCAGCGCGCGGCGCATGCAGCGTGTGCCCGTGCGCGCCGCCATGGGCCGGCGCATGCATGCCGGTATCGGTTGCGATCGCGGTCATCCCGGACGGGTTGGCGGTTTGTGAGGCGGGAGTCATCGGGAATGGGCCAGCCGCGCGCAAACCTAAGGAAACTCAGGCGCGCGAGTCGCCTCTTTCGATCATATCAAGTGCGATACTCGCGCGTGCCGTTGGGGAGAGGATCAGTTTGAAGGGCCGCACTCACACCCACACTCACACCCACACTCGCACCCACACCCACACCCACACCCACACCCATACTCTCTAGCCCCAGAGAAAGGTCTCTTGATACTGACCCACTATTTATGGTTGGCTGAACTACGCCGCCGGCTCTGCCCGGCGCAGCGTAAACACGCTGATCTCGGGCGGGCAGTCGAATCGGAATGGCAAGTCCACCGTCCCCAGCCCGCGGTTCACGTACAGTTGCATCTTTCCGAACCGGAACCACCCCTCCACATACTTCCGGCCGAGCGGAGGAAGTGCGATTGCGCCGATCAGCGGCAAGCGTATCTGTCCGCCGTGCGAATGTCCGCTCAGCATCAGGGCCACGGCCCGGCCCGCCACACTCATCGACACCGTATCGGCAAAGTCCGGTTCGTGGCACAACAGAATCACGGGCTCCGCTGCGATGCCCCGAATCTTGGGTGGGATGGCCAGATCCAGTTGCGGCCGGTCCTCGAGGGCATCGGCCAGCCCGGCCAGCCAGATTCTGCCTCCGGCGCGCTCCAGCGCCGTGTAGCCGTTCACAAGCACCGGAATGCCGTTATCCCTGAGCGCCGTCGCAACCACTTTCGGTCCAACCACCGCGTCGTGATTGCCGAGAACGGCGTAGCGCTGCGGGCACTTGAGATTGCGCAGGATATTGGCGCACTGCCATGCCGCGCCCACGACAAAACTCTTGGGCGCGATGCCCCAGGTTACATAGTCGCCGTTAAGAAAAACAAAATCCGGATTCAGATCGTTGACCACCTTGACGGCGTGTTCCACGAAGATCGGCTCGGAGAACTCGTCAAGATGAATGTCGCTGAGCTGCGCAATGCGCGCGCCTTCAAACGCAGGCGGCAGGCCCTGGATCGCAGCTTCATGATGCGTAACGCTGATGTAATGGCGTTCGATTTCGCCCGCGTACACCGCCAGGCCGGCGGCCAGGGCAAGGCCCTGCTTCAGGAATTTGCGTCGTGTGATCGGCTTGCCGGGGGAGATTTGCGCAACCGCCATTCTTTTATGGTAATGGAACTCCTGGCAAGAGGCGAATCGCGTTGGCGCGCCTATTGAAATGATGCAGCGCTCTTTATCCCCGCACTGCACAAAGCGCTATTCTTCGGCGTTTCTCTTCGGCGCCGCCTTCACCTCGCCCAGCGGATCGTTATCGCGGTCCGTTACTTCGGATAGCGCCGCAAGCCTTGCCGCAATCTCCGCGCTCCACGCGCCGGCGGGCGCGCGCCAGCTCCAGTTGCCCGCCGCAACCGACGGCGTATTCATGCGCGCCTCCGATCCCAGTTCCAGCAGGTCCTGCGCAGGAATCACGACAAGTTGCGCCACGCTGGCCTGGGCAGCGCGAATGAGCGGCCAAACCGGATGCGCGCCGACCGGGCCTACGTACGCCTCAACCGCCGCGCGCTCAGTCTTGCTGGCGGTCCCGAACCAGCCCAGTGTGGTGTCGTTATCGTGCGTGCCGGTGTAGGCAACCGTGTCGGGCGTGAAGCGGTGCGGCAGATGCGGGTGCGCTCCCTTGTTCGAGAACCCGAACTGCATCACCTTCATTCCCGGCATTCCCGTCGCCCGGCGCAGCGCTTCAACCTCCGGCGTAATCATGCCCAGGTCCTCGGCCACCAGCGGCAGCGGCCCCAGCTCGCCTTCGAGCGCTTTGAACAAGGCGCGGCCTGGACCCTTCACCCACTCGCCCTTCACCGCCGTCTCTTCTGCGGCGGGAATCGCCCAGTAGGCCTCGAATCCGCGAAAGTGATCGAGCCGGACGATGTCATAGAGCGCCGTCGCGCGGCGCATGCGATCGATCCACCAGTCGAATCCGCGCTCCTTCAGCACATCCCACTTGTAAAGCGGGTTGCCCCATCGCTGCCCGGTTTTTGAAAAATAATCGGGAGGCACGCCGGCCACGCGCACCGGATTCAGATCCTTGTCGAGTTCAAACAGCCCGGGGTGAACCCACACGTCGGCCGAGTCCATATTCACGAAGATGGCAATGTCGCCCAGGATCCTGATGCCGTTGAGTGCGGCCGCTTCGCGCAGGTCGTCCCATTGCTGCGAAAAGGCAAACTGCAGCACCTGTTCCTCGGCCAGCGCGTTTCCGTGGGCTGCGCCAAACTCCTCCAACGCCTTCAGGTCGCGGCGCTTAAACGGCTCGGGCCACTCGTTCCACGCGCCGGTCTTGAACTCGCGCCGCAGCACTGCATAAAACGCGTAGTCGTTCAGCCACGCCCCCTCATCGCGGCAGAACTCCTCAAACTCGTCCCACTGCGCGGCGGTCTTGTCGTTGTCGAGCGCACGATTGATGAAGTTCCGCGCCGCCTCATAAAGCAGCGGCAGCTTCCGCTCTTCGGCGCCGTCAAAATCCGCCGCACCGCCCATGGCGGCCAGCGCGTTCACCCGCTCCGCGCCGGGCAATGAATTCAGGCGCTCCGCGCCAATCCAGCCCCAGTCGCGCAACACCTCGAGGCTGATGAGATAAGGATCGCCCGCAAAGGCCGATGAAGCCGCGTAGGGGGAGTTGCCGTAGCCCGTCGGGTTCAGCGGCAGCACCTGCCAGATGTGCTGTTTGGCCGCGGCCAGAAACTGAACAAACTCATGTGCCGCTGGCCCCAGGTCGCCGATCGGTCCGCGCGAGGGCAGGGAACTGACGTGGAGCAGAACTCCGGAAGATCGCTCGAATTCCATAGATTCATTATCGAACGGTCGCGCCGGGTTCAAAATTCCGAGTAGTGGGTCAGTTTGAAGGGTACGGGCTTCAGCCCGTACATAAATCGAGCGAAATAATTGCGGGCTTTAGCCCCTGAGGGAAGGTTTTTTCAAACTGACCCACTACCAGATTCCAGAATGAGACACGGCCAGCTTCTATAATCCCTGTGTCCGCCGTATCGGCGTTGTAGAGATTTCAAAGAAAGTCCAGGTGAATCCGTTGAAATTCGTTGAATGCCGTCTTTTTGCCCTTGGTGCGCTCTCGGTATCAATACTCTCCATCGCGACGCCGGCTCGCGCCGCAACCGGCGCGGTTCCGGCGCCGGTGGTTCTCAACTCCGGCTGGCAAATGCAGGATGTAGCCAAGGCGCCCGAGCCTGGCGCGCAGATCGCTTCTGCCGCCTACAAGCCGGGCGGCTGGTACACGGCAACGGTGCCGGGCACGGTGCTCACCACGCTGGTCAACAACAAGGTCTACCCTGAGCCCCTCTACGGCGAGAACAACCGGCCTGAAGTCATTCCCGAGTCGCTCGTCCACACGTCGTACTGGTATCGCACCGTTGTCAAAATTCCGAGCGAATACAAAAATCGCCACGTCTGGCTCAATTTCGACGGCATTAACTATTCGGCGGCGGTTTGGCTGAACGGAACCCAGGTGGGATCGATCCGCGGCGCCTTCATCCGCGGCAATTTCGACATCTCGCCGCTGGTGCAACCCGGCCAGCAGGCCGTGATCGCCGTGCTCATCACGCCGCAGCCCCATCCCGGCGTTCCGCATGAGCACACGGTCCGCAACGGCATCGGCGGCAACGGCGGCATCAGCGCCATCGATGGACCCACCTTCCTCTGCACCCTCGGCTGGGACTGGCTGCCCGGGATTCACGACCGCGACTCCGGCATCTGGCAAAAGGTCTATCTCTCCGCCTCCGGACCGGTGCTTGTCAAAGACCCGCTCGTCACCACCGATCTTCCGCTGCCCAAAACCGACTCCTCTGACATTTCTGTACGGGCCACCGTCGAGAACGTCACCGATAAGCCCGTGAAAGGCGTGCTCCAGGGCACGATTGAGGACATCGGATTCCAGCAGCCGGTCGAGCTGGCCGCCCACGCAAAGCAGCAGATCGCCTTCAATCCCGCCAACACGGCAGCATTGCGCATCGCCAATCCTCGTCTCTGGTGGCCCAACGGATACGGCGCGCCAAACCTCTACCACCTGCACCTGGAATTCGTCGCCGGCCGCCGCACCTCCGACGTCAACAATCTCGACTTCGGTATTCGCAAAATCTCCTACTCGGTTCCCGGCACTGACACGCTCACCATCTCGGTCAATGGCGTGCCGGTCTTTATCCGCGGCGGCGACTGGGGCCTCGACGAGGGCCTCAAGCGCATTCCCTGGGACCGCATGGAGGCCGAGATCCGCTACCACCAGCTGGCCAACCTCAACCTGATTCGCAACTGGGTGGGTCAAAGCACCAGCGAACAGTTCTATGAGCTCTGCGATAAATACGGCATCATGGTGTGGGACGAGTTCTTCCAGCCCAACCCGAGCGACGGACCAAATCCCACCGACATCGATACCTACGTTGCCAACGTGCGCGACAAGGTGCTGCGCTTCCGCAACCATCCCTCCATCATCCTGTGGTGCGCGCGCAACGAAGGCTTTCCTCCGCCTGAGATTGACGCCGCGCTGCGCAAGGTGCTGGGCGAGCTCGAGCCCACGCGCCGCTATCAGCCCAGCTCCACCGACGGCGCGGGTGTGCGTTCGGGCGGGCCCTATGCATGGCGCGCGCCCAGAGCTTTTTATCGCATCACCGACGACTACTTCAAGACTGAAACCGGCTCCATCAGCGTGCCCACGCTCGAGTCAATCCACGGCATGATGCCAAAGAAGGATTGGGATTCGATCAACGACGACTGGGCCGAGCATGACTTTGCCGGCGGCAATTCCGGCGCGCAGGACTACCCCGCCGAGCTGGCCGCGCGCTATGGCGCATTCCGCAACCTGGCTGACTTTGTCCGCAAAGCGCAGCTGGCAAACTACGAGGCCTTCCGCGCCATGTACGAGGGTCGCAACGCCCAGATGTTCCATTCCACCACTGCCGTCATCACCTGGATGAGCAACCCCGCACAGCCCAGCTTCGTGTGGCAGATCTATCACTACGATCTTGAGCCGATGTCGTCGTTCTTCGGCGTCATGCACGCGGCCGAGATGGTGCACATCCAGCTGAACGAAGCAAATGGCGAGCTTGAGGTCGTCAACAACCTGCCGCAGCCGCTCGTCGGCGCGGTCGCGCGCGTCTCGATTTACAACCCGGACGGCGTTTTGGCCGCGCAAAAAGATATGCCGGTCAACGCGCCGGCGTCCTCCGTCGCCAATCTTGGTCCCGTTGGAATTCCTGCGACGGTCATGAATCTCAATTTCCTCAAGCTCGACCTGCGCGACGCCCAGGGAAAACTCATTTCGAGTAACTTCTACTGGCACAAGCTGGCCGATCTTGACGATCTCACCGGCCTGAACAGTCTGCCCTCGGTCACGCTCAACGCTCAGGCCCAGAGCGCCGACACCGGCGGCACGCGCACCATCACGGTCACGCTCACCAATCCGTCATCCGGCATCGCGCTCATGGCGCATGTGCAGTTGCGTCGCAAATCAGGCGACCGCGTTCTGCCCGTCTCTTACAGCGACAACTACGTCTCATTCGTGCCCGGCGAATCCAAAACCATCACCATTCAGGCCGATACCAGCCAGTTCAACGGCGAAGACGCTCTTGTTGTTGTCGATGGCTGGAACGTCTCGGTGGCGCCGGCGAGCTTCACGGGCGTTGCAGTAGCGCCAAACACAGATGCAATGCCGGAAAACTCGCCGGCCACCGGTCTGGCCGTCGCCACCGAAGGACTGCGGTGAAACCAGGGAATAGGGAACAGGGACTAGGGAACAGGCTCCCTAGTCCCTAGAACTGGTTGCATAAATGGCTTTGTGAAAGGGCACGACTTCAGTCGTGCCGCAAAAGGCGCTTAAAGCGTGGGGCTTTAGCCCCTGATGGACGCATTACAGCCGGCTTCGGGGATTTGTGCAACCAGCTCTAGTCCCTAGTCCCTCAGTCCCTGATCCCTGACCCCTGATCACTGTCGCGTAGCGACGGCTACCACCCCAGCACATACGCAAACATCAGCGGCGCAACAATGCTGGCGTCGCTCTCCACAATGAACTTCGGCGTCTTCTCGCCCAGCTTTCCCCAGGTGATCTTCTCGTTGGGCACCGCGCCGCTGTACGATCCATAGCTCGTCGTCGAGTCGGAGATTTGGCAGAAGTACGCCCACAGCGGCACGTTCTCGCGCTGCAGATCCTGGTGCAGCATGGGCACCACGCAGATCGGGAAATCGCCCGCGATGCCGCCGCCAATCTGGAAGAATCCCAGCGGCGCTTCCTTCGTGGTCTCGGTGTACCACTCGGCGAGCTCCATCATGTACTCAATGCCGGTGCGCACGGTGTGCACCTTCTTCACGTCGCCCGTGATGCAGTGGCCGGCATACATGTTGCCCAGCGTTGCATCCTCCCACCCCGGCACAAACATGGGCAGGTTCTTTTGCGCCGCGGCCAGCAGCCAGCTATCTCTGGGATCGATCTGGTAGCTCTTCTCCAGCCTGCCCGACAGCAGAATCTTGTACATAAACTGATGCGGGAACCAGCGCTCGCCGGCCTGGTCGGCCCTCACCCACTCCTCCAGAACCTCGCTCTCAATCCGCCGCATCGCCTCCATCTCGGGAATGCACGTATCGGTCACGCGGTTCATGTGCCGCTTCAGCAGCGCCGCCTCGTCGGCCGGCGTCAGGTCCCGATAACCCGGCACGCGCTCATAAAAATCGTGCGCCACCAGGTTGAAGACGTCTTCTTCGAGGTTTGCGCCCGTGCAGCAGATGCCGTGAATCTTGTCCTGGCGGATCATCTCCGCGAGCGAAAGCCCCAGCTCTGCCGTGCTCATCGCGCCCGCGATGGTCACAAACATCTTGCCGCCCTCGGCCAGATGCTTTTTGTATGCCTCGGCCGCGTCCACCAGCGCCGCCGCGTTGAAATGCCGGTAGTGATGCTTGATGAATGTTGTAATTGCAGACATGACAGTATCCTCACTCTCTTTGAGCGTGATTTTCCGTTCGATTTTGCGGAAAATCTCCCGCGGATTGTCCTTCCTCACGCGAGAGGCAGCGGGTGCACTCTGACAGGCACACCGGTCGGAACTGCTCAACGTAGATTACCACAAATCCGTCTCGCCGCGGAGCTGTGGGTAGTGGGCCAGTTTGAAGGGTACGGGCTTCAGCCCGTACATTAAACTCGCCTCTAAAAGTGTCGGGGCTTTAGCCCCTGCTGCTTTTCGCGCAATTGCAATACTGGGTGCCCCAGGTCCCTCGCATTTGGGGACCTGGGATAGCACGAACCCAATACGTTGGGCCTTGTATCAGGGCACGAGTTTACTCGTGCCGAAAACGCCTTCCTATTAACATCGGGCTTTACAGGCTGCTGAAAAACTCACCAATGCACAAGCTGGCGGGCCTTGTGTCAGGGCACGAGTTTACTCGTGCCGCCAACGCCTCTAAAAGCGTCGGGGCTTTAGCCCCTGCTGCTTTTCACGCAATTGCAATACTGGGTGCCCCAGGTCCCTCGCATTTGGGGACCTGGGATAGCACGAACGCATACGTTAGGTCTTGTATCCGGGCACGAGTTTACTCGTGCCGAAAACGCCTTCCTATTAACATCGGGCTTTACAGGCTGCGGAAAAAACTCACCAATGCACAAGCCAGCGGGCCTTGTGTCAGGGCACGAGTTTACTCGTGCCGATAACGCCTCTAAAAGCGTCGGGGCTTTATCGGCAACTGCTCAAGCAATGTCCGGTAAGCGCGCCGTAGGCGCAGCGGTTGTTAGCCCCGCGCTTCAGCGTGGGGAAGAGATTGCACAATAAAATTGCGGAGTCCCGTAGGGACGGCGCCAGGACATTACATTCGCAAGGACCAATAGCCCTGATTGCCGCCAACGCCTTCCCATTGACGTCGGGGCCTTACAGGCTGCGGAAAAACTCACCAATGCACAAGCTGGCGGGCCTTGTGTCAGGGCACGAGTTTACTCGTGCCGATGACGCCTCCAAAAGTGTCGGGGCTTTAGCCCCTGAGGGGTGTTTTTCAAAGCATGAACCCGCCAAGCGTCACTCAACCCGAGTTCAATGAGCATCCCCGTTCGGCAGCCCCGTTTGCTTCCGGGAAAGCCGACATCTGAGGAGGAACCCGCCTCGGTGAGTGCATTGGCGATAATTCGCTGATTGAGGAACCTCAGGAAATCGCAGGTGCGAGAGGTATCTAGCAGAAGCTCGCGCAGCTTGGCATCATCTGCTCCGGCGGTTCGTCACCGAACGCCGAGCATGCGCCAGCTATTCTGAAGCGATCGAAGGAGACGGGGAATTACAATATATTTCGGTCGTCGTCGCCAAAGCGTGTCAGAATAGCCCGAATCGTGTGTACCGATGGAGACTCCAATGAAGATTTTCGCTGCGGCATTTTGCGCCTTGAACATCGCAATGCTTTCCCCATCCGCGCTTCATCCACAACGAGCGACCGAACGCCCTCAATTTCGCGTTGAGATCCATCCCGCGGCGGACAAACGTCCTGCCTGCACCGTCACAAATCTTAGTAACAAACCGGTCTGGGCTGTGGTTTTTGAAATCTCTTCTTCCTCGCAACCGGCGAGGAAGGCAAAGAAGGTCTGGGACACACTCTTAGATAGCCAGCCTCCCATCGAACCGGGCGCCAGCATTTCGCGACCGCTCTTTGAGTTTGCCTTCAGTCCTCAACCCGACCAGATCAAAGTGGTCGCAGCGGTCTGGACCGACGGCGAAACATGGGGCGCGCCCGCATCGGTTAACCTCGTCCTCAACAACCGCACCCGGCTCGCCGCTGAATATGAAGATGCAGCCGGCATCTTGCAGCAGGGTCTAAACCAGAATTGGACCCGAGACCAGTATCAGCAGGCCTTTCGCGATAAGCCAGACAGCGGCGCCGTCTACACCGTCCGCACCGCGCTTTCCGCAACGCTACAAACCGCTCCGACACCCGAGACCTTCACCCATACCATGCAATTCCTGCTAACGAATTTTCAGCAATTATCAAAACAGCTTCGTAAAGTGAAACCGATCTAGGCTCGGATCGCACCTATAGTTGATCGAGCGACGCTTTCTGTTTTGGGTACCGACAGGAGCAATTCGTCCTCCATGAGCCCGCGCTCGGCCCCGCTTGGAACGCCGACTGGATACATGTAGCGGTTTTCGACGCTGCGATAGAAAAGACCCTTCAATCGAGCAGCCCGGTCTATCCATCGCCGTTCGGCTCCCGACTGCTTGCGAAAAGTCGACTTAAAGATACTGATCGATTATCCTTGCATGAATCCGCTGAAATTGGACTCGGGGTCTCCCGCCCTAGCAGAGCTAGGACGGACCACCTCCAGTTGGTGTGGGGTGTTGGCATCGCGGGCGGATAGAACGGGCCACACGCCGTAGTACGATGATGTGGCAGAGATTAGCATCAGAAAGTGGGGACCGCTAATGAACGATCTTAGCGAGACGATTAACAAGGCTGCTGATCTTGTCCACAGGTTGACAGGCCCGGTGTGTGATGACATCGGCGCGCTGATCTCCGACAGCATGAAGCCTTACCGGGCGAAGAATCTGGTCAACACCCTGCGAAAGACGGAGCGAATTCTTCGGGAGGCCGGCCTACCGGCGAACGCTGTCCCGACGCGACTGCTGTTCCCGATTGTGGATGCAAGCTCAATTGAGGACGATGAGACGCTGCAGGAGATGTGGGCGGGACTGCTGGCGACCGCATCGCAGCAAACCGACTCGGCGTCGCCGTCGTTCATTGAGACGCTAAAGCAGTTAACGCCTGCCGATGCGCGACATCTCGAAGCCGTCTGTCAGGACAGCGTCAAACACTTCAACGAAGTTAGGGAGGGCAATAAATACTTAAGCAAAAATGTTGACATAAAGGACCGCATTTGCGATGGAATGGCGTTGGCACCTTGGGCCTTCGGAGGAGTCAGGTTGCATGCGGAACCAAAGGAATTCGATGTTCCACCGACTGTGTACTCGGATACATATGTACGGCTGGGGCTAATTAGAAGAACGTTTGAAGTCAAAAGCTCACTCGATAAACGCGAAGTAGCCCCCCGCGACTACGACGACATACATCTAGAGGTCGATTCTGAAGTTGATGGCTGGTACGAATTCACCGAATATGCCGTCCGATTTCTCGACGCCTGCCACGGTCCCCTGTCCGCGAAATAGTCCGTCAAGTGACGTCAACGTCTGGTACAGACATTTCTGGTCAACGTGGTCTGACGTCTATCCAGCCTGCGCCCTCGCATCTCACACACCGTGATCCATTGGTGCTACCGGACCCCGCACACCCGTCACACCCTGCCCAGTCGTCTGCGTTCAGCCTGCTACCGTTGACACCACGGCATCGTTTACCGCCGACCGTGCGGCCACACGGGCCATTGATCAGATTGAGACTATTCGATACGTATCCACAGGCCGGCAGACTGCACATGGTTTCTGTTGGCTCATTGCTCCCGTTCTCCTATAAATCCTGAATAAACATCGTGAAGGGGCGACGACCGGCATTCCAAAGCGTTCGCTGTAACTCGCAAATCTCTTCGTCGTGACCCTCACGACCTCTATCCAGAACGAGAGTCACCATTTTGCTCTTGCCGATGAATCTAACGCCCTGATCGCCGTCGCCGTCGTCGACGCACTTGATGTCCGTCACTTCAAAAGACTCTACGGTCATGGTTTTCTCCAGGTTGGTTGGTCAGGATTCTAGCCGAAAACAGAGAAAGTTAGCTCCTCTCAAGGAGCGAGATTAGCCCTTCGATCCTCCGAAAAACCTCATCAAAAGTCAGAACGCGGACGCCGACAAGTCGTTCTCTGAGCCGCTCAAAAGAGCGTCTCTTTGCATCCTCCACGAGCTCTCTCGACGCATTACCAAGGATCACAACGCAATAGGGCCGCGCCGCAGTGAAATGGTCCTCTGGTCGGGCTAACGCGTGAAGGTTAGCTGACAAGGACTCACTGTACTCAAGTACCTGAGAAATTGCGCCGCCAAGATCGGCTGACGGAGGAAACACGCCTCCGCGATATTTCCCACCCAGCAGGTTAGCCTGTGGCGTCTTGATTTCTACGAGAACGGCGGCTCCTGACGACTCTGTCCTGAACAGGAAGTCAACGACATTGCCACCAGAGTTGCTCAAATCTTTGCCACCAACGTATGCTTTCCCCTTGATGAACACGATTGGGTAGGCGAACAGTTGGGACAGCACATAGGAATGATTGGCGAATATGCCCTGCCAAAACTCTTCGTCGTTATTGTCTGCATTAGCGTTCCATGTCTTGAGTACAGAACGTAGGTTCGCGAGCCCGACGAGAGAATTTAGCTCAGGCAGTTCGCCGCCATCGCTTATAAACTCCTGCGCAGTCGTTTGCCTTGAAAGCCATTGCAAAACAACATGCAAAGTGTGGATTGCTTTATTGCCCTGCGCGGACAGAAAAGCCAGTAAATCGGGCTCAGCGAGGGGAAGCAATTCCGAGAGAGATCGGTCCACTTTAAGCAGTTCCACTCTCCCTGCTGGAACGCCATCACTCCGATGAAAGCGATAGAGTGGGACGACCTCCCGAAGAAGCTTGTATAACTCACCCGACGCCAACGAGAGTTCGTAACCCTCCCCCTTTTTCAGGGACGAAAATGCAAGCTTGTCGAAATCCTGCCATCGATCATTCTTTCCCTTTCGCTGATAAAGGAAGCGGCCCCGGACGGATGCATCGCGATTTGATGGATTATCGACAATCTCCGGGCGAAACAGGAGTCTCACCTGATCGCCTTCTCTCACTAAGATGTCGGTACAGCTCGCAGAATGCTTTGATGTCGATCTGATCTCCACCTTCTCCATTCTCTTCCGTGCTCCTTTGGCCCGCGCCCCGAATGGCAATGTCATGATACGCCGTAATCGCCCTGGGACCCAGTAAATCCCCACAAACGCGCTTCTCGTCGGCGATCCGCCGAGCCTGGTCCGCGCACGCCCGCCAACCCCGCCAACTCGCTGCCCTTGATCCCTGATCCCTGACCCCTGACCCCTGATCCCTGACCCCTGTTTTGCACTTAATTTCCCCAGGCCTTGCTACATTCATTGCAGGCATTGGAATGCCTCCTGCACAATCCGCGGCCCGGGATCGATCGTTTACCACTAACGATCAACCCCGGGCCGCATTGTGTTTTCAGGACCGTTTCTGAGCCCGCGCCCGTAAATTGCATCCAAAACGGTGCAAATGGCCGCCGTAACTCCTTTGTTATCTAATCTTCGCCCTCTAACCCTTTTGTTTTCAATGGGTTGCGGGAGGGTCTGGGGATACATAAGTGACTCAAAATAAACCACTTAACCCCTCTTTATGGGGGGGAGGGGGATACCCATGTGGTACGGACCGGGGACATACCTGACATTTTGAACCGGGGACATTCCTGACACTGCAGGCGGGGGCATGGGGACGTACAACGTCCCCATGCCCTGGAAAACGAGCAGTGTGATGGACGAGAAGCTTCGCTTTGTGTTTGAGTACGAGCGAGATGAGCAGACCATGGCCGAGCTGTGCGCGCAGTTCGGTGTGAGCCGTGAGACCGGGTACGTGTGGCTGCGGCGCTTCCGGCAGTATGGGCTGAGGGGCCTGACAGAACTGGACCGGGCGCCGCGCCTCCATCCCAACCAGACCCCGGCTGAAGTTGAAAAAGCGGTGCTGGAACTGCGGCAGGCGCACATGCGCTGGGGCCCGCGGAAATTGAAGCGCATTCTGGAGCGGGATCGGCCGGGCAAGTCGTGGCCGGCGACCAGCACGATCGGCGAGATTGTGAAGCGCGCCGGTCTGGGGATTGCGCGCAACAAGCCTCGCCGCACTGAGCCTTACACCGAGCCGCTGGCTCACGCCCGCGAGTGCAACTGCGTGTGGTGCGCGGACTTCAAGGGCTGGTTCCGCTGCGGCGATGGCACACGCATCGATCCGCTGACCATTACGGACGCCTGCAGCCGGTATCTGCTGCGCGCCCAGGCGGTGGACAAGACCAACACCGAGCGGGTGCGAGCTATCTTCGAAGCGGCGTTTCGCCAGTACGGACTGCCCTGGGCCATTCGCACCGACAACGGGCCGCCGTTTGCCAGCTCGGCGGTGGGCGGGCTGTCGCGGCTGGCGGTGTGGTGGATCAAACTGGGCATCGTGCCGGAGCGCATCCAGGCCGGACACCCGGAGCAGAACGGGAGGCACGAACGCATGCACCGCACCCTGAAGCAGGAAGTGCGGCAGGGCGAAGACTGGCGGGCGCAGCAGCGGGAGTTGGACCGGTTCCGCCACGATTACAACCAGGTGCGGCCGCACGAGGCGCTGGGCATGCAGACGCCGGCCTCGGTGTACGAGCCTTCGCTGCTGCGGCCCTATCCGGCGCGGGAGCCGGAGCTCGAGTACCCGGACGAAATGCGCGTGTTGACGGTCAAGAGCCATGGTCATTTTCGCTGGAAGAAGCAGGATGTGTTTCTCTCCGAGGTGCTGTGGGGCGAGCGCATCGGGATGCTGGAGGCCGCCGACGGACTGTACACCATCTACTTTGCTCACCTGCCCCTGGCGCGGTTCGACGCCAGGACATGTAAGCTGATTCCGGTGGCCAAGGGCGCCGGCGCGAAGCCCGCTTCGTCCGGTGGAGGGCAAGCTTGCCCTCCACCGGACGACAAAAACCTTCCTGATAAGGAAAAAGTGTCAGGGATGTGCCCGGTCTGAAATGTCAGGGATCTGCCCGGCCGTACA
>Ga0326727_10014669_pt1 | contig 17013 bp, 12 predicted proteins | sample MB2enrmetagenome_FD_207643 | JGI IMG/M metagenome (GOLD analysis project Ga0326727, IMG submission 207643) | Lab enriched peat soil microbial communities from McLean, Ithaca, NY, United States - MB29MY | ecosystem: Environmental > Terrestrial > Soil > Wetlands > Peat | place: USA: New York...
GCGCCACTCCACGCCAGCCCGCGCGAGGCGCCGCACCCGTGCCCGCACCGGCAGGCCCCTCCAACAAGCCGCCGCCGGAATCAGCGGCTCGACAGATTCTTGCCCAGCCGTCAGGCGCGCCCGGGCCTGGGCGCCCGCTGTTCCCCCGGCTGCGGCGATGGTGCGCCCTGGGCCTGGGGACGCTGGCGGCGCTGGCGGCGGTCTTCTATTTGGAAGAAAACTGGCGGGGCGGCAGCGCCTGGGAAACCGCCAAGACAAAGCTGGAGGGCCTTCAGGAAAAATTGGATTGGGCCGCTTACATTCCGCCGGCGGTGCCGGACGATCAGAATTTCTTCAAAGCGCCCCAAATGCAGGATTGGTTCGCGGGCAAGGGGAGCAATGAACTCACGGCCCGGCTTTCCCTGGACACCTTCCCCGCGCTGGCCTCCTACCGCACCAATGGCAACGCCTCGGTCATCGTAACGGAGTTGATCCTTCGTTCGCCCGGCACCGGCGAAGCGCCGCCTGGCGCGGCCGTTCCGCCGGCGGAGGTTGTCCCCGTCATCTCCCTGGACACGGCTTCCTTGAGCGAGGCGATCCAGCAGTTGGCAAAGCAGGCAAACTTGAAGGTGGATATGGATCCGCAGGTGATTTCCGGACGGCCCGGAACGGATGGAAAACCCGGTCCGCCGGTCCGCGTCACGGGTCAATGGACCAATGTCACCGCGTTGTCCGTCTTGATGACACTGATGTGCGACAATGATCTTCGCTGGGTGGAGGATGCCAAGACCGGGCTGCCGCTCATCCGAAAGGCCGATGGGGCCGGCCCGCCCGGCGGAGTCGAATCGGCCAATCGCGGCTATGTGCTGGTAATGATCCGCGAGGCCATCGGCTTGGTGGGAGAGATCGCCGATCGTTTCCCCCTTTCGGGCAACGACTTGCGGCAGAATCCGCCCCTGCGTTTATCCATCGCGCCGGACAGTGTTCCCACCCGGAGCCAATTGGCCCTGTTTTCCCCCGGCGCGCCCGGGTTTCGAGTGGAACCGGCCGGCAATTCCTTGCGGGTGATCTTGAATCTTGTGCCGGTGGCGGCGGCGGATTATCTGGCCTGGAGCGACCAGTTTTCGCCCGAATTTGACAAGATTCGCCAAGCCGTCAAACGCCCCGCCGCGCGGCTGGACGGCGACTATGCGCAGCTTTACCGCGCTCCCGCTCCCAATTTGACCGCCATTGACACCGTCGCCTCCCGGCTGGCGAGCCGGGCCAAGGCCTGCCTGATGCGCGGCCAGCCGGAAGAGGCCTTGCGCGAATTGACGCTGTTGCATGACCTGCGCGGCTGCCTGGAAGGCAAGCCGGCCGGCAAACTGATGACGCTGGCCGGCGCGATGGCCGATGCCGCCATCAGCGGACTGTACGCCGAAACGGCGGATTACGGTTTGCGCCTGCAGGTCTGGAGCGATGCGGATTTGGCCGCTCTCCAGGAGCAACTCGGCGGGATGGATCTGGTTGGGCCGGTCTGGAGCGCCATGGAGTCGGAACGGGCGGGAAACTGCCGCTTGTTGGAAACCGGCACTCGCGCCGAAGCGGCCCGGGCGTGCGGGATCAGCGCCGGCGCCACCCATTTTTGGCGGCAAATCGCCAGCCCCTCCGCCCTGGCTTTGAAGTTCATGCCGCGGGGCTGGGTCTGCCAGAACATGGCGCGCCTGGCGGTCCTGGACCAAAAAATGATTGACTCTGTTGACTGCCTGCAGGGGATGATTCGTCCTCACGAGGTGGACGACGCGGACCGGCAGATCAACCAGGACCTCCTTCTTCATCACCGCTCCTTTTCCTGGTTCCTGGCCAAGCGCATGCTTCCCGCCATGAAAGCGCGCCTGATGACAACCGCGCTCGCCCAAACCGCCGTCAACCAGGCCCTCGTCGTCTGCGCTTTGGAACGCTGCCGCCTGGCCACCGGCAGCTATCCCGCCGCGCTCCGCGATCTCGCCCCGCAATTCATCCGCCTCCTGCCGTCGGATCCCGTCAACGGCCAGCCCTTCAAGTACCGCCTCACCGCGCCGGGACGCTTCCTGCTGTATTCGATTGGCTGGGACGAAAAGGACGACAACGGGGCCCCCCTGGACGCGGAGGGCAAAGGCGATTGGGTCTGGGGCAGGCTGTGAGAATTCACCTTCGCGCGCCGCCCGCTGCCCCGGATAAAAATCCATCCGCGAGATTCCGAGCTTGCGCTTCGCGCCCTCTTGGCATAAGCAATGGAGGCATGAAATTAGGAGCAGGATTAGGATTGCTATTAGGACAAACTTGCGGCTCGAGCCGTTTTGGCATAAGCAGGAGCCATTGATATGCTGACCTCTCACGAACTTTTCGGCTTCATGTCGCCGCCCCTCGCGCTGCGCATCCTGGAACACGCCCACGAAAAAAACAAGGAACTCTACCGCGCCACCCTGGCCGCCGTGGCGGAGGCGCGCAAATTGCGGCCCGCCTTTTTCGAGCGCCGGCCGCGCGCGGCGCGCCACGCGGAAATGACCGCCATGCTCTCGCGTCCCCGGCTGGAATTGGCGGCCGCCAACCTGTTGCGGGAATGGCTGATGAAACAGGAAACCCCGATGCTGGCCGACTTTCTGGACAAGCTCGCCATCGCCCACAAGGACGGCGTGGTGGACAACCTGCCCGCCACCGTGGAGGACGCCAACCTCAAGGCCGCCGCGGAACTTCTTCTTTCCAAGTATCCGGCGGAGGAAGTCTCCGTCTATTTGAACGCCTTCTACACCATGAACGACGTGCGCTGGCCCAATCTGGAAGCGATGCTCAAGGAAGATCCGCGCCTGCAATTCGGCGGTTGAGCCGGGGGAGGGGTGGGGTGGCACGGGCGACTCGCCCGTCCCGCCGGGCCACTGGCCCGGCGGAAGGCCCAGTGCGACTCTTGGCAAAGGCGCTGCGTCACGACTAAAGTCTCTCTCCCGGTTCCGGTCGGCGAGTCGCCTGTGCCACCCAACCAAGGCGGCGCCAAGCAGGAAATATCCGGGTCAACGGTCCGCGGACTTTTCCAGGAGGAAAACGGTGGAGGATTTTCTGCCCAGGACCGACTCGACCTGGAGAAGGGCCGAATAGTCGCGCGGACTGATGATGGCGGGCGAGAGTTCAAAATCGTCAGTCAAGACTATTTTATCGGCGCTTGCCGCGCAAGCAATGCGGGCGGTTCCCCCCCCGTCCGGCTCGGAGAGATTTTCACTCCCGGGGGCGATGACCACGCGGCGGAATGCCGCCGGCAACTCGATCTCCGTGCGGACGGTGTTTTCGCTGCGCGAGGAGATATACACCGGCAAGGCCCGCCGGTCCGCTCCCGCCGGGAATAGGGAAGGCGTGAAGGGCAGATCGAAGTAAAGATACCGGCCGTCCACCACGCTGTAATTGTCGATTTCAACCGTGTATTGCTCCAGGCCGGGATAGGTGTCGAATTGGGTAATCAAATCGCCGACAGGCCGCGCCCCCTGGGCCATGCCGGAAACAATTTCCTGATAGTAACGCCGCCTCTCCTCCGGCGGCAGCTCGGAGAAGTAGCGGTTCTTCCCGCCGTAGCCGCCGCCGTAATAATGCCGCGTGACGCCGATCCGCGTCTGGCCGCTGTCGGAGACGGTGAGGGTGTAGGCGGTGTCCGTTTTGTCCTCGCAATTTTTGGCGGCTTTGATGAGTTCGCAGGCCTGGGTGGAAAGAACGAAGCCCAGGCGGCCATCGTAGGAAGTGGAACCGAGCCGGGCGTATTGGTCGGTGTCATTGAGGTAATAGTTTTCGCCCTCCAACTGGATCCTGACCAAAGGCGCCGCATAAGAATCAGGCATGGGAAAGGAGAGCGCCACATTGGTGATCCCGGCGATGGGCGGATAGATGGAAGCCTCGACAAACTCCGGCTGGAATCCCGCCGCGGCCAGCATGGCATGCAACAAAATCGCCCGGTCCGCCGCGTGTCCGTAACCCTCCGCCAGGGTGGTGTCGGCGCCGGAAAGCTCCGTGAGCGGCAAATCGGTGAAGGAAGGCCCCGCCAGACGGATGGATTTGGCCACAAAATCGCGGATGGCCTGGACGGCTTCCAGGCGCGACTTGGCTGTTTTTGTCAACTGTAAGGCCATTTCCGCCGCCTGGGTTCGTTTTTGCGAGCGATCCAGCATGGCGTCGTTCAGGTCCTTGAGATAGGTGTGCAAGCCGCCGACGTAATAAAGGACGCAGGGACTGTAAACCCAGGGGGGCGGAAGCTGTGATTCCGCAGGCAAGGCCCTGGCATTTTCCCCGCGCCACTGCCATGTCCCGGACCCCCCGCTGGTGTCCAGTGATTCCTTGACAAGGCCCGCTTCGCCGCTATGCAGGGTCTGGATTTTAACCGAATCCGGGGCCGTCAATACGAATGATTTCCTCTCCATTTCGTCGGGCAACTGGAACGATTCCAGCCCCGAGAGGAACGGCTTGCCCTTGGTGGTGATCTCATACTCGACCTCGATGGTGGAACCGATGTCCACGCCCGGCAGGTTGGCCACCAGAATCTTGCCGCCGGTGTAGCGTTTGGCCGAGGCGTTCCAGCCGGCGTCCATGACGTTGATTTCGTTGGTGGAAATTTCCTGGCGCCGGCCGGTTTGGGAAGTGACCGCGCCGCGAAGGAATTTGGCCTCCTGGCAGGACGGATTGAAGTCAATCTTCACCTCGGCCTCCCGGATTTTGCCGGCGTAAGTGAGAATGAGCTTGGAGTACTTGACATTGTAAACCGCGCTGTGCGCGTCCTTGACAACCAGTTGCTTGTGGACATCCAAAATCCTGGCGTTGGATTCGACGGGCGAATTCATCGCCGTATCCACCTTCTCCCCGACATTGGCCGTGACGGTTCCCGAGGTGGCCAGCACCGGGACTTTCCGCTCATCGTACTGCATCGCCTTCAACGTCTGTTTGAGCGTCAAGTATTGGGCGGGTGTGAACTCGACCACTTTCAGCTTCATCTCCCGCGAACCATGGAGCGCGCCATTGGCGAACCGGCAGCTTTCCCGGTAGCTCACGCAGGGGTCGTCCACCGGCGGACAGGAAGGCATGGAAACCGCGCTGGCATAATCCGCGGCCATTTGGATGGAAACATCCTCTTCCAGGCCGCAAGTCACCTCGGTCCGCATGGGGTATTTCCTCTTGTCCAGCCCGGCGCCGCCGAGGATAAAATTGACCACCCCCAGACTCTTGCCAATCCACGGCAGGCTGACCACCGATTTTCCGCCGCCGGCGGCCGTCATGCTGTCCGCCGAAAACTCCAGTTCGGCCCGCAGCGGAACCGACACATCCAGCATGTCCTCCGGGGTGATTTTCAAAGACTTGAGCCGCGCGCCCGGCATGGCGGCTTTCAAGTCGCGTTCAAAAAAGCGCCGCATTTCATCCGGCTTCATGTGCGAAAACGCGTTCCGGTAGGCGTCGTCGTTGACCCCCTCGAAGGCCAGTTCCGACTTCGCCTCCAGCGCGCCCGGCGCGCTCAAAATGCCCGTCGTCGTTATGCGCATCATGTGATCTTCGGGTGGTGGCACGGGGCTGACTTTGAGGTCTTCGCCTTCGGGCCGGCAGACCAGGTAACTCTGGTCGCAATCCTCTGCCGGCAACAAATCGCGGGTGTGCTCATCAGTCGGGTCCATCAAAACATACTCCCCCTTTTTGAGTTCGGCGCAGACGATGGCATGGTTGAAATCCGGATCGGGCGCCTCCGGGTCGCGCTTGACGCCGACGCTGATCAACACCGGATAAGCCTGCAACCCCGCCGCGCGCAACATCGCCACCAGCAAAGCCGCCTTGTCGCGGCAAACTCCGTACTTCTTGTCGAACGTCAGCTTCACATCATGCGGTTCAAAGCCGGGCCGGTCCTTCTCCGGCGTCAGCCCCATGTAACGAATATTTTTGGAGACGTAATAGAACACCGCCTGGATTTTCTCCAGGTCGGACTTCGCCCCCGCCGCCAGTTCCTGCGCCTTTTTCGCCAATTCCGGGTCCGTCGCCTCCAGATGCGGCTTGCTCAATTCCCAATACCATCGGGACACCGCCTGCCAATCCGGCGTGGTGCTGACCAGCAGGCGCTGCAAAACCATTTCTCCGGGCGGCATGGACGGCTCGGGGAACATGCGCGGCACGTTGCTGACCTCCCAGCGCTGGATGGTCGAGCCGCCGTCACCCGGCTGGGTCCAATGCCGCACCGTGCCGGGAATTTCATCGCGCAAGGCGATGCGCCGCAAAGGGCGCTCCGCGGGCGCATGAACCTCGTAGGACAAATGGCGCAAATAGCCTTCTCCTTCAAAAACGTTTTCGTCGGCGAATTCGCCCGGAATGATCGGACGCTCGGTGGTCTGGCGCGTGATGGAGTGGACGACGTCGCCGATTTCCACCTTGGGAATGCTCAGGCGCAGGACGCGGCAGTTGGGATCGGAGATATTCTCGCTCATCTGGCTGTCGTCAATCTGCTCCTTGGAATTGGCCGCCACGTCCACCGCGACGGCCGCGCCGTCCGGCTTGAGGACCTCCACCTGGACCACTTCCACCGTGGTGTAGGGCAGCATGAAATCCAGCGAGAGGGTCCGGTTGTTGCGCTTGCCTTTTTCCGTGAGCACCTTGACAAAGGCCTCATCCTGGCTTTCGCCCGTGCCGTCGGGGCGGTAGAGCCGCACCATTTTCTTCTCCACGGTGGCCTCGTCGCAATCGGGGTATTTCGCCGGGGTAATTTCATGGGCCGCCGCCAGGGCCTGCCGGGTGTCCAGGAACGCCCAGGTTTCCCCTGTGTAGCGGTTGGTCTGCCCAAAGACCGGCCGGGAGAAACCCAGCAGGGCGATCAGCGCAAAACCGCGAATGTTACGCATAAAATTGATCTTCATAGCATTGACAACACTGGATTATAATGCCGCATCCACCCTGCGCGCGCAAGCCGCTTCTTGGGCACTGTCATCGTTTGGTGTAGCGTCGAGCCTGAGGCTCGAAATCCGCGCGCAGAAACGGAACAACCGAGTGGCGGGCCCTGGAAGCGGGCTGGCGGTATTACAACAATGAAATTCAGGCAGTGCCGGCTCTTGGGCCCCCCCCGGTGGGGCGGATGTGGAAATAAGTGGAAATAGGTGGAAACAAGTGGAATTAAGTGGAATTAAGTGGAATCGAAGTGGAACTGCGCCAAGCTGGATTGGCCGGAAAACTGTGCTGGCGGAGCGGCCGATGGCAGGATCGTGGCGGACCGCATCGTCGCTTCCGCCGCCCGCCCAGTGGCAGGGTTCCGTCCTGCGCTGGTTCTGCGGCTTGCGCATCGCCCGGTCTTCAAAACCGCGCCAACCGCGTCCCGGCCTTCGACTGTCCCCTCCCGTCTCACGCGGAGGAGGCAACCATAGTGAGTAAGCTGTGTCAAGCCATTTTTAGAAGAATCTTGCAGTGATTCTCAAGAAAGGGCGGTGGGCGGTTTGTCTCCGAGGCGTTTCGCCCGCCATCGCTTGAAGTTGACCACCGTTGGATCCAGATACACGGAGCCATCGCGCAGTTTCGTGGTGCCGACGAGATTCGTGTTGTAGGTCTCGGTCCGCCTGCTGCCGGTCTGGGCGTTGACCTTGCTGCCCACGTAAGTCCAATCCGGTTGCGCCTGCGCGTGACCGTTCAAAACAGCCAGCATGACATGTACGAACTGAATGTTGAATCTCTCCCGATCAATTCGATAGCAAGCCACCATGTGCCAGCCCGAATGTCCGTTGTGGCTTTCGCCTCCTTTGCCAATTTGAATGGTCGTTTTAACCTCCAACCCGACGGGTTTGCCGGCTTCCTCCACTTCGGGATTGACTAGGTCCGGATAAGCCTGATGCGAATTGTGTTTGTAAGGGGAGCGGCCGTTCAGCGCGTCGCAGAGAATGTTCGAGACCAAACCGCTGAAATTATTCCCCTGAATATAATCGTACAGTGGCTTCGCCCCTGTCGAAACCAGGTTGCTGTTGATTCCTGCCAATACCCGTTGAGCCGCGTTCATGGACTGTTCGAGGTGGACTAATTTGAGCTTCGGCGGCAACGGGGCTCCTTGGCGGAAATAATCTCTATTGACCGTTGGAATCGGAGCCATGCTCTCCTCTGCGAATGCACCGGAAACCAATTGCGGCAGCGGACATTCCAGCGCCTTTCCCAAGGCATCAAGAACGTCTATGGAGAAATTCTCGCGCCCGTTTTCCAAGCCGGAAAGGTACTGGTAGGTGATCCCGGATTTCTCGGCTAATTGTTCCTGAGTCAGGCCGGCCTGTTCGCGCAGTTTGCGGATAAACCTGCCCAGAGTGGTTTTGGCGTCCATTTCGCCTTTAGTTGTTACACATTTTTCGCTTGCTTGTCTTTCACCTATAGTTGAAATTAGCCGCCGTGTTTCGGATTGAACAAATTGACTGCTTTGCCTGGCTGCGGCAACGTCCTCCCCGCTCGCTCCACGCCGTTTGCACCGATCCGCCCTACGGCATTTTAGAGTTCACTGAAAAGGAGGTGGCCAAGCTGCGGGCTGGACGCGGGGGGATCTGGCGGTTGCCTCCGAAAATGGGCGGCAGCCATCGTGATCCGTTGCCCCGCTTTACCATCCTCACCGAGGACCAGAAACAAAATCTGCGGGATTATTTTCGCGACTGGGGCAAACTCCTCCTGCCGGTCCTGGTTCCCGGAGCGCACGTTTGCGTGGCCGGGCATCCGGTTCTTCAACACCATGTGCAGGGCGCCTTGGCCGAGGCCGGCTTCGAGGTGCGCCCGGCCATCATGCGCCTTTACTACAGCTTTCGCGGCGGCGACCGGCCCAAGAACGCGGAGGCGGAATTCCCCGAAGTCTGCGTCAGCCCCAAAGGCGCGTACGAGCCGTGGATGCTCTTTCGCAAGCCCATTGAAACCAATACCGTCGCCGAAAACTTGCGGCGCTGGAAAACAGGCGCTTTGCGCCGGCTTGCCACGGACAAGCCTCTGCCTGACGCCATTCCCAGCGGCCGGACTCCCAAGCGTGAAGAAATCATTTCCGACCATCCCTGCCTCAAACCGCAGCACTTCATGCGCATCATTGTCCGCGCCCTCCTGCCGTTGGGTGAAGGGACGATTCTCGATCCTTTCATGGGATCGGGCGCCACCATCGCCGCCGCCGAGGCCATCGGCTACACCTCCATTGGCTTGGAAATTGACGCCGCTTATTTCCGCCTCGCCGAAAAAGCAATTCCCCGTCTCGCCAGCCTCTACCCTCAATTCCATGGTCAGCAGATGGAGGTCGAACTGAACGGAATGGCGCAACCAAAGGAGTTCGACGAGCAGATGCCCCTGATCTTGGCGGAACCCGCGACACCATTCGGCCAGCCCCGTGCCCGCCTTCCCATTTCAAAACTGCGGAAAAAGGCCGGATGAGCCATGAATGCCTCGGCATCCCGACTGGTGAAAAAAGTGCCGTGCCGCCTGAAAAGTCCCGTCAGGACGAACGGCCAGGAAGGGCACAATCGGAGTTATGAGCGAACGCAAAGACTGGCTCGATCCCGTTCATCCCGGCGACGTGCTGCGCGAGGATTTTATGAAGCCGCTGGGTCTGTCAGCCTGCGCCGTGGCCAAAGCCATTGGCGCCACGCCGATCGCCATCAGCCAGATCATTCGGCGCAAGCGCGCTGTGAGCGCTGAAATGGCTCTCAAGCTCGGCCGCTTGTTCAACGTCTCGCCCGAGCTTTGGATGGGCATCCAGGCGGACTACGATCTGGAAATTGCCCGCCATCGGAGTGAAGCCGAGATTTTCCGCCGGGTGCATCCGCTCAAGCTGACCGAACCTGTTCCCGCTTGAAGGTGGCTTTGCGGAGCAACTATTTTACGGCCTATGGACACCAAAACCCTTCAAACGGACTCGTGATTGATTATGAAAAGCAAATTGCTGGCCAACATAACGCCAGGCGAAATCCTGTATGGAGAATTCCTCAAGCCCATGGCCCTGACGGAATACCGGCTGGCCAAGGACATCGGCGTGCCCGCGCGGCGCATTAACGAAATTGTCCGCGGCCAGCGCGCCATCACGGCGGACACCGCTTTGCGGTTGGGGCGCTATTTTGGCATGTCGCCGGAGTTTTGGCTCAATTTGCAATCTCACTACGACTTGGAGCGGCAGGAGGAACGATTGGCCGGCCGGCTTGACAAGGAGGTCAAGGTGCCGGCAACGGCGTGAAACCGGGACCCATTCTTGTGGGTCTGTTTGGACGCAAGGTTGCGTTTGTCATGGGGGCGGAATTTTGGCAGGGTTGGGGTATGTGGAAGATGAAATGGCGCGGGGTCGCGGCGGCCGGGCTGGCTTGGCTGGCCGCGGCCAGTGCGCTCCCTGCCCAGGAGGAGCCGAAATCGGTTTCGCTGCCGGCCGGGCCGACGCTGGTCTTCGACGCGGAAACCAAGGAGTACCACGCCACCGCGGAGGAGCAGAGCGCGCGGTTCACGTTTTACGCCACCAATGTTTGGACCAACACCATCGTGATCCAGGAGGCCTATGCTTCGTGCCATTGCGCGGCGGCCACGATGCCGGCCCATCCGTGGATTCTGGCGCCCGGCGAAAGCGGCGCGGTCACGGCCACGGTGGAGCTGGGAGGCAGGGAGGAGGAGGAACTGATCCGGACGCTCACGTTTTTTACTTCGGTGGGGGAGCGGGTTTTGACGCTGAAGGTTTCAGTGGCCGCCCCGTCGCGCCGGGCCAACACGCCGCTGACGGAGGCGGAGCGGAAGGCGGCGGTGGCGCAGGCGGCGGCGGACGGCCGGGCGATTTTCAAGGGGGATTGCGCGGCCTGCCATGCGGACAAGGCGCGGGGGTTGCTGGGGAAGGAGTTGTATGCGGCGGCGTGCGGGATTTGCCATGACTCGACGCAACGGGCCGCTTTTGTGCCCGATCTGCGCGGGTTGAAACAGCCGGCGGATTTGGATTACTGGAAGGCGATCATTGCCCGGGGCAAGCCGCATACCATGATGCCGGGATTCGCCGGCGCGGAGGGAGGGCCGTTGACGGAGTTGCAGGTGACCTCGCTGGCGGCGTATCTGGAGAAGACGATGGGGCATCCGCCGCCGGCCCCGTGAAATAAGGGGTCATGGGGCGGGGCGGTCGAGTTCGGAGAGGGCCTGCCGGGCGGCCGGGTAGTCGGGCTGAAGGCGGAGGGCGGCTTGGAAATGGGTTTTGGCTTCATCGCGGCGGTTTTGATGGACGAAGGAAAGGCCGAGGTTGAATTCGGCCAGGTAATCGCGGGGGTTGAGTTGCAGAGCCTTCTGGAAGGCGGAGACGGCCTCGTCGTATTTGCCCTCCAATCCCAGGGCGTTGCCCAGGTTGTCATAGGCGCCGGGGTACGCGGGCGCCATCTGGATCACGCTCCTGAAGAGGCGGGCGGCATCTTCCATTTTTCCCTGTCTGGCGTAACAGAGGCCCTGGCTGTTGAAAGATTCGACGCGGGCGGGGTTGAGGCGGGCGGCGGTCTGGTATTGAGCGATGGCTTCATCCAGGCGGCCCACCTTGGCCAGGGAATTGGCCAGGCTGAAATGGGCGATTTCCAAGTCCGGTTTTGCGAGGACGGCGGCTTGGAATTCGGAGATGGCCAGGATGTCCTGGTTCTGGTCCTGCCAGGCCATGCCGAAATTGTTGTGGGTGGCGAAGGAGCCGGGGTCCAGTTGCAAGGATTGCTGATAGGCGCGGACGGATTGGGCGAAGAGGTTGGTGTCGCCGCGCGCGCGGGCGGCGTCGGCGAAAGTGTTGGCGAGGTTGAACCAGGCGGTGGCGGTGGGCTGGAGGCGGGCGGCCTCCTGGTAGTGCTGGATGGCTTGGTCGTACTGCCTGAGGTCCAGGAATACCTCGGCGAGGTTGTTGTGGGCGTCGGCATAGCCGGGCAACGCGGCCAGGGCCAGTTGGTATTGCGCGATGGCCAGATCGGTTTTTCCCTGGCGGGAGTAGAAGTTGCCCAGGTTGTAATGGGCCATGAAGTTTTTGTTGGAGACGTCAATCATCTTTTTGAAGAGGGTTTCGCTGTCCTTCCAGCAGGGGATCTGACGGGCGGTCAAAAGAAGGCAGGCGGCCAGGGCCAGGACGGCGGCCAGGCCGGGGAGAAACTTGGGCGGACGAAATCGGGCCGCCAGATCGGCCCCGCCCCAGGCCAGGATGATGAACAGGCCGGCCAGGGGAAGATAGGTGTAGCGATCGGCCATGGTTTGCATGCCCACTTGCACCAGCCCGATGACGGGCACCAGCATGCCCGCGTACCAAAACCAGCCCACGGCCAGCCAGGGCCGCGTCCGCGCCTGCGCCACTATCCCGGCGGTGACGCCCGCCAGCAGGATCACCGCGCCGGCCACCTGCCAGGGCCGCCAATCGCCGGTTCGAATATAAAGGGCGGAAAGGTTTTCGGGCCAAAACATTTTGGCGGGATAGCGGACGTAGGAGACGAAGGCGTTGGCAATGCGGGAGGCGATGGGCAGATTGGCCGCGTCCATCATGGCGCCGCCGCCTTGTTGCACGAGGAAGGTTTTGCAGCACAACGCGGCGCTGATGGCGAAGAAGGGGATTTTTTCCAGCAGCAGACGCCAGGGCGCCGGGAAGTTCGCGGCGGGCCTGGCGGCCGGCGGCCCGGGGCGGGATTTGGCCCGGCCATCCCTGGCGGGCGGCGGCGCGGCGCGGAGTTGGAAGCGGCCCAGCGGCCAGAAATCCAGGAGCAGGAGGACAAACGGGAGGGTGACGACCATGGGCTTGGACATCGCGGCCAGCCCGTAGAGGAGAACCGCCAGGGCGTAAAATAGTTTTGACTTTGAACCGGGATTTTTCCAGGCCGCGGCATAGCCGAGCCAGGCCCAGAGGGTGAGCCACCAGAAGAGCGCGCTGAGAACGTCCTTCCGTTCGGCAATCCAGGCGACCGATTCCACATGGAGGGGATGCCAGGCGAAGAGGGCGGCGACCAGGGCGCTGCGCCAGAGCGCGGCGGTCATGCGCTGGAGCAGGAGGAAGAGCAGGAGGCTGTTGGCGATGTGCAAGAGGAGGCTGGTCAAATGATGCCCGCCGGCGCGCAGGCCGAAGAGCTGGCAATCGAGCATGTGGCTGAACACGGTGACGGGATGCCAGTTGCGGGCGACCTCGGCGCGCAGGGCGTAGCGGAGACCGCCGGCGGTCACGCCGGCCTGGATGATGGGATTGCCGGTGATGAAGTCGGTGTCGTCGTAATTGACGAATTGGGAGCGGGTGACAGGCCAATAGAGGACGAGGGTGACCGCGGCCAAAAGAAGGCAAATCCACAGGGTCTGGCGGCGGGAGGGCGGAGCTGGCGCTGGGGAGGGAGGGGTCACGATCTGTGGACGTACATCTGGATTCTATGGACGGTATCCTGGATCGGCCCAATGACGCCCCATTGGACGAGCGCCACGATCAGGAGGGTGTAAAGAACAGAGATCGCCAGGTCCCGGCACAAACATTTCCGCCCATAAGGCGTGTCCTCCTCGCTGAGGATTTTGGCGCCGCCCTTTTGCATGAGGACAAAACCCAGGAGGTTGGTGAGCCAATAACCCAGGACCAGGCTGGCGGTGAAGGCAGGCTGGCAGAACCAGCCGACGACCCAGGCGAAAACCAGAGCCAGCGGCCAATTGACGAAGAGGTCGTTCCACCAGGAAAGCGGGGAGAGCATATAGCCGATGAAGGCCAGAGTGCCGCCGGAGACTTTGCGTTTTGTCAGCGCCAGATTTGCCATGTGCGGGCAGGTGCTAACGGATATTGTTGGCTTTGCATTGTGATCGGGCACGCCAATAGCAATCCAACCTTCCGGTTGTAGCGGCTGCTGGAAATAACCGCCGCGGGACGGCGTCCGGCCTGTTCATGGCCCGCCTGCGGAGTAAAATCCAGCCAGATCAAATCGCCTCGTTTTGGAACGCAGGCGGTTTTCACCAGACTTCTCCCCCCTTCGGCCCGCCCCACTCGGTTTCCGAATGCGCGTTGGTTTTCCGCGCCAGGGCCAGGAGTTCCGTCAAGCGGTAGTGGTTCTTGCTCGCGCGGCTGATGACCAACATGCCCGATTGCAACCGAAGATCCAGCTCCGTGCCGCTTCCCAGCCGGGTCTCCCGGGCGAAGGCGCGCGGAATGCGGACCGCCAGGCTGTTGCCCCATCTTTGCACAGCAGTTTTCATGCCCATGTATATACTAGGAATATACGGCATCGGCAAACAAAAAGAACGTGCGGACACAAAATGCAGTGCCCAAACGTTTAATGGCGCATTTGATCAACGCCCGGATCCCTTCCGGGGGCAATCAGGCGATGTTCGACGGCCACACGGAGTGGCGGCCTTTCGCGCAGATGATCCCGCGCGCCGGCGCGGGCAGTCCGGTTTTTTGTTGGCAAGGATTACCGGCCAATCACGATAAGATCCAAAAGGCCCGGACCGCCGCGTCCGCCGCCGCCGCGCCCGCCGCGTCCGCCGCGCCGGCCGCCAGCCTGGTCGTCGCCCCGGGGAGGAGTTGCGGGAGCCGCCGCATCGGCCGCCGCGGGCGCCGCCTCGATGGCGGTCACAAGAATGTGGCCTGTCTTGGCGTCGAGCGTGCAGCATTTGGCGCCCGACTTGGTTTGGACGTTCTGCTCGACTTCAAAGCTGGTCGGGCTGTTTTCCTTGATGATGGTCAGGAGGCCGGTGCCGTTGGCGTTGCCCGTCGAACTGAAAGCTTCCATGGTGTTAGGATTGAAGCCGCCGCCATCGCTGCCGCCGCCCAGAGGCAGAGTGGTGATGATTTTTCCATCGTCAGCACTGAGAATAACACACGTTGCCGGACGGCACATGGCAAAAAGGATGTGATTTTTCGCATCAATAGCCAGGCCGGCCGGGCTGCTGGCCTTGCCTTCCAGCGAGTAAGTCCCCGTCAACTTCAGGGTGTTGGCGTCCACGACGCCGATGCTGGCCTTGTCTTCAAGGCAAACATAGACATGGCCCTTCAAATCGCTGACGGCCTGCTCCGCTTGGCCTCCAATGTCAACGGAGCCGACGACGGTGCCATCCTTGGGGTCAATCACCGTGATTTGGGGGGTGCCGTGGCTGAGAATATAGACTCGTTCGGTCGCCGGTTCAAAGAGGATGCCATCCGGGCTGCTTTGCGTGGTGATTTTCTTGATCGCCTGCATCGTCATGGAGTCAAACATGGAGACGGGATTACTGCTGCTGAAACCGTGGTGCGTCTTTGGATCCACCACCACGCCATGCCCTCCGGTGTCGGGGATGGCGCCGATGCACTTGTAGGTGTCGAGGTCAAAAACCATGATCACGTTGGCCGGGCTCATGCGCGGAACATAAACGCGGCGGCCTTCGCTGTCCGCAATGACATAATCAATCCCGCCGGTTCCGTTGGTCTGGGTGATGTTGAGGATTTTGTACGGCCCCGCAGCCGGGGCGGTTTGGGCAGGAGCGCCGGATGTCAACAATCCGATTCCGGCGGCCATCAAAACAAATGAGATATAATTTTGGGGTTTCATAGGGGGAAAACTGCGCCCGGCGGCCCGGAGAAACAATCCCCAAAACATGACAGTTTTGTAATCTGTCCGGGAAGCGGCAGATTCGTGAAAACCCGCTTGCCAACGGGGTGCGGCAAAGGCATTGTAGTATTGTGAGAACGATCCATGCAGTGTTTCAAAGTGACGGCAAATGGTTCATTGCGCGTTGCCTGGACGTGCCGGTGACGACCCAAGGCCGCACGCTGGTGGCCGCCCGGCAAAACCTGCGCGAAGCCGTTGAGCTTTACCTGGAGACGTGGGGCCAGCCCAAGCCCCGGTAGGGCGGCGCTGCCGCGCCGCCCATTCTTGCCGTCGCGACAAAGCGCGTCGAAAACTCGTGAGAGGGCTTGCCTCAATGCAATCGGCCCTTATCCGGAATTCTTGGATTACAAAACATTCCTGAAATCACGCGCCGAAAGCGAATCATAATTATGAACCGAATTGAAGACGCACGGAAGGCTTTATCTAAATAGGATTCGACAGAGTCTCCCCCTGCCGAGAAGATTTATGACGTTATGAAATGTGTGGTGACCGCCGGGCCGACTTATGAAGAACTGGACGAGGTGCGCAGACTGACCAACTTCTCCACCGGCGCCCTGGGTTCCGGCCTGGCCGATTATCTGGCCGGCCTCGGACACGAAGTCGAGCTGTTGATCGGATATTATTCCACTTGTCCCCCGGCTGCCAAAGCACAACGGCGGCAGACCTTCAGCACCGCGGCGGATTTGCGCCGGCGCCTGGCCGCTTTGGCCTCGCCGGAGGTGGGAGCCGTCTTCCACGCGGCGGCGGTGAGCGATTTCACTTTTGGCAAAATATGGGAGCGCGCGGCGGCGGGCGAATTGCGCGAAATCAAGGCGGCGAAGATTCCGACGCGCGCGCAAGGGCTGCTGGCGGAATTGAAACCAACCCCGAAAATCATCCGGGAATTGCGGGGCTGGTTTCCGAGGGCATTCCTGGCGGGTTGGAAATATGAGTTGGAAGCAGAGGCAGAGGGCGGGGCTGTGGCCCGCGGGGCGGACCAGATCAAGGAAAGCCGGACGGACGCCTGCGTCCTCAATGGCCGGGGATTCTCCCGCGAGGGATTTGGCCTGCTGCGCAAAGACCTGACGTTGATCCGGTTGCCGGACAAAGCGGCGCTGTTCGCTGCGCTGGGAGCCTGTTTGGAATAACGCGGCGCGGCCTGATTTGAAGAATTCTTTCCCCTGATATTTCCTTCGGGAGCGCGGTCGTCTCGACCGCCGCCGCCGGCGTCCCGCCGACGGCGCCTTCCGTCACAAACTGCCCCACCCTTTCGGTGAGTCTTCAAGCACGTCGCTACCCCGGATATTTCATATCTCTGCGGGAAGCAACACCTTGAATGGTAGGGCGGCGCTGCCGCGCCGCCCTGAATCAGGGCGAAGCAGCAGCTTCGCCCTACCAAGCCATGAAATATCGAGGCTAAGGATTGGGGAGCAAAAGGGTGTGTGGCCGCAAAGTAACCTGAGTTCAGGCGGCGAGTTTGATTTTGAGATAATCAGAGTTGTGAAGGCGGTTCCAGCAC
>Ga0326727_10014670_pt1 | contig 17012 bp, 12 predicted proteins | sample MB2enrmetagenome_FD_207643 | JGI IMG/M metagenome (GOLD analysis project Ga0326727, IMG submission 207643) | Lab enriched peat soil microbial communities from McLean, Ithaca, NY, United States - MB29MY | ecosystem: Environmental > Terrestrial > Soil > Wetlands > Peat | place: USA: New York...
GGAATCATGTCGGGATGTAATTTCAGTTGCGACATCAGCCAGTTCCGCGCCTTGTTGGCACGGTCGCCGTCGACTTTGTAGCCGGCGTCTTGCGCCTGCCCGAGCCCGCTCACCACGTAGGCTGTCATGAACACGCGGCTCTGGTCGTCAGGCCACCATCCCCATCCGCCATCGTCGTGCTGGTAGCTATAAAGCCGCTCCAGCCCAGCGTTGACCATGTCGTTCAGCGTGGCCTTGTCAATCGGCGGCTTCAGATGCAGCTTGTCCACAGCTTGCGACACAATCACGTCGGGCAGGAAGCTCGACATCGTCTGCTCGGTGCATCCCCACGGATAACTGGTCAGATAATCGAGCGCGTCAAATACGGTGCCGGCTACCGACGGCGATACGGTGATCGTGAGTCCATGCGCCGCCGCATCCGATCCGGCGGGATAGCTGAACGACCACTGGCTCTGCCCCGCGCCAGAATACAATTGGCCCACGCCCGCGGCCCGCTGCTTCACGCCGTATGGCAATACAGGAAGCGTCATTTCGAGCGCATCCGACTCCTCGTTCGTCAGTGCCTTGGCCGTCAGCACTGCGTTGCCCGGCACGCGAGCCTTCACACGCCAGTCAACGTATCTCTCCGCCTTCGCGGGAATGCTGATCTTCTGCGTCTGCCCGCTCATTACGTCCACGCCGCTCACATCCAGCGCAAACGTTACCTCCTTCGTACTCTCAAGATAGTTGTGCGCAATTACCCGCAGCACCGTCTCGTCGCCCTGGCGGAAGAATCTCGGCGCAGCCAACCGCACAATCAGGTTTTTGCGCACCAGCACGCGCGTCACCACGCTGCCCGCCTTGCCGTCGTCGGTCATCGCGCGAATCGTGGTCCGCCACGTGGTCAACGCATCGGGCCAGTTGAACTCTACGCGCGTATGACCATCAGGTCCGGTGCGCACGCTCGGGTTCCAATACGCCGTGTCGGGAAATGCCTTACGCACCTTCGGCACAACCAGGTCCGATCCCGGTTTTACCTGCGCCATGCGCGGATGGTAGAGACCCTTATCGAGCGAAGCCAGCAGCGGGCTCTTGCTGCCCGCCTCGCCCGAAAAAAAGAACTCGAAGGAAGTCTGCGGCTCGAGGTCAACCTCGCGCGCCGGATAAAACGAATTGACGATGTTCCAGGTCGTGTCGGGCCGCACAGAATAGAGCGCCTCATCCACCTCGCCAAAGCTCAAGTCGGCTTCAACCGGCTTGCCTGCCGAATCCACCGCCAGCACATCGAAGCTCGCCTTGTCGCCGGGCTCGTACTGCGTCTTTGCCGGGGTTGCCGTAATGGTCAGCGTCCGCTCGAGGAGTGGAACCTTCAGGTTTTTTTGCGCCGTCATGATCTGATCGTCGTGGACGATCATCGCCGTAACGACCAGGTTCGGCTGCGCCTCCTTCGTAATTGGCACGTCGAAGGCAGTGCTTGTGCCTACCACGTGAATCAATCTGCGCGATTGCACGCTGTCGCCCTGGGTCTCCACCACCGCCCAGCACTCAGGCAAGCCAGTTACCAGCAGCAGATGCGCGGTGTCGCCCACCTGGTAGCTCTTTTTGTCGGCAACAATCTGTGCTTGCGCGTTGGGTTGGTACCACGCGCCAGCTCCGTTCCAGACCCAGACCCACGTCTGGCCCTGCACAGTACGATTCTCCGGCGTTAGCGCGCTTGCCGTGATCTCAAAGTCTCCACTGCCGTTCAGCGGCAGGTCCACCTGCGCCGTTCCGTCGGCCCCGGTTGTCACATCCTGGCTGCCGATGTTCACTTGCGCCTTCCGCTGCGTGTTCGAATCCCAGGTTTGCACAGCGGCAATATGCACCCGCGTCTGCACGGGCTTCGAGTCGTAGTCCTGCGCAGTCACCTTCACGCGCGCGGGTTTTCCCGCCGCGAAGATGTAGCTCACCGGTTCCACACTCACGCGGAACGATCCGTAGGTCGCCAGCACCGTCGAGTGCCCGCTCACTTCCCGGTTCGCCACATCGGTCACGCGCGCCTCAATACGGTAGTCCTGGTCGTTATGTTTGGCGTCGATGGCAGTGGGCAGCGTTACCGTCAACCGTCCATTCGCATCCAGCACGCCCTGGTGCTCCTGCTGCTCGCTTTCGCCGTATTCGTAGTCGGACTCGTCTGCGGCGCCCTCCTCCTCTGCCTCGCCGGCCCCGCTGTTCTCGTCTGCCTCTTCTTCGTCCCACCACCGGTGCTGCGCCGTGTGCACTACGTAGGTCACCTTCGCGCCGGCCACCGGTTCGCCAAAGAAGTACCGCGCCTCAATGCTTGCCTGAATCGGACTTCCCTGAAGTAAATGCGCCACCGGCACCTTTACCGTCACTTGATACTCGGGCTTCTTGTACTCCTCGACATAGAAGCTGCCAGTGACGCCCAGGAACCCATCGTCCCAGCCGGCATCGGCTTTTCCGCTGAAATCAATGCTGTAGTAACCGAGCGCCGCGTCCGTCGCCAGATCGAAATCGGCCGTCACGGTGCCATGCGCCGAAACCGGAAGTTCTCTATTGAACACCACCTTTTGATCTGGCCCGGTAACGCGCATCGTGAGTGTGCGTTCGTCGGGCAGCACGAGGCTGTCGCTTTGCTCCTTGCGCACAATCGCCTTGATATACACTTTGTGCCCCGGCCGGTAAACTGGCCGGTCGGTGTAGATGTAGACGCGCTCCTGTTGGCCACTAGTCGAGGCAAAGGCATAGCCAAACGGCGTCACCAGCGCCGCATCCGCGCCGTGCCGCGCCAGGAGCCACACGTTCTCCGGCTCCGCGGCCTGCGCCCCTCCGCGCAGGTTCGATGCCAGCGTTGCCAGGCCGTCCGAATCGCTCCTACCCGACGATTGCTGCTTCCCATCCGCCCACAGCGTCACATCCGCGCCGTCAACAGGCGCGCCGGTTTTGCGATCGGCCACAAACAGATAGGCCTGCCCGTTCACCGTCCGCTCCACCACGGCAATCTTCGTCACAATCGCGACGGTGTACGCCTTGTACGTTCCATCGGTGGCTTCAATCAGGTAAACGCCGGCGTCGAGCCCGTCGATGGGCAACTGCTGTGTCTCGCTGACAAGGGCCGGCGGCACCATCAGCTTCCATCGCGCCACAAGCTGGCTCTCGTTCAGCAGGGGAATCCGCGCAAATTGCGAAGCGCCCACTACCTGGCTGCGCTTGCCCAACTTGCCCTGGCTCTCGCGGAAGCTGTCGCGCGCTTCGTCAGTAAACTGGCCGCGAAAGAAGCGCCGGATCATCCACCAGAGATGCGCCTTGAAGTCGTGAATCCGCTCGATCAGGGTGCGCTGGTCAATCTGTTCGCCCGGCGAATAGTTGTGGATGCCAAAGCTGTGCACGTCCTTGAGTCCTGCAAAAAATCTCTCAGCGTCGCGCACTTTGTACACGCGAAACTCCAACTGCGGCACGTTCTTGGCGTAGAGCTGGATCTTTACGCTCTCTCCTGGCGCAAAGGTGCGGGAGGTTGAAAGCGAGAATGACCGCGGTGGATCCTGGCTTGTGGCGTGCGTGGCGCAAAGCAGCATGAAAAACAGCGCGGCCAGCAGCGGCTTACGGAGCGTGGGATTCCGATAGTTCATGGAGTTCCTCGCAGAATGTTCCAGCGGTAGACGCCCAGAAAGTTTCGATTGCCGGGCAGCGGCCGCCATTGCGGCTCAGGATGGTCGAGCAGCTCGCTGAGGGCGACACGGCGTAGTTCTCCCGGTTCGCCATGGTCGGGGCCCGTATCGTAAACCACTTGAGCATCGCCGCCCGCGCGCACCACAATCATCGAGTGCCACGGTGACGATTGCCCGAATTGGCGATAGAAAAGCAGATCTCCAGGCAGCGCTTCGCGCACATCGCGGCTCACAAAGTATGCGTTGCGCTCCACCAGCGTTTTGGCGTCGGCAAACTGCGCAAAGGCTCCATCGCCCGCGTCAGCAGGATCGGAGGCTCCCGCCTTGACGCGGAACAGCTCCGCGCCCAGCGGCGTGTGCGGATAGCTCCAGGCGTGAATCTCGCCCGGAGGCGCCGCAACCTCAATGCCAGTGGTTTCAAACCAGACTCCATCATGGCGCTTCAACGCCTCGCGATAGGCATAACGCAGCAGGCTGGCGCAGTCGGTAATCTCGGCCGGAACCTCGGCCCTGGGCCGCTCCGCCTGGTACTCCGCGATCAGCGTGAACCAGCGGCGAAAGGCGGCCTGGTCCGCCGGATCGCTCAAGCGCAGAAACTCCGGCGTCCCGTCGCCGAATCGGTCGCCCCAATCAGGTTGCCGCAGCGATTGGGCCATCACCGGCTGCGCCGGCGCGCCGCAAAGCCGTGTGAGAGTACGAACGAGTCTCCGCCCAGCCGGCCCCGCGCCCAACAGAGTGAGAGATGCAATGCCAAGACTTGCCAGCACCGCGCACACAATTCTCAATCCTGGCCGGCGGAAGCTTACCGCCGTTCTGCCAATCGGCGAATTGGCGTTCGCGTTCACTTTCAAGTCAGAATCCGGATCACCGCTATCCTACTTCATTTCCGTGAAATCGAAGTCATCTGAATGATCTGCCCGTGCGCATTTTTCTTGCCTGCCGCGTCAGCCTTCCGAAATTGGTCGAGATGGCCATGTTTGCCATAACCCTGTTGCCCCAGGGCATGATTCGCAATTGAAAACAAATCGTTTATCATCATTTCCCGATGCAGAAAGTCGAGAAGATCAGGTTCAGAATGTCGTCCGGCGTGGTCGGGCCGGTCAGCGAGTCGAGCGCCCACAGCGCGCGATAGAGATCGAGCAGGATCATCTCGTGGGGAATGCCGTCCGCGTTGGCCTTCTCCGCGTCGGCCAGTGCGGCGCGCGCGGCGGAGACGGCCAGGTGCTGGCGGAGATTGGTGAGCATTCCCGGCTCGGCCGCTGCACCACCGGTCGCGAGCGTCAGAATCTTCTCGCGCAGCCCGGCAATGCCCTCGCCGGTAAGCGCCGATGTGGGAAGCGCGGTCAAGCCTCCAAGCGCCGCATCCTGCGCGAGGGCGGCGGGCAGTCCATCTTCTGAACGCGCCGACTCCAGGTTTGACGACGCCAGCAAATCTGATTTGTTGACGGCGACAAGAGCCGGCCTGCCCTCGACTGCGGCCAGCAGACGATGCTCTTCGTCGTTGAGTGGCTGCGTGGCGTCGAGCACGATCAGCACCAGCGCAGCATCGGCCAGCGCTTCGCGGCTGCGTGCGATGCCAAGCTGCTCCACTTCTTCGCGCCCTTCGCGCAGCCCGGCCGTGTCGACAAGTTCGATGGGAATGCCGCCGATGGAGATGCGCTCGGTAACCAGGTCGCGCGTGGTGCCGGGCGTCGCTGTCACGATGGCGCGGTCGCGCTCCACGAGGCGGTTGAAGAGCGAGCTCTTGCCCACGTTGGGACGGCCGACAATGGCCAGTGTCAGGCCGTCGTGCACAATGCGGCCGCGGGCAAAGGAGGCTTCGAGCTCCGTGAGCGGCGGCGTCAGCTCGGCGATGCGCCGCGCAATCTCCTGTTGCGGCGTCACCTCCAGATCGTCTTCGGCAAAGTCGATGCCAGCTTCGAGCAGTGCAGCGAGTTCGACGAGCGCCTGCTTCACCGGCGCAACACGGCGGCTCAGCGCGCCGCCCATCTGGCCCGCGGCCTGGCGCGCCTGGGTCAGCGTCTGCGCATCGATCAGGTCGCGCACCGCTTCAGCCTGCGTCAGGTCGAGCCGCCCCGAGAGAAACGCCCGCTGCGTGAACTCCCCCGGCTCGGCCAGGCGCGCGCCCAGCTCGAGCGCGCGGCGCAACACGAACTCCAACACCACCGGCGAGCCGTGCGTTGCGATCTCGACCAGATCCTCGGCGGTGTAAGAGCGCGGAGCTGCAAAATAAGTCACCAGCGCTTCGTCAATGCGCCCGGTTTCCTCGCGTGTAGTTTCATCGCGCCTGCCTTCCACGTGCCTGGTTTGGTCGCGTGTAGCTTCGTCGCCGCGCTTCGCATCTTCGCGCTTGACGTCGAGCACATCGGCCAAACGCGCACGGGCATCTTCGAGCGGGCCGCGCAGCCGCACCAATTGCACCGCGATCTCGACGGCCTGCGGTCCGCTCAAGCGCACAATACCGATTCCGCCCCGCCCAGGCGGCGTAGAGATGGCGGCGATAGTCTCGGTAACGGCGTCGGGCGCGGGCATTTCTTCCCCCAGTGTAGTGCGCGGGGCCGATGCGTTCTAATATTGGAGATGGTTTTCTGACATCTCTTCTTGCAGAACTGGTCCTCGTCGGACCTCCGGCAATCTTTCAGTGCGCTTCGGAGCAACTTAAATGAGACTCGTGTTTCTAAATGCGTATCGGCTCTCCGCAAAAGGTCCGTTGCCTTCTGTCCGGCGAATACGATTCGTGTTCTCTTCCGCCTTGTTTCTTTGCACTGTGTTTTTACAGTCCCAATGCCCAGACACCGGAGAGACCAAGGTCTTCAAAGCCGCTCATGGCGACGGCTACTACTTTTACAGGTTTCTCGGCGAAAGTAGTTTTCGGTATTTTCTCGACGGCAAGACATTTTCTTATAACGACAAAGACGATCCGGGAAGGACCTTCATCTTCATCGACGACCTCGCCTATGAGTCGATCCTGGTGGATAGATCCGATCTGGCGGAGTACGTCAAAAGCACAAATCCTGAAGACATTCTTCGCGCTCAGGCAAAAAACGAACAGGATCACTACAAGAAGCTAGATCCTTCCATGGTGATCATGGACTATGGAGCTTCCTACAGACAGAATCCTGACGGCAGCAACGACCGCCTGTTTTATCTCTGGAAAAAGGACAATCCTCACAGCAAGCACCCTGCCCCGCAATATCTTTGTTCCACACTGGTCAAAGACGGAGTGGTCATGTTATCGCTCTTTCCCGCGAAGGCATCGGTTTCAGAAGATGACATCCTTCTCCAGATCCAAAAATACACGTCCCATTTCGATGTGCTGTCGAGCGACCAATGCGAGAAAGCCCTCTCCGTGTCAGCCGCCCACTAAACCTCGATCTCGGAATCAAGTGATCGGGCGGTATGGGGTTCGGCTCGCGTCTAAAATAGAGCGATGCCCGAGCTGCCCGAGGTCGAAACCATCGCGCGCGGGGTCGACCAGCGCCTGCGCGGCGATCGCATCGTGCAGGCGTGGTTCGGCAACCGCCCGCAAACCTTCAAAACTCCTCCGTCGCGCCAGGCAAAGGGTCTCGCGGAGCGCGTGATTCTGGCCGTGCACCGCACCGGCAAGCACATTGTCTTTGAGTTGGGTGTGGCAGGCATCGCAGCCGCACGGGGCAGAAGGCCAAATCCGGCAGACGCGCCCGACACGCAGTGTCCCACGGCGCAATGGATCGTCCATCTCGGCATGACCGGCCGGCTGCTTGTCACCGCGCCCGATTCTCCAGTAGCTCCGCACACGCACGCGCGCCTCGATCTGGCCAGCGGCCGCGAGTTGCGCTTCGTCGATCCCCGCCGCTTCGGCCGACTCGAATTCCGCGACCTCGGCAGCGGCGCGGCCAAATTTGAAGCCCCCGGAGCCGAGCCGCTCACGATCGGCGCAAGCCAATTTGCCGAGCTCTTTCGCGCGCGGCGCATGCCCATCAAGGCGGCCCTGCTCAATCAATCCCTCCTTGCCGGCGTCGGCAATATCTATGCCGACGAGAGCCTGTTCCAGGCCGCAATCCGGCCGCGGCGCCGGACCAACCGGCTGACAGAGGCCGAACTCGAACGCCTGCGACTGGCCCTGCGCCAGATTCTCAACCACGCCATCCGCCTGGGCGGTTCGTCGGTGTCGGATTACGTCGACGCCGGAGGAGAGCGGGGCTTTTTTCAACTCGAGCACTGCGTCTACCAGCGTACCGGCGAGCCCTGCCGCCGCTGCCAGACGCCGATTCGCCGCATTGAGCTGGCCGGGCGCGGAACCCACTATTGTCCTAAGTGCCAGAGCTAAAACGATTGAGTTTTGAGAGTCCCGCGCCGAAGCGTCTACATTTTTTGGGAGAAATTTGACCCAAAAACTCCCGGAATGCGTAAGGATTGTATAAGGATTATCATCTAAACCATTAAGAATCAGCACTGTTACGAAAGGCATGTCGATTGCTATGTATTGGGTGCCAGTGATTGATCGGCTGCTGAAGGTAGGCCCAGCCAGCCAGAGCTACACAGGGTACCCGGTACGAGCAACCGCCTAGGAGCGGCCCTCAAAAGGGAAAAGCCAGCCGGGAAGCCTAAAGATAGAATAAGCGGCGGGGACAGCCGCTTCAGTTTAGTTCGCTGGGAGGCCAGTGACCAGCGTAAGAGCCTTGGGACGCCACCCGCATAGGGGTGGCGTTTCTCGCATCAGGGCGCAAATCTGCTCTTCCCGCCGGAATGCTCGCAATTCCCCTTTCGGATTTCTGCGCATCATTCCAGTCACCTGGGCCGGTTCGACCCCCTTGCCAGTGGTGCGCCTTCGCTGTAGTATCAGAGTTGCCTATTAAGCGGCTGACGCGGGCCACCCAGAGCACGGGTAGAGCAAGCTCGCCGTTGAGCAACGAAACATCGCCAGCGCAGTTGAGAAAGTTCGGAGTGGACTGCGCGCGACGCTTGCTCACATAGGAAATGGCATCACCTGAGAAAAGCAGCGGCCGCGCCGAGTCGATGCCGGCGAGTGCATGGAGTGGATGAACGACTCCCGCATAGGAAGCGGCAAGCGCATTTTCCAGAGAGGGTCGAGTGGTCAAGGGACGCACTTCGGGGGCGTCTGCCGGTCGCAATGTGGCTTGGCCGGAATTGCCTGAAGGGGCCAGAGTTGCCTTGACGCATGGATCCCAGAGGGCAACACCGCATTGAATAATGGATTCGCGCTGCCGGGGAACTGCCGCGCATCTCTTCCCCGGTAGGGGGGATGCGAACCATGTAAGGCGGTTCGATCGCCTCCGGCAGCACGCGTACAGCAACGCATCAAAGCTAAGTACCAGGAAGTACACGCATCATGACAACAGAACCAACCGAGCCCCAGCCTGAACAGGGGCCTACGCCTGACAACGGTCAGGTGCAGTCGCAGGGGCACCGGCGTCGCCGGCGCCGCCGCAAGAACAAATCCAGCCAGGCTGCGGCGCAGGGGCAGCAAGCGCCCAGTCAACCGCTCGCGCAGGGCCAGCCCCAGGCGCAGAGCCAGCCGCAAGCGCCGCCGCAGCCGCCGCCCCGGCCTCAGCACCAACATCAGGGTCGAAAGAAGAAGTTCTTCCAGAAGAACACGGCCCCCGCGGCGCAGCCCGGCAACAGTGTTCACGGCGGACAGGGCAAGCGCAAGAGCCGGCAAAAAGGTCCGCGCGCCTTCGTCGGTCCCATGGATCACAGCTATCGCACGGTCAACGGCAACGTCGCCGACGGTCCGCCCTCAACGATTCCCACAGGCGGCAACGGCCACGGCGGCGCGTATTACTCCGACGCCTATGCCGCGTCACCCGCAGCGCCCGTGCGCCAGGACGCTCCCACGCGCATCTTCTGCTTCATTGAGGATCTTTTCTTTCTCGCGAAGATTCAGGAGACCGCGCGCAAACTCGGCGTCAAGGTCGAGTTCGTCAAGGGCGACAAGGAAGCCGTGGACCGGATTTTGGAGTCTCCGGAAAACGAGCGGCCGGCACTCGTGGTCTTCGACCTGAACAATCTCAACGCCAAGCCCATGTCGCTGATTCCCAAATTCAAAACCAAGTTCAAAAAAGCAGTGTCGATCATCGGCTTCCTCAATCACCTGCAGGGCGACCTGAAGATGAAGGCCATGGAGGCGGGTTGCGACTCGGTGATGCCGCGCTCGGCCTTCTCGCAGAGCCTGCCCGTCCTATTGCGCCGCTACGGCGTCGAAGAGGAAGAGGAAATGGAACGCCAGCCGGCGTTCTAGAAGCAGGAAATAGGGAGTAGCCAGTAGGGAGCAGAACGCACAGAGTCGGAACAATCAAAAAGGGCGCGCCAGTCGGCGCGCCCTTTTCCTACTCCCTCTTGGCTACTCCCTACTCCCTGTCTTTCTTATCCCGGGGGCCAGGTCATCTCGCGGCCGCCAAGCAGGTGCAAATGGAGATGGTCCATCGTCTGACCGCCTTCGTCGCCGGTATTCACCACGATGCGGTAGCCATTGGTCAGCTCTTTCTTGCGCGCAATCTCCGCCGCTGCCCACAGCAGGTGGCCGAGCAGCGCGCGGTCGTCCTTGCCGGTCTCGGCGATCGACGCGATATGCTTGCGCGGCACAATCAGCACATGCACAGGCGCCTGTGGGTTGATATCTGCAAAGGCGTAACCGAAGTCGTCTTGAAACACAGACGTCGACGGAATCTTGCCTTCGATGATTTTGCAGAAGAGACAACTCATGTCGAAACCAGTGTAAAAGGGCATCTTCCGGCGACAAAGAATTATCAATGGCGAATTTGCGTCAGGAACCTAGGTTGATACCGATTCGGAACTATGTCCCACTCTGGGCACGGGTTGGGCAGCCGGTCCGCTCTTGCGTGACCGCGATCATCCCATGACAGCCGCACAAAATGCTCTGAACCAAACGCAACCAGACTCGCGTTTGGTGTCACTAAACGCAAACCCAACTGCATTTCGCTTTTAGCTTAAAATGACGCCATGGCCGCTTCCCCGCACCTCCGCATCGTTCACACCGTCTGCTCGCACGATTGCCCCGACTCGTGCGCGGTCCTGGTGACGGTCAACGAGGAAGGCCGCGCGGTCAAAGTCGAGGGCGATCCCAGGCAACCGGTCACGCAGGGTTTTCTTTGCGGCAAAGTGGCCAAGTATCTGGATCGCGTCTACGCGCCCGATCGCGTTCTCTATCCCATGCGGCGCAAATCCGGAGCGCCCAAGGGCCCGCAGCCTCGCGGGCATGAACTCGATGCCTTTGACCGCGTGAGCTGGGATGAAGCGCTCGGCGCGATTGCCGCGCGGCTTCAGCAGATCGCCGATCGCTACGGTCCCGAATCCATCCTTCCCTACAGCTACGCCGGCACCATCGGCGCGCTCGGCTACGGGTCGATGGATCGCCGCTTCTTTCATCGCCTGGGCGCGAGCCAGCTCGACCGCACCATCTGCGCCGAGGCCGGCGGCCAGGCGTGGAACCTCGTCTACGGCAAAAAGCTCGGCACGCCTACCGAAGATTTTCGCCTCGCCAAACTGATCCTCGCCTGGGGCGCGAACATCCACGGCAACAACATTCACCTCTGGCCTTTTGTTGAAGAAGCCCGGCGCAACGGTGCGCGGCTGGTCGTGATCGATCCCTACCGCACGCGCACCGCGGCCGTGGCCGACTGGCACATCGCCATCCGTCCCGGCACGGATGTGGCCCTGGCGCTCGGCATGATGCACGTGATCCTCGACGAAGGCCTGGAAGATCGCGCGTACATCGCCGCCATGACGCACGGCTTCGCGCAGTTGGCCGAGCGCGCGCGCGAGTACCCGCCAGAGCGCGTGGCTGCGTGGACCGGCATGACGCCCACTGAGATCGAGCAACTAGCCCGCGAGTATGCCACCACGCGGCCCACGGCGCTGCGCCTGAACTACGGCGTCCAGCGCTCGGAAAACGGCGGCGCAGCGGTGCGCGCAATTTCCATGCTGCCGGCGCTCACCGGCGCGTGGAAGCTTCGCGGCGGCGGCGCGCAGCTTTCAACGTCAGGCGCATTCGCGTGGGACAAGAAGGCGCTCGAGCGCCCCGACCTGGCGCTGGCATCGCCCATCGGAAGGCTGGCACGCGTCGTCAACATGTCCGAGCTTGGCCAGGCTCTCACCGAACTCGGCCAAACCAAGGATCGAGAAGACGGCCCGATGCACGACGAAGGGCCGCCCGTGCATGCCCTCTTCGTCTACAACTCGAATCCCGCTGCAGTCGCGCCGAATCACAACGCAGTCCGCCGCGGCCTCCTGCGCGACGACGTCTTCACCGTGGTGCACGAGCAATTCTTCACCGACACCACCGACTACGCCGACTTTCTATTGCCGGCAACCACGTTTCTCGAGCACACCGACGTGCAGGGCGCATACGGCCACTACTTTGTGCAGCTCTCGAAGCAGGCCATTGAGCCAGTGGGCGAAGCACGCTCGAATGTGTGGTTATTTTCAAACCTGGCGCAGCGCATGGGATTCACTGAAGCCTGCTTCCGCGACACATCCGAGGAGATGATCCGCCAGGCGCTGGCCATCGGCGCAGACGGCCACTCGACGAACGCCGGTATGGAGCACATTACAGTCGATGAGCTGGAGCGCGAAGGCCACGTGCCGCTCGCGTTTCATCGCGCGCCCGAAGCGCAGCCGTTTTTGCCCTACACTTCCGGCCCACTTCCTACGCCCTCCGGCAAAGTCGAGTTTTACTCGGAGACACTCGCCGCCGCCGGCTTAGATCCGCTTCCGGGTTTTGTCCCTCCGGCCGAATCCCGCTGGAGCGAAGCCGCAAAAACATATCCGCTGGAACTCTTGGCCCGCAAAAACGACAACTACATGAACTCGACCTTTGCCAATCTCCCCGGCCATCGCAAGATGGAAACTCGCACTAACCAAAAACTGGAAATCCACCCGCAAGACGCGCAGTCGCGCGGCCTGAGCGAGGGCGACCGGGTTCGCGTCTCGAACAATCGCGGCGCAATTGAGCTAACAGCGATGCTGAACGCGCATCTACCGCCAGGCGTGGTCGCCGCGCGGCTCGACTGGGCCAAGCAGCATCCCGATGGCGCAAACGTGAACGCCCTCACCAGCGAGCGCCTCACCGACATCGGTGGCGGAGCCACGTTCTACTCCACGCTGGTCGAAGTGGAAAAAACTGAACCGAAACAACCATGACGAGCAAGATCGAAGTTGTGAAGGCCGACATCACCACCCTGGCCGTGGACGCGATTGTGAACGCGGCAAACACCTCGCTGCTCGGCGGCGGCGGTGTGGATGGAGCCATCCACCGCGCGGCCGGACCGGAGCTGGTGGCGGAGTGCCGCTCGTTAGGTGGCTGCAAAACAGGCCAGGCAAAGATTACGAAGGGCCACCGGCTCCCCGCAAAATTCGTGATTCACACCGTGGGGCCGGTATGGAACGGCGGCATGAAAGGCGAGCCTGAGCGACTGGCCGACTGTTACCGCTCGTGCTTTGCAATTGCCCGCGAGCGCGGCCTCGCAACCTTGGCCTTCCCCGCCATCAGCTGCGGAATTTACGGCTATCCCATCAACGAGGCAGTCAAGATCGCCGTGGCCGAAACCGTGGCGGAACTGGTCTCAAGCGACGCCGTGCAAAAAGTCATCTTCGCCTGCTTCGGCGACGAGATCTACAACGCCTACCGCCGCGAAGTCGACAAGCTTTCCTAGACCAGCGCGCTCGCGACTTCTTTAGTGCAAAGATTTCAGAAAGGCGACGATATCGGCGCGGTCCTGCGCTTTGGGAACGCTGAATCCCATCGCGCTTCCCGGCACGAACGCATCGCTGTCCTCGATCCATCGCTTCAGGTTTTCTTCTCCCCACACCAGCCCCGAGTTCTTCAATTGATTTGAATATCTGAAGCCCGGCGCGGTCCCGGCCTTTCTCCCGTAAACGCCGCGCAGATGCGGACCTTCCCTGTCCGTCTCGATCGCGTGACATCCCGTACACTTTCGCTCAAATAGGCTCTGTCCACGCGCAGCATCGCCTGGTTCAGCGGTCGCGCCGTCGGCCGGCTGGCCGTTTGCGAGCGCGGTCAGCGCTGCCTGGTCGGCCGGCGACAGCGCCGCCCCCCAATGCACCAGCCGGTATTGCAGGGGCGGCATGTTTTTCTCGCGCGCCTCGTGTGAGATCTGCCGAACCAGCGCATCCTGCCGATCGCCGGTGTAGCTTTGCCATTGCGAAAAATCCATATGCTGCCGGCCCTCCGCCACGTCTCGCTCGATGAGCCAGGACACCGGCGCCACGCGCGAATAAATCGGCCAGTGCGTAGCCTCGGAGTGGCAGTCGGCGCATTTGTTTCGCAGGATCGCTTTCGCCTGCTCGGACATGCGCGCGCCTTTAAGAAGTCTCCAGCTCGCCTCCGTTGGAGCGTTCCGCACCTCGCCGAATGGATGCACCCATGCCAATGCGCACGCAGCGAGAAACACACTCGCAGCCGAGGCCGAAACCACCCCAGCTCTCAAACCATCTCCTCCAGTGTGCGATCGACCACCGCCAAATGGCTGTGTCCGCGCGCGACTTTCACCTCGGTCACGCCCAGCACGCTTGCGAGTTTTCCCGCGGGAACAACCATCGGCCCGGGATTCGGTGCCGCTCCCGGCGCAGGCTGCGGAAATGCCGTCGACATCGCAGTGTGAAACGTCACGTTGCCTTCCACCTTCTGCACCACCTGGTGAATGTGGCCGTTCAACACCGTAACCGAGCCGAACCGTTTAAGCAGCGCGAGAGCCTCGGCCCCGTCGTGCGTGCCCCAGCCCCACTTTTCGTAAACCATCCACAGCGGAATGTGCGCAAACACCACGATCGGCGTCGAGGCGCTCAGCTCGGCCAGATCCGTTTTCAACCATGCAAGCTGTTCGGCGCCAATGTTGCCCATCGCGTCCACCTGCACGCAGTTGTTCAAGCCCACAAAGTGCACGCCCTTGTGGTTGAAGCTCAAGGAACCGCTGCTGGACGTCCCTCTTCCAAAGCGTTGCCGGTACTGGTCGCCGTCGTCGATGAAGTCGTGCTCGCCCGGCACATAAAACACATCGCTCTTGAATCCCTTGATCAATTCGGCCGCAGTGTCGAACTCCGCCGCCTTGGAGTTTTGCGTAATGTCGCCGGTGTGAAGAAGAAAATCGGGAGCCTTCATCCCTGGGCCCAGCATGTTCGCGCGATCGATCGCTCTCTTCAGCGTTCCCGCAACGTCCTGGTTCGCGGCTTTGTTGAATCCGATGTGACTATCGCTGATCTGCGCGAAGGTAAAGTCCTCCGTTTTGCCCGGCTTCATCGCGCCGCCCGACCCGTCCAGGGCAAAGAGTTGTGCGCGAGGCACTCCCCCCGCCACCGACCATAAGAGGCCGGTTCCGGCCCATGCCATACAGCTGAGAAAATTCCTTCTGTCGATGCCGTCGCCTGCAGCCGGCGTGCCTTCCTGCTCTTTCACTTCTTCCTTCATTTCGCGCTCCTCCGGGGCTTTTTTGCCGCCCTCATCAGCAGAAACCGGATTGCCGGCATGGTTATTCCGCATCCAACAAAGAAAAATCCGCGCACGCGATGCAATGGAATAAAGATCGCGGAAATCGGTTCTAATCAGAGATGCCTTCTGTCTGGAACGGCGACTTTCGTCGAGGAGCCTCGTTGTCGCGCGGCAACTCAGCTAAGATCGTGTTCATGACCCGGGAACGGCGCATCGACGAGAACTGCAGCGATCGCTTTCAGGATCTGGCGCTGCCGTTGATCGCCTCGCTTTACAACCACGCGTGCTGGCTGGCGCGGGACGCCGTCGAGGCCGAAGATCTCGCGCAGGAGACGCTGGCAAAGGCCCTCCGCGCATTCGATTCCTTCGAACCTGGAACCAATTTCAAGGCGTGGATCTTTCGCATTCTAAGAAACACTTTCCTTACTTCGCGCACGGCCATCGCAAACGCGCGCACTGTCTTTCTCGAGGACCACGCTGAAGCTCTCGATACAGCCGACCCCGGCGTCACACCCGAAGCCGCGCTCATCCGGCTCAGCGATCAGGCCGCGCTCCACCGGGCGATGGAGCAGCTCGCTCCGCATCTTCGCGAAGTGATTCTGCTTTGCGATCTCGAAGAGCTCAAATACCGCGAGATCGCCGCCATTCTCAATGTGCCCATCGGCACGGTAATGTCGCGTCTGGCCCGCGCGCGCCAGTCGCTGCGCCAGATTCTCGCAACCCATTTCGGAGACCCAGAATGAGCACCGGCCACCTCACCCCTGAAACCATCGGCGGCATTATCGACGGCGAACTTCCGCCCGCCGAGGAAGCGGCCGTGCACGCGCATCTTGAAAGCTGCCTGAACTGCGCACTCCAGGTTCTCTCCGCGCAGCAATTGAAGCTCGGAGCGCGGCAAGCCGCCCAGCGCTTTGCGCCATCGCCGGAAGCTCTTGCGCGCCTTCAAGCCCGCGCCAGCCAGCGTCCCGTGAAACCTGTCAAAGCAATCCCCTGGCGCACCGCGGCATGGGGATCGCTCGCAGCCATCTTGCTGATCGGTTTTTTCCTCGCCGGATCGTTGCAGCTCCGCCGCTCCAGCGCCCTCAGCGCCGAGATTCTCGATCAGCACCTCGCCGTGCTCTCCGACGCCTCGTCGCCGCAGGTGCTTTCGAGCGACCGCCATACCGTGAAGCCGTGGTTCCAGGGCAAGCTGCCCTTCTCCTTCAATCTGCCCGAACAGAATCTTCTGCCGGCGGACTCGGCCCTGCTCGGCGCCGATCTCACCTACGTCGAAGCCAAGCCCACCGCGCTGCTGCTCTTCACAATTCACAAGCACCGCGTCTCGGTATTCGTGAGCGAGGCCAGCCCACTCCAGGATCTTTTCTTGAGCGCCTCGCGATCGGGCTTCCAGATCGCTCATAGAAAGGCCGCGGGCCTCGCTTTCGTCGGCGTCAGCGACGTGAGCCGTCCCGACCTCGATGCCTTGATGGGGACTCTTGTAAATGCGCAATAAAACGGCTGCGGCCCGGCGAGCAATCGTCGCTCCCCGGGCCGCATGTTCATGAATTCTGGCAACTCTTAAAAATTCACCGTGACCTTCGCCGTCAACGCCCGCGGCGTCACGTAGTGCGTGCCGCTGAAGGTCGACAGAAAGTTATAGAGCGCGTATTTGTTGGTCACGTTGATCGCCGTCAGCTCGAAATCCGTCTTGTAATGCTCCTTATGAAAGATGTTGTTTTTGCCGACGGTGACATCGAAGAGATTGCGCGGCGCGATGCGCTGCGGGTTTTTGTCGTTGTCTCCTGTATTCGGAGCAGGGACGCTGATCAGATTCGAGCCGAACTGGGAAGCCAGGCAGACGCTCGGAAGGGCGACGGTGGGGGTCGCTTTAGCGCCGTCACATGTAAAGCCAGCCTGAA
>Ga0326727_10014672_pt1 | contig 17011 bp, 13 predicted proteins | sample MB2enrmetagenome_FD_207643 | JGI IMG/M metagenome (GOLD analysis project Ga0326727, IMG submission 207643) | Lab enriched peat soil microbial communities from McLean, Ithaca, NY, United States - MB29MY | ecosystem: Environmental > Terrestrial > Soil > Wetlands > Peat | place: USA: New York...
CCAACAGCGCGAAGTCCGCCCCGGCCATCCTGACCGTGTGCGACGAGTCTGCTTGCGGATCGGGCAGGATCGCGCGCGCCACCAGAAAATCGCTTTCCGGATGGTCGTGAATGATGCGCAGCAGGCCCGCGATATCGTGTGCTGAAATGCCCGTCGCTATGGCGCGCGTCGAATCGAGTCCCCACCCGCGCAGACGGTCCCGGTACACCGGCAATTGTGCATCCAGCTTCGCCAGTTCATCCGCCGGAATCAAGATCCCTAAGTACGCCAGATGGGCATGCTCGCGCGCGACCATGTCGGTCGGATCGATCCAACCATACCGGACATGATGCAGCGGCAGCACAGCGCTATAGAATTGATCGTCCACGCCGAGAATATAAAGATCGGTCGCGCGATGCTCAGTGCAATACCGCGACAAAACCGGCGCCGCCGCGATAGTCGTGCCCGGCTGCATCGAAATCCCGAAGCTGCGTTGCGGATTCGCCAGCTTCACCACGAACGCGGCCGCAATAACTGCAATCGCGATCAACGCGCCTTTACCGTTCAACAGCGGCGAATAAAGTCCCGCAATCAGGATGAGAGAGGGCACAAACCAGCACAGGTATTGCTCGGAATGAAACCGAAAGACCATCAGGGCCGTGAAATAGATGACGCCATAGGATGCGGCGAGCAGCGCCGCCGAGTCACGCTGCCGCAGCGCACGCACCAAAGCCGGAATAGCGGTCACACTAAGAACCAACGGGATGAGATCCGAATTCAAAATTCGCACGATGTAGAACCACAAATGATTCTCGGGCGAGGTCTGGTGCGCGGCGGTCCCGATGGTGATCAGTTGAAACCCCATATCGGCTAGAAACCACTCGCGGTGCAGGAAGAAATTGTACAGAAACCACGGCGCAGCCAGCACCATGGAGAACGCGCCTGCCAGCATCGCACGTCCCCATCGCCGCTGGCCGAATCCCACCACCACGCCCATCACACCAAGCACCAGCAACCCGGCTACGCTCTTCGCCATAATTCCCGCCGCCGTGGCGCAGACACTCTCCACTAACCCCCCGTGGGGCAGGCCATCGTTTCTTGTGGCCTGCCGGGCGGCTCTGCCGCCAGAGGTCAGCGCCGCAAGATCGAGACTCGTCTCGATCCCTGTTTTTGCCCCAGCCCTTGGTTTCTCATCGTGCAACAAAATCGCAAATGCGCACATTCCGGCCGCCGCCAGCAGAATATCGGTCAAGCTGTGCCGCGACAGGATGAACAGAATCTGGCTCGAGACAGCCATCGCCGCAGCCGCGAGCCCCGCCGCGAGCGATCGCCGCCGCACCATGGAGAAGCACAGCGCGCAGATGAGCGCGCCCGCGAACACCACGGGCAGACGCGCCGGAAAGCGTCCGATGCCGAACATTTTCATCGACACCGCCGAGAGCCACATCAGCAGCGGAGGCTTTTCAAAGACCCAGCGGCCCAGAAACGTCGGCGTCATCCAGCCGCCTTCGCGCGCCATGTGGATCGCCTCACGCGTATAGGTAGCTTCGTCCTGCGCGCCCAGGTGCATCACGGGATCGATATCGCCGCTGGCCATCCCGATATTCCAGAGATTCCATGACAGGATCGCGAACGCCGCCAGAAAGACCATCACGCCGAGTTTCATGAGCCCGAGACGTTATCATATAGTTTCCTGGTGCCCGGCATCTACATCAGCTATCCGTTTTGCGCGCAGAAATGCACGTATTGCAACTTCGCGTCGGGAGTTTCGCCGCGCGAAGTGGAATTGGAATACCACGCCAAGCTCTTGCGCGAGATCGCCGCGCATACCTGGCAATGGACTCCCAACACCGTCTACCTCGGCGGTGGCACTCCCAGTTCCATGGACCCCGCCGCCTTGCGCGAGATCCTCGAAGCGCTGCCCGGACGCCCCTGGGCCGAGTGTACGATTGAGGGCGCGCCCGGTACCATCACGCCCGAAAAAGCCGCCGCGTGGGCTGCGTTGGGCGTCAACCGCGTGAGCCTCGGCGTGCAATCCTTCGCGGAGCGCGAGCTCCGCCAAACCGGCAGGAAACATCGCGCCGATACCGTTGCCCGCGACGTCCTCACTCTCCGCTCCGCCGGCATCCCCAACCTCAACCTCGACCTCATCGCCGGCTTGCCTTATCAGACCGAAGAGAGCTGGCGTGAATCGCTCGAATGGGTCGCGCTGCTGGACCCGCCGCACGTCTCGGTCTACATGCTGGAGATCGATGTCGACAGCAACCTGGGGCTCGAAATCCTGACCGAAGGTTCGCGTTTCGGGGCCACGCACGCGCCGTCGGAAGACCTTACGGTCGCACTCTACGAAAAGGCGGTTGATTTCCTCGCCACCTATGGCATCCACCGTTACGAGATCTCGAACTTCGCCAAATCCGGCTTCCAATCCGTGCACAATCTTAAGTACTGGCGCCGCGAGCCGTACGTGGGCTTTGGCTCCGATGCACATTCCTTCGATGGCGTCTATCGCTGGCAGAATCTGGAGACGGCGGAGGAATACTGCGCGATTGAGAACCCGCGCGGCCAGAAGACCGAGGCCCATCCCGGCGAGGAAAAATTCATTCTCGGACTGCGGCTACGCGAAGGCGTCGCTCCGGACGAGCGCGATTGGGAGGCCTACGGCGCCGCGATTCGCCGTTTCATCCATACGGGTCTATTGGAGGAAGCAGGGCCTGTGATTCGCCTGACTCCGCGCGGCGTGCTGCTCTCCAACGAAGTTTTTCAGGAGTTTCTGGACACATGATTGACCTGCGAAGCGATACAGTTACCAAACCCACGGCGCGCATGCGCCAGGCCATGGCGGAAGCCGAAGTCGGCGACGACGTTTATGGCGAGGACCCCACCGTTAACCGTCTGGAACGGCGCGCGGCCGAAGTGACCGGCATGGAAGCGGCGCTCTTCGTGCCCACCGGCACCATGGGCAACACCATCGCCATCAAGCTCCTCACCGAACACGGCCAGGAGGTGTTGTGCGATGCGCGCGCTCACCTGCTCGACTACGAATTGGCCATGACCGCGTGGTTTTCCGGCTGCCTGGCGCGGCCCGTGCCAACCCCCGACGGAATCCTGCGCTGGAGCGAAATCCGCCGCTTCGTCAAACCGCTCGGCCCGCACTGGGCGCCGACTGGCTGCATTGAGATCGAGAACACCCATAACATGGCCGGCGGACGCGTTTATCCCCAAGCCGTGATCGACGAAATCTGCGATGAAGCGCACGCCCTCGGGGTCAAGGTTCACATCGATGGCGCACGCATCTTCAATGCGTCGGAAGCAGCTGGACGTCCGGTGCGCGAGATTGTCGCCAAAGCGGACACCGTGACCTTCTGTTTATCGAAAGCGCTGGGCGCGCCCGCGGGATCGATGATTGCCGGTTCGAAAGCGCTGATGGATAAAGGACGCCTGTATCGCAAACGCCTGGGAGGCGGCATGCGGCAAGTAGGCGTGCTCGCCGCCGCGGGATTGATCGCACTCGAAGAACACCCGCCGAAACTCGCAGTCGATCACGCCAATGCGCGAGCGCTAGCGTCCTGCCTGGCAACAATTCCCGGAATCGCCATCGACCCTGCCGCGGTCGAGACCAACATCGTGATCTTCGACGTTTCCGCCGCCGGCATAAAGCCGTCCGACATCAGCGCGCGCCTGAAAACCGAGGGTATTCTTCTCAACGCCATCAACGACCGCCAGATGCGCGCCGTCACCCACTACGACGTAACACCAGAAGATTGCAACCAAGCCATCTCCGCCCTAAAACGGATCCTATCCTGACCAGACCCGTGGGGCAGACCATCGTCTTTCGTGGTCTGCCCGGCTGCGGAGCAGCCGCAGAAATCATTGCACCGGCAGGCCATGCTCCTTCAAAAACGCCTTGATAGCCCCATACACTCCGACATTCTCCGCCGCGCTGAATCCCCCATGATGCCCGCCCGGAACCGTGTATAGCTGATTCGGCACGCCCGCTTTATCCAGCGCCGCCTTCAAACGAACGCTATGCTGATACGGCACGGTCGGGTCGGCATCGCCGTGAATCATCAAAATGGGAGGGAGCCCCGCGCGCACATATTCCAGCGGTGAAACCCGTTTGGCAATTGCCTCGCGATCCGGCATGCTGCTCAACCATGCCACGGCGTAGGTCTTCCGATTAGGTCCGTCGAGCAGATCGTTGACATCCGTGATGCCGTACCAATCGACGATGGCCGCCACTTTCGGCAGTGCTACGCCGGGACACTCGCGATCCAGCCCTGCGCTCTCCGGAATCATCCCCGTAGTGAGCGAAAGATGACCTCCGGCAGAATCACCAGTGACCACCAGCCGGTTCGCGTCGATGTGGTGCGATTTGGCATTGGCCGCAACCCATCGCAGCGCGCACAGGCAATCCTCCACCGCGGCAGGCGCCAGCGAAACCCGCGCCAGGCGGTACTCCACGTTGACCACGTTCCAGCCCATTTCGAGGTAGGGTAGAACTTTGTTGAACCCGCCCTCCTTCGTGCCGCCCACCCAGCCGCCGCCGTGAATGTAGATCAGGGTGGGCTGCGCATCCTGCACATCGCGGCGTTCGTAGACGTCGAGTTTGGCTTCGTAGTTGTTGGCTGTCAGGTAAGTGATGTTAGGCAGTACGTTGTAATGATTGGCGAACTCGAGTGTCCAGTTATTGGTTTGTGCGCAGGCGCAACCGGCCAGCGCGGCAATCAGGATAGGCAGACGCATGAGCACACTTTATCAAACTGCTTCACACTTCCAGGCCCACCGCGCGCATCAGGTCGAGCGCGTTGCTGTGCTCCACCACCCCCTCCCGCAGACGGTAATCGAAGAGAATTTTGCCGCCTTCGATGCGGTCCTCGAAATGCACGTTTCGTGCGCCTGCAATATCCGCCAGGGCGAGGTCATGCGTGGTGACCAGGCCGATCGCTCCTCGCGCCACCAGCGCCTTGACGATGCCCTCCGCCCCGATCTTGCGGTCATGCGAATTGGTTCCGTGCAGTAATTCATCCAACAGAAATAGCGTGGGCCGCGGCAGATCCAGAATCAGCCGGATGCGCAAGATCTCGGCGTAAAATCGCGAACTTCCCTCCTGCAGCGAGTCCGTGACGCGGATGGATGCGCCGGTGTTCAGCGTCGTGAGGCGCATATGGCGCGCCCGCACCGGCGCACCGGCCAGCGCCAAAATAGTGTTGACCCCGATCGCGCGCAACAGCGTGCTTTTCCCCGACATATTCGATCCGCTCACCAGCCATAGCGGCTGCCGGGAATCGAGCCGGACGTCGTTGGGTACGCCATTCGCCAGCAGCGGATGCGCGATGCCGTCAGCCTCCAACACCGGCGCGCCGTCCGCAAACTCCGGGAACGGATCCGAGGGATGCTCGAAAGCATATCCGGCCAGTGACGCGAGCGCTTCAATCTCTCCCATCGCCGCCAACCACCCTGGAACATAAGCGCCCGATTTCGCCCGCCACGCCTCCACCACCAGCACCAGTTGCGGCGTCCACAGGATGACCGGTTCCAGCAGTTTGACAAAAAAGTTGTCGCGTGAATCCACCAGTTCGGCAATGCGATTCAGGCGAGCGATTCGTCGCGATGCCGCATCGCCTTCGGTGTTGAGCGCCTCCCGCAGACGCTGGAGCAGTGGAGATGAAAACTCCTCGCGCTCGATGCGCTCCAATACCGACGCAAACAGCGCCAGGTCTTGCGCCGGATGATCTAAATCTCCAACGACCTGATCCACTGTGTGCCGGAAGCGAAACATCACGCCCAGGTTGACCAGCACCAGCGTCATCATGGCGATGCGCTGCCACAGACCCAAGAACTCGCTCGCCACCAGGAAAACAAAAAAGACAATACCGAGCACGCCTAGAGCAGCCAGCGCCACCCGTTGTAAGCGCGACGTGACCACCAACGGCTGTCCCGCCCAATCGATCAGCGCCTCCGGATTCACGCCGGCCGTGAAGTCCTCGCCCAGTACAAACAGTTCTTCACGCAGATCGATTTTATTGCGTAGCTCCTCGATTGCCTGGTGCCGGCTGCGCAGCGTTTCCACCGGCGCGGGCTGCATCAGCCAGGAGGCCAGCGTATTCTGGCCGGCTCGCGTGCGGGTCGAAGAGAGCATCTCAAAGACGCCGCCGGGCACGAACAGATCCAGGTCATCCGCATAAGGATGCTGCGGATTGCGGAAGCGTGCGCCGCATTCGCCGCGTCCCACCCACCTCCCCTCCAGCCGGTCGATCGCCCGTTCATAGAAGTTGACGGCGCGTCGCGCGCATTCCATCCGCCGCTGGATGCGTTGATGATAAGCAAGCACGCCGAAAAAAAGCGCCACCGGAGCGGCCAGCCACCAGCCGGATATATCCCCGCGATAAAGCGAGGCCCAAGCAACCACCCCGGCCACCACGAAGATCGCCAGCCGTGCCTGGCCGATGCGAAGGTGGGCCTCCCGGTGTTGCGAGAGGGTCGCGCGGCGCTGCTCCAGCCGGTCGTTATATTCTTCACGAGGATTCATTGCCGCGTCTTCTCACTATAAATCCGATCCGTAAAAAGATGTGGAGTAAGCCTTTTGGCCTGCTCCCCGTGGGATAGACTTTAGTCTGTCCGCTTCGGCCGGCAGCGTATGATTGACTAAGATATCTCTGCCCGAAATAGAGCGCTGATCCTGTTGACCCCAATCCGCGCCCCTCATCTTAGGGGCCGCGCGGCACTGTGCGGAGACGTGGCGCAGACACTCGTGTCTGCTGGATCGAGACTCGTCTGGATCCCCGTCAGAGTTGCTCAATCACCGCCAACTTATTTTTGCGTCAGCCCTTAGGCCAGTCAGTCACACTAACAGCCACACTCTCACCCACAGCGGCCGGCAGCGTAACCTTCTACGACGGCATCACTATCCTGGGAACTCGGTTGCTCTCCGCCAGAACCCACGCCATCCGAACCAATCCGCAGGAAACACGCCCCCCCTCACGGCAGTCAGGCAGACTTCAACGGTGACGGCAGGACCGACCTCGTCACCGGCAACCTCGGAACCAACACCGTGAGCGTCCTGTTGGGCCAGCAGTCGCAGTAGTTCAACCTCTTAATTAATTTCGATCCTTCCATCTCAACCATATAGGCGCTGCGCCCACAAAAACCGCTTTCCTGCGTGCCAAACTGAAAGCAGATGAGCCGATCCGCGCCATCGATTGTCAGCTGAATAAAGTAGGAGTCACATGCCAACCCGCAACATCGATCTAACGGAACATTTCGACCGCTTCATTGAGACCGGCGTGGCGTCCGCCCGCTTCAGTGACGCGAGCGAGGTCGTTCGCGCGGGCCTGCGCCTCCTTGAGCGGCGAGAGCAGGAAGACAACGCTAAACTCGAATGGCTCCGCTCCGCCGCTAACGTCGGGTTCGGCCAACTCGACCGCGGCGAAGGCATCGAATTTGCATCCCTGGATGACCTCGACGCCTATATCGATCAAATCGCTGAGGAAGCGCAGCTATGAGAAATTGGGTTCGAACCGTAATTTCCAGGAGAATGCCAATAATCGGCAATCGCCCACCACAGGGGCCAATTCCGTGCACAATTTTGCACAATCCCTCCCACCACCCCCATCCCCAACCCAAACAAATGACACACACTTACCCAAAATTGGCTTCGAACCGTAATTTCCGCGGAGGCACCCAATAATGCACAATCGCTCCGCCCCCGCAGGCGACATCTTCCCGTCTCTCATCTACGCCGACGTCGCCAAAGCTGCCGGCTGGCTCTGCCACGTCTTCGGCTTCCGGGAGCGCCTGCGCGTCACCAACCAGGACGGCGCCGTCGGCCACGTCCAACTCGCCATCGGCCAAAGCGGCATCATGCTGAGCCCGCCCAAGCAAGGTCAAAGCCCCTCCTGGGACGATCCCGCCAACTTCCGCCCGCCTCGCCCCAACGAAGCCAGCCTAAGCCTCACCATCCGCGTCGACGATGTCGATCGCCACTACCAAATCGCCAGGGAACGCGGCGCGCGCATCCTGCATCCGCCCGCCACCTATCCCTTCGGCGAACGACAATATTCGGCCGAGGACCCGGAAGGGTACCGCTGGTCGTTCACCCAGTCCGTAGCGGACGTGAATCCCGCAGACTGGGGCGCTACAGTAGTGAAATGATTTGGTTTCTAGCCGCCGCACTTTACGCCCAGACGGATTGGCCCTCCTTTGGCAATGACCCCGGCGCCATGCGCTTTTCCACCCTGCATCAGATCGATCGCGCCAACGTCGAAAAGCTCAAGCCGGCCTGGCTGTTTCGCACCGGAAAGCCGGCGTCTGAGGCGATACCCATCGTGGTGCACGGCGTCATGTACGTCACCGCTCCTGACGGCGTCTATGCCATCGTTCCCGAGACCGGCGAATTGCTTTGGAAGCACGAGGCGTCGCCCATGGCCCTCCGCGGTCTCGCCTACTGGCCCGGACAAGGCGCCCTCCACCCGCGTGTCTTCGTCGGCAACGGCCCGTATCTGTTGGCGCTCGACGTCACCAACGGTAAACCCGCGCCCGGCTTCGGCGACGAAGGCCGCGTCGATCTGAAAAAGGGTGTCCTGGGCGATCTGAAAGATGGCCGCTACGCGCTGCAATCGCCGCCGGCCGTATTCGGCGATGTCATCATTACCGGCTGTTCCAATGGCGAGGGCTCGCCCACCGCGGGCGCGTACGGCGACATTCGTGGCTGGGACGCCAAAACCGGCAAGCTCCTCTGGACCTTCCACACCGTGCCTCGCCCCGGCGAACCGGGATACGAGACCTGGCCGGAAGGCGCTTGGAAGAACCGGTCGGGCACCAATGTCTGGGGATTTTTCACGGTCGATGTGAAGCGTGGCATCGTCTATGCACCGCTGGGCGCTCCGACCTCCGATTTCTATGGCGCGGATCGCGTGGGCGACGGCTTGTACGGCAATACGCTGGTCGCGCTCGATGCACGCACAGGAATGCACAAATGGCACCAGCAGATCGTCCACCACGATCTGTGGGATTTCGATCTGGCCGCCCCACCCGCGTTGTTCGACATCAAGCGCGGCGGGCGCGTGATTCCGGCAGTCGCGCAGATCACCAAAATGGGTTTGTTGTTCGTTTTCGATCGAGTGACCGGCGAGCCGGTCTACGGAATGGAGGAGCGTCCGGTGCCGCAATCCAAGGTACCGGGCGAGGTGACGTCGAAGACCCAGCCGTTCCCGCTGAAGCCGCCGCCGCTCGCGAAAAATACCTTCGCCATGTCGGATATGTACAACCGCTCGCCGGAACATGCACAGTTTTGCACAAATCTGTTCGAACAGAACCATATGGTCATCGGCGCCCCCTACACGCCGCTGCCCCTCGAAGGCAACGTCCTGGAATTTCCCAGCACCCTGGGCGGCGGCAATTGGGGCGGCGTCTCGGTCGATCCCACGCAGGGTTTGCTTTTTGTAAACGTGATGAATATCGGCCAGTGGGGCCATCTGGAAAAGCGCGACTCGGATTACCGACGCACCTCGGATTACGGGCCCTATGCGCGGTTTTGGAATCGCGAGGAGCGTATCCCATGCAATAATCCTCCATTCGGCGAACTGGTCGCGGTGGATCTGGCAACCGGCGATATCGCGTGGCGCTCGGTGCTGGGGACCATCGAGTCGCTCGAAAAGATCGGCGTGCACAATACCGGCACGGTGAATTTGGGTGGCAGCATCGCGACCGCCGGCGGTCTCGTCTTCATCGGCGCGACCAACGATTCGCGCTTCCGGGCGTTCGATTCGAAAACCGGGAAATTGTTGTGGGAAGCCAAGCTCGAAGCCAGCGGCCATACCATTCCCGTGACGTACATGGGCCGCGATGGGCGTCAATACGTGGTCCTCATGGCCACTGGTGGAGGAGGATTTTTGGGCGGAGGAACAAGTAATAGCGTAGTCGCGTTTGCGCTGCCGGATGTGCCGCGCAAACCGCTGCCGGTAGAGGTGTCGAAGGCCGTGGCCGCAGCCGCGGCCGAAGAACGGGGCAAACCCAAACTGGGCGCGTTCGTTCCCTTGAATCTGCCGGCTGGAGAAGCCAAATCATTGGTCCAGAAGACCTGCGGAACGGGCTGTCATTCGGTCGAGGTGGTGACCAGCCAACGGATGAGCCCGGCGGAATGGAGTTCGTTGGTGCAGAACATGGTGGGCCGCGGCGCCCAGGCCTCCGAAGCGGAGACGAAGGCCATCGCCGATTACCTGGGGAAAACGCTCGCCAAATGAAATCCACCGTTCTGAAAACTTATTCCGCGGTCGTGCTGTTTCTGGCACTGCGGGCCATCGGAAATTCCGCCATGGCGTGGGGCATGCGCCAGGTCCCGGAGCAGATGTCCATGAATCCCGCGTTGTATCTGCGTGCCATGGCGAACCCGTTCGTCGCCTTGGGCATTGTGGCGCTGATTCTGGCGCTGCTCTCGCGCATGGCGCTGTTCAGTATCGCGGACTTGAGCTATGTGCTTCCGGTGACCGCGGTCGGCTACGTAATCGCGGTGTTTCTGGGCAAGGTATTTCTGCATGAGACGGTCACCCACCAGCGATGGTTGGGCACCCTGCTGATCTTCGGCGGCGCGGCATTGGTGGGATCGACAACGGGCAACACCACGCCGCCCGAAGGAGACCTCGAATGAGGTGGGTGCTGGTCATCGTGATGGTCTTCGCCACGGTCTTCGGCGATCTGTTGCAGAGCCACGAGATGAAGCGTGCGGGAGAGCAGTCGGTAACGGCACCCGGGTTCGCCAAGCTGGTGCAGGTCGTCGCGCGCCGCCGCCTGCTGATCCTGAGCATCTGCTGCAACGCGGTATCCTTCTTCGCCTTCATGGCGCTGGTGCAAAAGGAGCCGCTAAGCTTCGCCGTCCCAGCCTCGGCGGCCAGTTTTGTGCTTGAAACATTACTTGCAAAATTTGTTTTGCACGAAGATGTCGGCCCGCGCAGGGCGGCAGGCGCAGCGGCAGTACTGGCGGGAGTGATGCTGGTGGGAGGCTAAAACTCATCTAATCCAAACACCCGCCGCATGATCCCATCGCGCAGCATAGAGACATTGAAGTTGATCAGCAAACCAGCCTGCCAGCCGCCCACGCGAAGGTAAGTGAGCAACTGAGCTTCATGGATTGGAGCGAAGCGTTCGACAGACTTGACTTCAACAACCACGGCGTTCGCGACAAGAAGATCGAGGCGATAGCCACAATCGAGCTTGAGTCCCTTGTAAACAACTGGCAGTGGATATTCGAGTTCAAAAGGCAACTTCCTTAACGCGAGTTCGTGACACAGGCATTGAGTATACGCCGATTCCAGCAGCCCCGGACCAAGGAAGCGATGAACCTCAATAGCAGCGCCTATGATACCCTCGGTGATTTGGTTGACGTGCACGGAACCAATCTATCGAATTTCTCTGCGTTCTTTTCTCTGCGCTCTCTGCGCCTCTGCGTTAGATTTGATGCCAGATTGACAGAGACTCTGTGTGGATGCTGCGGTTTTTTGACGCAGAGACGCAGAGAGCGCAGAGAAAGGCACGCAGAGGAAGACGCAGAGAAAACGCTAGTCCGCGCGCGCCGTCGACACCGGAACCAGCCTCCCATCGCGAATGTAATAATCAGCCCCGCGCCAGCGGATGCTGTTGCGCGAGAAGCTGATCAGCCAGATGCCAAGTGCAATGGCATCCCAGATGGGAATAAGCGGTAGCTGCTTCCAAAGCCTCGACTGGTGCAGCCCTCGGATGCCGATCATCCAGGTCATCGCGACCCGCAGGATGAGGTAGGTCCCTAAAAATGCGGGAGCCGCTGAGAGGCGATAAGCTGACGCCGCCAGCGACCACGCCAGGCCCTGTGTCAGCAGCAGGCCGAAATGTCCCCATGGGCGCATGTGGCGCATCACCACGATCCAGCGCAGGCGCTTGTGGAGCAGGTCGCGGAAAGAGGCGTAGTCGCAGACCGTCTCGATCGAGTAGTTGAGAAACACCACCTGGTAGCCTTGTTCGGCGATCAGGCGGCCGACCAGAAAATCGTCGGCGGGACGGTTCTCGAGTTCCGGATAGCCGCCGAATTTGCTGAGGTGCGATCGCGTGGTGGCGATCGTGGGCCCTAGCGCGAATTTGATTCCTTCCAGCTGCCAGTCCACCAGGACGCCGGCATAGAAGTCGGACATCATGCCGATGCTCTGCAGTTGGTCGGTAATGGTAGCAGATTCGGTCGGGACGTAGAAACAAGTGACCGCACCGACCTTCGGATCGCGTAGCGGGGCTGTGAGTTGATAAAGATAATCCGGGCGTACCCGCACGTCGCTGTCGCTGATGACCACCACGTCGCAGGCCGCTTCATTCACCAGGCGCGCCAGTTTGGCGACCTTATCGTTGGTTGCGATGCGTCCCGAACCTTGCAGGACGCGGATGCGGCAGGCCGGGAACTCGGCTGCCAGTTTTCGCAGCACCTCTTGCACGGCTTGGTCATCGGGATCGACGCAGAACACCATTTCGAACTCGGGGTAATCGATACGGCAAAAACTGGCCAGGTTCTCGAACGCGTCGGGATCCAAACCGCGGATCGGTTTCAGGATGCTGACAGGCGGGGCGAAGGAACGGTCCGTCGCGGGCAGCGGCTGCCGGAAGTACCGCCATGAGCTATAGAGCGCAATCAGGTAGTAGATGAACGGTATCGCCGCGATGGCAAGGAGCACTCCTTTCAGGCTACTCCAACAGCGGGCGGTTCGTCAGTAACAGCTTGCCTCCGCTTTGGACAACCATTTGTAGCTGCTCTGGAGGCACCAGTTTTTTCAGACGCTCAGCGGAGGGACCGGTGATGACGAGGTAGCAGCGTTCGGGTTGCTGCCACATCGATTTCCATTGCGCGTCGTCGATGAAGATGTCCGGCGCACCCGGAGCGTAAGAGCCGTAGACCAGATTATGGAAGCGGCCGTTGAGCAGCAGCGCGTCGCGATTGGTGTAGAAGAAGACCGAGGAAAAGGTGTAATAGTGATGATCGACGATCAGTTTTCCCGCAGGCGCGCGGAGCAAAGCTCCGGCAATCGGGCGCGAAGAGAGATAGGGATCGAAGGCCGCCATGGCGATGCGCGCAGCTTGAAAGAACCCCACGGCCATTACCACCGTGGCGAGGACGGCGCGCCGGCCGGGCGCCCGAAAAGTCCCGGCCGCGCCGATCAGGAATGCGAGCGCGGCCAACAGCAGCGGAACGCGAAGGTAGGCAAACGACGCGATAGTGAGGTCTTCCATGTGGCCGAGCGAAAGCTTGTACGCTCCGGGATGGGCGCTGAGCGCAGCCGAGATATCGCCTGGCGCCGGGTAGCCGGACGACAGGAAATACAGCGTAAGCACGGCGGCCGCGGCCAACACGAAGATACCGCACAGCACGCGCGTGCCGTAGCGAATCAGGCGGCCATTCTCCGCCATGGCGCAGCCCAGGAGCAGCGCCAGCGCGGGATAGCAGCCCATCGAATAGTATTCCTGCGTGGTCGAGAACGTGAAGAAGACCAGGATGAATCCGGTCCAGCAAAGGGCCAGCAGGCGGACCCTGCCGGCCCGATCGACAGGTTTGAAATTCAGACTGGCAACCGCCGGGAAGTAGACGCTCCAAGGAAAGAGCCAGAGCAAATGGAACAGCCAGAAATAGAGGCGCGGAACGGTATCGTAGTCGCGCGGATAGCGCATGTTGAGGAAGCGCAGCAATTGCTCGTTGATGAAGTAGAACCACAGAAAACCGTGATATTCGCCGGGCGCGCTGCGCATGGTGAATTCAAAATAAGGAGGATTGCGCAATGTCGCCAGGATGTGCCACGGCGCCGCGATCAGCAGCGCGATGACCACCCCGCTGACCGGATGAAGAGCCCGCCACACTTTCGGCTGGAAAAGCTGGCGCGTGATCGCCAGGTAAATCAGCGCCGCGCCAACCGGAAAGACCACGCCGATCAGGCTCTTAAACAACAGGCTGGTCCCCAAGCTCGCGGCCAGCACGAAGGCCCACCAGCGGGACCGTGGCTCGGTCTCATCAATGGCGCGGAGAAAGGCCCACATGGAGAGCGCGATGCTGGCGGTGAGCATCACGTCCGGGATCAGAATCCGCGTGAAGAGCCACAGGCCGAAACACGTCGCGATGCACAAACCAGCATAGAATCCGGCTCGCCCGCCGAAGGCCCACGTGCCGAACGCCGCGGTCAGCCAGGCCAGCGCGATGCAGGCGAGCACGACGGGCACGCGGGCGGACCAGTCCGAAACGCCAAAAACCTGGTACGAGCCGGCGATCATCCAATAGATGAGCGGCGCCTTTTCAAGATAAGGGATCCCGTCCAACCGGGCGGTGACCCAATCGCCGGATGCCAGCATATTGCGCGCGATCTGCGCCTGCACGGCATCCACGTCGTCCATCAGCGAGGGAGGCGAAATCATCGAACCCACGTAGACGGCTGCAGCTACCAGAAGAACAATCAGGTAGTAGCGGTGAAAACGTTTTCCATTGTCCGCCGCGCCTGCCCGTCCGTCGCCCTGGTCTGGATTCCCCATTTTTTCATCCAAAAGAACAGTATCATCAATCCCCAAAGATGATAGCCCAGGTTGGCGCGGCGGTCGAGATGAGCATTGACATGGGAGGTGATTTTCTGAATATCAAAGAACTCGCGGTGTTCGGCCGACGCAAATGCCAGCGCCTCTTCGAGCAAGGGCCGCAGCGGTCCACGGAACCAATCGTGAGTCGGAATGTCGAAGCCGATTTTCTTCCGGTTGAGAATCTCGGGCGCCAGTTTGCCCTGCATGAGGTTGCGCAGGACGACCTTCTGCCGCGAACCCTGAATTTTCAGGCCGGCGGGAAGCGAACTGGCGAATTCCACGATGCGGTGATCGAGAAACGGCGGGCGCACTTCGATGGCGTGAGCCATGCTGGTGTGATCGACCTTGGTCAGAATGTTGTCCGGCAAATAGTATTTCTGGTCGAACCACAGATAGCTTTGGAGATCGTCGCCCGCCGCAGCGAGATCCTGCAGGATGGCGTCGAGGGCGGGCGGCAGCGCGGTCTGCAACAAGCAGCGCTTCTCCCGGTCGTCGAAGGTGCCGCCCCAATACACGCTGCCTCGTGCGGCGGACATCTGGCTGCCTTGCAGAAAGCGCTTGAGCTTGTAATCCAGACCGATCTTGTCGTTGGATACCGGCCAGTATTGGGCCGCGGCGAGCAGCGCGCCGAGCAGGGGACCCGGAATGTGGCGGGCCCTGTGCGCGAGCAAACTGGCGCGATGCATGAGATAACCGCCGAACAGTTCGTCGGCGCCTTCCCCGCTGAGCGCAACGGTGGCGCTCGCTTTGGTCAGGCGGGAGAGGAACCAGACCGGCAGCGCGCCGGAATCGGCGTTAGGCTCATCCGCGTAGTAAGCCAGTTCGTGAATGGCTCCGGGAAGATCCTGCTCGGGATTCAGATCGAGTTCAGTGTGATCGGTCCCATACTGGGCCGCGACCTGTCGCACGTAGCCGGCCTCGTCAAAACTGCGCCCGTGAAAGGTGATGGAGAATGTCTTCAGACGCGCGGTGGCGGCTTCCGCCGCATAATGCACCAGGCTCGACGAGTCCAGTCCGCCGCTGAGCCAGACGCCCAGCGGTACGTCCGATTCCAGGTGTTCGCGCACCGATTGTCTGAGCAGCCGGTCGAGTTCGGCCTCGGCTGTTTCGGCAGTCCAGCGTTTTTCTGTAGCCGTGGGCAGGCGCCAGTATTGCTCCGTGCGGACAACGCCTTCGCGCCACTCCAGCCAGTGGCCGGGAAGCAGCTTCTCGATCCCTTCCACCAGGGTCCACGGCGCTGGAACATAATTGAGAGACAGATAACAATCGAGGCCGTCGAGGCTCAGCCAGCGCTCGATTTCATCGTGGATCAGAATGGCTTTCAGTTCCGAGCCGAAGTACAGATCCTCGCCGAGTTGCGCGATGTAAAGTGGTTTGATGCCCATACGGTCGCGGGCGAGCACCAGGCGCCGCTCGGATTCGCGCCAGATGGCCACACCGAACATGCCGCGCAGACGCGAGAAGCATTCGGTGTCCCACTCGATGAACGCGTACAGCACCGTTTCGGTGTCGCTGCGCGAGCGAAAGCGATAGCCTCTCTGCTCGAGTTCGCGGCGCAATTCCAGGTGGTTGTAGATTTCGCCATTGAAGGCGATGACCGTGCCGCCATCTTCGGAGATGATCGGCTGATCCCCGCCTTCGATATCGATGATCTTCAGCCGCGCCGCGCCGAGAGAGATGGCCTCGGATTCAAACACACCTTGCTGGTTGGGACCACGGTGCCGCAGGGTCGCGATGGTTTTGTTAATCAGGCCGGAAGGTACGTTACGACGTAAGTGGGTAAAGCCGGCGATACCGCACAAATTCAAAAGCTCCTACTAGCCATTACACCACGTCGGACGGGGATGGGTTCCGCAACGTACTCTACGGGGGGATGCGCGGCATTGCGGGCCTTCCGCCATTCGACCCGAGGCCGGAACAGCGAGGGATCGATGCGATCTTCATAGCGGATGGCGATATTCATCAGCGAATCGAGCAGCGAATCGGAGAGTAAATGAGGCTTCAGCCCGAGTTCGATCAACTTGGAGTGCTTGGCGTTGTAGTAGTGATTCTCGGCCTCAACGCGCGGGTCCGGCAAGTGCTCAATCTCAACGTGCAGACCCAAATGGCGGGCTGCCATTTGGACCATCTGCGCCAATTCGAGCACTGAAAACTGTTCCGTAAACTGGTTGAAGACGCGGCACTCTCCCGGTTTTGCGGGATTCAGGCACGCGATCTCGATGCAGCGGACAGTATCGCGGAGATCCAGGAAACCGCGCGTCTGGCCCCCTCGCCCGTATACCGTGAGGGGATGGCCAACCGCGGCTTGCGCGCAGAAACGATTCAGTACGGTTCCAAAAACATCGTCATAGTCGAAGCGATTGATGAGCGCCTCGTCCATCACCACTTCGTCTGTGACCGTTCCGTAGACTACACCCTGATTCAGATCCGTGGCGCGCAGACCCCAGATCTTACAGGCGAACATCAT
>Ga0326727_10014673_pt1 | contig 17010 bp, 13 predicted proteins | sample MB2enrmetagenome_FD_207643 | JGI IMG/M metagenome (GOLD analysis project Ga0326727, IMG submission 207643) | Lab enriched peat soil microbial communities from McLean, Ithaca, NY, United States - MB29MY | ecosystem: Environmental > Terrestrial > Soil > Wetlands > Peat | place: USA: New York...
GACCTCCACACAGCTGCGCAAACGCAAAACATTGGAGGAACTTCTGGAAGGTATTCCAGAGGGAACTCGTATCCCGGAATATGACTGGGGCCCTCCACGCGGGGTTGAGGTTTGGTGAAACCCTACTGCCCTGATTGCGGCGATCTGGTTTGGTTCGATTTCGATCCGCAGGCCGGCCGTGAACAAGCTGGACGCAGACCGGCGCTGGTGCTCTCTGCCCGGTTCTTCAATCTGAGAACCTCTTTGGCATACGTTTGTCCCATCACGAGTAAAATCAAGATGTTCCCGTTTGAGGTTCTTCTTCCTCCAGGACTTCCAGTACACGGAGCCATTCTTTGCGAACATATGCGCAGTATGGATTGGCAAGCACGCAACCCTGCATTGATTGGCAAAGCCCCGGACGATATACTCCTTGAAGTTCGCGAGGTTGTCGGCTCTATCGCCGGTATCACTCCTTAAAAGCGGAATGTTTTCCGCCGGTACTGACTCACATTCCCATGAATCATAAAATAACCCTATGAAAAAACTCGCCATACTCGGTTCCACCGGCTCCATCGGCCAAAGCACCCTCTCCATCGTCGAGCAGTTCCCGGATCGCTATTCCGTCATCTCGCTGGCCGCCGGGCGCAACGTGGACGAAGCCTTTGCGCAAGCCCTTCGCTGGCGGCCCGAGCTCATCTCGTTGGCCACCGAAGAGCTGGCCGCGCAGATTTCCGTCAGGCTCAAACAGGCCGGCGTCACCGGCATCGAGGTCGTCCACGGAACCCAGGGTACGGTCGCCTGCTCCACCCTGCCCGAAGTCGATTTTGTCGTCTCGGCCATCGTCGGCGTCGCCGGCCTGGAAGCCACCCACGCCGCCATCCTGGCCGGTAAGCCCGTCGGCCTGGCCAACAAAGAATGTATGGTTGCAGCCGGCGAAATCCTCACCAAAGCCGCCCGCGAGCGCAACGTGCCCATCCTGCCCATCGACAGCGAGCACAACGCCGTACATCAATGCCTGCGTGTCGGCGCGCACTCCGAGGTCAAGACCATCTGGCTGACGGCCTCCGGCGGGCCCTTCCGCAAATTGCCGTTGGAACAATTTGCCAGCATCACCCCAGAGCAAGCCCTCAAGCACCCCACCTGGGTCATGGGCCGCCGCATCACCATCGACTCAGCTACCATGCTCAACAAGGGCCTGGAAATTATCGAGGCCTGCCGCCTCTTCGATGTGACGCCCACGCAGGTTCGCGTCACGGTCCATCCCCAGTCCACCGTCCACTCGCTGGTGGAGTACGTGGACGGTTCCATCCTGGCGCAGATCTCCGTCACCGACATGCGCCTGCCCATCCTCTATGCGCTGGCCTGGCCGGAGCGTCCCGCCTCCACGCTCACCTTCGACATGGCCTCACTCAGCCACCTGGACTTCGAGCCGCCCGACCTGGAGCGCTTTCCCTGCCTGCGCCTGGCCTTCGAAGCTGCCGCAAAAGGCGGCGCTCATTGCATCGCCCTCAACGCCGCCGACGAGGTCGCCGTGGAGGCCTTCCTCGACCGCCGCATCCCCTTCATGGGCATCCCGCGTACAATTGAAAGAGTGCTCGCAGCCACGCCCGAGGCGCACCCCGCCACCATCGCCGAGGTGCTCGCCGCAGACCGCGAAGCCCGTCAAACCGCGCGTGCGCTGCTAGCTAAGTAGTTTTCAGTTATCAGTTCTCAGTTTTCAGTGACCTGACGACTGACGGCTGATACCTGACAACTGAGAACTGACAACTGACATATGCACGAATTTCTGATTTCTGTCCTCGCTTTTATCGTACTCGTCGGCGTCATGGTTGTGGTCCACGAGTTCGGCCACTTTGCCGTCGCCAAGCTCTGCCGCGTCCGCGTCGAGGCCTTCTCCTTCGGCTTCGGTCCGCGCCTCTTCGGCGTCAAATACGGCGACACCGACTACAAGATCTGCCTGCTGCCTCTAGGCGGCTTCGTCAAGATGGCCGGCGAGAACTTCAGCGAACTCAGCGACGCGGCCACCGGCACGGCCACCGTCGCCCCGCCGGACGATCCCGGCGCACTCACCTCCCATCCCCGCTGGCAGCGCATCCTGATCGGCGTGGCTGGTCCCGTAGCCAACTTCGTTCTGGCCTTTGTGCTGATGGTGGCCTACTTCGGCTGGATCAATGAGGTTCCCGCCTTCGAAGTCAAGTCCACCACCGTCGAGTGGGTTACTCCGGACTCGGCAGCGGCCCAGGCCGGTATCATGCCGGGCGACATCCTCCGCCGCATGGCTGGCATCGACAATCCCAGCTGGGAAAACGTCTACGAACGTTTCAAGCTGAACGCCGACCAGAACGTGCCGGTTACGGTCGAGCGCGGCGGCAAGGCCCTGCAACTGAGCTTCCACGTTCCCGCCGCGGCCAAAAACGATGACTTTGATCCCATCGACGCGGGCCTTTTGCCCCAGTTCCTGGTCGGCCCCATCGGCATCCAGGAAGTGCAGCCGGATATGCCGGCCGCCCAGGCCGGCCTGCGCGCTGGAGATGCCATCCAGTCCGTCGATGGTCACCCCTTCCATACGGTGACCACGTTGCTGGCCTATATGCAGGCCGGACAGGGCAAGCCGCTCTCGCTGGTCATCCTGCGCCATGGCGCCGCTCTCGGGCCCATCATCGCCCACCCTGCCCAGCTTGAGGGAGGCTGGAGGCTGGGCTTCTTCACCGTGCCCACTCCCTATCGCAACGACCCGCTTCCCATGGGCAAGGCGATCACCAAATCCAGGGAGTTCTGCGCCGACAAATCGCTTCTGATCTTCGAGGTGCTGCGCGGGCTCTTCACCCACAAGGTCTCCATCAATCAGCTTGCCGGTCCGGTGGGCATCGCCCGCATGGCCGGCGATGCGGCGGAGACAAAGGGTTGGGGAGCGAAGATTGGGCTGGCCGGCATGATCAGCCTCAACCTCGGCATCCTCAACCTGCTGCCCTTCCCCATCCTGGACGGCGGCATGATTCTCTTCCTGCTGATCGAAAGCGTTCTCCGCCGCGACATCAACATCAACGTGAAGGAGCGCATCTACCAAGGTGCCTTTGTCGTGCTGGTCGCGTTTTTTACCCTCATCATCTTCAACGATGTCGCCAAGCTGCCCATCTTCATGCACTTGAAGCCCTGAGGGGCGGGTTGCGTAGATTGTGCGCCCGGTTTGCAGATAATTACCTGCTAACGGTGCACAATCATCCAATGAACAAGAACCAGATACGCGGTCCAATCTGTCAGGTATGTCCCCGGTCCGTACCACCAAAGGGTACCCCCCTCCCCCCCTCCGATATTTATTTTGGCCCTGTTTCTTTGCAGATTATTTCCTTGAGTTGTGAATGAGGCATTGTTCTATAACTCCGCCGCCTTCATCATTCATGCTTCTAACCCATTGATTCCTCAACAAGTTCTGCTGAGAAACCTCTCGTTTTCGGAACTGCGAACAAGCCGCTTTCCATTTTGTGGAAGTATCAGGATGTGAGATTTGCACATTTGGGCAAAAATCCGGTTGCAGATAATTACGGCCCGGTTGATTCCGCTACAGCGGCTCTTTTCGAAAGATCGTGCGAATTGTGACCATCTCATTCAGGTGGAGCGGAGAAAACCCGGCGAAACCCGGTAGAATGTGGAAAAGATCGCGTTCCACGTGGAAAACCAGGGACGAAATGTGTGCATTATCAGACACTCGGAGAGATCGCTTCATGCCCGTAACCACCGAAGTTCGAGTCCGCTACGCAGAAACCGACCAGATGGGCATCGTCTACTACGCCAACTACCTGGTCTGGTTTGAGGTGGGCCGCGTGGAGCTGCTCCGCTCCCTCGGCTTTTCTTACAGCATGTTGGAGACCGAGCACGAGTGCATCCTGCCCGTCGTCGAGGCCACCTGCCGCTACCGCTCTCCCGCCCGCTACGACGACCGGATTCTCATCGAAACCCGACCAGCCCTCTTGCGCAACTCAGTGCTCAAGTTCGCCTACCGCATCCTCCGCAAAGCTCAGGAAGGTGCCGAGCCGGTGCTTCTAGCAGAGGGCGAGACCGTGCATGTAGTCTGCGACGACCAGATGAACAAGAAACCTTTGCCGGAGCACTATGCTGCCGCATTGCGGACGATGATGGAGTCCAAGCAGAAACAGTAAAAATCAGGGTAATCACCCTTTCCGCGACCTTCCAGAAAAAGTGCTAAGAGGGCGGGAGACCGCGCTATGCTATCTGCCATGGAACTGTTCTTCGAGGTACGCGAGGCAGAAGAGGGCGGCTACACGGCGCGTGCGCCGGGACACTCGATTGTTGCGGAAGCCGGCACTTGGGAAGCGCTGCGCGAAAGCGCGCGGCAGGCGGCGAGCCTTCACTTTGAAGATGCGCCGATCCAGCCCAAGCTCATCCGGCTGCACCTTGTGAAGGACGAAGTTATCGAGCTCTGCGGCGGCGATCCTGTGCGCGCGAAGCCCTTCGAATCGTGGGTTCACGGGATGGAGCCAACTCTCACGACCGCCCCTGAACTCGAAGGCGTACTCGCCGAACTCTCCCGCCGTGAGCCGATCTTCCATCGCCCGGAGTTCGGTACGACGCGGGCCGACTTCGAACGCATGACGGCGGAGGATTATTGGGAGACCGGAGCTTCCGGTCGCCGCTACTCACGGCCATTTGTGCTGGATGGTTTGGAGGAGCGATTTTCCGCCCCGCACGCCGACGTATGGGAGACGCGCGATTTTCATTGCCACCGATTGAGCGAGGACACTTATCTGCTGACCTACACGCTGCTCCAGGACCACCAGCGGCTTACGCGCCGAACCACCATCTGGCGAAGCACTGCGGACGGTTGGAAGATTGTCTACCACCAAGGGACCATTGTGCAGGATGAAGGTCAGACTTGTTAGCGCAGGACGACGGCAAGCGCGATGCCGTCATATCCCTTGACCCCAACAGACTGAAGCGCGGTTGCGCTCAAACGAGGCTCTGCTGCCAATAACTCCGTGAAGCGCCGGATGCCTTGTATATCAGGATCGGCGCTATCTGCCTGAATGACCCTTCCATCGCGGACCACGTTGTCGGCAACAATCACCGTTCCTGGGCGCGCCAGCTTCAATGACCAGGCAAGATATTCCGGATAGCTCTGTTTGTCTGCATCGATGAAGATCAAGTCAAAGGGACCGGCGCCGCTGGTCTCCAGGGTAGAAAGGCTGTCGATGGCTCGACCCACTCGCAGATCGACACGATCCAGCGCTCCAGCGTTTTTCAGGTTGGCGAGCGCAACCTCGGCGTGATGCGGGTCAAACTCCAGCGTCACAATCCGCCCTCCCTGGGGAAGCGCGCGGGCAAGCCAGATGGTGCTGTATCCGCCAAGGGTTCCGATTTCCAGAATGTGGCGCGCTCCGGAGATGCGCACTAGAAGTTCTAAGAACTTGCCCTGGAGTCTCGAAACGTCGATTCCCGGAAGGCCAGCGTTTTTATTCGCCAACAAGGCGGCGTCGAGAATCTTATCGGATGGGGCCAGCAACTCGCAGAAATAGCGGTCCACATCAGTCCATAGGTCCTTCATTCGAATCTCCCTTGTTGAAGTGTCTCTTCCGGCTGTTATTTTTCCCGCGCCACCACGAAATCCGGCACCCAGAGCAGGGCGCGTTTGTACTCGGAGTCAGGCAGGGAGGCCAGAGCCAGGCGGCTCTGCTCGGCATAGCGGTCGGCAACGCCCATGGCGTACTCCACCGAGCCGTTGCGCGCCAGAATCTCCCGAATCTTCTCGCGGCTCACGTTCTCAAAGCTGCGGTCGTTCAGAACCCGCTGAATGGTCCTGCGGTCTGCAGCCGTGCCGTGGTCGATGGAGTGGATCACCGAGAGTGTGGCCTTGCCCTCGCGCAGATCGCTGGCCACGGGCTTGCCCAGAACTTCTTCGGTAGCCGTCAGGTCGAGCACGTCGTCCACAATCTGAAAGGCTAGGCCGACAGCCCGGCCATAGGCGGCCAGGCTCGTCTCCTGAGCCTCCATTGCCCCGGCCAGCACCGCGCCCAGGCGCATGGAAACCGAGAAAAGGCAGGCCGTCTTGCGAAAGATCAGGTCGTAGTACTCAGCCTCGCTGACGGCGCGGCCCAGCTTCTGGATTTGCAGCAACTCGCCCTCGACCATCTGCTGGGTGAGGCCGATCAGCAGGTCGAGCACGCGCAGGCTCTTTTCATCCAAAGCCACCTTGAAGGCCTGCATGTAGAGCCAGTCGCCGGCCAGCACGCATTTCTCGTTGCCCCATGTGGTGTTAGCCGAGGGACGCCCGCGGCGCGTGTCGGCGTCGTCGATGATGTCGTCGTGCACCAGCGTGGCGGTGTGCACCATCTCCACCACTGTGCCTAGCCGGATGGCAGCTTGACCGAAGTAGCCGAGCGCATGCGCGGAGAGCAGCAGCAGGGATGGTCGGATGCGCTTGCCGCCGCCCGAGCGCAGGTATTCGGCGATCTCCGTGATGGTGCTGACGCCGGAGGCGGAGTCGCGGCCCAGCTCCTGCTCGATGGCCACGAGGTCTTCCCGCAGCAGATCGAAGACCTCTTTCGCCGTCGCTATGGCCAGTGTGCTCAAAATTCTCCACTTCCCGTGCAGTTGGCTGAATCTTTGAAAAGCATACCTCAGGGGATCAAGTGGTGGCTAAAACCTGCATCTTCCAGCCCCGCCGCAGGTGTCAATTGGTGCGGTAGTTGGTGAACTGCAACTCCAGTCCCATCTCACGGCCGCGCAGCAACGCGATGATGGCTTGCAGTTCGTCGCGGTCCTTGCTCGATACTCTAACGGTATCGCCCTGAATGCTGACCTGAGCCTTCTTTTTTGCGTCCTTCACCAGGCGGACTATTTCTTTGGCCTTTTCCACGGGAATGCCCTGCTGCAAGCTGATCTTCTGGCGCACACTCTTGCCCAACGCGGGCTCCAGCTTGCCGTAGGTCAGGTTCTTCAGCGAGACACCCCGTTTGACCAGCTTCTGGCTGAGGATGTCCTTGACCGCTTCCAGATGATACTCGCCGTCGGATGCCAGTTGGATGGCGTCGTTGCCCTCCAGCTTGACCTCCGAATGGGAATCCTTCAGGTCGAAGCGCTGGCGTATCTCCTTCAGCGCCTGGTCGATGGCGTTGCGGACCTCCTGGATGTCCACCTTGCTGACAATGTCGAACGAATTCTCCTGGGCCATGGCTCTATTCCCTCAAACTCCTGCGCATAGGGCGAACGTTGCCTTAATTGTTCCCTTGCACAGTACAACTATCAGTTTCCCACGTCCGGCCCGAGGTCAAACAGCCGATTAAAGTTTTTCGTCGTAACGGAGGCGATTTCCTGCGCTTCCACGCCTTGAAGTTCTGCGAGAGTTTCTGCGGTTCGGGCTACCCAGGCAGGCTCATTGCGCTTGCCGCGATAAGGCGCCGGAGCCAGCCAAGGCGCGTCAGTCTCCACGAGAACCGCGTCCAGTGGGAGCCGCGCCGCTACATCGCGCAGCGGCTGCGCCTTGGGATAGGTAAGATTGCCGGCGAAGGAGACGAGGAAACCCAGGTCGAGGGAGCGGCCGGCCTGTTCGTAGTTGCCTCCGAAACAGTGCATGATGCCGCCCAAGCCGGTGGGACGCCAATGAACCTCAAGAATCTCGAGGAGATCGTCCCAGGCGTCGCTAGTGTTGTCCTTCGGCCGGCAATGAATCAGGATGGGCCGCTTGCGCGCGGCAGCAATCTCCAGCAAGCAGATGAGGCCCTTGCGCTGTGTCTCACGCGGCGCGCCCTCGTGGTAGTAGTCCAGCCCAATCTCGCCGCAAGCGATGACCTCCGGCTCAGCCAATAAAACTTCGAGCTTAGCGAGAATAGTGTCATCAATTTCGGGCGTGTAGTGCGGATAGACGCCTGCGCTCGCGTAGAGCTTTGGGATTCCCGGCTGTCCGTTGAACTGGCGGCAAATTTCAAGCGCCTGATGCATCTGGGCTGGCTCTTCGCCGATGCCGATGGCCAGCACCGCGCCCACGCCCGCCTCCCAGGCGCGTCGCAGCATTAGTTCGCGGTCGTCCGCGTAGCGCGGGCTGTCCAGATGGGCGTGAGAATCAATCAGCATATAGCCTCAGATAAAGATGGTGTGTACTGTCTTCCTACTCTAACTTGGCGCTTGCCCTTCGTGCCACTTCATCATTTTATCCTCGTGAACGATGGTCGCTCGTATGAACAGCGGCTCTCGTTGCGAAAGTATGGCACATCATATCGCAACGAGCAATGCGATTCATTGCTGACGTAATTGACCTCTACTCAATGTGCTCAGGGAAATAAAAATCGACAGCTTCTTCCGGCATGGATGGAAAATAGAGCACTCTTATCTTCTGGCCTGCAGAAAATGTTTTTCCGTTTTGTTGTCGAAAAGCTACCCTCTGCTTTGCCGCCGGCCATACATCGAACTTAAAATCCATAGTATGAACGTTTCCGGATAATGTCAGAACCAAGTGCCGGTGTTCCCAACTTTGAACGACTCCATCCACTCTGAGTGGACGCTCAAGGATCACCCTATTTAGATTTTCTATATCTTTTTCCGTTGGACTATACACGGTAACAGTTGGTGTCCAAGTAGCCTTCACTTTCAATCTAGACCATTGTACGTGCGATTGCATATCAGCACCGATAAAATAGTTTTCGCCGGCTTTTGCATCAATCGGCACTTCGGCATCATTTGTGGAATAAACTTCCCCTGTAGAAATGTTCCCCATGTAATATGAAACTGTAAAGATATGCTTGCCTGGAAGAACTTCTACAGCCTTCATCTCGCGCATATCAGTTGGTGGCCGCGATATCATTTTGATTGACATATGGTCGATTTGATGAATTGCAATTTCAGTCTGTCCCTTAATCGTGTAAATCGGTTTCCATATCCACGCAACCTCTGTACGGGGTTTGGCTTCGCCATCGTAAAACTGGCCCAAGTATTGTTTGGCTGCAAACACTGGCTGACAGCAAGTCAGAATCAGGAAAAACAATGCGAGGATTCGTTTCATCGTGCAGCTCCCGGAAGGAATTTGGATTGTTCAAGGACCGAAGGCTACAGAATTTTCGGAATTAGTGTAGACCGGAAGCATGATGCCAGTGGCTTTCAGAAGGTCTACATACATTCCGAAAATGTCTAAAACAATACACACCAGACTATATCACCACATAGCTGATCGCAATCAATATTATTTTCCACGAGCAAGAGTAAAGGGTCGCCAAAGACCCGACACTTTTGTGAATTGATAAATTGTTCTCAGTTGCGAATCGTCCGATCAAACTCTATTTCAACCGCGCCCCCAGCGGCACCTCCTCCAAAAATCCGGCCAGCACCGGCGCGCCATCGGGCAAGGATGCAGCCAGCAGCATCCCGTTCGACTCCAGGCCGCGCATCATCCGAGGGGCGAGGTTGGCCACGATGACGATCTTGCGGCCAATGAGTTTTTCCGGCTCGTAGTACTGGGCGATGCCAGCCAGAATCTGGCGCTTCTCGTAGCCCAGATCGACCTCCAGGCGGAGAAGTTTGTCGGCCTTGGGAACGCGCTCGGCGACTAGAATTTGCGCCACGCGCAGATCGACCTTAGTGAAGTCGTCAATGGTAATGTGCTGCGCCACCTGCGGTGGGGCTAACTGCGGCTCCGCCGCCAATTCCTTTGCGGCGGGTGCGGTTGCAGGAGCGGGCTGAACCGGCGCGGTGGCGACGGGAACCGGAGGTTTCATAGAAGCAGTCGTATTGGTTGTTGCTGCCTTCGTAGAAGCAGGAACCGGAGCCGTGGTTGCGCTCGCAACGGGAGTTGCCGCGGCCTTCACGACTTTCTCTTGCTTGCTTGCAACCTTAGTCGCGCTGCTGCTGTTCTGATCTTCGATGTTTTGCATACGTTCGATGGCGTCCTTTTCCGCGCGGGGAAAGAGCGGCGCGGGCTCGTCAAACTTCGTCCCGGCCTTCAATCCGTCCCATGCGAGATTTGTTAAAAATGATTTCTTTGCCGCATCGGCAATCTCGCCCTGGCCGAGTTGCCGCCAGACCTTGGCAGCAGAATCCGGCAGAATGGGATAGACCAGCGCAGTAATGATGCGAATGGCTTCGGCGGCCGTCGCGAGAACACGCGCCTGCAGCGATTCGTGGTCCGCGTCGGACCGTTCGGCGGGCTTTTTCCACGGCGCGTTCGCGGTCAAGTAGCCGTCGGTCTCGGCAACCAAAAGCCAAAGAGTCTTCAACGCTTCGGAAAAATTCAGCTCTTCAAACGCCGGCCCAAACGCGGCGATTGTTCTCACCTCGCACTCGCGCAGCGCGGCCTCGGCTGCGGTCTCGGCGCCTGCCTCCGGCACAACTCCAGCAAAGTACTTGTGCACCATGCTGACCACGCGGCTCACCAGGTTGCCGTAGCCGTTGGCCAGGTCGCCGTTGTAACGCTGGACCAGCGCATCAAAGCTGAAGCTGCCGTCTTGGCCAAAGGGAATCTCGCGCAACAAAAAGTAGCGGAGCGCATCCGCGCCCAGAACCTCCAGCACCGTCTCGGCCCTCACCACATTACCGCGCGACTTGGACATCTTGCCCTGATCGAAGAGCAGCCAGCCGTTGGCCTTCACTGAGCGCGGCAGCGGAATGCCCGCGGCTATCAAAAACGCCGGCCAGTAGACGCAGTGGAAGCGGCTGATCTCCTTGCCGATGAGGTGCAGGTCGGCCGGCCAAAATTTCGCAAAGCGCGCCTTGTCCGCTGGATCATCAGAACCGTAGCCCAGGGCTGTGATGTAGTTGGCCAGCGCGTCGAGCCACACGTAGATCACGTGCTTCTCGTCGCCGGGAACCGGAATGCCCCAGGAAAAACTCGTCCGGCTTACCGACAAATCTCGCAGCCCGCCGCGCACAAAGGAGATCACCTCGCGCCGCGTCGACTCCGGCCCCATGAAGCCGGGATTGGCCTCATAAAACTCCAGCAGCTTGCGCTCGAAGGCCGAGAGCTTGAAGAAATAATTCTCCTCGCTCACCGTCTCCGTCACGCGGCCGCAGTCCGGGCAAACCGTGCCCGGTGGACCGTCCACATACAACTCATCGCTGACGCAGTATTGGCCGGTATAGGAGCCTTTGTAGATGAAGCCGCGGTCGCGCAGCGTCGAAAATAGCTTTTGCACACCGCGCTCGTGTCGCGGCTCGGTCGTCCGGATAAAGTCGTCGTAGCTCAGTCCAAGCCGGTCCCACAGCCCGCGCCACTCGCCCGCAATGGCGGTGGCAAACTCCATCGGCGTGCGTCCGACCAGCGCCGCCGAGCGCTCAATCTTCTGCCCGTGCTCGTCTGTGCCGGTCAAGAAAAACGTTTCAATGCCCAACGCGCGCTTACGCCGCGCAATGGCGTCGCAGATGATGGTCGAGTAGGCATGGCCCAGGTGTGGCCGCGCATTCACGTAATAAATGGGCGTGGTGATGTAAAAACGTTCTGTGCCTGGTTTGCTCATGAGAATGCTGCGCACGCCGGCCCTATGCGGATTCCGGGCAGAACGGGCGATCACTTCCCATCTTACGGCATGGGGCAACGAGGATTGCGTTTGAAACCATCTTACGCAGCTCTCATCCTGATCGCCAAGGGCAACGGGAGGGCGTCGAGCTTCGACAATGCCCTAACGCATCGATTCGCGCTATGCGAGTGCCTTCAGCGCACGGCTAGAGTAAAGCCTGTAGACGATTTGTCCGTATCATAGACGCCAAAATCGCAACTGAAGACGGTCCAGGCCTCGCTGGTGTTGGCCGCGTCGGTGCTCGATGTCCAGTAATACTGGTAGGCGACAAAATTATTGAAGATCGGCAATTGGTATACGGTGCTGTCGGTGCCCACGAAGGACTGATTAAAGAAATCGGCGTGGTTGTTCTCCATCCTGTCCTGCAGGCTCAGCAACTCCTTGCGATTGGGCATCCGCCAGGCGCCGGCGGTCGAGCCATCCATTAGTCCACATTGGCCTGTGGCGAGTTGGTTGACCGTGTTGAGCGCAGAAGCCCAGCTCCCCTGGATACAGTTGGCCATCTTCAGCCACACCATCCCCGTAACCGTATCGGTGACTGTACCGTTACCGTTGTCGACAAAGCGTGGGTAGGTAAGAGGCACTCCCGCCTTGACGCTGCCATCGTCCCCCGTTTGATAGATGACATATTGGCCTGTCGCCGGCAGTTTGGCTGGCGCTGAGTCGCTACCGTCCCGCACTGCCCAGACGCCGTTGAGCGAGGTCGTTTTGACGTTGTTGACAGAGTCGTTGATGTAGCGTCCGTCGCTCATGCGGATGGTCCATGCATAAGGGGAGCCTTGCTCACCCCCATAGTAGCTCGTAGAGGACCAGTAGATGCCACCGGAAAGGTTGCTGAACGGACTGCTGGTGGAGACCGCTGGATTGTTGGCGGATACATCGATCATGCTTTCCAGCTCGATCTGGTTGGGAACTCGCCATTGACCTGCTGAGGAGCCATCGGAGAGGCCGCAGACCCCGCTGACGAGCTGGCCGACTTCTGTCAAGGCTGTCGCGAATATAGTCGGGGTGAAACAACCGGCGTTTTTCAGCCATATCAGTCCAGTGAGATTGTCTGTTACGGTTCCATTCTGATTGTCGGTGAAGCGGCTTCCTGGCCAGGCTGTGCCATGCTGGAGGGAACCGTCGTCTCCGCTGGAGTAGCTTGCTGTTTGGCCCGAGCGCGCGAGACTTACCAGTGGCACGCTGCCGTTATAGGCGGTAAAGTCCGCACCCGTCAAAGAGTCGTTGGGCACGATTGTGAAGTCGATCAGCGTGATGTAGATTCCGGGAAGCAGGGTTCCAACCATGTTTCCCGTATGATCGAAACGAATGACCTTGGCGCCGCTGCCGACGGACGGATAGAAACCGTAGCCAGCTTTTGTTACCCATAATTGCATATCCATGGGAACAGATCCCCCGGCAGAGATTCCTGAAAAGTTGTAGTTGCCGTTGGAATCTGTGGTTGTCGTCTGCAGAATCGAGTTCGTATTGCTGTCCCACGCGGTCACCGTTGCTCCCACCAGCGGCGCACCCTTGAATGTAACCGTGCCAGAGACGCTATCGGTAGGAGGAGGGGTGCCGGGATTCGTCAAACCGGGGTCGTTACGGCTGCCGCCGCAGCCGCTTAAGAATACCGAGACAGTGCAAACCAGCAACAGAGTGAGTTTACGCATAAATTCTCCCATGAGATCGCATTTTTATTCTGTTTCTTTTGATCTCACGCCAAATAAAAGCGTACGGCGTAGTACGCTTTGTCTTTCATATCTTTATCGTCAAAGTCGGGCCAAAAAATACTAAACAAACCTTTTTGATGGTTACTATGGTATTGTTTTCGTCTTTCTTGATAGAGGAAACGACGATATGCATTCGCTTGCGCGGCCTATATGCAAGACCATCGATGCCGCCGGATAATACCATATTTCTGTTAGAATCACCCTTGCAAATCAAATATTTCTGAGGCTAAACATCGTGTATCTGGAATTACAAAAACGGCTCTCACAGCATCTTCGCGCGGTTCTTAAGGCCAAGTATGATCTGCAGATCGAGACGATTCCGCTGGAAATTCCTCCGGAGATGAAATTTGGCGAGCTGGCCACGCCCATCGCGTTTGAGCTGGCGCGCAAGCTGCGCAAGGCGCCTAGGATCATTGCACAGGAGATTGTGGACGCGCTCACCGGGCTGGAAGGTTTTGCTGGCTTTGAGGTTGCCGGGGCCGGTTATATCAATGCGCGGCTGGACCGGGCGGCCGGCGTGCGCATGACTGCCGCGTCGGAGGCTGGGGCACAGGCGGCATCGGGCATTCATTCACTTGTCGAGCACAGCAGCATCAATCCCAACAAGGCGGCGCACATCGGCCATCTGCGCAACGCAATTCTCGGCGATACATTCGTGCGCCTGCTGCGCGCCGCCGGGCAAAAGGTGGATGTGCAGAATTACATCGACAACACCGGCGTGCAAGTGGCCGATGTGGTGGTGGGATTTCTGCACCTGGAAGGCAAATCATTGGCGGGCGCGCATCTGCTGCTCGATGAACTCAAGCACAAGGGCCAACGGATTGACTATTACAGCTGGGATCTCTATGCGCGCACTTCACAGTGGTACGCGAACGGAACGGACGAGGAGAATGAAGCGCGGAAGAAGCTGCGCTATGCGACACTGCACGAGCTGGAGCGCGGCGACAACGAGACGGCTGAAGTCGCGGAACTGATCTCGACAGCGGTCTTGCGGCGTCATCTGGAAACCATGCTGCGCTTAGACATTGAGTACGATTTTTTACCCCGCGAGAGCGAGATTCTGCACCTCAAGTTTTGGGAAGCGGCCTTCGAGCAGCTCCAACAAACCGGAGTTCTCTACTTCGAGACCGAAGGCAAGAACAAAGGCTGCTGGGTAATGACGCGGCCCGGCGCGGCCACGCAACAGACCCAAGACGAGAACAGCCCGAAGGGCACCGACGAGGACGCCAAAGTTATTGTTCGCTCCAACGGCACGGTAACTTATGTGGGCAAGGATATCGCCTACCACTTATGGAAGTTTGGCCTGCTGGGTAAGGACTTCGGTTACAAGCCGTTCTTCACTTATCCTGCTCATGAGTGCTGGATTTCGACGGTCGAGAACGGTGCGAAGCACCACCCGCACTTTGGCGGGGCGCAGGCTATCTACAATGTGATCGACGCGCGCCAGTCTGATCCGCAGGCCAATGTGATCCAGGCTCTGCGCGGCATGGGGCACACCGAGCAGGCCGACCGCTATACGCACTTCAGTTACGAGATGGTCGCGCTCACGCCGCGCTGCGCGGTTGAGCTGGGCTATGACGTCTCCGAGGTGGACCTCGCGCGGCCTTACATCGAGGTCAGTGGACGAAAGGGCTTCGGCGTCAAGGCAGATGATTTGATTGACAAGCTCATCGTCGCCACGCGCGCCGAGGTAGACGCGCGGCAGACCGGCCGCGACGAAGTTGAACGCCAGCGTATCGCCGAACAGATCGCCATCGGCGCGCTGCGATACTTCATGCTTAAGTTCACGCGCAATTCGGTGATTGCCTTCGACTTCAAAGACGCGTTGAGCTTCGAGGGCGAGACGGGGCCGTATATTCAGTACGCCGTGGTGCGGGCGCGGAATATCTTCCGCAAGGGGGAAACCACACCGGAAGCGGAGTTAGCGAAGTTAGCGAAGTTAGCGGAGTTAGACGGCTACCTTCAAGGAGAGGACACTGACGACATATGGGCGCTGTGGCTGCGCGCCGCGCGGCGGACGCTGGTGCTGGAGCAATGCATTGCGACATCCGAGCCTGCCTATTTGGCCAAGCACGCTTTCCAGTTAGCGCAGGAGTTCAATAACTTCTACCACAAGCACCACATCCTCACCGAGGAAGACCCGGCACGCAGGACTTTTCTGTTGGCCACGGCGGCAGTTGCGCTGCGGGAGTTAGTGCTGGCGCTGAGTTGGTTGGGAATTGAAAGCCCGGAGGCAATGTAAACTCAAACATTGTTTAGAACACTTGGTTGCAGGTGGTGTCCGTTATGGCAATCTCGCAGATAACGCCGGTTGGGGGCCGCACCTATCGCTATTCACTCCGCGGCTGGGCCTGGAATCTAATGCGGGTAGCCATCTTTGTTGCGCTCTGCTGTTTGATCCTCACGCGCGATTATGACTACACCCGGAGCGGTCCTCTGCTGTACTGGGCCGCTGGCATTGGTTGCTTGCTTGGGGCTGTCTATTACGCCATCAGCGCAGCCTATTCAGTTGTGTTTTTTGACCAGGAATCTGTGACCGTGCGAGGCGTCTTTTTTACTCAATCTATCCGAAGGCGCTCGGTGAGTAGCTATTTGATCGATCCCGGAGGCCGCAATCGGGCCTCTGCCATTCGTCTCATCTCGAATTCACCCGGCGAGATGAATCTTGACGTCCCAAAACTCTATGCCTTCGACGATGCGTGGCAGCAATGGATATCTTCGCTCACCAACAGGACCCAAGAACAAAAAGAGGAGGAAAAGGCCCGTTACACCCTGAAATGAAGACCACATCAAATTAGAACGATGCCTCATGCCCCTTGTCTTCTTGCAGCTTATTCATAAAGCACAGGCGTCCTAGAATTACCACCCCGTTACGCCTGACCGCAGTATCCAAAAGCTAATAGCTAAAAGCTAGGAGCTATATTTCCTTACCCACTCCAGAATTGAGCGCACGGCAACCCCGCTGGGGCCTTTGGCGATGTAGGGCTTGCTGTCTTCCATCCAGGCCATGCCGGCGATGTCCAGGTGAATCCAGGGGGTCTCCTCGACGAAGACTTTGAGGAACTCGGCGGCTGTGCTCGCTCCGCCATAGCGCCCGCCAGTGTTCTTGATGTCGCCAATGTCGGACTTGATCAGCTCGGCGTACTCCTCGCCCAGCGGCAAGCGCCAGAACTTTTCGCCGGAGATGGCCAGCGCCGCATTAAACTTCGACCAAGTTTCTTCGTCGTTGGAGAAGGCGCCGCCGTTGACGTGGCCGAGGGCAACGACGCAGGCGCCGGTGAGGGTGGCGGCGTCGACGAGGTGGGTTGCGCCCAATTGGCGCGCGTAAGTGAGGCCGTCGGCAAGGACCAGCCGGCCTTCGGCGTCGGTGTTGATGATCTCGATAGTTTTTCCCGGCTTATCCGGTGAAAAAGGCATCGCCGTCTGCACATCGCCGGGCTTTTGCGCCGTTCCGGAGGGCATATTTTCCGCGGCGCAGACGACCGCGATCACGCGCACCCTGGGTTTGAGCAGGGCTATGGCGCGCATGGCGCCGAGCATGGCCGCGCCCCCAGCCATATCGGACTTCATCTTCTCCATGTTCTCGCCGGGCTTGATGGAGATGCCGCCGGAGTCGAAGGTGATGCCCTTGCCGACCAGGCCGAGAACTGGGCCGTCCGTCACGCCATGCGGTTCGTAGCGCAAGACAATCAGCGCGGGCGGTTCGGCAGAGCCTTGCGCCACGCTCCAGAAAGCGCCCATCTTCAACTCGCGCAGCTTCTCGGTGGAGTGAACCTCCCAGCCCAGGCCAACTTCAGAGG
>Ga0326727_10014674_pt1 | contig 17010 bp, 16 predicted proteins | sample MB2enrmetagenome_FD_207643 | JGI IMG/M metagenome (GOLD analysis project Ga0326727, IMG submission 207643) | Lab enriched peat soil microbial communities from McLean, Ithaca, NY, United States - MB29MY | ecosystem: Environmental > Terrestrial > Soil > Wetlands > Peat | place: USA: New York...
TCACAGGGCATCCACATCTCATCGATTCCTCACATGCGGTCGTCCACACACGCGGAATTGTATCTTCTTGGCCCGCAATTCCGGCTACCATAGGTTGCTTCGCACTACTGAAGAAGGGCAGCGGCCTTTCTAGGCCGCAGAAGAGTGCAACAAAACCTGATGGGACCCGAGGCTTGTCGCATTAATTCGAATGAGAATCTCAGCGGCCCAGGTCCTCTTATGCTTTTGCAGCCTCAAAGGCCGCCGGATATATGTCGCTTCAGCGTACGGGTAACAAAGTGCCACTCGCTTTAGCGGGCACCCGCGACCGATCACATCAATCAAGAGCAGCCACACACCACGCGGGTCGCAACGAAATCGGCGGACAAGAAGTTCGATTTCGGCGTGAGTGGACGGCCGCATGAAGGAAATGCTTCATATGTGGATGACCTGTGAGCTACTGCTTTGAATTATCGGTTTTTCCGCGGGTCGAGCGGAATGAGGAATCGAGCTTCTGCCGGACGACCTGGATGTGCTCTTTCAATATGAACAGCTCATCATAAAAGGCAACGGACATGCGAACACGGCCGACGGCGTCTTCGATACGATCAAGCCGGGCTTCATATGATTCGATATTTCCAATCGGCCGGTTCTCCAGGATGTCTTTCTCCAATTTCCTCAGTTCACGATACCAGGGATAATACTTTGACCGGTTTCGCCAGGTATAGACCCATGGGGCGATCCCGATCAAAGGTACAATAATCATCCCCAGGGAGATAAGGATCAGGGTCACGCGGTCAAAGAAAGTCGCGGCCCAGAACGGCAGATAGGCATAGAGCCACGATCCTCCCGACTTGTAGAACCGCTGCGCCTGTTCGCTGATCGGGTCATCCTGCTTGGTGAGAGTGGGGAATTCCCCGGCTTTGTTGACCCAGCTCGCGCCGCTGTTGATTTCGACGGAGGCCTTCAACAGCAGGTAAACCAGGGCAGGATGGAGGTCCTTGCGGACGATGAGATTTGTCGTCGGAGATAAAAGGTGCACGTCGGATGGGGGATACCGCCTTCCCGGATCGATTATGCCCCTTGGCAACACAACATGTGAAAGGTCGGGGAAGCGGCGGGTATAGGCTTCCGCCTGGCTCATGCTCATCAGCTTGATATCCTTGGCGTTAAGCAATTCCCAAATCAACCCGTTGTCCGGAGAACCAAAGGTCATGATCGCATCCACCGTGCCGTCAAGGAGGGCCTGATTTGCCCCGGCAGACGGGAGATCAAGGAATTCGGCCGGCGGACCGGTCACGCCGGCGACCTTCAGCAATTCGAGGGAATACTTTCTGACGCCGCTCCCTTCCGGTCCAATCGCGATCCGCTTTCCCTTCAACTGCATCAGATCGTCGTAGGTGTCCTTTCCTCTGTAGAAGATCCACAAGGGCGTGTAAGCCAGACCGCCGAGAGACACAAGATTTGACCGTTCCGCGATAGCCTCCACGGTGCCCTGAATGAACCCCGCCTCCACCGCCTTGCGTCTATCCTGGAGGAGCCTCAAGTTCTCCACGGCCCCCGACGTCGGTCGCAGTACAACGTTAATGCCGTCGCGTGCCAGCACTTGTCGATAAAGCTCACCGAAGGCGGCATACGATCCACTTTCCATGCCGGTGGCGAGGATCAGGGTTTTCGGAGGGAAGGGCTGGAGAAAATGATAGCACATCCAGGATAAGAGCATGACGACCACCAGGATCGCAAGGATCGTAACGGACCAGGCGCTTAACGTCATTTGTCTGATTTTTTGGCGACCCATCGTTTATCTCTCTGAGCCAACGTTTGTGATGATTATGTATATTATATACATGTTGTAGGTGTTGGGGAGGAGCAACCCCCATCAGTGATTTCTTGTTGACCCCACCAGGACAATTTTAGTAGACTCCAAAGGTTTGGGAAAAATGAAGAAGGCGGGATAGAGGGTACAGTGGAGGGACAGACATTGCCATACGGACTGGCTTCTAAACGGCACCACCCGGTCTATTTCATCCTGACGTCGATCGCGGTATGTCACCTGCTGAACGACATGATGTCGTCGTCGCTGCTGCCGTCAATCTACCCGATTTTCAAGGCCTTGCTTCACCTGAGCTTCGGGCAGATAGGGTTACTGGCCCTGACGTATCAGTTGACGGCCTCCCTGCTGCAGCCGCTTGTGGGTCTTTATACAGACCATCATCCCAAGCCCTTTTCGCTGCCGATCGGACTCGGCTCGACCCTCATCGGCCTTTTATTGCTATCGGTCGCGCACAGTTTTCACGCGGTTGTTTTTGCGGCAGCATTGGCAGGGGTCGGCTCTTCCGTGTTTCATCCGGAATCGTCCCGGGTGGCCCGAATGGCCTCCGGCGGCCGATACGGCCTCGCTCAGTCGCTTTTTCAGGTCGGCGGAAATGTCGGCCAGTCCGGTGGGCCGCTGCTGATCGCGTTTGTCGTTTTGTCGAGGGGACAATCCAGCATCGCGTGGTTCTCCCTCATCGCCCTTTTGGCGATCATCCTGCTCATTCCGGTAAGCCTCTGGTACAGGGCTCACCTCACGCCCAAAACCGAGGCCAGGCAGATCCGTGCCGTCAAGTCATCCCTATCGCCTAAGAAAGTCAGAATGTCGATCGCCATTCTGGTGGCGCTGATTTTCTCCAAGCACTTCTACTTATCCAGCATCAACAACTATCTCATCTTTTACCTGATCAGCAGGTTCCAGCTTTCGGTACGGGCCGCCCAGATTCATCTTTTCATCTTCCTTGCCTCCGTCGCCCTAGGCACGTTCGTCGGGGGGCCCGTCGGCGATCGCATCGGTCGCAAGTTTGTAATTTGGGTTTCGATCCTCGGCGTCTTGCCCTTCACGCTGCTGCTGCCCCACGCCAATCTGTTCTGGAGCACCATCCTCACCGTCATCATCGGCCTGGTGCTGGCATCGGCCTTCCCGGCGATTGTGGTCTATGCCCAGGAGCTGCTGCCGGGGAAAGTCGGCATGATCTCCGGTCTCTTCTTCGGACTGGCGTTCGGAATCGCCGGTTTGGGGGCCGCTCTGTTCGGCTGGCTTGCCGACCTGACCAGCATCACCTTCGTCTATAAAGTGTGCGCCTATCTACCCGCCATCGGCCTGCTGACTGCCTTTTTGCCCGACTTGCATGAAGGCCGGACCCGAATAGCTCAGGATGGAGGATGAAGGACCGGTCCGTAGTCCGTCATTCCACTGCTCGAGCAGGCCTGAGAGGCCCCGTCTTTGTGGCACCCAGCAGTTCATCTCCTCGAGTAACGCTCCGAACCACACCATACGCTGCTTCGACACACAAAGACGGTATGGACCCTGCTTCACTCGCGACGTTGCTCTCGATATCCCAACCCTCTCACACCTGTTTTGGGCCGTAAGGGGCGCATCAGGCCGAGAAGACCAGCACAGTTGCCGTTGTTCCGCCGCCTCCTTTTTGCCTTTACAATTTGCCGTTTATCTGTTAGCTTTCCTATCTGAATGAGAATACTGGTTTTGTCTCTCGTTATCTGGAGCCTCTTCGCAGGCCTCGTATGCGCAGCAGGGAACGATAGGGTCACAAAGGTCGATGTCATCGGCAACGAAAGGCTCGACAAGGGTGTCGTCCTCAATGCGGCAAAGACGAAGGAAGGCGACATATATGATCCAGCAAAGGTCGGGGAGGATATCAAGAGTATCTACAAGACGGGCTTTTTCAGCGACGTCATGGTAGACGTGAAGGGTGAGGAAAAGGGCAAGGTCGTCACTTTTGTCGTGGTGGAGAGGCCTCCCATAGCCGCCATGTACATCGCCGGGAACAAGAAGATAAAGACCGCGGACGTGAGGGATAAGCTCAAGATAAAATCGGGCGCCATACTCAACGTGGAAAAGGTGAAGGAGAGCGTGGAGGAGATCAAGAAGCTCTACGCGAGCAAAGGCTATTACGCGGTAAAGGTGCGCTATGAAATCGATACCGAAGAAGGGTATAAGGCCTCGGTGCGCTTTGTCATAGAGGAACCGGAGAGGGCCTACGTGCGCAAGATCACTTTCACCGGCAACGCGCACTTCAAGGCGAGCAGCATCAAGGGCGTCATGAGGACCAGGGAGAAGGGTTGGTTCTCCTGGTTCACCGGCTCAGGTATTCTTGACGAGGAGAATATCGACGAGGACCGGAAACAGATCGAGGGCTTCTACCATGACCACGGATACGTGAAGGTCAAGGTGGGCGTCCCCGACATCAAGATTTCACCTGACGGGAAAACGATTTCCATTGCCATAGCCGTGGAGGAAGGGCCCCTCCATACAATCGGCGACATAGAGTTCAAGGGCGACGTCATCTTCGATCAGTCGGAGATAAAGAAAAAGCTGAAGAGTAAAATAGGCGCCACTTTCAGGGCTTCCCAGTTCCACGACGACATTACATCCCTCACCGAACTGTACCAGGATAAAGGCTACGCCTTTGTCGATATCGCCCCCCTGACCGCCATCGACGATGAGAATAAGACGGTCAATATAACCTTCGACATCGCAAAGGGATCGGAGGTCTACTTCAACAGGATCAATATAGTGGGCAACACGAAGACGAGGGACAAGGTAATAAGACGGGAGCTGAGGTTTGCCGAAGGTGACCTCTATTCCGCGACAAAGATGAAGCTGACCAAGAGGAGGCTCAGGAATACCACCTTTTTCAAGTCGGAGGATCTGAAAACCATCAAGACGGATGAGCCCGACAAAATGAACCTCGATGTGATGGTCGACGAAAAACCCACGGGGACCCTTTCCCTCGGCGTCGGGTACAGCACGTACGAAAAAGCGATGCTCACGGGCGCCATCAGCCAGGAGAACATTTTCGGCACGGGTGACAGGGTAGGTCTGACCGCCTCCCTCAGCGCCATCGCGCGACAGTATAACCTCAACTTCACCGACCCCTACACCTTTGACAAAAATTTCGCGACCAGCTACAATCTCTTCAACATCACAAGAATCTTCAGCACCTACGACTATGGTGGGTCGGGCGGCGGCGTTACGGTCTCCCGTCCCCTCACCGAGTTCATCAGGGGTGCCCTTGGATACAGGTACCAGAAGATCACGGTGAACAATATCGAGGCTGACGCAGGCGCCTTTATCCAGTCCCAGTTCGGGACGACCTCGACGAGCGCCGTTTCCGCCTCTCTCACGAGGAGTACCATAGACGATATCCTCAATCCGAGCCGGGGCTCGATCTCGTCAGCAATGGTCGAAGTCGCGGGCGGTCCCTTAGGGGCAGACAACAAGTTCGTCAAGCAGGTCGTTTCCTACGGCCGATATATTCCCGCCATGTACGACACCACTTTCTTCCTGAGGGGCACTGCGGGAAATATATCCGGCTATGGCGGGAGCGTCGTGCCCGTCTACGAGAGGTTCTTCGTCGGCGGCATCCAGTCGGTGAGGGGATTCAAGTACGGCCAGGCCGGTCCGACCGACCTCGTGACGGGCGACGTGATTGGGTCAACCGACGAGCTCTACTTTAATTCGGAGTGGATTTTCAACGTCTACAAGCCTGCCGGCCTGAAAGGCTTTCTCTTCTTCGATTACGGTAGAGGATTCAACGGCACGGGAGGATTCTTCGAAAGTCTGCGGCCTGCGGCGGGTTTCGGCATGCGGTGGTTCTCGCCCATGGGTCCTATTACGGTGGTGCTTGGCTTCAACCTCAACAGAAAATCGGGCGAGCAACCGACCGTCTTCGATTTCTCGATGGGAAGACCATTTTAACAGGAGGAGATATGAAAAAGCTGGCGATTTTGTGTGCGGTGGCGATGGTGATATGCATGCCCCTTCATGGAAAGGCGCAGACGCCGCCGGTGAAGATAGGCTATGTGGACCTGCAGAGGGTGATGATCGAGTCCGAAAAGGGGAAAGACGCGAAGAAAACCCTGGGCGACGAGTTGGAGAAGCTGAAAAAGAACCTCACCCAGAAGCAGGAAGAGCTTCAGAAAATGAAGGACGCCCTGGACAAGCAGAGCGCCATGATCACCCAGGAAGCCAAGGCAGACAAGGAGAAGCAGTACCAGACCAAGCTAAAGGATTACCAGAGGATCGCGAATGATTACCAGACGGAGTTGCAGCAGAAGGACCAGGAGTTTACGCAAAAAATCCTGAAGGAACTCGAAGAAATCATCAAGGGGATGGGAGATAACGAGAAATATACGCTCATTCTGGAGAAGAACCAGGGCGGCATCCTCTTCGCCCCCACATCGGCCGATGTGACCGACAGGGTAATCACCCTGTACAACGAGGCGTCCAAAAAGAAGGCTCCTCCAAAGAAATGATGAAGCTCAAAGAGATCGCCTCGACAATCGAGGGCACCCTCTTCGGCGACGGTGAGACGGATATAGAGGGCATTGCCAGCATGGGAGAGGCCCGCAAGGGGGACATCACCTTTCTCCTCAACCGGAGCTTCGAGAAGTATCTGGCCGACTGTCGGGCCTCCGCCGTGATTGTGGGCGAGGAGACGGCCGAGGCCCTCCTTGCGGGAAGGAATTTTATCCGCGTCAAGGTGCCCGGCCTTGCGTATATTGAGGCGGGCCGCCTCTTCGAAGCGGTCTTTGAGCCGGTCCGGGGTGTGAGCCCCGGCGCCCATGTCTCGCCGCGAGCCATGGTCTCGTCCGAAGCCTCTATTTTTCCGTTTGTTTACGTGGATGAGGGGGCCGTCGTCGCTAGGCATGCGGTGATCTATCCCTTCTGCTTTATCGGCAGGGAGGTGAGGATCGGCGAGGATACGGTAATCCATTCCCATGTGTCCGTCTACGAGAGGACGGTCATCGGGAAAAGGGTCATTGTCCACGCGGGGGTCGTGCTGGGGGCCGATGGGTTCGGCTATATATGGGACGGCGGGAAGCATAGGAAGATACCTCAGCTGGGCATGCTGGAAATCGGGGATGATGTCGAGATAGGAGCAAATACCTGCATCGATCGGGCTTCTCTCGATAAGACGGTCATCGGCCGGGGGACTAAGATAGACAACCTCGCGCAGATCGGCCACAACGTGTCCGTCGGCGAGAACTCGATCATCGTCTCCCAGGTGGGTATAGCGGGGAGCACCACGGTGGGGAAAAACGTCGTTCTTGGGGGCAAGGTCGGCGTGGCGGACCACGTGACGATCGGTGACGGCGTCAGGGCTGCGGGAGGCACGGGCATCACCAAGGACGTCAAGGAAAACTCACTGATCTCGGGCACGCCCCATATGGCCCATCGTGAGTGGCTGAGGTTGCAGGCCTATCTGAAAAAGCTGCCCGAACTCTTTGATCGGATGGGAAAGATCGAGAAGGAACTCTCCCGGGGGACTGAACATGATCGAGATTGACGAGATCTTACGGTTGCTTCCGCACAACTTCCCTTTCCTGCTCGTTGACCGGATCGCGGAATACGAGCCGGGAAGGAAGATTGTGGGCATAAAGAACGTCACCTACAACGAGCCCTTCTTTCCGGGTCATTTCCCCGGAAAACCGATAATGCCGGGGGTGTTGATCATTGAAGCTCTGGCGCAAACGGGCGGCATCCTTGCCTTCAAGTCATTTCCCGGCTTGAAGGGCGACGTGCGATTCATCGGCATCGACAAGGCCCGGTTCAGGCGGCCTGTGAGACCCGGCGATCAGTTGAGGCTCGTCCTCGAGGTCGTCAAGCACAGGAAAGAAATATGGGTATTTGAAGGTGAGGCATTCGTGGACGGTAAGAAGGTGGCCGAAGCTCAGCTCATGGCGGCGCTTCAGGAAAGCGAGGAGAGCGTATGATACACCCGACGGCTATTATCGAAAAGGGAGCTGAAATAGCGGATGGCACGGACGTAGGACCTTTCTGTGTGATCGGCCCAGGAGTCAGGATAGGCACCGGAACGAGGCTGATCAACCATGTAAACATTGACGGCCTCACCACCATAGGAAATTCCTGTACAATCCATCCCTTCGTCTCGATCGGCGGTCCGCCCCAGGATATCACCTACCGGGGGGAGGAGACCACGTGCGTCGTGGGGAGCAATAACGTAATAAGGGAATATGTAACCATCAACAGGGGCACGAGATCGAGCGGTACTACCAGGATAGGAGACAATAATTTCATCATGGCATACAGCCACATCGCCCACGACTGCGTCGTCGGGAGCGGCGTGATCATGGCCAACTGCGCCACCCTGGGCGGCCACGTCCATGTCGCCGATTTCGCCATCCTCTCCGGTCTCTGTGCCATCCATCAGTTCTGTAAGGTGGGGAGATACGCCTTTGTCAGCGGCCTTACCGGCGTGCCCAAAGACATTCCCCCTTTCGTCATGGCCGCGGGCAACAGGGCAACTCTCTACGGCCTCAATGTGGTGGGACTTGAAAGGCGCGGGTTTTCGAAGGAAGAGATCGCCGACCTGAAGAAGGCTTACCGGATCCTCTTCAGATCGTCCCTATCACTTGAGTCCTCCCTGAAGATGATCGAGGAGCAGCTGGAGGGGCAGTATATCAAGGAACTGATCACCTTTATCCGCTCATCAGAGAGGGGCATATGCCGCTGAAGCTCTGCCTGATCGGCGCGGGCCACATGGGGAGAATCCATGCGCAGAAGCTCGCTCGGATGAGGGGGGTGACCCTCTCCTGCATCGTCGACACGGATGCGGCCCAGGCAGAGGAAACAGCAAGGAAGCACGGGGTGCCTGCGGCCGATCACTATGGCCGGGCACTTACGGACGGGCTCCAGGCCGCGGTGATCGCATCGACTACGGAGACGCACTATCCCCTGGCACGGAAGCTTCTTGAGAGGGGAATCCATGTATTCATCGAAAAGCCTGTTGCAGCCTGTCCTGCTGATGCGCGAAAACTGATTGCCCTGGCGAGAAAGCATGGGCTCGTTCTGCAGGTGGGACACCTGGAGCGATTCAGCCCGCCCTTCCGCAAGGCCCAGGCGACTATCACGGACCCCTTCTTCCTGGAGGCCCACCGCATCGGCCCCTTCACCGGCAGGTCGACCGACATCGACGTCATCCATGACCTCATGATCCACGATATCGATCTGGTCCTCTCCCTGGCCCGGGGCAATATCACCGGTGTAGAGGCCCGGGGCACGCCCGTATTTACAGAACGGATCGACGTGGCGACGGCGCGCATCGAATTCACGGGAGGCTGCGTTGCAACCCTTTTCGCGAGCAGGGCCTCCGCGACGAAGGAGAGGCTCTTCAGGGTCTTTGAGAAGGACCGGTACTACTCGCTCAACCTCGCCGCAGGAGAGATGTTCTCGGTGAAGAAGGACGCCCGGGGCAAGCCTGTGGCTCGCACCTATCGCGCCTCGCGCCAAGACCCCGTCCATGATGAGCTGAAGGCATTCGTCAAGGCGATCAGGCAGAGAAGCGGCGCCCTCGTCGACGGTGAAGACGGGCTCCGCGCGCTCCTCCTGGCCGACCGCATTGCCGGAGAGATCGAGCGGCATCGCTCGCGGAAAAGGGCGAAGCTCTTTGAGTAGAAAAGCAGTGATCGTCACGGGAGAGCTCTCCGGCGAGATCCACGGTGCTCATCTCGTAAAGGCCCTTAAGGAATCCTCATCTATCCGCTTCAGCGGCATGGGCAGCACGAGACTCTTCGACGCGGGCGTCGATGTCGTGTACGATTACCGGGACATCTCCCTTACCGGCCTGAGCGAGGTCTTCTTTAAGGCACGGCGTCTCTGGAGGGCCTATGACACCCTCAAACGACACCTGCTCCGGGCCTCCCCCGACCTTCTCATACTGGTCGATTTTCCCGGCTTCAATCTCAGGATTGCCCGGATTGCAAAACGACTCGGGATCCCTACCGTCTATTTCATACCTCCCCAGGTGTGGGCCTGGAGGAAAGGCCGGATAGAGCAGATAAAGGCCCTCGTCGACCTGGTCCTCTGCATCCTGCCCTTTGAAGAGGCTCTCTACCGGGACCGGGGCATCCCCGTGAAATATACGGGCCACCCCTTCATGGAGACCGTGAAGCCCCTCTACACGAAGGAAGCCTTCTTTTCCCTGTTGGCGATCAAGGACAAGGCCCCAGTCATTACCATGATGCCCGGGAGCAGGCAGAATGAGGTGGAGAGGCACCTGCCGGTCCTCACGCAGGTCGTGGGCCGTCTTCAAAAACACCTTGGCAGGTTTACCGTGCTCTTGCCTATGGCCGATACCCTGGATGAGGGGCTCTTCGCTTCCTTCATCGGGCAGACGGAGAGAATCATCCCTGTCAAGGGCCTGCCGTACGACTCGCTCGCCCATTCCGACGCGGCCCTGATCGCCTCCGGCAGCGCGACCCTTGAGGCTGCCATCCTCGGTGTCCCCTCCCTCGTGCTCTACAAAGTCTCCCGCCTCTCCTTTCTCATTGCCCGGATGGTGGTCAAGGTGGACCACATAAGCCTCCCCAATATCATCGCGGGCCATGAGGTCTTTCCCGAGTTCGTCCAGTCCTTGGACCCCGAAAGGATTGCAAAAACAGTGGTTTCTATGGTAAATAGTGATAAGTCCGCCGTACGAAGAGAGTTGGAACTGATACGGAAGAAGCTCGGCACCTCGGACCGCGGCGCATATCGGATCGCAAGCGAGCACATCCGCCAGTTCCTGGAGCAAAGATATGGCCCTCTACCGCAGACTGCTTAGGTTCCTTTATCCCTACTGGGTGAAGCTCGCCTTCGCCATGGTTTTCATGTCCCTCGTCGCCGCGACGAACGGGCTTACGGCCTATCTCGTGCAACCGGTGATGGACAAGATCTTCTTCGAAAAGAACGGAACCCTGCTCGTGCTCATCCCCATCGGCATCATTCTCCTCTACCTCGCGAAGGGCATCTTCGATTACCTGCAGGCCTACCTCATGGGCTTTGTCGGCCAGAAGATCATCACGGACATCAGGAATCTGGTCTTTACCAAACTCCAGGTGCAGCCCCTGGCCTTTTTCGACAAGACCCCCACGGGCGTGATCATTTCCCGCATCACCAATGACATAAGTCTGATTCAAGGTGCCGTCTCCGACTCTTTTACCGCTATTCTGAAGGACGCCTTCACCATATTCGGCCTCGTTTTCGTGGTCTTTTACCGCGACTGGAAGCTCGCCGTCATCGCCTTCATCGTCCTCCCCTTCGCCACCTATCCCATTATCGCTTTCGGGAGGAGGCTCAGAAAGATCAGCGTGCAGAACCAGAAGGCCATGGCCAAGCTGACCAGTTTTCTCCACGAGACGATCACCGGACAGAGGATCGTGAAGGCTTTCTGCATGGAGGATTACGAGGGAAGGAAGTTCGACGAGGAGAACGAGGATCTCTTCCGCATCGTCCTGAAACGGTACAAGGTGAGGGCCCTCTCCTCACCCATCATGGAGGTGCTGGGAGGCATCGCGGTGGCGGTCATCATCTGGTACGGCGGAGCCGCGGTCATATCGGGAAAATCGACACCGGGCAATTTCTTCTCTTTTACCGCCGCCCTCCTGCTGCTCTATGAGCCTATCAAGCGGCTCAACAAGGAGAACCACAATATTCAGCAAGGGCTTGCAGCTGCCCAGAGGGTATTCGAGATAGTCGACCGGGTACCTGAGGTGGGGGACAAAGCCGATGGGGTCGAGATCACCGGTGTTGGGGCGATCGAGTTCACCGATGTCTCCTTTAAGTATGAAGACAAGATGGTCCTCAAAGGGATAAATCTTCGCATACAGAAGAATGAGACGGTGGCCCTCGTCGGTGAAAGCGGGGTTGGAAAGACGACCCTCGTCAATCTGATCCTCAGGTTCTACGACGTGACCCACGGGTCGATCAGGCTCGACGGGGTCGACATCAGGGATGCCACGCTCCGGTCCCTGAGGGAACACATCGCCCTCGTTACCCAGGACGTGATCCTCTTCAACGACACGATCATCAATAATATTATCCACGGCAAGAACCGGGATATGGAGAAGGTCGAGGCAGCCATCCATTCCGCCTATGCCTACGAGTTTGTTTCAAAGCTGCCGAAGAGGCTCGACACGATAGTGGGAGAAAAGGGCATCAGGCTCTCGGGAGGGCAGAAACAGAGAATCGCCATTGCCAGGGCGCTTTACAAAAACGCACCTGTGCTCATCTTGGACGAGGCCACGAGCGCCCTCGATACGGCCTCTGAGACGGAGGTGCAGAAGGCACTCGAAAACCTCATGAAGGGGAGAACGACCATTATCATAGCCCACAGGCTCTCCACCATAATAAATGCCGACAGGATTATCGTGCTCCAGGGGGGCGGCATTGTCCAGGAAGGCTCGCATCGCGAGCTGATCGAGGCTGAAGGTCCCTACAAGAGGCTCTACGAGCTGCAGTTCAAGGATGAGGCCGGTAAGAAGATCATACGGATCAGCAAAAGGCTGAAGAATGCTTAGGGACCTGAAGTACGCCCTGCTTCTCAACCTCCTTCCCCCGGTGGTCTACCTCTTCCTCGTCGTGCTGCGAGCCACCATAAGAATAGAGCACGTCAACAGGGAGGCAGTGGAACGACTATGGCAGAAGGGGGAGAACATCATCGCCTGCTTCTGGCATGGCAGACTGCTCGCCATGCCTTTCGCTTATAAGGGGACCGGTGGGAAAGTGCTTATCTCCCGCCATCGGGACGGCGAGTTTATCGCGAGGGTGATACGCTATTTCGGCCTCGGAACGATCAGGGGGTCATATAGAAAGGGGTCGGTCTCTTCCGTAAGGCAAATACTTGCGGAGCTCGCCAGGGGCACGGACGTGGCGATCACGCCCGACGGACCGAAAGGGCCCCGTTACCGGATGAAGGAGGGCATAGTCGAGCTCGCAAGGCTCACCAAGAGACCCATAGTGCCCGTGTCCTACAGCGCCAGCAGGAAAAAGCTCTTTGATTCGTGGGATCGCTTCGTCCTCCCCTACCCCTTTTCGAGGGTCCTCTTCCTGTGGGGTGATCCCATCTACATCTCGAGGGAGGTTGGGGGCAGCGCCCTGGAGCTGAAGCGGCAGGAGGTCGAGAGGAGCCTCGTATCACTCACGGAAGCGGCGGACCGCATGGTATGTGGAGACTGATATATAACCTCCTCGCCTATTCGGCCCTGCCTTTTTTTACCGTCTTCGGCCTTGCCAGGAAGAAGATCAGGCGCAATTTTCTTGAACGCCTCGCGCCGGAGCCGCCCGGCAAAAACCTGACCGAGCCCATCTGGATACACGCCGCTTCCGTGGGGGAAGCGTTCATCGCGGAGAATTTCGTCAACTATGTGCGGCCTAAGGTGAAAAACGACTTCATCGTCACCACGAACACCTACTACACGCGGGACCTGCTTCGGAAGAGGTTTCAGGGGTCGATCGCCGTCTTCTCCCTGCCCTTTGACCTGCCTTACTCGATCAGGCGTTCTATCGGCACTTCCGCCTTCGCGGCGCTCCTCCTCGTGGAGACTGAGATCTGGCCGAACCTTATATGGGGCGCGAAGCGCAGCCGGATACCCGTCCTTATCATCAACGGCAGGATTTCCGATGCCACCCTGGTCCGCTACAGACGCCTCTCCTTTTTCCTGAAGAGCGTGCTCTCCTCGGTGGATCTCGTGCTCGCCCAATCGGAAGAGCAGGCCCAAAGGTTCATCTCTCTGGGGATGGCGCCGTCGAAGGTCGTCAACACGGGCAATCTCAAATACTACCGGGAGATAAAGAAGCTCCCGCCCACGGGACCCAAGGAGCACATGGTCACCTTCGGCAGTATAAGGGAGAAAGAGCTTCCCCAACTCATCCCCGTCATCATCGCCTTGAAGGAGGAATTTCCCCATATGGGCGTTTTCCTGGCTCCGAGGGAATTGACCCTGATCAGCGCCATAGAAAGAGAGCTTCCCGATGCCTTCAGGGTGACCCGCTATTCGGCCATAAAGGAGGACGGCGCAGGGGGCCCATCCGGCCTTGTGCTCGTCGATACGGTGGGCGACCTGGTGGAGATCTACGCCAGAAGCCTGGTTGCCTTCGTCGGGGGCAGCCTCGCCGCTTACGGAGGGCAGAACCTGCTCGAGCCCCTCTTTGTCGGCACACCGGTGATTTTCGGCACCCACGTGGAAAACTTCAGGACCGTCGCAGAGGACATAATCGCTCTGCGGGCCGGATTCATGGTAAAGGATGGGGCCGAGCTTCTCTCAACGCTCAGACTCGTGCTCGGCGATGAGGGGCTCAGGAACAGCCTTGTCGCGTCAGGCCGGGCCGTGCTTGAAATGCAGAATGGCGTCATGGAGAAGGCTGCCCGCCTCGTGCTGGAGGCTATATGGAAGAATTCACGAGACTCGTCGAATTGATGGAATCTCTCAGGGGGGAACACGGATGCCCCTGGGACAAGTCGCAGACCGTGCAGGGTTTCAGGACATTCCTCCTCGAGGAGGTCTATGAGCTGATCGAGGCCATCGAGAATGAAGACTATCAGGCATTAAAGGAAGAGCTGGGCGACCTCCTTTTCCATGTCGTCTTCATTTCCCAGATCTGCAAGGAGAAAGAACGGTTTGACATCAGGGACGTCCTCAGGGGGAGCTACGACAAGATGTACGGGCGGCACCCGCACGTCTTTTCGCGGGACAGAGATGAGACGCCCGTGGAAAAGAGATGGGAGGAAATAAAAAGGGCGGAGAAAGAGGATTATTCTCCCGTCTCCCATGTGCCGAGGATCCTCCCCGCCTTGCTCCGGGCATACGTGGTGGCGAAAAGGGCGGCAAGGGTAGGATTTGACTGGGAAAGGCTGGAGGATATCTATAAAAAAATGAATGAAGAGATCGGTGAGCTGAAAGAAGCGGAGGCCTCCGGCGCCCCGGAGGCAATTGAGGAAGAGATCGGTGACCTCCTCTTCACCGTTGCCAATATCTCACGGTTTCATGGGATCGATCCGGAGAGCGCCCTTCGGCGCACGACAGACAAGTTCGTGAGGCGGTTCGGCCACATCGAAAAGCACCTCCCCGAGGCAAAAGGCAATCTCAAGGTTATGGATGCCCTCTGGAACGAAACGAAAGAAAAGGAAAAAAGGGGGTGTTAAATCCCCTCTTATTCGACCTTTACCACATTTGATGCCTGCGGACCTTTTGGGCCACTCACGATTTCAAATTCAACCGCCTCTCCCGTCTTCAATGTCTTGAACCCGTTCTGCTTGATAGCCGAATAGTGCACAAATACGTCCCCCCCGGTCTCCTGCTCGATAAACCCGTACCCCTTCGAATCGTTGAACCACTTCACCTTACCTACTGGCATGCTACATAACTCCTTTCTAGGAAATGAAATAAAACCATACACTTAATGATAATTGAGTCATAAATGGGATGTCAAGGGAAATCTTAAAAAAATTTAATCTTTTTTACCTCACCGGAGTGCCTATGCGTCAAGCCCCTCAGGGCCTCGCCTCCGACCCTGCAGAGGACAACCTATTCGTACCCGAGATCCGCGAGCCTCTCCTCGTCCATGCCGATATAGTGCGCTACCTCGTGGACCACCGTTATCTCGATCTGCTCTTCAAGCTCCTCCGCGGTCTCGCACATCTGCTCCAAAGGCTCCTGGAAAAGGAAGATGGTGTCGGGGAAAAGCGGAGGCGAGGTAATGGAGCGCTCTATCAGCGGAACGCCTTGGAAGAAGCCGAGAAGCGGTTCACCCGGCACCATGTCCAACTCCCTCAGCATCTCTCTTGAGGGCCTTCTCCTCACGGAGATCAGGACATTATCCAGGTGGCGCCCTATCTCAGGGGGAATGCGTTTTACCGCCCTCTTGACGATCCTGTCAAAGGTCTTTTCGCTTACCCGCATGCGCTCCGGCCCGTGGTCAGGGCCCCTTCCCCCCGGGAGATTCTACCACGTTTCCTACAAAGCCTTCGAGGGGGACCGCGAAGGCCGCGCCTTTCATGCCTGTCTGCCCCAGGTCAAGCGCATTTGGAAACTGTCTATCCGCCGGACCGTATGCCACCCGTTCCTTCGCACGTTAAAGCTCCGCTCCCGACATAAACGGGGTACCCAGCTCCATAGTGCCTTGCTGGGTCGCACCGGCTCCTCATCGCTTGAGGTGCGCGGTGTGGTACGGGCAGAGAAGATCGAGCACGCACCTCATCCCCCCGAGGGGGACCGCGCAGCTCCGCCTACGCTGGTGAGCGGTCGTTCCGCATACGTGCTCAGGAAGGGTGCCATACGGTCTCACTCAAGTTGGGATTTCCAAATGCGCTTGCCCTGCCTGCCTTGTTGCCAGGCCTTGAAATCTTTCTATTTTTGTATACTCTAGTGGCATCAGTGAGCCCTCCTCGGGGCCGCCGCCGGAGGCAGCGAGGGCACAAGGGGGAAGAGTGAAGGGCATTTTTCGCGTGGCCGGACCCGATATGACGGACCAGAGGGATTGCAACGTCTACCTCATCGACCTCGGTGAGGAAGCCGTGCTTATCGACAGCGGATTCGGGGCGGCAGTGGACAAGATGATCGCCCGCATCGAGGATGCCGGCGTCACGCCCTCCCGCATCTCGACCGCGATCCTCACCCACTGTCACATCGACCATATCGGAGGGGCAGGCAGCCTCAGGGAGCAGCTGGGCATCCGCCTCCTCATGCATGAGGCGGATGCACGCATCGTCGAGCAGGGCGATAACAGACTGACCGCGGCCTTCTGCTTTGACGTGCAGTTCCTGCCCTTGATGATCGATGTGAAAATCTCGGGTCCCGAAGGTGATATCCCTTTTCGCGAGGGGCATATCTCTTTTCTCCATACGCCGGGCCATACGCCTGGCTCTATCTCCCTCTATATCGACAGCGGCGGTAAGAGAATCCTCTTCGGCCAGGACCTCGGCGCGCCCCTGCTCGAAGAGTTCGACTGCGACAAGGCGTCATGGCGCCGATCCATGGAAAAGCTCCTGGCACTGAAGGCCGACGTGCTCTGCGACGGCCACTCGGGCGTGTATCAGCCTGCCCGGTCCGTCGCGGCCTATATCCGCCACTTCATGAAGCTCTACGGCAGGGAAGGGGTCGAATAGCCGCCGGACCACCGGAAATTCTTAAAGTATTACCGCGATTCTGCCGAATAACGTAGTGATGCCCTCGTTGATGCACAGGCTCAAGCAC
>Ga0326727_10014676_pt1 | contig 17009 bp, 20 predicted proteins | sample MB2enrmetagenome_FD_207643 | JGI IMG/M metagenome (GOLD analysis project Ga0326727, IMG submission 207643) | Lab enriched peat soil microbial communities from McLean, Ithaca, NY, United States - MB29MY | ecosystem: Environmental > Terrestrial > Soil > Wetlands > Peat | place: USA: New York...
GAGCGGCAACACGGCCAAGAACGGATCGAGTTCGGCCACAAACTCGCCGGCCTGTTCGTAGGTTCTCCGTGAGAACCCACCGAACTCGAAGATCAATACCGCCACTTGTCGGCGGTACGGCCGGAGCAGCTCCAGAAATCCCGAGTCGAACAATGCCGTATTCAGGAAGCTCTCGTTGATCTGCCCGGCTCGCGGGCCATAGCGCGCGTGCCCTGGAAACATCTTCACGGTGATGTCCTCGGGCACCTTGAGCGCATACTGCAGCGTCGCTGGCGCCGATGTAAACAGCTTCCGCCAATAAGCCTGCGACGGAAACTGATAAAACGTGAAGTCGCCGCAGACCACCGGGAACACCGCCGCATACTCAGCCAGACACTCAGCCGCGAACCGCGCCTCGGAAAAACGCCCGCGCGTTTGGTAACGTTCGCGCGTGTAGATCTGCCCACACCATCCTTCGTATTTCCAGGAACTGGTCCCGATAAAAACCCCCGCGCGCGCCAGCTCCTCCAGCTTGCTACGCAGCCGGTCGCGGTCGAACGAAGCGGGATTGTCGAAGAGCGGCAGAGTGGACACGGCTGTCGATAATTATCGCTATCCTGTTCTGATGAGAACAACAAGTTTCGCCGCGGCAGCCTGCGCAATCGCGCTCGGCTTTGGCGCGGTCAACTACGAGGCCGAGGGCAAGCTGTGGTGGGCGCACGTTCAGTATCTGGCCAGCAACCAGCTCCAGGGCCGCGACACCGGCAGCGAGGGCTATCGCAAGGCTGCCGCGTATGTCGCCGGAAAGTTCAAAGAAGACGGCCTCGATCCGGTCGGAACCGATGGATACTATCAGCCGATGAAGCTCGAAGTGTGCCAAATCATCGACGATAAATCGACCGCCGCTCTTGTGAATCCCGACGGCACAGTCGAGCCACTCAAAATGGGTGACGACGTTGTTGTCAGCCTGAACCCGGATACGTCGCGCGATCTGGAAGCTCCCGCTGTGTTCGTCGGCTACGGCCTCGATGTGTCGGAGAAAAAGTATAACGACCTCGCAGGCGTCGACCTGAAAGGAAAAATCGCGGTCTACCTTGGCGGTATTCCAGCGGGCATACCCGGTCCGCTGGCGGCGCATTCGCAATCGCTCAAGGTGCGCTGGAGTGCCCTGAGGGAAGCGGGCGCAATCGGAACCATTCGCCTGTCCAATCCCCATTCCATGGATCTTCCGTGGCAACGGATCGCGCTTGCACGCTTCAATCCGCACATGACGTTCGCCGAACCCGGCCTGCGCTCCGCGAACGGATTGCAGCTTTCCATGGGCATGAACCCGGCAAGCTCCGACAAGCTGCTGGCGGGAACCGGACACACGATGGAAAGCCTGGTGAAGTTAGCGGACGCCCACGCTGCGCTGCCGCATTTCGATTTGAAGCAGCTTGTGCGCGTACACATTGAGATGACACAGCGTGAAGTGGAATCGCCGAACGTAGCGGCGATCCTGCACGGTACCGATCCGAAGCTGCAGCGCGAATACGTGGTGATGAGCGCGCATCTGGATCATCTTGGCGTGGGCAAGCCGATCAATGGCGATTCAATTTACAACGGCGCCATGGACAACGCGTCCGGGGTCGCGTCGATACTGGAAATCGCGCGCCTGCTGCACGAAGATAAGACGGCGTTGAAGCGCTCCATACTCTTTGTTGCGGTAACCGGCGAGGAGAAAGGGTTGCTGGGATCGCAGTATTTCGCGGCTCATCCCACTGTACCCGCGAATGCCGTGGTGGCCGACATTAATCTCGATATGTTCCTGCCACTATATCCGCTTCATTACCTCATGACCATCGGGCTGAACGAATCCACCCTCGGCGATAAGATTCGCGCGGTGGCTTCCCGTGAAGGCGTGGAGGTTCAGGACGACAAGATGCCGGAGCGCAATCTGTTTATTCGGAGCGATCAGTACAGTTTCGTGAAGGAAGGCGTTCCCTCAGTGATGTTCGCGTTCGGGTCACTCCCCGGATCGCGCGAGGAGAAAATCCAGGAAGAGTGGATCCACTCCCGTTATCACGCGCCGTCCGACGATGTGAACCAGCCCGTGGATCTCGCGGCGGCCGCGAAGTTCAACGACGTGATGCTGCACCTGCTGGTCGATGTGGCGAACGATAATGCCAGACCTGAGTGGAAGCATGACAGCTTCTTCGCGCGCTTCGCTAATGCGCGATAGCCGATCACCGTTTTCACGCCCAGCGGAAGACCATATCACGGCGAAGAAGACACGGCCGGTCGCGAACAATATGACGTTCCCGCCGGGAATGCTGTTTCGCAGTACAATTGCGGAAGCCTCCAAGAGCCTGCCTATGTTTGTGCCACTTACTCCGATCCGCTGCCTGCACCGCGCCATGGATGTGTTCCCGGAAAAGACCGGCGTGGTGTGTGACGACAAGCGCTTCACCTATGCGCGGTTCGGCGAGCGATGCGAGAAACTGGCCACGGCCCTGATTGCCGAAGGCGTGCAGCCTGGCGATCGCGTTGCGTTCCTCAGCTTCAACAATCACCAACTGCTGGAGGGTTACTTCGGCGTCCCCCAGGCTCGCGCCGTTCTGATGCCCCTAAACGTGCGCCTCTCGCAGCCGGAGCTGACCGCGATCCTCAATCACTCCGGCGCGAGCGTGCTGATCTTCGAGAGCGAGTTTGCGCCGCTGGTGGAGCAACTGCGGCCACAGTGCCCCTCGATTCGCCGATACGTGACCATCGGCGAAAGTATGGCCGTGGCCGACATCAACTATGAAGAGCTGCTTGCGCAGGGATATGCGGAACGGGCCGACGTATTCACCATCGACGAGAATTCCATCGCCGAGCTGTTCTATACGAGCGGCAGCACGGGCACTCCGAAGGGCGTGACCCTGAGTCATCGCACGCTCTACCTGCACGCAATATCCGTGTCGGTGTGCCTGCGCCAGTCTCCCGTCGCGGTGGAGCTGCACACTATTCCTCTCTTCCATGCCAACGGGTGGGGAAAAGCGCAGGCGTGCACGTTGCTGGGCATCACGCAGGTGATGGTGCGGCGATTCGAGCCTGCTCTCGTGTTGCGCCTGATTGAGGAGCACGGCGCCACGGGCATGTGCCTTGTGCCCACCATGGCGCAGGCATTGCTGAATGCGCCCGGTCTTGCCGATGCCGACCTTTCCAGCTTGCAAACCGTCATGATCGGGGGAGCCGCCTCGTCGCCCGAGTTGATTGAGCGTCTGGAGAAGGCGCTTCATTGCGAGTGCATGGCCGGTTACGGGCTTACGGAAACGTCGCCGGTCCTGACCATTTCCACCGCGAAGCACGGCTCGTACGCCAGCGACGAGGAACGCTGGCGCAGGCAGGCCATGGCCGGATGGCCCATCGTAGGTTGCACCGTGCGAGTCGTCGATCTGCACATGAACGACGTTCCCCGTGATGGCAAGAGCATCGGCGAAATCGTGGCCATGGGCGATCAGGTGATGGAAGGCTACTACGCGGAACCGCAAGCCACTTCGGCGGTGATGACCGGACCGTGGCTGCATACCGGCGATATGGCCGTGTGGGACGAGGAAAGCTATATCCAGATTGTGGACCGCAGCAAGGAAATCATCATCAGCGGCGGCGAGAATATCTCGTCGCTCGAAGTGGAGAAGGCCATCTACGCCCACAACGGCGTACTGGAGTGCGCGGTGGTTGCGGCACCCGATGAAAAGTGGGGCGAGGTTCCGGTGGCCATCGTGTTGCGAAAGCCCGGCGTCGCGCTGACCGCAGAAGAATTGATGGATTTCCTGAGCTCGCGCCTCGGCCGATTCAAGCTGCCGCGCGCGGTGGAATTTCGCGAGGAGCCATTGCCGAAGACGGGCACCGGCAAGATTCGCAAGATCGATCTGCGTGAGAAGTACTGGCAGGGACGGGAACGAAGGGTGCACGGCTGAGGCAAGAGTGGTTTCTATCCTGCTCACGTGCGACCCATCAGACGAGGACCTGTTGATCGCCGATCTCCACGAAGCGGGCACCACCGGAATCACTGAAGAACCGGGAGGCCTGCGAGCGTTCTTCGTGGATGAGCCGTCCGCACGCGATCTCCTCGATCGGTTCGCCCCCTTCCAGCCCCAGCTTCGTCACGAAAAAAACATCGATTGGGAACAGGTCACTCGTGATGCCTGGCCGGCAATGCTGGTGGGTGAACGATTCTTCCTGGCGCCATCGTGGAACACCGATCCAACGCCAAGGGGCCGCATTCGTCTGGAGATTCATCCAGGCATGGTATGCGGCACGGGCTGGCATCCGTGCACACAACTGTGTCTCCAAGCTCTGGAGCGCCACGTCCGGCCAGGCATGACGGTGCTGGACGTGGGATCGGGCTCGGGCATTCTCTCGGACGCCACGCGCCTGTTGGGGGCCTCACGCGTGATCGCCTGCGATGTTGATTTCGAGGCCGTGCGAATCGCCCGCGAGCGCGTCGACGTTCCCATGTTCTCCGGGCCGGTGGACGCTGTGCGCGATGGTCTTGCCGATCTGATTGTCGCCAATATCAGCTCCGGCGTGGCTGAAGCACTGGCTTGCGAATTCAACCGCGTCGGCCGCGAGGATTCAATCGTGATCCTGTCCGGCTTCGAAGAAGACGACCTGCCTGACGGCTATACGCCGCGCGAATTACTTCGCCGGGACGGCTGGGCTTGCGTGATTTGCTGAGGCTCCCACGTAGCGCTTCGTTTTCGGATTCGCCGTGTTCCAGTGCGGAGGTTCTGCGGAGTTCGCCAGTAAGATGAGGCCAAGTGCAATAGCACGATCCACTTTGGCCATGTTGGCGAAGTCGATCTTCGGCCACTTGTCGCCGGGCCGGTGGTAGTCGGGAAATTGAAATGTCACCGCCAGTGTGGTGGACGGAATGCCCACTTCGGGTCGTTGTAGATGCGAATGCCGGTAGCTTCGCCGGCTTCCTCGATGACCGGCGCGATATCGGTGAAATCGAAACCGGTCAGCGTGGCGCTGCCTGCGCGTGGGCCTTCGGTGGAATCGGTGCGGCCCACTTGTTCGAGATTCAGGTCGGCTACGGTCGACGGGCAGACCGGATGGCGCACAAAATACTGTGACCCTCGCTCGCCCAGCTCTTCGCCATAGAAGGTCACAAACACGATGCTACGCTTCGGGCGCGGGTTCATCTCGGCAAGCACGCTGGCAATCTCGATGACTGACACGGTCCCGCTGCCATCGTCGTTCGCGCCGTTGTAGATCTGATCGCCGCGCACTCCCAGGTGGTCGTAATGAGCGGAGAGGACCACGCAGGTGTCGCGTAGCTGCGGGTCCGATCCGCGCAAAATGCCTGCGACGTTCTTCGCCGCGCCCATTTGGAAATAGCCGTTGTCACCCGCCGGTTCCAAACCCGCGCGCCGAAACTGCGCCGCGATGTACTCAGCCGCGATATCCAGCCCGCGCGACGGCGTAGCGCGCCCCTCCAGCAGGTCGGAAGCGATGAACCAGAGATGCCCTTCCAACGATTGTGCGGAAATGCGCTCGAGCACCGTCCTCTGGGCATCGGTAATCGCGACCGGCGGCGCCGCGGCAATCGTCAGCACGGCTGCCAGCAGAACAGTAAACCGGCGCGGCATCGCGCTCAAACCCGATCGTCCGACGCTGCGCCCAGCGTTACCGTGACGCTCGTCGTGCGGCCATTGCGGAAAATCGTGAGCTGCAATTTGTCACCGGCGCGTTTGCGAGCCAGCGCCTGGGTGAGCGCATCCTGACGGTCCACCGCCCGGCCCTCAATGCCCGTGATGAAATCGCCGCCGACGTTCAGTTCAAGGTTGCCGATGCGCACCGGTTCGTTCCCGCCGCGCAACCCCGCGCGCGCCGCGGCGCTGCCGGACACCACATTTTGAATCAGCAGCCCGCCGTTAGTCGGAAGCTCGAGAGCGGCGGCGTAATCGCCTGCCAGGAACACAGATACGATCCCCAGCCTCGGCGGCGCGTAGCGGCGTCCCGCCTGATAATCGTTGAGCATGGTCTTGGCGCGATTAATCGGCATGGCGAATCCGATCCCGACATTGCCGCCGCCTTCGCCGCCCGGGCTGTAAATCGCGGTATTGATGCCCATCACGTTGCCCAGCGAATCCAGCAGTGGACCGCCGCTGTTCCCCGGATTGATGGCCGCGTCGGTCTGGATCATGCCCTCAAGCTGCTTGCCATCCTCGCCACCGATGTTGCGCCCCAGCGAGCTCACTATCCCCGTTGTCAGCGTGCCGCCGAGGCCGAACGGATTGCCGATCGCGAGCACCTTCTGCCCCACCTGGATTGCATCGGAATCGCCGAGGTGCAGGAACGGCAGCCGCCCGCGCGGCTCGATCTGAATCAGCGCGAGGTCGTTCACCGGGTCGCGGTCAAGCAGTCTCGCCTTGTACTTCTTCTGATCGAAGAGCGTCACCTCAATGCTGTTCGCATCGCCGATGACGTGGGCGTTCGTCAGAATGCGGCCCGCGTCGTCGATAAGAAAACCCGAGCCGATTCCCTTGGCCTGGTATACGTCGAACCAATAGCGCCGGTACACCGTGGTGCTGATGTTCACCACGGAACGGTGCGCGGTCTTGTAAATGTCGATGTTATTGAGCTCGTCGGACCCCAGACCCGCCGTGTGCGCCGTTTCCGGTCCGGACCACAGCGGCCCGTGACCGGAAACAGGAATGATCCTCTGGCCCAAAGGCGTCTGCGACGTGAACACGACGAACGCCGCCACCAGAAGGGCGCTGACCAGGACGATTCGGACTTTCATTGCCGCAGACTCCGCAGCACACGGTGCAGCTCCAGCACCTGTGCCTGTGTGTTTTCCTCTGTTCCCGAAGTATCGATCACATAGTTGGCGACGCGCCGTAGCTTGTCCGCCGGAAGTTGCCGGCTCAGCCGCTCTTCCACTTCCTGCCGCGTCAAACCGCCGCGTCCGAGGGCGCGCTCAATCTGCGTTTCGCGATCGCAGACGGTCACCACAACGCGATCGAATCTCTTGTAACTTCCGGTTTCCACCAGGATCGCCGCTTCTACAACCACGATAACCTGCGGGTCTGCGGCTGCCGCCTCGCGAATCAACTCTTCCTCGCGGCGGATGACGGCGGGATGCACCAGCGACGTGAGTTTGGCGAGACGATCCGGCGCGGGAAACACGATGCTGGCGAGACGATGCCGGTCGATGGTGCCGTCCGGGTTCAGGATCTCGCGGCCAAATTCGGCAATCGCCGGCTCATAGCCTTCGGCGCCCGGTTCGAGAACCTCGTGCCCCAGCACGTCGGCGCGAATCACTCGACAACCCAAGCCGGCCAGCGCGGCGCTGACGAACGATTTCCCAGTGGCGAGCCCGCCGGTGAGTCCAACGGTCAGCATGAGATTGAGAGCGCGGCAAGACCGAGATGGTCCTCAGCGGCATCCACGGTGTTCGACATCAGCATGGCGATGGTGAGCGGACCGACGCCTCCCGGAACCGGCGTGTACGCTCCGGCTCGCTCGGCTACCTCCAGCGGATGCACATCGCCAACCAGCACGCTGCCTTTCGACAGGGCGGCCAGCTTCGGCGAGCCCGCGCCGTATACCGATTCCACTTCGGCTGCGGTCGCGAGGCGATTCATTCCCACGTCGATTACAGTGGCGCCGGGCTTGATGAAATCGCCACGAATTAACGCCGGCTTGCCGATCGCCGCCACCAGAATATCGGCGCGGCGGCACTCGTCAGCGAGATCCTGCGTGCGCGAATGGCAGATCGTCACCGTGGCATTCTGATGCAGCAGCATCATCGCCATTGGCTTGCCCACCGTATCGCTGCGCCCCACCGCCACGGCATGCCGGCCGGCAATCGGAATCTGGTATCGCCGAAGCAGTTCCATGATGCCTGCGGGCGTGCAGGCACGGGGCCCCGCCACTCCGGCCACCAGGTGCCCCACATTATATGGATGAAACCCGTCCACGTCCTTGTCCGGAAGAATGCTGTCGAGCACTCGCCGACTGTCGATCGATCGTGGAAGCGGCGTCTGCACCAGGATGCCGTCGATCTCCGGCCGCTGGTTCAGACCCTCCACGATACCCAGCAGATCGGCTGTGGCGATCGTCTCCGGCGGCGTGATCTTTTCGCTATAGATCCCCAGTTCCGCGCACGCCTTCACCTTGTTGCGTACGTAGATTTCCGATGCGGGATCGTGCCCCACCAGCACAACGGCAAGTCCGGGAGCCCTCCGCGCATTGGTCATCGCGGCAATCCGCGGCTTCAGCTCGGCAAGGATCTCGTCACGGATGCGTTTGCCATCCAGGATCTGCGCGCCCATACACTGGTGAGGATATCAGGCAGCGCCGGATGGAACCGCCATTTGCCGGTCGAGATGCGCCAGCACACGCGGCCAGGCCTCGTCGTGGCGATTCATCGACTCCTCGTCGGGGAAGCCGGCGTGTCGCAGCCGCAATCTCGTCCCGCTGCCCTGCGGCTCCAGCTCAACCGTGACTATCGTCTCGACGCCCCGGGTTGCAGCGGTCACCCACGTCATTTCGACAAGCCGTTCGCGATCGAGCCTGAGGAAACGTCCGTAATGCGGGTGGCGTTCTCCCTCAAAGTGCGTTTCGAAGAAGAAAGGGGTGTTGATCTCCGCTCGCATGAGCACCGTGCCCGGTGCTGCGAACCAGCGATCGAATTGTTCGGTCCACGCACGGAAGAGGGCATCGGGCGAAGCGATCATGGCTCGCTCCACAGAAAACCGAAGCGGCCTCGGGGAGAGATCCGGCGGTGCAGTCGTCATGCAGTCATGATGCCACCGCGGCGCGGCCGGCAAGCGTTCCCCCGGGTCAAGAGTGTAGCTGTCAAGAGCGTAGCGACCCCTCACAGAAGCGCGGTGATACAATGCCGGCCAACGAAGGAGTGTGCCGATGCGGAGTCTGAGCGTTATCGCACTGGTGGGTCTTCTCGCAGGTGTAGCGTTTTCTGCGCCAGCTGAGACTCTTAAAGCTCAAAAGGTGATGGGCGTGGGTGCTGTCGAAGTGACCCTTACGCTCTCTGATAAGGCGTACGAGTGGGCGTCGAGAGACGGACACTTAGCCGACTCTGTTACTTGGGGAGATGTTCAGCGGTGGGCTTGCGGCCCCAACGCAGATTGGGGTCTTCTGTTGAGACTGCATGTGCATCACATGCCGGGCGTGGAGGAATTTCGGTTCACGCACGATGATCTCGTTACAATCGTCAAGAAATATCTTCAGAAGTATGCGGCGGACAAGATGGACCCTCAAGAAGGCTGCAACCCGGACTAAGGTCCCTGCCGTTCTCGGATTGTGGGTGTGACCCCGACCCAGAACACGTGCGCGCAGGTAGGTTGACGCGCACCTCAAGACGCTCGACCGACCATTAACGCTGCTAGTTGCACCGGACAACTCACGTGCTAACGACACCCGAGCCCACGCATATCGTAACGTGGCGCGGCCGGCAAGCGATCTCAATCCCAACCACCGCCAATTCAAATAGAATGTGAACGGTGACCTCATGCACAATAACTTCCTCAAGGCCGTTGCCTCCTGTGCCGTCATTGCCTTCCTGACGGCCTGTTCGCAGGCGCCGCCGGCACCATCCGCGGAGACGAAAAAGACCGAGGAGCCTAAGAAAGCGTCCGAGCCCGTCGCCGCTCAGACCGCCTTCTTCGAGATGTACAAGCCGGCGCGCACCTGGGCGCCCGATCTGCTGGTGCTCAGCCTCGCCAGCAATGAAGTTCCCGGATTCAGGAACGAGGACGGCAAAGCGGCCATGTGGACGGCGGTGTTCGTATCGCCCAGCCGCCGCGAAGCGCGCACCTTTTTCTATGCCATCGCCGATCAGGGAACCACCATCCACAAAGGCGTGGAGATCGGCGGCGCGCAGCCGTGGACCGGAATGACGGCGAAGAGCCAGCCCTTTCAAATCACCGAATTCACGGTGAACTCCGACGTTGCATACAAGACCGCGTCCATTAAGGCGGAGGCGTGGCTGAAAAAACATCCCGGAATGCCGGTGATCATGGCGCTGGGCAAGACGTCGCGCTTTCCAGGACCCGTCTGGTATATCCAGTGGGGAACTACGAAGCTCGGCTATGCCGCGTACGTGAACGCCACCACGGGCGATTTCATCGGCAAATAACCGGCGCTACTCGATCAACTCCCGGATCCTCTGGAAGCCGCGGACGACGTGGTCCGCGCCCTTGCTCAACAGAAGCGCCTCGGCGAATGAAGTGGTGATGGCAATGACGTAGCAACCAGCGGCCTTCCCGGCGGCCACGCCGTGCAGAGAATCTTCAATCACCAGGCACTCGGTGGGAGCCGCCCCGAGTCCGCGCATCGCGTTCTGGAATACCTCCGGGTCCGGCTTGGGACGCGAAAACGCGGCGGCATCCACGACATAATCGAAACTGTCGCCGAGCCCGAGCAAACCGAGAGCCGCCCGCCTGTTTCTGGGTGTCGCCGACGTGGCCAGTGCAATTCGGAACCTGCTCGCGGCCCAGTCCACAAACTCCTTCGCCCCGGGGATGGGCAGCGCCAGATGTTCACAGGCTTCGAATTCCGCGTGCTTCAGCCGAAGCAGTTCCACGGCGTCGAGACGGGCATCGGAGAGCGAAGCGACGAGTTCGTCGAACATCGTCTCGTCGGGCCTTCCTTTGTATTGTTCGTAGACGCTCTCGGGCAGGGTAATTCCAAACCGGGCAAATGCCCGCTTTTTGGCCAGCTTATGTACGGGCTCGGAATCGATGAGCACCCCGTCCATGTCGAAGATGATGGAAGAAATGTTCACCAGCGTGGTCTGGACGCCGCAAATCAGCGCTGGGCGGCGGCCTTTTGTCGGACCAGCCGGAAATGATATACCAGCGCACCGGTGGCGATGGTCACGATGGCAGCGGTGGCGATAGCCGGCTGCTGGGTAACGCCAACCACGGTGATCCAGCTTCCTACCAGCAGAAAGAACGCCGGAATCAGGGGCCAGGCGAAGCTAACCACGCGCAGCTTGCGCCAGCCCGGCCGGCGGCGGAAGAAGAACAGCGCGGCCACTGACAGCACGGCGAAAAAGTTCAGCGTGAAACCGATATAGACCAGCAGCGCGGGAAACGGCGTGAAGGTCATAGCCACGGCGCAGACGCCCTGGCAGACAATGGCGATCAGGGGCGTGCGCCAGCGGCGGTCGACTCGCGCCGCGGCAGCGAAAAACGCGCCGTTGCGGGCCATGGCGTAGTAGACGCGCGGGCCCACCGTAACCATGGCATTCACCGTCGCCATCAACGAGAGGGCCATGGCTGCGCTGAACAGGCTGGCCACATCGGACCGGAACAACCGCGTCGCTGCCACAGCGCCAATGGCGATGCGTCCTTTCATTTCGGCCAGCGGAAGCGCATAAATGAACAAGACGTTGAGCCCGACGTAAATCGCCGCCACCAGGGTAGTTCCCAACGCCAGCGCCGTAGGCAGCGTCCGCGCGGGGTTCTTCAGTTCTTCGGCGACGTAGGTAGCCGCGTTCCAGCCGCTGTAGCTGACGTAGATGAAGAACAGACTGATCGCGAATTGCGCGGGCAGAGGCGTGAGGCTGGCACGTGCCACCGGCTCGGAAAAATGAGCGAAGCTCCCGGTGCCAAAAGCGAAGCCGATGCCGATGAATGAGATGAGCACCAGCACCTTCATACTGGTGAGGACATTCTGAACGCCGGCGACGCGGCGTACGCCGACGCAGTTCAGGAGCGTGAAAACCGCGATTAGCGCGCAGGCCACGATCTGCGGCTCACCGATGCGCACCTGCCAGTATCCCGCGCCCAGTGTGAACGCCGCGTTCTCCTGCCTGAGGCCGGGAAAGAAATGGCCCAGATAGTCCGAGAACGCAAGGGCGGAAGCCGCGATCGGGGCCGAGAAACCCGCGAAAAAGGAGACCCAGCCGGTCATGAAAGCCCAGGTGGGTCCGAAAGCTTCGTTCAGATAGACGTACTCGCCCCCGGAGCTTGGGAAATTAACACCCAGTTCGGAGTAAACCAGCGCGCCGGCAAGCGCACAAATTGCGCCGATCACCCAGATCCAGATCACCAGCGCGGGCGAGCCCAGGTCGTCGGCCAAAAACCCGGTAACCGAGAAAATGCCGACGCCGATCATGTTTGAGACCACCAGCGCTGTTGCGCTGACAATCCCCAACTGCCGCAGTAATGAGGATGCCGGCTTGCCGGTCAACTCGCCACCTCGTCCCTTTCCGCGCCTGCTGAGCAGAATATCACCTGGCCGAAGGCACGCAGCCTCCGGTTCCCGGCGAATGAACGCCAGACCCCGCTCATAGTACCGGTTGCCGCGACGATAAGCAAAACGAGGGACGGATGGGCATGAGCTCAGTAGATGCGGAACTGCGCGCGAGCATCGAAGGCCGCCCATTCGAGGGCGGAGCGGTGCTGGAACTTTCCGGTACGAGGAGAGCCTGAATGGCGAGGACCGCGCTCATCGTCGACGATTCCACTTCCATCCGCCAGATGCTCGGCTTCACCCTGCGCGAAGCCGGTTTCGAAGTGGTTGAAGGAGTCAACGGCAGCGACGCGCTGAAGACGCTGGAAGGAAAACGGGTGGACCTGATTATTACCGATCTGAACATGCCGGTGATGGACGGCCTGACGTTCATCCGCGCGGCTCGCGGAAGAACGGAAACCAAATTCACTCCCATCCTGATGCTCACCACCGAAACCCATCCGGAAAAACGCCAGGCGGCGAAGCAGGCGGGGGCCACCGGGTGGATCGTCAAACCGTTCCAACCGGCGCAGCTCCTGCAGGTGATCGGAAAGGTTTTGCCATAGGAGTCGGGAAGGTTTTGCCATAGGAAAGTTTGGCGATAGGAGGCGGGCATGGAAATCGATCTGGAGCGCTTTCGCGAAACGTTTCTTCAGGAAGCCGGCGAGCATGTGGCGCAAATGGTAGCCGGTTTACACGAACTGGCTATAGGCGATTTCAATATGCGACTGCTCCATGCGGTGCTCTGGAAGGCCCATTCCATTAAAGGCGTGGCGGCCACGTTCGGGCTGGTCAGGATCACGGAATTCACCCACGCCATGCGAATTCTGCTCGATAGCATGCGCGGCGGTCAGGTGCAGGTCGAGAAGAGCCTCATCGATTTGTTGGTCGAAGCCGCCGACGTGCTGGCCGCGATGCTGGAAACGGCGCGGCACGGACGGCCTTGGCCCCCCGAAGCCGAAGAGATGCATGAACGGCTGACAGCCGCGCGGGTAGCCGGCGCCATGGCCGCGTAGAAGACTCGCGTTCCGCCTTGGCGTGAGCCTATTCGCCGCTCACGCCCCGCAGCATTTCTTGTACTTCTTCCCACTGCCGCACGGACACGGATCGTTGCGGCCCACTTCTTTCGCCGCCGGTGCGGGCGCATGTTCGTGACCGCAGTTCTCATCGTGGACATGCTCTTCTTCTTCATCGGGGAAGAACACCGGTTCGAGGCCGTGCAACAGCAGCCGTTGATCCAGCGCAAGCTGCACCAGCTCCGCCTCACCCTGAGATAAGCCGCCTGCGGTCCGGTCGATCTTGCGGAACAAGCCGCGAATCCGCCCACGCGTGATTTCGGCGGGCGTCGACAACGCCCAGGCATACAGCGCATCTGCGCGCCATTCCTCATCGTCGAAATACGTGCGCAGCCGGTCCGCTTCCGAACCGATTCCCAAATATCCCACACCAAAGATCGCCTGGCGCCGGATGGCCTCGTCGGCGGAATCGATGTGCGCCGGAAAGTACGCCGAAAAACCGCGATCAAACGACCGCCACATGGCCTCCATCGCCTTCGCGCGCGTTTCGGGCAACTCGTATAAGGCGACAATAGCGCTGCGCACTTCCGCGTTCCCGGCATCGTCGGCAAGCGCAACGGCAGCCCCTCCGCGCTCGGCAGGATCTGCCTCGGAGTTCGTCAATACCGCGCGCATCTCCGCCCGCACATCCTTGTCTTCGACGCTCGACAGCGCTTCCCAGGCGCGGCCGCGAACTCCGGCGTCAATGTCACCGCGCGCCATCTCCAGTAACCGCGCCCGAACGTCCAGCGTGAAGTCCTGCTGAAAGAAGCTGCCTGCCGCGGCTGCCCGAAATTCAGCCGATTCGTGCGAGAGCAGCTTAAGCCGGTCCTCCGCGGTCAGTGCGTCGAAATCCGGCCCGGCTGTTTCCGGATATCCGTCGAACACGTCGTACTCCGGGGCTGTCTCCGTAGCGGCCTTTCCGTGGCTGCCAATCTCGTCGATGGCATTCTGCAATTCCCGGCGCAACCCGGCATCGTCCGCGGGCACTTCCCCGATCATCTTGTCGATGGCCGGTATCGCGGCCGGATCGCCGTAAAGACCGAGACACATCCCACCGTCGGTGGGATCGTATTCAAGCCTGTCGAGAAGAATCCTCAGCACCCGTTCGTCGCGCACGCCCAGCCCGGCAAGAATGAACGCCACTTCCCCGCCCTGCTCCTCGCCCAGTTCCTCGTACAGCTCCAGCAACGGTTCCAGAGCCGTCTGGCCCAACGCGATCACGCCTTCGATGAGGTCGTCGTCGGCGTCCTCAATCTGTTCCCGCAGGCATTTCAGGTAATAGGGCAGCGCTTCCGCCGTTTTCAACCGCCGAAAGACCGCGAGCAGTTCGGGATCTAGATCGACGGGATCGTCCAGGTGATCCTCGGCGGCGAAACGAATCATCCCCGGCAGCGACTGCGCCGGATCGTCCACCAGCGCATGCAACAGACGCCGGTCCAGACCAAGAAGGCCGCGCGAGGCGGCCTTGAGCAGATCGTACGCCGATGACGGGCTGTAATCGGTAGGAACAGTCACTCGCTTCGGATCACTCTCCTTCGCGGACAATGTTCACCGGTATTTCGATAGTCACGTCGCGGTGCAGCCGGATGGTGACCTTGTGTTCACCGAGCTGGCGTATGGGATCGGCAAGCAGGATCTTGCGACGGTCGATTGTGTACCCCTGCTTCTCCAGCGCCTCGCCAATGTCGCGCGAGGTCACCGAACCGAAAAGCTGATCGTTCTCGCCGGCCTTTTGCGCGATGGTCACCGTCACGCTGGCCATGAGCTTCGCCAGATCGCCCGCGTCAGCCGTTTCCTTCGCTTCGCGGCGCAGATGCGCCTGCCGTTCCTGCTCCACGATCTTGCGATTAGACTCAGTCGCGGCAACCGCCAGCCGCTTCGGCAGGAGGAAATTGCGCGCATAGCCAGCCGTCACCTTCACCATCTGGCCGCGCGTGCCCAGTTTGTCGATATCTTCTCTTAGAATCACTTCCATGGTTCAGCCCTCCCTCACAGCGCCGACGCGAAAGGCACCAGCGCGATATTGCGCGCCTGTTTGATGGCCTCGCTCAGCCGCCGCTGATGCGGAGCGCACACGCCCGAGATGCGCCGTGGCGTGATCTTGCCGCGCTCGGAGATGAAGGACTGCAGCATGCGCACGTCCTTATAATTAATGTCGTCGATTTTTTCCACGCAGAAGCGGCATACTTTCTTGCGGCGGAAATATTGCTTGCGGGTCGCGATGGCTTTGTCGCCGCCGGTAGGCCGCATCGAAGCGCTGATGGGACGTCCACCTTTTTGTTCTGGCATTGGCATCTCCTCCTACTTCTCCACCGCCACCGGAGTTGCCGTGGCGGGCGTGGGCGCCGCCGCCACCGGGGCTGCAGGTGCGGGTGCTGCTGCCGCAGGTGCTGCCGGAGCGGGATGTCCGGGAGCGGGCGCGCCCGGAGCCGAAGCTGGTGGCTCGCCGAACGATGGCATGGATGGCGCTGCAACCGACGCTGGAGGCGGCTTGCGCGCGGCCCGCTTCTCTCGGCTCTTTTTCCGTTTCTCGATTTTCTTCAGTTTCTCGTCGATGCGCACCGTGATGAATTTCAGCACGAGATCGGACACCCTCAGGCGCCGCTCCACTTCCTTCACCGTCTCGGGCGTGGCCGAGAACTGCAGCAGGATGTAATAACCTTCCGACTGCTTCTGCAGCCGGTAGGCCAGTTTGCGGATGCCCCACTTGTCGCTCTTATCGACGGTTCCTCCGCGGGTGGCGATTACCTGCCGCAACTGCTCCACCAGAGGATCGATCTCCTCTTCGGTGGCGTTGGGCCGGACAATAAACAACTCTTCGTAAATCCTCATTCTGCCTCTTCATTTAAGCCTTGGGCGCGACGATTGAATTTCGTCATGGACATTTCGACGCCTTCAGCGATTATGGATTCCACCGCCTGACTAACGTAATCGAGCAGCTCGTCCAATTCTTTCTTCTGCGCCCGCTTGAACTTCGCGAGCACGATCCGGGCTCCGTCGCGGTCTCTTTCGCCGCCGTGAATCCCCATCCGGACCCGGGGAAAATCCTTCGTGCCAATCGATCCGATTACGCTCTCAACGCCGCGGTGGCCTCCCGGCGATCCGCTTTGACGGATGCGCACAGCCTGCCACGGCAAATCCAGATCGTCATAGACGACCAGCAAATCCTTCGCCGCGAACTCATACTTCGCCAGCAACCCGCCAACCGACGGCCCGCTCACGTTCATGAACGTCTGCGGCTTGGCCAGCATCACGCGATGCCCCGCGATACTGCCCTGGCCAACCAGCGCCATGCAATCTTTCCGGTTCACCCGGATACCATTGCGCTCGGCCAGCCGGTCGACAACCAGAAACCCGAGGTTGTGCGCGGTAAACTCGTACTCCGTCCCCGGATTTCCCAACCCGACAATAAGCCACTCGAACTCGCCCATAAGAAGTGGGGCAGGCTCTCAGCCTGTGTCGGCCTCTCAGGCCGCCCACAATCACTTCTTCTTCTTTTCCTCGGGCTTCTTCTTCTCGTCGGCCGCGCCTTCTTCTTCCTTCTTGCCCTTCTTGATCACTTCGGGCTCGGCGGCAGCGGCGGGAACGGCTCCCTCCACGACAGCCGGTTCGACAACCGCCTCGGCCTTCAGTGCGACGACATGCGCCAGCACCTGATCGGACGGGCTCACCAGCTTCACGGAACCGCTCAAGACCAGCTCGCTGGCGCGTACCGACTGGTTCAGCATCAGCCCC
>Ga0326727_10014677_pt1 | contig 17008 bp, 16 predicted proteins | sample MB2enrmetagenome_FD_207643 | JGI IMG/M metagenome (GOLD analysis project Ga0326727, IMG submission 207643) | Lab enriched peat soil microbial communities from McLean, Ithaca, NY, United States - MB29MY | ecosystem: Environmental > Terrestrial > Soil > Wetlands > Peat | place: USA: New York...
TACCAATATGGTCGATTTATTGTAAAATTTCCAAAACGATTATAACGTTCCCAAACGGGTTGCAATAACTTGTGAGTAACTATAACTTTGAAACGCTCTTAGTTAATAAACATAAAAACAAGTAATACAGAAGAGAAAGAGAGGTGTAGTTGAGGTCATTAATCAAAGTCCTTGTTATTTCGTTCATGATTCTACTGGTCGGTTTCACTATTGTCTCCAACGAGACTAGTGCTACCATTGAGCCGGTAAACATAGCGAAAACAACCACTATCAATAATGACGAAAGTATAGTAAGAACGTCAATAGTAAATTACATAGACAAGGGGAGTATGCTTGCGTCATGGTACGGACCCCGGTTCCATGGTAAATTGACCGCAAATGGTGAAGTTTTTAACCAAATGGCTTTCACTGCTGCCAGTACAACTCTTAGGTTCGGTACTCTGCTAAAGGTAACAAACCTAAGGAATAAAAAATCCGTAATCGTCAGGGTAAACGATAGGGGACCATATATAGGCGGCAGACAGCTTGATCTATCTAAAGCAGCAGCGCAATCGCTTGGGATGGCTCGCAGAGGAGTCATAAAAGTTGATGTTGAGCAGCTAAGCTTAAAAGGAGTTAACTTCCCGGTCATTAACCTGAATTAAATAATCATTAAGCTTATAGCTTTGACATTTAATTCTTGCATATTCTTAACCCCCGCTTTTGCGGGGGTTTTTTATTGGAATGACTACTTTAATATAAATTATTTCATTATAAATTCTTAAATTAGGCGTGGAAAAATTGAATGCCTGAATAGTTCAATAATAGAAATTTTATTACTTTTCAATATTTTATATTATAAAAATGCTATGAAATTAAATCTCGGATGTGGAAACGATCTAAAAGAAGGTTATTTGAATGTAGATATAGTCGATTACGGCGGCAATATCATCCACGATATTAATAAATTCCCATATCCGTTTGAGGATAATACCTTCGATGAGGTTTTTGCCTCTCATGTTCTGGAACATTTAGATAATTTTCATAAGACGGTTACCGAGTTATACCGTATAATTAAACCTAATGGTTTGCTTATTGTCTATGTTCCATTCTTCTTAAATACAAAGTATTTTGGCGAACCGGACCATAAGATCCCGTTTTCTATTAGATCGTTTGATAATTATGAGTATATAGATAACCGGAAACTGAAATTTTATGAAAAATGGAAGTTAAATCACAGAACAAATTACCGGGGGAAAGCGCAGTTTGAAGTAATAGAAAAAAAATTCATTTCATCTCATTTCGCCCCGCTTAAATGGATGGATATTTTTCTTAATATTGAGCCGGTTATCTATGAAAGGTTCTTTGCCGGGATTTTTTCGCCTGAAGAAGTTTTTTTTAAACTTAAGGTAGTTAAATAATAAGCTCTTTTATTATAAGGATTTAATGAATTAAACGGATTTTTAAATGGGGAACTTGCTATAAATACTTCTCCTGCTGGAGTTTAAAACGAATTATTTATTATATCTTTACCATTATTCTATTAATAATCATACTTTTATTCAAGCCTTCAATTAATTGAAGTTTTACTTTAGATTCTTCTTTTCATGTTTTAAAGTTTGTATTATCACAAAAAGCCACCCAACTAAAAAACTTATGCCTCCGAAAGGGGTTATAATAGCAAATGCTGTTATCCCGGTTATTGCAAAAAGGTATAGTGAAAACGAAAAAAGGATTATACCGGTCAGAAAAAAGATGGAACTTATATAATACTGTTTTTCATTGTTTAAAGATAGTGCCAGCAAAACGGTTGAATGAATTAGATGGTAAGTAACACCGGTTTTATATATATCAATCATTTCAGCAGACAGCATACTCTTTAACACATGAGCGCCGAAAGCTCCAAGGGCAACAGCTAGGAAGCCGGAAATCCCACTTGTGATTATCAAGAATTTATTATCTTTCATTCTTACAAAATCCGATTTTTTAAAATTTGATTCGCAAATTCATCCGTCAATTTTTTTGAACAGCGAAAATAAAAATAATTAAAATATTAGATTAAAGACCTGTCTAAATTTGATATTTTGAAAATTTTGCATGGGAAAATATATTAGAGACAATTATGAATCAATTTGAACTCCATTCAAATTATGAACCTTCCGGAGACCAGCCCAGGGCTATAAAAGAGCTTACCGAAGGAATAAAGCGTGGAGATAAATTCCAGACTTTGCTCGGTGTTACCGGGAGCGGTAAAACTTTTACTATTTCTAATGTCATACGCGATATAAACAGGCCAACGCTGGTTATTTCACATAACAAAACTCTGGCTGCACAACTTTATTCGGAATTTAAGTCATTTTTTCCAAATAATGCTGTGGAATTCTTTATCAGCTATTACGATTACTACCAGCCCGAAGCTTACGTAGTTTCAAGAGATGTTTATATAGAGAAGGACTTTGCAATTAACGAAGAAATTGACAGGCTTAGGTTAAAAACAACCACATCACTAATAGAAGGGAGAAATGATGTTATCGTCATTGCAAGCGTCAGCTGCATATACGGAATCGGAGCGCCTCAGGAGTATGCCAACCAGATAATATTTTTGAAGAAAGGAATGACCATTTCCCGTAAGAAACTTCTCCGGGATTTGGTAGATATTCATTTCATCAGGAATGACGTAGATTTTACAAGGGGAGCTTTCCGGGCAAGAGGCGATGTTGTGGAAATTATCCCTGCATACCAATATGAAGAAGCCGTCAGAATTGAATTTTGGGATGATAATATTGAAAAGCTATCCGTAATTGATTCGGTAACGGGTGATGTAATAAGGGAGGTTGATTCTGTCCCGATTTATCCTGCCAAATACTTTGTTTCCAACCGTGATCAAATGCAGAAAGCTATATACGGAATTGAGCAGGAACTTGAAGAACGACTGAAATATTTCAGGAAAGAAGAGAAATACTTAGAAGCGCAAAGACTTGAGCAAAGGGCTAAGTTTGATATTGAAATGATGAAAGAAATTGGTTACTGCTCAGGTATTGAAAATTATTCACGCTATATGGATGGCCGTGCACCCGGAACCAGGCCATATAACCTGTTTGATTACTTTCCAAAAGATTTCCTTTTGATTATTGATGAGTCGCATGTTACAATTCCCCAGCTAAGAGCAATGTACAACGGTGACAGGAAAAGGAAAGAAACATTGGTGGAATATGGATTCAGGCTGCCTTCGGCGCTTGACAACCGTCCAATGAAATATGAAGAATTTGAGAAAATGTTGAACCAGGTAATATTTGTCAGCGCTACACCGGCTGATTATGAACTTGAACAAAGCGGCGGGATAATAGTGGAGCAGATTATACGCCCTACCGGGCTCCTTGATCCGGAAATTATTGTCAGGCCGATTAAAGGACAAATCGATGATTTAATAAACGAAATTAGAATAAGGGCATTAAAAAAGGAACGTACACTTGTAACTACATTGACTAAGAAAATGGCTGAGGATTTATCCGATTACCTTGACAGAATAGGGATAAAAGTCCGTTACATTCACAGTGATATTGATGCTCTTGAAAGGGTTGAAATTCTCCGTGACCTTAGATTAGGTGATTTTGATGTGCTTGTTGGTGTAAACCTTTTAAGAGAAGGGCTTGATCTGCCAGAAGTTTCCCTTGTTGCAATAATCGATGCCGATAAAGAGGGCTTTCTTAGAAGCGAAAGGTCGCTTATGCAGACAGCAGGCAGGACTGCCAGAAATGTAAACGGAAAGGTAATCATGTATGCCAATATTATTACCGATTCTATGAAAAAAACTATTAATGAAACAAACCGCCGAAGGCTGTTGCAGACTGAATACAACAAAGAACATAATATTGAACCTCAAACAATATATAAAAGCATGGAAGAAATACTTTCATCCACTTCCATCGCAGATGTAAGAAAAAGAGAAGAAAAAGAAGATTATTCTTTTACCAAAGTCGCAGAACCTGTTCTTAAATATATGAACGCCGAGCAAAAGCAGGATCTTGTAGATCAGCTTACCGATCAAATGCACCAGGCTGCAAAAGACCTTGAGTTTGAAAAAGCAGCTTCCCTTAGAGATGAGATAAACAAATTAAAGAAAATGATAAAATAGGATCACTTCTTATAGTAGAAATGATCCCTTATAATTTAAATCTAAATATTTACTTACATCTAAGGCTGACTATTGTTTTTCCATTGCATCAAGAACTTGCCCGGCAAACTTTCCGTATACCGGATCATCTTTAGCCTTTGTAAGGTATTCCTTAGCTTTTTTATCATTATTCTTTTTCTGATATGCAACGCCAATATAATAATCCGGGCCGCCTTCGGTGATTGATGTTTTATACTTTATAGCATTTTGAGCGGCCTCAATTGTTTTATCATATTGTTTTAACAAAAAGTAATTCTTTGCTAAATTTAAATATGCAACATCAAAATTATTGTAGCTGACTGCTTTGTTTAAGTATTCGATTGCTTTCTTACTATTTTTGCCGGCAGCATTAGCCAGGTTAGTGTAAGCAAGAGTTATATTGTAATTAACTGCAGCTCTAAGAGTGCTGTCCTTTGATGTCTTTAAAACCTGTTGAAAGTTATCAATAGCTTCCTGGTATTTTCCCTGTGAAAAATATACACTTCCGAGATCATTATAAACAGCTTCAAAATCGGGTTTAGCCGCAATTGTGCTTTTAAAATCGGTAACGGCATCATCTAATTTATTCAGTTTTTCATTGGCTACACCCAGCTGGTAATAGATCCTGTAATCTTTAGATGTGGTCAATGCCTGCTGAAAATCTGCAAGCGCGCCTGCGTAATCGCTCTTTTGCATTTTATCCAGGCCGTCGTTAAATGGTTTTACGGCTGCCGAATCCATAGTCTGTGCATATGAAACAAATGTAATAAGAGATACACACAGGAGGCAATAAAATAAACGGGCCATTTTTTTCATAAATATATCCTTTTATTATTATAAAAAACACAGAAGAGGGCGTTTAATTACATCACCTTTAATCAAAAACTGCACTCTCTATGAATTGATGTTAACTAATATACATTTTCTATTTTTGACTGGCGCAAGATAAATGTGTTTTAAAAAAAAATCAATGATTTAGTTAACCTAAATACTCTTAATCACCGGAATTAAAATTATTTATGTGAGACTGAACTCTTAAATTTTGTGATACAAAACGTAGAGGCCAGTTCTTTTAGTGAATGATCTTGATCGTATAATACCTCCTCTAAAAACAATCCGGATGGAGGAGCAGTATATTTTGCCGGGATACCCGACTTACGGTTAAGAAATAATTGTAAATCTCCTGTAGTCATATTGCCGCGGCCGATTTCTGCAAGAATACCGATCATTCTTCTTACCATTTTCCAGAGGAAATGAGAACCGGTAATACGAATTAAAATTAGTTCGCCATCTTCCTTCATTTGTATATTTTCAATAAGAACCTTAGTTGATTTCTCTTCCTTGTCTTCTTCGGCAAACGATGAAAAGTCATGCATACCATGAAATTCTTTTGCGGCATCCTGCATTTTACTAAAATTAAGCTTGTCCTTAATCCACCAGACGTAATTTTTTCCAAATGCAGTACGCCTCCGGGAAATTTGATAAATGTAACTCCGGGAGACAGCATCATGCCGTGCATGAAAGTTTAAACCCGCTTTCTCTATCTCTAAAATATTTATATCATGAGGCAGTTTATCATTAAATTTAAACTTCATTATTTCAGGAGCAAGCATGGTTTTAACCTCAAGATGTGCAACCTGGCAAAGCGCATGCACCCCGCTGTCGGTTCTTCCGGAACCCTGAATATCTAATTTAGAACCTTCAAAAATTGCTCCGGCTGCATTAATTAATGTCCCCTGTATTGATTTGGAATTCTGCTGTTTCTGCCAGCCGCTGTAACGGGTGCCGTCGTATTCTATATAGAGTTTGAATCTGGACATTATTTGATTTCAATTTCTTCTTCTGCATAATCATCCGGGGATTCACAAACACGGACTTTAATTTTGTGAATATTAGGAGGAAGATTTAACTTATATATTTCGGCAAGGAAATAACGGGTTATGTTTTCAACAGTTGATTGGAAATCAACAACTACCTTTTTTGAGTTCATCTTCTCAAGGAATTCGATAACATAGTTATCTTCTTTATATACCATAAATGCGTGATCCATCTTTTCTATTAGCGGGTCTATAGTGTCGCGCAGGCGGTAATAATCCATTACCATCCCGCTTTCCAAAACGTCTCCTTCAATTTCAACAAGCATTTTGTATGAATGACCGTGAATATTTTTACATTTTCCGAAATGTTCCGGAAGCCGGTGCCCCATTTCCCAATTAAATTCTTTAGCGATTTTCATTAAACACCTTTAGTTGCTGGATCCCAAATAAACTTATGCATCTGGAGCTGAAATCTAACATCAAGTTTATCTTCAAGAATCCAATTTACAAGCGTTACCGGCTCAAGATTACCAAATACAACAGAAAATAACACAGGACAAATTTGCGTCAGGTTATGCTGCCTGAGTAAATCTTTTGTCCAGTTATAATCTTCGCGCGTTCCGATAACAAATTTTACCTCATCTTCAGGTTTTAAGAAAACTATGTTATCATAAAGATTTTTTTTAACCATTCCGCTTGACGGGCATTTTAAATCCATAATTATCTTTACGCGTTTATCAATATCCCGGATAGGCAGGCTTCCTCCTGTTTCAAGCAGAACCTCAAATCCGTTATCACACAGAAGTTTCATTAAATTAAGGGATTCTTCTTGAAAAAGCGGCTCACCCCCGGTAATTTCGACAAGGCGGCAGTCAAATTTTTTCACTTCTGCGAGGATTTCTTCCAAATTCATTTCTCTGCCGTCATAAAAGGCATATGCAGTATCACAATAAGTGCATCGCAAGTTGCAATAACTCAACCGGATAAATGAACAAGGAAGGCCCGCTTTTGTACTTTCTCCCTGTATGGAATGATAGATTTCGTTAACTTTTAACATAATTTCTTATCAAATTGAGACTTTTTTACACTAAACTGAATATAAATTTACAAAAGTTAAATTTGACATCAAACAGATGTTTCTATATATTTGTGCTCAAATTTTTATAATTATTAAGGTTTTCAGGTTATGGCAAGTCACAAATCAGCAAAGAAAAGAATACGTACTAATGCCAGGAAAAGAATAGTTAATAAGATAGCCGGATCTAAGATTAAAACCGTTGTTAAAAAAGCCTTATCAACATCTGAAAAAGAAGAAGCAGAAAAACTTTATAAAGAAGCAGTTGCAATATTAGACAGAGGCGCCACTAAAGGAAAAATTCCTTTGAATACTGCGTCAAGAAAAAAAGCTGCTTTAACGAAACACCTAAATAGTCTTACTACAGTTGCGGCTAAATAGCTTTTTGTACTAACTTACCTTGTAACACTTAGGGCTCTTCATTATTTTGAAGAGCCTTTTTGTTATGAGTACCCGTTAATTCTTTATTCGCTCTAAAGATCTTCTATTGCATCTATTCCTTCCGGCAAGGGGAGGTAGAATTTAATCGGCTGTATTGACCCGTCACGTTTGACTAATTTTTCAACACGCTTTTTAATTATAACGCTATGTTCAATTCGTACATCATCCTCAACAATAGAACCGAAAATATAGCTTGTTCCTCTTATTATTACGTTATTTCCAATAATTAAAGGGAAATCATCATTTCCCGTCATAGTAACACTTGATTCTATAATTGAATTATTGCCGATAGTTACATTTCCCCTGATTATATTGCCTGAAAGAATTTCAACCTTGTCGCCAATCTTAATTGCCTGCCCGGCGAAGCACGATAAATGAACATTTGGCCTTACAGTTACATTTTTTCCGAATTTGATATTTCCCGCAACATAGACATTTTTAGAGAGGGCAGTACTATAATTCAATTTTACGCCTTTGCCAATATGAACGCCTTTGCCGATGTAGATATCTAGAGGTATATTCTGCTTGTCCATTTCAATAATATTTTCAACAACGGATTCGTCAATAAAGAAATCATCAGGGTCATCTATCTCAATAATATCTTTTACTTGTTGATAAACTATTTTTCTGGCAACAGCTTCCATTTCCTTTAAAACAGACTTATTATTAAATCCCATAACTGCATATTGCTCGTGAGGGGTGACAGCGCCTATTAAATATCCTTTTTTATTAAACATTGAGATAAGATCTGTAATATAGATTTCGTTTTGGACATTGTTGCTCTCAATTAAATGTATAAGTTCCATTAATTTCTTAAATTCAAACGCATAAACACCCGAATTAAATTCATTATTTTCTATCAGCTCATTTTTATTGAACGCATATACCCTGTTGTTATATTTAGCTCTGTAGGGTTTATCATCCGGCAGAGACAGAATATCCTTATTTTCCATAATTTCAATTACCCTGTTAAAATCTTTTCCTGAAGAATTGCCGTTTTCATCCTCGGATTTTACGCGGATTATCCTTCCATATAAGTTTTCACAAGGTTTTCCTTTAAATATACCCGTTAAAACCATCATATCGCTTTTAGTGCTGATAAATTCTTTACGGAATTCTTGTATAGTAACAGAATCTATTAATCCCATGTCGCCGGGTAAAACATAAACAATTCCGTCAAAGGTTTTATCATCAATATTTTGAAGCGCTACTTGCACTGCATGCCCGGTGCCGTTTTGGTTGGCCTGATAAACAAATGATGCAGCATCTCGTCTACCCAGAACACCCATTACATCTTTAGCCTTAATGCCAACTACCAGAATAATATTTATATCTTTTATACCGTTGCGGCATGCATTAAAAACCCTTTCAACGGTGGGTATGCCCCAGATTTTATGAAGCATTTTTGATTTTTGTGATTTGATACGCTTTCCGTGCCCTGCTGCAAGAATTATAGCTATCTCATTTGAATTGTAGTTTAATGGTGAAGAATAATCATTTACAAGCTTTAAAATTTCATTTTGTTCATTAAGTTCCATCGATAACTCTCCATTAAATATTTAAATATAAATGATTTTTACCTATTATTTTCCCTGTTAATCTCTAAATTGCATTTCATAAAATTTATTGTACAACCCGTGAACATTACTCATAAGCTCTTCGTGGGTACCTGTTTGTATAATTTTACCTCTGTCCAGAACAATAATTCGTGTTGCGTTTCTGATAGTGCTTAACCTGTGGGCAATAACTATAGAGGTTCTATTAACCATCATCCTTTCAATTGCTTCCTGTACAAGCAGCTCCGATTCATTATCAAGAGCGGACGTAGCCTCATCAAAAATCATTAATTGCGGATTTTTCAAAATAGCCCTTGCGATGGAAATTCTTTGTCTTTGCCCTCCTGAAATTTTTAAACCTCTTTCACCTATTACAGTATCATAACCCTCCGGCAATTCCATAATAAAGTTATGTGCATTAGCTGTTTTAGCAGCCTCAATAATTTTTTCTACAGGGAATTCATCAAGGCCATAAGCAATATTATTTCTTATTGATTCATTAAACAGAATAGTCTCCTGTGTTACAATGCCCATTAAAGCCCGGAGGCTTTGAACTTTTGCGTGTTTAACGTCAATTCCATCAATGAGAATCCGCCCGGCACTCGGATCATAGAACCTTGGAATAAGATCGACAAGTGTGGATTTACCCCCGCCGCTCGGCCCCACAAGTGCTACTATTTCCCCTTTTTTGACTTCGAAATTAATATCATTTAATACTAATTCATCAGAATCATCATAATGAAATGAAAGATGTTCGAAAGAAATAGAATTTGTGAAGGTTTCTATTTCAACAGCATTGTCTATGTCCATGATGGCGGGCTTAGTATCAAGAATTTCAAAAATCCTATCGCCGGCTGCGCTTGATTCCTGGATTCGGTTATTAACAGTACTAAGTTCTTTAATCGGGGGCATAGTTTGAAAAATTGCCAAAAGGAATCCCATAAATTCGGCAGCTTTAAGAGTATGGGATTGAATTACCAAAACTCCGCCGTAATAAATAATTACCGCCCCAACAATAACACTCAAAAATTCCGTAATGGGAGATGAAGAATTTCTAATTCTTACTATTCTAAGCATCATTTTAAAATAATTATATGTTTCCTTCTTAAATTTATTATTTTCATATTTTTCCATTCCAAAGGCTTTTACAATTTTAACTCCTGATATTGTCTCTTGAAGTATACTGGTTATATCAGCCATTTTAGATTGAATCGCGGCGCTGTATTTCCTTAATTTAAGGCCTATGCCGGCGATTATGATCATTGAAAAAGGAAGTACAATGAATGCAAGCAGTGTAAGTTGCCAGCTAATACTTAAGGCTATTCCTATGAAAACAAGAATTGTTAACGGCTCCCGTATAAGGTTTAAAAATGCTGCAGATATGCTGCTCTGTACAACATTGACATCATTAGTAATCCGGGAAATCAAATTTCCTACCCGCTCCTGTTTGAAATAGCTCATCGGCAGCAGGTGCAGGTGTTTATAAGCCGCATTGCGCAGGTCCTTCATAGAACCTTCTTCAACAAAAGAAAGAAAATAAGCCTGCAGGTATCCGAAAATATTTTTTAAAAAGAATGCAATGATTACCAGCAAACAAATTTTCAATAAGGAATCAATCTTATCTCCCTTTAGAATAAAATTGTTAAATGTGTCTGAAATATTATGTTCAAGTTTAATGGCCCAGTCAGGCAGCATACTTGTTGTATTCCCAATGGGTGAAGCCTGGGTTATTTGTACGTTTGATTGCCCTACCTGTGATTGGCCGCCTTGAAATAATGTATCAAGAAGAGGTATCGTGAGATAAATAGAAAGTCCGTTAAAAACAGCAAACAGGATTGTGCACACAATAGATATTGAGAGATGTTTCCAATATGGTTTTACAAAATTCAATATGCGTAAATAAGTTTTCATTCAAATCCGGGTTATAAAATTTAATGTTTTGTTTAACTCTTATTCTGTATTTCCCAAATCTTTATATAAGTCAGGAAGTTGGTAAGTGAATCTATAAATGCAATACAAAATCCGTGAACTCCGTCTTTAAATCCTTTAAGGGCTACAAATGATTTGTAAAAAGCCGCTATACCGTGAGAAATAATTGTAAAACCGGTAACCTTACCTTTCTTTGTACACATTTCCATTGCCTGGAGAGAAGAGTAAATATTGATTTTTGCAATCGCTTTCTCAATTGAATTATAAGTAAAATGGGTCATCGGATGTTTTAATATTCCTGTCTTTCCGTTAACAATAAAGCCTTCATGCACAAGCCGGTCTGTAACGGATGTTTTTTCTTTTTTAAATAATCTTAAATGTGAATCTTTTCCCCAGCCGCATGATGTTATGTGTTTATGTAAAAAGTAATTTTCACGGGGGATGATGTATCCGTCGCAGCTATTGAAACCGGATTCCAGGATCTCGTTTTTTAATTCATCCGGGATCCTTTCATCTGCGTCTAAACTTAAAACCCATTCATTATTTGCAAGACCCAGTGCATAACTCTTTTGAGGCGCATATCCCTGCCATCTCCTTGTATAAATTTTTTTTGTATACTGCTTTGCTATATCGATAGTCCTATCGGTACTTTCAGCGTCTACAATAATTATTTCATCTGCCCAGGAAACACTTTTAAGACATTCCTCGATTTGAGATTCTTCATCTTTTGTTATTATAATAACAGAAACCTTTTTCATTGTGTTGATAATACTTTTATTTAAGTGAATCAAATTATAGGTTTATATTATGCTTTTCAAACTGCATCCGCCCTTTATATGTATTATATAAAACGGTTTTAGTGTTTTATAATTAATTATTTCAATAAAAGAATTTTTCCTATATCCGTTATCGAAGATAAGCAAGTTTCCTTTCACGACGAAATTATTTATTCTCCCTATTTCCAGGATATCTATGATTTTATTCTCTTCAATAGAATAAATAAATACTTTTGAATTATTTGAAATACCTTTGCTGATGGTTTTACTTTTCTGCGGAGGATTTATTGTCGAAAAGATCAGATATTTCTCATCTGGAGACCAATCAGCCAGGTTTATAATTTGGTCTGTAGAAGTAATTAGTTCTACTTTCCCATTTGAATTGTTTTGAAGGTAAATAAAAGTTTTTGTTGAGTCCACTGCAAAAATTGAATAGTTACTTCCGGGAGAAGTTGTTAAACCAAATTTTTCAACAATCTGGGGGTAACCTTCATTAAGTATATTAAATTTTTTTGAATAGAAATCAACGGTTTTGCCGGTATCGTTGAAAATGAATGTTTGCTGGTTTATATAATCGGTTGAATTTCTGTCAAATGAGTTAAGTATTATCCTGAATGTATTATCCTGCCCCCACATTGTAAATACCTGCAATCCGCTTCCTATTTGTTTTACATACTTTACTTTTGAAGAATCCGCAATTATACAATATACTTTTATACCGTTTACAAATGGAAGAACGGCTTTTCTGCCGAAATCTTCAGCAGTTAGTAAAAATAATGTTTTTTTGTCCGGCGAATATGAAAGTTTTATCACCTTTTCATTCGGTTTTGACCAGAACTTTGAAAAATTCTTTTCCTCTATTCCGGGCAGCCGCTTCTTTGAAGTGAACTTATAAATACAGGGATTTTTACCTGACATTCCAACGAAATAAAATTCGTTGATGCCAGATGATATTTTTACAGTATGACTAACTTTAGCACTATTAATTTGACCGGTTTTTACATTATTATTTTTGTTAATACACCCGGAGATGAAAATTATTCCGGTTGATAAAAAGATAATAATTAGTCTATACATTAAAAATATTAGCGGTTTTTACAAACAAACTTAATATTAAGTTTATGAATTTCATAAATAAAGACCATAATGGGCTGTATATGAAAAGCATAAGGATAATTGATCCGTAAATTCCCAATTTCATAATTCTTGCCGTGTACTTATTCGGGAAAAAATCAAATAAAATATGCGAGCCGTCGAGAGGCGGTATGGGGAGGAGGTTGAAAAAAAATAAAAAAATATTGAGGAAAACACCGTACCAGCATAGATTTAAGATGAAATTTTTATCGGTTGAAACAGTATGATTGAATATTAAGAGCAGAATAAAAAATAATAATGAAAGAATAAAATTTGAGAATGGCCCGGCGAAGGAAACAATAGCATCGTCCCTCAGAATATTTTTAAAATTAGACCTGTTAACAGGAACCGGTTTAGCCCAGCCTATAAGTGCGAGCCCGGTAGTAAGTGAAACTAAAGGCATCAGGTAAGTCCCTATCAAATCTGCATGCTTAAATGGATTTAAAGTCAGCCGTCCAAGACTTTTAGCAGTATCATCGCCAAGTTTTGAAGCTGAAAATGCATGAGCAAACTCATGAACGCTTAGGGAAATAAAAAAAATAGGAAGAAAAGTAATAAAAGAAATTAACTTTTCGCTGATTTGAATGGCCGGCATTAAGTTATCCTCTCGGGTGAAAATCTTTGTGGACTTGTTTTATATATTCTCTATCTATATGGGTGTAAATTTGAGTTGTGGATATATCTGCATGGCCGAGCATTTCCTGTACTGCTCTTAAATCTGCTCCGCCTTCAAGTAAGTGAGTAGCAAAGGAATGCCTGAATGTATGTGGATGAACTTCTTTTTGTATGCCCGCTTCGGTTACATACCGGCTGACAATTTTCCAGATGCCCATACGTGAAAGTTTAGTTCCGTGATTATTTAAGAAGAGGAAATTTCCGCTTTTAGTTCTCTTTTCGAGAAACGGGCGGCTTTGAACAAGGAATTTATTTATCCATTCTACGGCGCTTCTCCCAATGGGTACAAGCCTTTCTTTAGAACCTTTGCCAAATACACGTATTACTTCTTCTTCAAAAAATATATCGGGTAACTTCAAATTTATCAATTCGGAAACACGTATGCCGCAGGCGTAAAAAGTTTCAAGCACGGCTCTATCGCGCAGGCCGAGTATACTTGCAGTATCGGGTTTAGATAATATTGAATCTACTTCATTTACCGATAATACGGAGGGCAGGTTTTTTGAAAGTTTAGGAGTTGGCACTTTTTCAATCGGGTTTACCGCAATATATTTATTCACCGCAAGGTAATTGAAAAACCCCTTTAAAGATGAATAATATCTTGCAGCGGACCTGCTGTTTAACCCGGCATTTTTAAGCGCTATGAAAAAATTAATTAAATTCTGATAGCCAATTTCCGACGGGTCATCAATTCTATCCTCTTCTAAAAACCTTAATAACGATGAAATATCATTTCGATAAGATTCTATCGTATTTTGGGAAAGATTCTTTTCAAGCTTCAATACAGTTAAGTATTCTTTAAGGAAAATATTCATTACTCATCTAAACTATTATCGGTTCCTTTTTCCATCTCATCCTGTTTGGGATAACGAATTCTTTTGTGGTATTGCCCGATTAGAATATTAACAAATGCTTCCTCAATTTTATGCAGATCGCTGAATGTAACCGGCGATTCATCAAGCTGCCCGCTTTCAATCCGGTTTTGTAAAATTCCTTCAACTAAATTCTCAATTTTTGTCCGGTCAGGTTCTTCAATCGACCTGACTGCCGATTCGCATCCGTCTGCAAGCATCACAATAGCCGTTTCTTTAGTATCGGGTTTAGGCCCGGGATATTTATAATCGTCTATATTTACTTTCTCCTCACCGTATAGTTTTTTTGCTTTTTCATAAAAAAACGTCATTACCATAGTACCATGATGCATAGGAATAAAATTAATTATTTCCTGCGGTAAAAAGTGATCTTCCGCCAAAGCAATTCCCTCGCGAACATGCTTTACTATCAATTCCACGCTTTCTTCAGGTGCAAGTTTTTCATGGATATTTTGATTAGTAAGCTGGTTCTCTACAAAATTTTGAGGTGTTATGGTTTTCCCTATATCATGGTAGTATGCGCCTACTCTTGCAAGCAGCGGGTTGGCTTTTACAGCCTCCGCTGCAGTTTCAGCTAAAGTTCCCATTGTCATGGAATGATTAAAAGTACCCGGCGCCCGCCTGGCAAGTTCTTTAAGCAAAGGCCTGTCAAAGTTTGAAAGCTCTAATAAGGTTAAATCGGTAGTTATTTTGAACAGTCTCTCAAAGAAAATTAATAGGCCGTAAGTTAAGACCGGGCTTATCAAAGCATTTGTGCCTGCAAATGCCGATTCAGAAAGAATCGATTCTGCCGATGCAAATCTCTCAAATCCAAAAGCCAATATAGAGACTAAATACCCGATTAAAATAAAAAGGAATGATCTGAATATTTGCGACCTGTTTTTAATATCACGTACAGTGTAAACAGAAAGCGCGCATGCAAATAAATTCATTACGGCAAAGGCATAATCATTTCCCCTTAACGCACCCGAAATTAATACCATTATAACAGTACTGTAAAATCCTACTCTTGAATCGAATATTATTGTTAACAGCATTGAAGCAACCGGGATTACAACCAGGAACTGCAGCGGTTCCTCGGCGGGTATTTTATCAATAAAAAAAGTTAAAAAAGCTATGAACAAGAAATTGATTGAAATCAGGAGTATCTTCTGATTATCGAAAAATATTTTTTTTCTGAAAAGAAAAAGATAAATAGTAAATAAAGTAATTAATGAGCCGATATGAAGAATATTCCCTAATAATTGAAGAATATTCCCTTCGAGGCCGACATCCTCGCCTTTGGCAAGCCTGAATGAATCTATTTTTAACTTTGCTTCTTTAGTTACACGGTCATGCTTGGCTATTATTCTTTCATTTTCATTGACAATCCCATTATACCGGGAGACGTTATTTTTTGCCTGGTCAATTTCTTCCTGTGTAAACTGCTGATTGTAAAATACATCAGGGAATATGAAATGCTCTGAATATTCGGTTAATGCTTGTAAAATATCTCTATGAAGATTTAATTTATTAATATTTTCTTCTATCATTAACTTTGCGGAATTAATATTAAGAAGACTGCTAAGGCCCTGTATTTTATCTACGTTGCCGCTGCGGATTGCAATACTATCCCTGGCTATTTGAGAAGAATCTCTATTAATAATGCCGTATTTATATAAGCTTCTTAATTGTTCATTCACAATTTTGAAAAAATTATCAAGATTTGTGGCCCTCCCGGAATGATTGTTTTTTACTTGTTTTCCGAGGTTCTTTAATACTTTAAATGAAGAGGCACTTAAAAAAGTAGGATTTAAATCCTGCGTAGAGTCATTCTCTGAAACATTATCAATTATTGAAACTAAGTATCTGTCATATGAATTAAGGGAGTCGATTACGAATTCGGAACTGTTATTATTTAGCACGAAAACGGGGTAAACACTTTCGGCGGAATTTTTTAATTGTTCATTATATGTATCAGGATCTTTCAGAATGGGGAAACTGAACGGTGAAATAAGATCGTCATGAATCCAGATAGAACCAACAGATACTTCCGATTCAATCGATTGACCTCTCGGGAACATTAAGGCAATAGCCATTATTGTGCAGATCCCGATAAATAGCTTCACTCCTAAACTTTTTCTTAATTTTATTCTTTTCTTTTCAGTCATTTGACGTTAATTGAGTAATTCACAAAAAATAATTCCGTGATTCCTATTTAAAACTTCTTCGATATTATTCAAGATGGTAAAAATAAATTACCTGTATATCAATAATAGTAAATTTACAATATTTCCCTATGTAATTTACAGCCCGGCTGTATAAATATAAGTAAAAATAAATTGCGATATTATATTGTCATTCAACAAATTCCCGGCATTGATCTTTATTCAGCTGGTTTAAATGAATAAGAAAATTAGATTAGTGCCGGGCGGCGTTGGCAGCGCCGTCCGTAGGCATATATAATAAGTAAATTGGTTAGATAAGATGAGTCTTCTTGTGAATATATTTTTATTGTTAATCCTTTGTGACTAATGTTACTACTAAATTAATTTTATTAATAAAATCATCAAAAATTAATTTTGATATTAAATTTTCATTTCTTAATTTCTAACAGCAAAC
>Ga0326727_10014681_pt1 | contig 17003 bp, 11 predicted proteins | sample MB2enrmetagenome_FD_207643 | JGI IMG/M metagenome (GOLD analysis project Ga0326727, IMG submission 207643) | Lab enriched peat soil microbial communities from McLean, Ithaca, NY, United States - MB29MY | ecosystem: Environmental > Terrestrial > Soil > Wetlands > Peat | place: USA: New York...
GAGATTCCAGTTAAAATTGTAGCGCAGCCCATTGAAGACTCCCGAAGCGAGAGCTCCCATTGTAGAACGTCCTCCCGGCATAGTGCCAGATATGGCGCTACAATCCCATACTCCTCATCGCTTACGTCACTCGGATAGCCTGTCTGCCTCTTGTTCCTCATCCCTCCATGCCGGAGAGATATCAGCAGCACGCAAAGAATCTGCCATGGTGCAAGTTCATAACGGGCTCTAGGCGTTAATCCACAGGAGTGTTGCCCGCGACGGGGTTGGTTGTGCCGATTGGAATCAGCGTCGTCGTCACCGTTTTGGCATCGTCCGTGCCGGTGTAGAGCAGAATGCGAGACGGATCGATACCCTTCTCGTTCACTAGATACTGCTTGGTGTTGACCGCGCGTTCCGCGGCGTTGCTCGGTTTCTGGGTGTGCTGCTTCAGCTTCGCTTCCTTGGCCTCGGCCGCCTGCTCTTTGGCGTCTTCGTTGCCCACCAGGGCCAGCCTCGCATTGGTGGAGCGCTGCAAGCTCAGGGCTACATCGTCCAGGCAGGCCTTGGCTTCGTTGTCCACGCGCGTCGGGCGCGCCGCATCTCGCTCGAAGCTCACTGAGCACAGGCTGGAGGCCAGAGGCGCCGGAGGCGGCAGAGGGGGAGGTGGTGGTGGAGGAGCAATCACGTTGACGCTGGTGATCGCCGAGACGTTGTGTCCTTTGTCGTCGGCCACACCGCAGGTCACGGTAATCGTCCCTGGAGCTGCCCCCGCCGTGGACAACATCGCCGAAGGCGTGGTGCCGCTGATGGAGCCGGCAGTCGCATTGTAGCTATAGGTCAGAGGACGGTTCTGCGGGCTCACCGCGCTGGTCGTAATCGTCGAGCTGTCGCCCGGATTGACCGATGAAGGATTCGCCGAGCAACTGACGGTTGGCGGCTCGAAGGCCCTGACCGTGAACTGCGTAGAGCAGTCCGCCATCTGGCCCGGCTTTACGCCCTGCGAAACATGGCCCTTGACCGTATAGGTCCCCGGCGCCGCACTGCTGGTGTCCAGGTTGACGACGTTGGATGTCCCAGAGATCGTGCCGCCATCCGTCGACCAGGTGTAGCTGACCGTCTTCTTCGGGTTCTGATTCAGGTTCATCGCCACGCCGGTCACCGTGATTGGGTCGCCCGGGAACACAGTCGATGGATTGAGTGTGCAGGAGTATGCAACCGCCGGCGTAGGCGTATTCCCACCGAAGCCGAAGACAAGTCCGGACGAAAGGCGTAGGTCGTTCTGCGTGTCCCTGTTGCCAGTGCTGAGATCAGCGAAGTTGCTCATCAGGTATTCGGCCTGAACGATGCGAATGGCGAGATGCCGGTGGATATTGAGGTCGATTCCGCCTCCGGCTGTCATGGCGAACGAGTTCTCCGAGGGCAGCGGCGTGCATAGAACGCCGCTGCAATTGGAGAGCGTCACCTGACTCGCGTGGATGCCGCCAAAAAGAACTTGTGCGAAGGGGGTGACCCTGTAGCGGAAGGAAAGACGCGGGCCAGCCATGAATGTGAAGGCAGTCCCGCTTGCGTCTGCCGCGCGAGGTGGGTTTGCGCCTGCACCCGCGATCTGGAGTTTCGTGTCATCGAAGCCGCCAAAATCGCCAACCAGCCCCAGGTAACGGTTCAGGTTGAAGGCAATGGACGTGCTGCCGCCATTCAGATGGACCATCCGGTTACCGGGGGTCAACATCGGCTGAAACGGCACACTGCGCAGATACGAGTAGCCCAGAAAAAGCTCGGCCCTGGGATAACTTCTGTAGGCGCGGCCTGAAGAGGGCGTAGGAGCTGCAGGCTGGGCCGCCAACAGCATGGCAGGCATTTCGGCGTACCCCAAGGCATCGGGCGTGACCGCGGAGTCGACAGCGGTGACTTTGGACAACGAGTTCGTCGCGTCTTCCGCAGCAAATAAGAATGGTGGCGCCATCAATGCAACCGCCGCTGTAGTGGCAATCATCCGGATCCTGAATTTCATTGTCTTTCTCCTGAATTGCTGCTCGCGAAAATCATCCATCCTCACCATCGGACTCACTCGGTTTACCTGCGACTGACTGGAATGCGGGAGCCGATCCTCACTTTCCTGCAGATCAAGCCTTGCTCGCCCTGATTGCGCGCTTAATTCCTGCACTGCCTTTCTGTGCGGAGACCGTCCTGGGGGACGATCTCCGCGTGGCCTTATGGAGCAGGCACATTGACGACGGTGTTCACCAGGGTGACCGCCGCACCCAAAGAGATCAATCTGCCGTTGATGGTGGTGATTGCGCAGGTGGTTCCGGCAGTCCCGGTCGTGACTCCTGCCTGCGAGATAACGGTTCCGTAGAACGTCCCGCCGCAAGCCCCGTTGATCGTCGCGGCGCTTCCAACCTGCCAGAAGACGTTCGCGGCCTGGGCGCCATTGATCATGATGATACTTTGAGGTGCTGTGCCGCCTACCGTGAGTGTTTTGGACATCTGGAATACCCATGTGGCGTTGGGGTTGCCCTGAGCGTCGAGAGTAAGCGGCAGCGACGTTATGGAGTAAGTGCCTGGCGTGGACTTATAGACGCCGGCTTGCAGGGTCCGACCGCCTAGCTCGCCCGGGCCAGGGCTTCCTGTGCTTGTGCATTGCGGGGCCGCACAGCCTTCTACAGCAATACCAGCCATGGCAACCATTTGGTTATAAGCAGTAAGAGAGTCCGCTGCGGCCTGGGCTGCAATAGTCGCCGTGGCGGCGGTTCCTTCAAGGGGGCAGTTAGGGGCGTTAGGGGGCGGTGGATCCGTGTAGATGGTTCCATTCACCTGCCCTATATTGAGTGGCGTCTGCGTATAGGTGCATGGCCATACGGCGCCGTTAATCGGAAGGGTGGTATCGTGGAAACCGGTGACCCCCGTCGACACGGCACTGGTCCCCGTATCGCCATTGATGACCGTTAGTATCCCCTGATTGGTCATTCCGGCGGTTCCGCCAAAGTCTCCGAAGAGACCAGCCGTTCCAAGAACCACCGGGGGTGGGCCTGAGGAACCGGCGGTGGTGAAGAACCACGGATTCGGTACAAGGCCGGATACAAGCGCATTGCCTGGGGTAGAGCTATCCGTCACTCCGGATGTGATGTCCGCCGTATAGGTGGTGTCGGCCAAGAGATTGGCTGACGGGGTAAAAGTCGCGACTAAGGTGGTTGGACTGTAGCTATAGTTTCCGGTTATCACAGTTCCGGTGGAGCTTGTCAGCGTGAAGGTTGATGAGGTGAACGTCAGTGGATTCATGGCCGTGTTGAAGGTCGCACTGACGGCCTGGTTGACTGGCACACTGGTGGCCGTGTCGAGAGGCGAGGTGAGGGTGATGTACGGCCCCGCGGTGGCTTTAGTGCTGCCGACTGTGAAGCTCCAGGAAAGCGCAAGACCGCCGGTAGCCGTCAGCGCATTGCCTGAAAGGTCCGTGGCCGCGGTTGTGATGGTGGCCGTGAATACCCCCGCTGCGAGAGCAGCGGTTGGTGTAAAGGTCAGTGTATTTCCAACGCTGGCGTACGTGACCAGGCCTCCGACAACGGTGGTTGCTGGTGAGGGCCCTATCAGCGTGAAGGTGGCTGGGCTGGTGGCCGTGATCGTGCCTGCATTCATAGGCTTGCTGAAGGTCGCAGTAACGATCTGGTTGGTCTGCACGCCCGTGGCGCCATTGACAGGATTTTCGCTGGTTACCGTCGGGTGTGTGGTGTCTGCAGCCGCGCCGGTGGTAAACGTCCAGACATAGGCGTTGGCCAGTGCATTGCCTGATAGGTCCTGGACCCCCGTCTTAATCGTGGCAGTATAGGTGGTGCTGGCCGTGAGGGCTGAGGTCGGCGTAAAGGTCGCGACAGAGCCTGCGACAGCATAGGTGACGGTTCCAGCCACGGTAACTGGGCCAGGTGCTGTCAGCGTGAAGTTGGTGGCTGGGCTGATGATCGTGGAAGAATTCATCGCCTCGCTGAAGGTCGCTTGGACGGCCTGACTGGTCGCCACGCCGGTGACCCCAGTGGGGGTGGGGACTGTAGCGATCACCGTAGGTGCGGTGGGCGCAGGAACCGTGAGGAAGCTCCAGGAATAACTGCCTGCCATGGGTTCGCCTTGCGCGTCCAATGCCCCGGTTGAAATGATGGCCGTGTACAAGGTGTTGTTCGCAAGCGGGTTGGACGGTGTGAAGATCACGCCTGTGCCGCTGCCCGTGCAGCTCACAGTTCCCGTCACGGAACCGACCGGGGCTGGGGCTGTAACTGAAACCGTTGGCGTTGTGCCTGTTGAGTAGAGAGTCGCACAGTTCATCGCCTTGCTAAACGTCGCGCTGATGGCCTGGTTGAGCAGGACGCCGGTGGCGTTACTCGCTGGAGTGGTGGAGAGCACGGTAGGCAGTGTGTCGGTGCTAAAGGACCACGAATATGCACTTGCCAGGCCGGTGCCCGCTGCATTCTGGACCCCAGTGGAGAGATTGGCAGTGTAGGTGATGCCCGCTGCCAGAGGTGCGGTTGGTGTGAACGTCGCGGTTGCACCCGAGCAGGCCACAGTTCCCGTCACGGTACCAATGGGAGCCGGGGCAGTCACTGTAAAGGTCGACGTGGTGACGGTGGAGCAGTTCAATGCTGCACCGGCGTAGTCAGGGTCTGTCGCAGCGAGTTGCAGGAAGGTGGCGCTGATCGCCGGAGTGAAGGTCAGACCGCTGGCGCCGGTAGCAGGAGTGGTGGAAAGCACGGAGGGGCCTGCCACTGCTTCAAAGTTCCAGGAATAATTTTGCACCATGGCATTACCGACCAGGTCTGTGACCCCCGTCGTAATCGTGCCGGTATAGAGCGTATGCAGCACAAGAGCGCTGCTGGGGGTAAAGGTCGCGGTGGACCCGGAGCAGGTGACGGCTCCGCCGATGGCAGCTCCGCCAGCCACATTAACTATAAAAGTGGACGTGGTGAGGGTGGAGCAGTTGACCGGCTTGCTGAAGGTCACACTGATGGGCGCACCAAGGGCCACGCCTGCCGCACCTAGAGCGGGAACTGTGGAGAGCACATGGGGGGGCGTGGTGTCTGGGACATTGATTGTTTCTCGACCGCAGCCAGCGATAGAAACGGCTAGGAGTGTCAGTGCCGATAAGAACCATGTGCTATGTACCATGCGCTTGTTCATTGGTGCCCCTCTTCCATCTGTTGTGACGTAGTGTCCAAAGCTCGCAATTGTGTCGGCCCGACGTGAAATGCCGACGCATATAAATCTCTAAAGCTAGCAGCGAGAAGTTGGGATAAATGTTCAATACCGCACATTTCTTGGGAAAAAGACCGAAAAATAATTTCCGGTTACTGCTTAAAATTGACCAGTCCTAATAAAGCAATGGTGGTAACGGAACGATCAATCGCCTGCCGCCCAGATGGATCGGCATGGGTCGCCATCCCTTAACTGAGCGTTATTGCTCAGACCTCGCCGCGCAACGCAGATATCGTGAGAGATACCTTGTGCGCCTCCAAGGCGCGTAAAGCAACTGGCGTTGCGCATGGGTAGAAAAAGGTGAGATGCATGAAGAAAGTTATGACGGTACTGGCATTACTCAGTTTGACGAGCATCGGCTGGGCGGGAACCAATCGCGAAGCAACAAACGACCGGATGGACCACGCGGGCAGCGTGCTGCACGAGATCATGTCCGCGCCGGATAAGGGCATTCCGGAGGAGGTGCTGGAACACGCAAAGTGCGTGGCCGTTGTGCCCCACCTGCTCAAGGGCGGATTTGTGTTTGGCGCGGAGAATGGCAGAGGCGTTGCCACCTGCCGTACCGCAACCGGATGGAGCGCGCCGGCGTTCTTTACCATCACCGGCGGAAGCTGGGGCCTGCAGATCGGCGTCGAAGGTGTGGACCTGGTCATGATCATCCAGAACGACCGCGGAATGCAGCATCTGATCAACAGCAACTTTGAGCTGGGCGCAGACGCCTCGGCTGCAGCCGGACCGGTTGGCCGCCATGCCTCCGCCGATACCAACTGGAAGCTGGAAACCGAAGTTCTGACCTACTCGCGCGCCAGGGGCGCCTTTGCCGGAATCACACTGAACGGAGCTGCGATTCGCCGCGACGACGATTCCACCGAGGCCATCTATGGACGCGACATCTCCACCCGCAGAATTTTGCAGGGCGAGATAGCCGTACCAGACTCGGCGCTAGCGTTCCTCAACGCCGTCAGAGACGCAAAAGCCCAGGCAATAGCCTCCAACTAAGAGTCGGCTATAAATCCACTGCGGGCGCCCCGTGCAGTCTTCAGCTCTCGGGTGCCCGCATTGCATAGAAGGGACGAATATGCTTTGGACATTCTTCGTAATTGTTCTGGTCTTATGGCTGCTGGGCTTTAGCTTTCATATTGCCGGCAGCCTGATCCACCTTTTGCTGGTCGTAGCGCTGATCATCCTGATCTATAACCTGCTGTCGGGACGGCGTAGCGTTCTCTGATCCATGCAGGCCTCTTATGCCGCAGGGAATGGGAAATATGCTTGGAATGTCTGTTATCGCGATTCTGATGTCGGGACTGATTTACGCGACTCTCACATGGCCGCAAAGCTGGGATCAACTCCATTTTTCGGTGGACGGGACATTCCCGCACGGCCGGACAAAAAACCGCTGCTTCCTTCTATGCCGCGCGGGGCTTCTTGTCCTTATTATGCTGATGGGAAGCAGGAACGTATTTGCCTATTCCGTTCTCACTCACGAGGAAATCGTCGACCTGGTATGGACATCGAATATTCGCCCCCTCCTGTTACATCGCTTTCCGGATCTAACCGAAGACCAGATCAAAGAGGCTCATGCCTACGCTTATGGAGGCTCAGCTATCCAGGACCTGGGCTACTATCCCTTCGGCAGCAAGGACTTCAGCGATCTTGTGCATTACGTTCGCAGCGGAGACTTTGTTCTCGAAATGCTGAGTCAGAGTCAGGACGCCAACGAGTATGCCTTTGCGTTGGGCGCGCTCTCGCACTATACAGCGGACATTGCCGGGCACCCTGCGGTCAATGCGGCTGTGTCGATGCACTATCCAAAGCTGCGCGCAAAATACGGCAAATCTGTTCGTTATGCTCAGGACACGTCGGCGCATCTGAAGACCGAGTTTGGCTTCGACACGTTGCAGGTGGCCAAGAATCGTTACGCGCCAGAGCAGTTCCATGACTTCATAGGATTCAAGGTATCCGTGCCACTGCTGGAGAGGACCTTCCCGGTAGTCTACGGATTGAAACTGAAGGACGTACTCGCGCACCAGGATATGGCAATCGGTTCCTATCGGTTTGCTGTTAGCCAGCTGATTCCGGAAATGACCCGTGTCGCGCTCCAAACGCATAAAAAAGATCTGATGCGCGAGACGCCGAACTTTGCGAGAAGGAAGTTTCTCTATCATCTATCCCGCTCCGACTATCAAAAGGAGTGGGGAAAAACCTATGATATACCGGGTCTGGGAACCCGGATACTGGCGGGGCTGCTGCGATATATTCCCAAAGTTGGTCCCTTTAAAGGATTAGGGTTCGATAACCCTACACCAAAAACTGAAGACCTGTATATCAAGAGCATCAATACGACGGTTGTTCAATACTGCGTCTATCTTGAGGAAGTGCGTGCAGGAACGCTGGCTCTGCCTAACCGCGATCTTGATGATGGCGCAATGACCGCAGCAGCGGAATACACGCTGGCCGACAAAACCTATGCAAACTTACTGGTAAAGCTGTCCGCAAACAAGTTCGTTGAGACTTCTCCGCAACTGCGCGATAACATCCTCGATTTCTATTCCGATCTGTCACTGCCGATCGAGACCAAGATGGATGCATCTCGCTGGCAGGGAGTGCTTGCCGATCTGAGCCAGTTGAAGTCGGCGAGCCTGCCGCTGGTCGCGGCTACGCCTGCGCCTGATTTATAGCGCAGATGCCGCCGTTTATTAATCTGAGTACGGGCCTCACGGAAACAATGCGGTCGATCGAATGGTCGTGGTAGAGTTTGGCGAGTGCACGGTCCACCTATGAAGGCGGGAGAAGCTGGACCTGATAGTCCCGGTAGTCGATTCGTACGATAGTCTGACCAAACATATAGCTGTTTGATACCGCTCTGACATGGGTGGCCTGCGGATAGCCGCCGGTATTTGCATACTGGCGGATCAACTGCGTGGGTCCTGTGAATATGGAAGAGCTCTTTGGCGCCGTTCCCTGCACCTGAACGATCGAACCATCCTTCGAATCCACCCACAGAGTTCCTTCGATTAGATAGGGGGTCTTCCGCCTGGGAGTCAAAGCAATAACAAAGCAATTGCGCCCGTCCAGCAACTGTGTTCCACCCGGCTTCAGCGTCATATCATAATTTGCGGAGGTGATCCACGCTCCCCCCTGGATGCCAGGCTGGCTTAATTGTTTTTCATTGTTCAGGATCGTACCCAATACCAGACTTCGTATCACCTCCGACCCGGTCTGCGACAGAATGGTGTAGCTCTTGCCTATGTCCCTTCGGTAGGTGGTTTGCACCGTCATTTCAGCCACAGGATGGGATTCGTCCTTGTCCCGGTAAACGGAATAATGCTCGGTCACGGTGTATCCCGCAATATTGTCAACTCTGGCTTTGACCGCCGCGTCAACCTGCCGAATCACGGCTGACGTATCGGGTTGCTGAGCCGATGCAGTGATTGTTCCAGGGAACGCAAAGATAGAAGCAGCCGCTAATCCGATGGAAAGCCGTCGCTGCGAGAGATGAATCATCATAGACATGCTTTTTCTTGGATCGGATAACCGTCCCCGAAAAGTCCATCACAACCGGAGCGATGAGCGCCAGCAATGCTCCCGCAAATGCAAAGCGGTGGAGCAGGTCAGCTCCGCCGCTTCTGCATAGCCAAGCCGCTTGATGCAGCAGCTATCGGTTACTTGCGTTCGCCGCCGCCGGCAGGTGCGCTACGTTGTGCGCTGGCATGTTCGCCGCCGCCGGCTGGTGCGCTACGTTGTGCGCTGGCATGTCCACCGCCGCCGGCAGGTGCGCTACGTTGTGTGCTGGCATGTCCACCGCCGCCGGCAGGTGCGCTACGTTGTGTGCTGGCATGTCCACCGCCGCCGGCAGGTGCGCTACGTTGTGTGCTGGCATTTCCACCGCCGCCGGCAGGCGCGCTACGCGGTGCGCTGGCATGGCTGGCTGGTGCCTGAACTGCGCTGGGCCGCGCTGCTACAGCATGGTAGACTGCTGGGTTGCTGTGAGTTGGAGCAACTCTTCCGGCGCGTGCTCCCTGTCCGCCGCTGCGGGCATAGCTACTGCGATTGGCTATGGCGCCGCCGCCCCCGTGATATCTTCCGCCACCGTCCGCGACGAAGCGATGGCTGCCCCAGCCGTGGCCATAGCCCCAGCCGGCCCATGGCCCCATGCCTAGGAAGATGCCGTTGTAGAAATACCCCGGCCCGTAAAAGCCCATGGGAGCACAGGCATAAGGCGCATAGTCATAGTAGCCCCAGGGACAGACCGGTGGAATGCCAATACTGATGACGATCTGCGCGTTGGCCATGGGTGCCAGGGCCAGGCCGGCGAGCAGTGCTGTAGTGCCGAGTAGAGTTTTGAGTCCGCGCATATGTGACCCCCTTAAGGTGTCTGCGGTTCCTTGTGTTGCGTGGGATGCTGTACGGCCGATAGATAACCCGGCTCGATCAGTCACCATAAGGGGTTGAGTGCGTTCATGGATTCCCATTGCCATACCGGGACTGTCTTCTACCTGCCCTTACACGCTTCACTCTAGCCGCAAGCATTACCCGTGTCTGAGCAATATGAATCATGTTTGATGGACGATGCCGGTCGGCCCCCGCTCTGCAATCTGCCAGCCCCCATTCCCTCCTGGAACCAGTGCAACGGTCCAGGCGCATTCTCCGTCTTCCAGGGGGCAACTATGGGGGCAACCGTCGATCATCCATTTCACAATCTTTCTTTTATTCAAGTATTTGCAGACACTATTCGGTGGGTTCCGCGCCATCCTCTTATTCATTCCAAACAACTTAGCAGCACAACCACTCGCACGCAGGGAACGGCTCACCGCTCGGATCGTTGTGTTTGTTGGTCGTTATCGGCCACCGTTGGTCACACTTTGGTCACACTCGGGCGCAGGTTAACCTCCTACGCCCGTTATACTTTCTGACAAAGTTTGTCCGGGGAAGTCACTGTCTCATGATGGACTTGTCACCCGGGAGTCCAACGCCTGCACTCTGGGCATGTCAAACATCACTATCGACACCACTTGGGCGTTTGTATGCCTTGCATAATGCCGGGTCATTGTTGTGCACGTTATTTGGACGAAGGGTCCATGCGGATCTTGCCATCCCAATCCAGCGTCATGAAGCGAAACGTCGGATCGACCGTCTTGTTCACCACCTTCAGATTTAGCCCATAGTGCTTCGCGATCGGCTCCCAGTAATGCACGCCCGCGCCGCCAAGAGGGTCCACACCCAGGGTTATGCCCGATGCGCGGATGGCGTCCATATCAATGACATGCTGGAGGTCCTCCACATAGGCGGCCAGGAAGTCGTGCCTATGGGTCGCGGAGGACGCTAGCCCTTTGTCGATGGGGACACGCTTGACCCCTTTAAGTTGCTCGACAAGAAACTGGTTGGCCTGTCTCTCGATCCTCGAGGTGATCTTCTCTTCCGCCGGCCCGCCATGAGGTGGGTTGTACTTGAACCCGCCGCAATCCGGAGGATTGTGCGATGGTGTGATGACGATTCCACCGCTAAGCCCGACCGTACGTCCGCGGTTGTATTTAAGAATGGCGTGCGAGATGACAGGCATTGGCGTATATTGTTCACTCCCAGCCAGCATGACGTCGACAGCGTTGGCCGCAAGGACCTCAAGCGCGCTCTCGACCGCCGGCTGCGACAGGGCATGCGTGTCGATACCAAGAAACAATGGCCCATCGATCTTCTGTTGTCGACGATAAGCACAGATCGCCTGCGTGATCGCCAGGATGTGCCACTCGTTGAAGGTATGCGTGAAGGACGCGCCACGATGCCCCGAGGGCCGAAGATGACTCGCTGTTCGGCTACATCTGGGCCGGGCCGCTCTTCATAGTAGGCGGCAATCAACTTCGGTACATCAACAAGGTCGGGGGCTGTCGCCAACTGACCTGCCCTGGGATCAATCTTCATCTGTCCACTCTTTCTCCTCCTGCCCTATGATCGGGCATCATCGTAGTGTTACTTCGCCAGCAGCTTGCCAATCGCCAGCAACTCCGCATGACGTTTTGCGGTGGTCTTGGGATAGGCCATCTTCAGGCCCTTGAGTGCATCCAGAACGATCACGGACACAATCAGACGAGCGTTCTCCTTGTCGTCGGCAGGCACGACATACCAGGGCGATTCACGAGTGCTGGTTGCACCTAGGCACTCTTCAAACGCCTCCATGTATTTGCCCCAGTACTTCCTCTCGTGGATGTCTGCCGCGCTGAACTTCCAGTTCTTGTCGGGCTCTTCGATGCGCGCAAGAAATCGTTTGCGTTGCTCGTCCTTGGATATGTGGAGAAATATCTTTACCGTGCGGGTTGAATTGATATGCAGGTGGTGCTCCATATCGACGATCGACTGGTATCGCTGGCTCCAGATGTGCTTGTCGTCGCACAACTCTGTTGCGAGACCCTCACGGTCCAGAAGCTCCGGATGGACACGCACGACCAGCACTTCTTCGTAATACGACCGGTTGAAGATACCAATCCGCCCGCGTTCAGGAAGCCGGCAGGTTGAGCGCCAGAGAAAGTCGTGTTCCAGTTCGTTGCCGCTTGGTTGCTTAAAGCTCGCTACATCGCAGCCCTGCGGATTGATCCCCGACATGACGTGGCGAATGGCCCCATCCTTACCCGCGGCATCCATCCCCTGAAAGATCAGCAGGAGCGCATAGCGATTTGAAGCATAGTGCAAATGTTGCAGATCGCTGAGTGCCTCCACGTGTTCGTCGAGAAGTTTTTCGTACTGCTTCTTCAACTTGCAGATGGGCTTGATATCCGTCCGCCTGTCGCTCAGCTTGAACTCCGAACCGGGATTCACACGGAAATCCTCTGAATTGATTTTGATCTTCGATCTTCCGCTCATCTCAGCCTCGCTGTTTCTGTCTGATTATTTTGGGGACTTTGTCTTTTCGGTCGCCGGATTAGCTTTCTCCCAGTCCTGAACTGTTTGAACGTCCTCACGTCCCAGCTCCTCGTAAAGTTCATGGACTCGTTTGACGAGCTGCGGCGTCACATTGGATTGCTCCTTGTCTTTGTCCTCTGGCTTCGGCTGGTCTGCCTTGTCCTCCGGCTTTGCATCGTCTGCTTTGGCCTCAGGCTTTGGCTGGTCTGCTTTGTCTTCCGGCTTTACTACGTCAGCCTTGGCCTCAGGCTTCGCATCATCTGCTTTGGCCTCAGGCTTCGGCTCGTCAGCCTTGGCCTCAGGCTTTGCTGCGTCTGCTTTGTCTTCCGGCTTCGCATCGTCGGCCTTGTCTTCCGGCTTTGCCTCGTCGGCCCTGACATCGTCCAAGACCCGGTAGGCTAGAAGTTTGATGCGGTCGGTGAACAGCGCCCAGAGGATCGCATATCCCCAGACGAGGCCAGCGTACTTCCAACCCAACGGCGTCATGAACAAGCCATAGACCGCGATAAGGGTTGCAACAATCTGTGTGCCGAGCACCGCAATCCAAAGGATCTTCGCCGGCTTGATCGTCCAGAAAGGCCCGCGCGTGCGCGCCAGGAAGATCGTGAGATGGCCGGCCACCGAAAGCTTCAGATACATCAGGGTCTGAACGTGTGCGCGGTCGAGATGGAAGACGCGTTCGCCGAGCCAGAACAAAAGGAACGCAGCGACGACCCCGTTGACTCCCAGCACGGTCGAGACGCCCAACACGCGCCGCATGTTCCACGCTTCAGGCTTGTTGCTGTAGCGGACGTTGTCGTATGCGATCGATAGAATTGCTCCATCGTTGAGCAACGCAATCATCACGATCATCACTGCAGTCACGGGATAGAAGTTGAAGACCAGGATGGCCACCGTCATGAACAGCACCACGCGCAGTGTCTCCGCGATGCGATACATGGCGTAACTGTTCATGCGCTGGAATATCTTGCGGCTCTCTTTGATGGCCTCGATGATGACGGAGAGACCTGGCGCGAGTAAGACGATGGACGCCGCCGCGCGTGCCGCGTCGGTTGCGCCCGAGACAGCGATGCCACAATCCGCCTTCTTCAACGCGGGCGCATCGTTCACGCCGTCTCCGGTCATACCGACGATGTGACCGCTCTTCTGTAGGGCTTCAATGATGAAGTATTTGTGTTCGGGAAAGACTTCGGCGAAGCCATCCGCTTTTTCGATTGCATCGATGATCTTGGGGCCGGGCTGCTGCTTAGTATCGCCCAGGGTGCTGGCATCGACGATGTTGGTCCCCAGGCCGAGTTGCTTGCTGGTCTCGCGAGCGATGGCGGTCTGGTCGCCCGTGACCATCTTGACGTTTAGCCCCATCTGCCTGGCGCTTGCGATGGTTGCCTTCGCCTGCTCGTGAGGCGGATCGAACATCGGGATGACGCCGGCAAACTGCCAGTTCCCCTCCTGATCGGCGCGGCAGACACCCAGTGAGCGGAAGCCGCGCCCGGCAAACTCATTCACGGTCTTTTCGACTTCGGGCTTCACTGCATCGGCATTTTTCGACATCTGCAGGATGACCTGGGGCGCCCCCTTGGACACGAAGAACTGCTTGCCGTCACCTCCCTTTACGGTTGCTTCAGTGCGCTTATGCACCGGATCGAAAGGCTGGAAATGAAGCACCTGGAATGCCTTCAACACATTCGCATCCTTCACCCCGCCAATCACCGCAAGATCAATCGTGTCTTTGTCTTCAGCACGCGACGCGAGCGCCGCCCACAGAATCACCTGGTCGGCTGGGATGTTGTTTACTGTAAACGGATCGCCCAGAGTCAACTTGTTCTGGGTTAGGGTGCCTGTCTTGTCGGAACAAAGAACGTCGACGCCAGCCAACTCCTCGATTGCCGAAAGCCGGGTAACGATTGCCTTACTCTTCGCCAGCAGACGTGCACCGACCGCCATCGTTACAGAGAGGACCGTCGGCATCGCGACTGGAATCGACGCAACCAGCAGAATGAGACAGAACTCCAGCGTATCGAGGACGGGATTATGGCGAAGCAGTGAGACTGTGAGTATCCCCGCGACCAAAACCACGGCGAGAACAATCAGGTAGTCGCCAATCTTGAGCACGGCCTTTTGGAAGTGGCTCACCGTGTGGGCCTGCTGCACCAGTTCCGCCGTCTTGCCAAAATAAGTGCGCGGTCCCGTCGCATAAACCATTGCGTCGATCTCACCCTGGCGCACAATCGAGCCGGAGAAGACCGCCTCACCCGGCTTGCGCGTGACAGGCAGCGACTCACCGGTCAGGGCGGACTGATCGACCTCGACGGGATCGCCATCCAACAGCCGCGCGTCTGCTGGAACAATGTTTCCCAGCTTCAGACGAATGACATCGCCGGCGACCAGTTCAGTCGCCTTTGGTGTGGCCCATTTGCCGTCGCGCAGGACCGTCGCGTCGTTCGCCAGCTTTGCCTTGAGCGCCGCAATCTCATTGCCCGCCTGATGCTCTTCCCAGAACGCAACGATGGCATTTGAGAAGAGGAGCGCCAGGATGACGAAGAAGTCCAACCAGTGCCGCACAACCCCAGAGAGAATCACGGCAGCTTCAATCATCCACGGAATGGGTCCCCAGAAATAGGTCAGAAACTTCAGGAGCGCATTGGTCTTTTCAACCTTGAGTGCATTGGGGCCATCCTGCGTCAACCGTTTCGCAGCCTCGGCCTGAGTCAGGCCTTTAGGAGAAGACTGCAGCTTGGTCTGCAGATCGGCCATCGGGATCGACTTCAAGTCGTCCTTCGAGGTTGGCTTCGCGCCGGGCTTCAGGTCTTCCTTGGCATCAGCCTTCGGTTTGTCACTTGCGTAGGGCTTTGCATCGTCCTTTGACCCGTCCTTGGCTTGGGGCTGTTCTGTAGCTTTGGGCTTGTCTGCGGCTTCGGGCTTGTCTGTATTCGGACTCACGGTGTGTGCTCCTGGTCGATGACATGAGTGGTTTCATTGCAGTGGCGGCGATCCTGAGTGGCGCAGTCACGGGCGAGCGACCTCATCGATCAGGTTTACAAGTGCATCTCCTGAGTTGAGATTCCTAAGCCGATCCAAAGTTTGCCCGGGCCGGAAAACTCTCTGTGAGAGCCGCATACTAACGCACTCGTACTGCAAGGATGTTCTCGACTGCGTTCGGGCGCTGAGCCGTTCTGCTCATGTCAGGTCAAATTTCACCAGTAATCGACTCTCCCTGCCGCCTAGAATTCAGACCTGATTCGGAGGTGGGACCTGGACCCCCTGATCTGGTATCTCCGAAATCAGATCGCGCAACTCAAGCGCATTACGAGTGATGAGCATTGGATCGCACGAGCAACGGAGTAAGAAACTTCTCTAGCCCCACCGCCGGGAGCACAACCGATGGCAGTCATGATGCAGGCTTTCTACTGGGACGCGCCGAAGCACGAAGGCAAGGAGCACGAGTGGTGGAACTTTGTCGCCGAGAAGGTGGAGGAGTTGGGGCACGCGGGCTTCAACGCGCTGTGGCTGCCGCCGGTGAACAAGGCGGCGAGCACGACGTCGATGGGCTACGACCCGTACGACTACTTCGATCTGGGCGACTTCGACCAGAAGGGCGGCAAGAAGACCTGGTACGGCAATCGCGCGGAGCTGGAGGCGCTGATCGCCAAGGCGCACAAGCACGGCGTGGGGCTGTACGCCGACATGGTGATCAACCACTGCGGGGGCGCTGACGAGGAGGAGGGGAACCCCATCGACGGGAAGAAGCGGTGGACGAAGTTCAACCCGAAGAGCGGGATCTTCCCGCGCGACTACAACCACTTCCACCCCAGCCGCTACGAGCGCGTGATCCTGGAGGGCGAGAACTTCGCGGGCTATCCGCACCTGTGCCACCGCAACCCGGAGGTGTACGCGGCGATGTACCGCTACGCGCGGCTGTTGATCGAGGAGCTGGGCTTCGACGGCTTCCGATTCGACTACGCCAAGGGCTTCGGCGCGTGGATGATCGGACTGCTGGCGAAGTACCAGTACGTCAAGGACGGCAAGGAGTTTGTGCCGTACGTGGTGGGCGAGTACTGGTCTGGCACCGAGGACATCGACAACTGGCTGAGCCGGGTGGAAGAGTTTACCGACAACCAGATTGCAGCGTTCGACTTTCCGCTGCGTTACAAGCTGAAGGACGTGTGCGACACGCCGAGTTACGACCTGCGCAACCTGACCGACGGCGGATCGGTGGTGATGAAGCGGGCACGCCACGCGGCGACCTTCGTGGACAACCACGACATGGGCGCGAACGCGATCGTCAACGACAAGCTGATGGCCTACTCGTTCATCATGGTGCACGAGGGCTATCCGTGCGTCTTCTGGTACGACTACTACAACAACGGGCTAGCGCGGACGGGGACGCCGAACGGGATCGACGCGCTGATGGAGGCGCACCACAAGCACGCGGGCGGCGACTCGCAGATCCTGCATGCCGACCCCGACCTGTACATCATGCAACGGGTGGGATGGAAGGACGAGAGCGTCGACCAGCCTGGACTGGTGTATGTGCTGAACAACCTGGGCGACCGGTGGTCGGGCACTTCAGTTAAGACCAAGTGGGTCAATCAGAAGTTCGTGCCCATCGCCTGGGACGGGCACGACGAGGCGTGGCCGGATGCGCGCACCACCGACGGCAACGGGAATGCCGAATTTCCTGCCCCGCCACGCGGCTATGCCATCTACGTGCCTGCGTAGCGGGTTACCCGAGGCGCCTGAGCAGAAGAGCAAATCATCTTGCGCCGCAACTGGCGCAGCAGGGTCTGACCGCTGGCCAAGATGCCCAATTGCTCCGCCAAACGGGAGCCCGCGGACCCACCCAACACAAGTGTGATTCGCTCTAACGCCTCGCTCAACCGGCAGGTGCGCCGGGC
>Ga0326727_10014682_pt1 | contig 17003 bp, 12 predicted proteins | sample MB2enrmetagenome_FD_207643 | JGI IMG/M metagenome (GOLD analysis project Ga0326727, IMG submission 207643) | Lab enriched peat soil microbial communities from McLean, Ithaca, NY, United States - MB29MY | ecosystem: Environmental > Terrestrial > Soil > Wetlands > Peat | place: USA: New York...
AAGATCATCGTCGTCGCGCCCACAACGGCCGTGCCGATCAGCACCGGCTTCGCCGTCGCCTTGAAGGTGTTGCCCGCGCCGTCGTTTTCTTCCAGCAGGTCCTTCGCGCGGTCGAATCTCACCGTAATGCCGAAGTCCTTCTTGATCTCGGCCTCGACGTTCGGAACCTGCTCGATCAGCGAGAGCTCGTAGACCGACTGCGCGTTGTCCGTCACCGGGCCGTAGCTGTCGACGGCGATCGTCACCGGTCCCATGCCCAGGAAGCCGAAGGCCACCAGTCCGAAGGAGAAGACCGCCGGAACCACCATCAGCGCATCCAGTCCCATCGTCGAGAAGTAGTAGGCGATCGACATCAGCGCAACCATCGCCAGGCCGATCCAGTATGCCGAGAAGTTGCCGGCGATGAAGCCGGAGAGGATGTTCAGCGAAGCTCCGCCCTCTTCCGAGCTCGTCACCACTTCCCTCACGTGTGCGGAGTTCACCGAGGTGAAGACCTTCACCAGCTCGGGAATCAGCGCCCCGGCCAGCGTACCGCAGCTGATGATTGTCGCCAGCTTCCACCACAGCGAATCGCTTCCGCCAAGGTTCGGAATCACCAGGTAGCTGACGATGTAAGTCAAAATGATCGAGACGATCGAGGTGATCCAGACCAGCGAGGTCAGCGGTCCTTCGAAGTCCATGTGATCGGCGTGGCCGTACTTGACTTTGGAGAAGAAGTGATTGATGAAAAACGAGCCCGCGCTCGCCACCAACATCATCACGCGCATTACGAAGATCCACACCAGCAGTTGTACCTGCACCATCGGATCATGCACGCCCAGCAGGATGAAGGTGATCAGCGCCACGCCGGTGACGCCGTAAGTTTCAAAGCCGTCGGCCGAAGGTCCAACCGAGTCGCCGGCGTTGTCGCCGGTGCAGTCGGCGATCACGCCGGGGTTGCGCGCGTCGTCTTCCTTGATCTTGAAGACGATCTTCATCAGGTCGCTGCCGATGTCAGCGATCTTGGTGAAGATGCCGCCGGCGATACGCAGCGCCGCCGCGCCCAGCGACTCGCCGATGGCGAAGCCGATGAAGCAGGGTCCGGCAAACTCGCCCGGAATGAAGAGCAGAATGCAGAGCATGATCAGCATCTCCACCGAGATCAGCATCATGCCGATGCTCATGCCCGCCTTCAGCGGAATGTCGTAAACAGGGAACGGCTTGCCCGCAAGTCCGGCGAATGCGGTGCGCGAGTTGGCAAAGGTATTCACGCGGATGCCGAACCACGCCACTCCGTAGCTGCCCAGGATGCCCACCACGCTGAAGGCCAGGATGATCACAACCCGTCCGACCTCCATCTTTTCCAGGAAGCCGAAGTACAGCACGATGATCGCCGCAATGAAGACCCACAGCAGCGCCAGGAACTTTCCCTGCGTTTGCAGATAGGTCTTGCAGGTCTCGTAGATCAGTTCGCTGATCTCGCGCATGGCGCGGTGCACCGGCAGGTTCTTCAGCTGCATGTAGATCACAAGTCCGAAGAGCAGTCCAAGGAAGCTGAAGAGGATGCCGATCAGCAGCAGCTTGTGGCCGTCGATGGCGCCGTTGAAGAAGCTGACACTGCTCAGATCGGGAAGCTTCAGGGCGGCTTCGCCGGCGCCCGGCTCGGCCACGGCCATGATGGAAGTCAAAAAGGTGAGGGTCAGAATAGAGAGCAGGCGTCCAGCACCGCGCATCCGGCCCAGTGAGTTGAGGCTCCGCGAGAGCCACAGTTTCATACAATTCCCTCCGTCAAAAACTCGTTACGGGTTGTGCTATCGAATTCATAAATTGCGCGAAAGATGACGGTGCGGCTTCGGCCACACTGCACGCTTTCGGGCATCGCTGAACCCCGAAACGCGCTTCCACTTCAAGAATGTTGAGGCTTGGCCGCGTTGGGTATCTCAAAGAGCGGAGAAACGCTCCACTTCCCTGGCGCAGTCGACAATTCGGTTACTGTACCGGGGGGAGCAACACTTTATACCATGTCAGAGACTTTAAGATCAATGATTTACGATCTTTCTGGAGCGTCTCTTCGAGCTTTTTCGGTTGTGAAACGGAAATTGCGGTCACTTTCGTCGTGTGCTCTCATCCAATCAGCAAACTCGCGTCACTCTTAGCTCTTACCGGTCTCCCGGAGGAAGGTTTTCACAACATGAGCGTCAGCTTCAAGAAATCGCGGCGTCTCCTCCCGCTCGCTTTCGGTATTGTCACCCTCCTTGCAGTCGCGCTGCTGCTGGCGTGGGATCTCGCGCCGCAACGCTTTCCGGCCCGCGCTCACGATCTTCTTGGAGCCCTGCCGCTTGCACTCATCGCCCTCGCCTACATGGTCGATCAGGCGCTGCGACGCCGGAGTCCGGGAGAGCTCTTCAAAGCCCTGCTGCTGGCGCTCGCATTTCTGTTCTGGGCGGCGAATCAGCTCTGGCCGGAGTCCTCGCGCGCGACACTGTTCAACGATGTGGCCATCGCTCTCTTCGTGCTCGATGTATTTTTTGCGATCGCCGGTTGGCCCGCCAGCTCTGCGGGCGAATCTTTCCCCGCCGGCCTGCCAGAGCCATTGAGCAGAGAGGTCGCCGATGAGGGATGAATCTGCGCTGGCGGACTCCTAGTCTCCGCGCATGTTCTCCTTCACCCTGCGCGCCAGTTTTTCCATCTGCTCTGCTTTGCGAACCACTTCCATCGAGAGAACGTTCTCGCCCGTCTTGTCGACGTACTGGTTCAGCTCCGTTGCCAGCTCCAGCAGCTTCTGCGAATCCCGCTTCATATCCTCGTAGCGCTTCTTCTGCCGCATTTTTTCGAGCTTCTGCTGCATCTCCTTCTGCTGCTGTATGCTCTCATTGGTCTCGCCGAGGGGAGGGTTGGGAACGGTGATACGCTGCTGCGCCCAGGCGGGAGCGCAGGAGATCGCCAGAAGAAAAGCAAAGCCTCCGAGCAGGGTAGAGCGGGGCATGAAATGATCCTCGAGGGTCCGGGTGTGACTCGCGCCGAATTATAGAATGGCTGCTCCAGCTCGGGGACCATTTATAATCCGCCAATCGTGAATCCTACTCAGCTTCCGCCAACCTGGCACGAGCTCTTTGGTCTGCGCAACTGGTATCAGGATCTCTTCGTCCTGGTGCATGACAAGCTGCCCAAGGTCATCGTTACGGTGATCCTCGCCGTTGTGCTCGTCCGTCTGATGAATCTGCTCAGCCGGAGGCTGGCGCGGGTCAACCAGTCCGGACTGGTCACCTCGGCGGTGCGCGTCCAGCAGCTCTACACCATCTCCTCGGTGATCCGCAGCGTCGGCATGACGGCCATCTTCTTTTTTGCCGGCCTCACCGTTCTTTACGATCTCGGCTTCCACGTCGAACCCTTGCTGGCCAGCGCCGGAATCGCTGGTGTCGCCTTCGGCTTTGGCGCGCAGACGCTTGTCCGCGACTTTCTCAACGGCTTCTTCATCCTGGTCGAGAACTGGTTCGATGTCGGCGACATCATCAAGGTGGGAGCATTTCAGGGCAGGGTCGAATCGCTAACCCTGCGCCGCACCGTTCTGCGCGACGCCGACGGCTCGGTGCACACCATCCCGAACTCCTCGATCGCCGCCGTCACCAACATGACCCGCGACTGGACGCAGGTCTCCATGCACATCTCGGTCGATTACCAGGAGAGCAGTGATCGCATCATCGAGCTGCTCCGCCAGCTCGGAGCCGAGCTGCGCGCCGACGAGAGCTTTCGCGAAGCCATCGTCTCCGATCCGCAGGTTCCCGGCATCGACCGCGTCAGCGGCAGCGAGGTCGACTACCTGATGCTAGTCAAAACCCGCCCCGGCGAGCAGTATGCCGTCAGCCGTGAACTCCGGCGTCGCATCAAGGAGAGCTTCGAGAAGAACAACATCCGTCCCGGCGGCCAGAACCGCCTCTACGTCCTGGACACCAGCACTCCGCCGCGGCTGTGAAAGCAGAGGTGCCCCCATATCTCCCATCCTTCGGCAGACGTGGGAGCGAACGCCTCGCCCGAGTGCGGTGTTTGCATCTTTCTGAACTCCGCGCAGCATCCCAGTAAGATGTCATGTTGCAGTCGGCGCTCATCTGCGTCATCGTTGGGGCTCTGCTGGTGGTCGCGTGGTACGGGCTGTTTCTGCGCCTGAACCGGAGGCGTGCTCTGCGCGTCCTGCGCTGGCTGGAGGGCGCACTGGCCTCGCACGGCCACATCTGCGCAGTCGAGTGGTTCAGCCCTTCGCACTTCCGCGCCCGGCTCATGCTTTACGGCTCCTCCTTTCAGCATCCCTCGCTCGATGCCCGCATGGCTCCCCGCGAGATGCCGCTGCGCTGGGCTCTCTGGCGCTGGCAACGCCGGCAGGAGACGCTGACCTTTGAGGCCGACCTTCCCTCACCGCCGCGCCAGAGCATGGAGATCGGACGCGCGCGAGGCACCGGACTGACCCGTCGCTGGATGCGCATCGACGGCCAGTGGAGCACCGCCAAGGTGGTCTCGCTCTTCATCTCCAGCCAGCCGGAGTGGCAGCCTGAGATCTCCTCCCGCATGAGCGCCGTCGTCTGCGCGCGCGAGCTGGAGTTCCTCAGCATCGCCTTCCGTCCCCGCACGCCTCACTTTTCCGTCACATTCCTGTTGCGTGCCTCGCTCGTCGATCCGCCGGGAGAGCTGAAGGTCTTCGAGAGCCTTCGCGAGCTCGCCGAAAGCTCGCCTACATCGCGCATGTAGAGCGAGGTTTCAAGGTTTCAGAGGTTTCATAAAAACAGAAAAGCCGATGCCCGAAGGCATCGGCCAGATCTGCAATCCCTTATTGAAGACTACTTCAGGCCGGAGACGTAGGTCTGGATGTCCTTCGCCTGGTCGGCAGTGATGCCGGCCATCGCCTTGGTGTGCGGAGCCTTCGACTTGCCGCCATTCGTCAGCACGTCAGCGACGTTGGTCTTGCCCTTCAGCGCAGGACCCATCTTGCCTTCACCCGCCGCACCATGGCAGGCGGTGCACTTCGCCTTGTACAGAGCCGCGCCGTCTTCCGCTAACGCAGCCGTCGTCATCATCATCGCCACAGCAGCCATAACAATCGTGAAACGCTTCATTGAGCAGGATCTCCTGTTGTGTAGTAGGTAATGCACCGGAGCAGCGGCCATCCTTATGAGAAGTTCCCGCGATGGCATCCACTCGGGATGCGTTCGTAAGAACCCATCCGAGACCACATTCTATCGCCTGACAGCCCTGATTTATCTAAGAAACGGAGCCATCTGCTCTCTTTTGTTGCGGAATTCAGCGGCCTTATCGCACAAAACCGCAATTGATTCGAGATATGTCGAGTATCCAGGTTAGATTCTGCAGGTATCTCGATCGCCGAAAGGCCGGATCTTGTTTGCACCCGCGCTCTCGGCTCGCGGATGTCTGCTATCTCTCGGACTTCGCCGCATCCAGCCGACGCATCCCGGCGATTGCCTCTCGTAAGGTAAACTCTACAGTTGTCAGTTTGCCGTATTCACGCCTTCGCCGAGAGAACCTATGTTCTACCGTTGTTTTCTGGATTCCGTAGAGCGCTGGCCCACCGCGCCAGCGGTTGAGATTCAGCGCCAACCGGGGGCAGCCGCCGCCGCTTCGCCGCTCTCCACCATCAGCACCACCGCCGACGGACACACCGTCGAGAGCTTCAACTTCCAGCAGCTTCGCAGCTTCGCGGAGGCGATCGCGCAGTGGCTTGGGAGCCAGCGTCCCGGCGAGCGCGGCGTGCGCTGTGCCATTCTGGCAGCCAACAGTCCCAGCTGGGTTGCGGCCTACCTGGGCATCATTGCCAGCGGAAACACCGCCGTTCCGCTGGATACGGCCTTCAACTCCTCGCAGGTTCGCAAGCTGCTTGAGGACAGCGGTTCCTCGTTGCTCTTTGTCGACCAGCGCAACCTCGCCGTGGCAAAAGAAGCTATCTCCGCAGGCGACATTCGCCTCGTCATGCTCGATGCTCCACACGAGGATCTGCCCTTCGTGCAGCAGATGATCGCCTCTGCCCGGCCCGGCTTTACCCCGGTCGAAAACGCGCCCAACGACACCGTCTCCATCATCTACACCTCCGGCACCACCAGCGATCCGAAGGGTGTCATGCTCAGCGACGCCAACATGACGGGCGAGCTGCAGCACGTTCGCAAGTTCCTCAGTCTGTATCCCACGGATGCGATCCTCGGCGTTCTCCCGCTCTTCCATGTTCTGGCGCAGATGGCCAATATCTTTCTCCCGCTCGGCAACGGAGTGAGGGTGGTCTTTCTCGACTCGCTGAATACTCAAGAGCTGATGATCGCCCTGCGCGAGCGTGGCATCACCATCTTCTGCTGCGTCCCGCAGTTCTTCTATCTCATCCATGAGCGCATCTTCGGCGAGGTTTCAAAGAAAGGCCGTCTCGCCGAAAAGGTCTTCCGCCTGCTGCTCAAGCTCAGCGCCTTCTTTCAGAAGCTCGGAATCGACCTTGGCAAGGTGCTCTTCAAGAAGGTTCATGCCCAACTCGGTCCTGACATTCGCTTCTTTGTCACCGGAGGCTCGCGCTTTGACGCGCAGGTCGGCCGAGACATCAACGCCCTCGGTTTCCCGATTCTCCAGGCCTACGGCCTCACGGAGACCACCAGCGGCTGCCACTGCACCCGGCTCGAAGACAATGTGATCGGCTCCATCGGCCTTCCGCTGCCGGGGATTCAGGCCAAGCTTCTCGATCCCAAGCTCGACGAAAACGGCAACCTTGTCGGCGAGATTCTGATCTCAGGCGATACCGTGATGAAGGGCTACTACAACCGTCCCGAGGCCACCGCCGATGTGCTTCGCGATGGCTGGCTGCACACCGGCGATCTGGCCTACATGGACGCCAAAGGACACTACTTCATCACCGGACGAGCCAAGGATGTCATCGTCCTCAGCTCCGGCAAGAACGTCTATCCCGAGGAGATCGAGAGCTACTACCTGCGCTCGCCGTGGATCAAGGAGCTCTGCGTCCTGGGACTGGAAAATCGCAAGCCCGGAGAGCCGCTCAGCGAGCGCCTTCACGGCGTCATCGTTCCCAACTTCGATGTCCTGCGCGAGCACCGCATCGTCAACATCCGCGAGGTAATCCGCTATGACGTGGAGGGCATCTCGGCGACGCTGCCGGCCACCAAGCGCATTCTCTCCTACGACATCTGGCAGGACGATCTGCCCCGCACCACCACTCGCAAGCTGCGCCGGCAGGAGATCGAGCGCCGTCTGCTCGAACTGCACGCCAGCGGCAAGTCCGAGGAGATCACGCCCAAGGAGCGGACGTTCACCGAGGAGGATCGCATCTGGCTCGCCACTCCCGAGGTGAAGCGCGCGCTTGCCATCATCGCCGAGGCCGCTGGCCACGAGCAGCACAAGGAGATTCATCCCGACGACAATCTCGAACTCGATCTCGGACTCGACTCGATGGAGCGCGTCGAGCTGCTCACCGCGCTGACGACCTGCCTCGCCGCCGAGGTTGAAGATTCCGTGGCCAGCCAGGTCTATACCGTTCGCGAGCTCGTCGATGTTGTGCGGCAGAACATGGGTAAATCCGCCCGCCTCGCCTCCGGCTGGAGCACTATCTTCGAGGGCGAGACCACCGATCCCGAGGTGCTTGCCATCGCGCACGAGCGCCGCATCGTCGGATTCTTCTGGTGGCTCTTCGGCAAGTGCGTCAAGTGGGGCTCGCACGTCTTCTTCAAGCTGCGCGTCGAGGGCATGGAGAACCTGCCGACGACGCCGTGCATTATCGCTCCCAACCACTCCAGCTACCTCGACGCGCCCATTCTGACTTCGGCGCTGCCGTGGAAGGCCTTCCACAACGTCTTCTACGTCGGCACCAGCGAGATCTTTGGCAGCGGGCTGATGCGTAAGTTCGCGCAGTTCCTGCATCTGATTCCCGTCGATCCCGACAGCAATCTCATTCCGGCGATGCGCGCCGGAGCCTACGGACTGCGCGCCGGCAAGATCCTGGTCATGTATCCCGAGGGCGAGCGCTCTATCGAGGGACCGCCGAAGAAGTTCAAGAAGGGAGCGGCGATTCTTGCGCGCCATCTCAACGTGCCCATCGTGCCCGTCGCGGAGTACGGCTTCCACAACGCATGGCCGCGCGGCAAAGGCTTCCAGGGCTTCCACAGGCTGCGCATCAAGGTCGGCAAGCCGATCTATCCGGATATGAACGAAGCTCCCGAGCAGGCTTACGAGCGGCTGACGGAAGAGCTTCGCAGCGAGGTGGTACGCATGTGGGAAGAGCTCTCTGGTAAGAAGCAATCCGAATCCGCGGAGCTGACGACGGCGTAGAAACAAGGTTTCAAAGTTTCAAGGTTGCAAGGTTTCAAGGTTGAAAGTCAAAAGCGGTGGTGCCCCGTTCCGGCCGCAGTTGCCGGGGCGGGGCTTTTTGCTTTGCTGTGCCGACAGCTCAGCCGAGGGTAGATGAGAGTGGATTCGACTGTGGCTTATCGGGCGGGAGGAGTCTGGGCTCGCTTGCGGGTGGTTTGCGCTGGAGTCGCTGGGGCGCGGCGGGCGAGGTGCGATCTTCGCAGCCGGTCTCGACGCACTGGCGGCAGTCGCTGTCGCAGAGCTCATCTCGCGGGTCGTCGCCGATGCAATCGTTGGTGCTCTGCTCGTCATCGTCGCCGATTTCGGCGATCTGCTTGTGGTCATCGCTGGGGATGGTTTGAAGGTGCTGGAGGTTCTGCGAGGCGAGCTGGATGGAGTAGAGAAGCAGTCCGGCGCGCTTGTTATCGATGCGGCGGTCGAGGATGGCCTGCATGATCTCCTGCACTGCGACCTGAATGGCGTTGGCGTCTTCGAGCAGGGGGAGCTGGACACCGGAGTTGGCCTGGGCGGAGATTGGTCCGCCGATGCGCTCGTAGCGGCGAAGGCGGGCGCGGGCCTTGTGATGCCAGTAGCAGAAGTTGGAGTCGCGCAGCGGAATGGCGCGGCAGATCTCTCCGTTGGTGAGAATGTGCGAGCAGGTACGTTTTTTGTTTCGCATAAATGACGAAACGCGCCGTGCGGCGCGTTGGACCCTCCCCCTATATTTGGCTGCAAAAATTCAGAGACAAAGGAGTTAGGCGATAGTTCGCGCTCCTTTGTCTCTCTAAGTTCAGAATAGCAAATCGGGGTGGGGTGGACCCTCAGCGGCGGCGAGTTTTTATTTCGTGCTGCATGTGCGGGTTGGAGGAGATTGGGACGGAAATGGGGGTTGACAAGGGGGCGAGGTTCCGCAGGTTCCAGAGGTTCCGCAGGTTTCACAGGTTGAAAGGCAAAGGCGAAAGCCCCGCTCAAGCCAAAGGGAGGCTTGAACTGGCCGACCGCCGGAGTCTCTCCTCTGCCCTTTCCCCCATGTGGCGTTTCTGTTTTGGTCTTGCATGCGTTTAAGAATCGGATTATTGTATAGACAAATCCGTTATTACAATAGGCTGACGTGCAATTCACTTGGGACGAGCGGAAGGACCAGATCAACCGACAAAAGCACGGTATCAGCTTTGAGACAGCCGTTCTGGTGTTTGATGACATCCTCCATGTCTCCAGGCCGGAACGAACAGTCGATGGCGAAACGCGTTGGCAGACCATTGGAATGGTGAACGGGATTCACGTGTTGTTGGTCGCTCACACCGTATCGGGGAGCGGCGATGAAGAAACGATCCGCATCATCTCGGCGCGAAAAGCCACGCCACGGGAACGGAGGGTCTATGCCGAAGAAGGAATCTAAGACGAAAAGAGTTGAGCACGCACCGGGAAAGCCTCTAACCGCCAAGCAGAAGCGGGAGTTGGCATATTTGGCATCGCTACCGGACGATCGGATTGACACGAGCGATATCCCCGAACTGCCTTCCGGAGCGTGGAAGAACGCAGCACGCAGTCTGTTTTACCGCCCGGTGAAACAGGCCGTGTCTCTCCGCCTGGATTCCGATATCGTCGCATGGCTCAAGAAGCCGGGCCGAGGCTACCAAACTCGAGCAAATCGTATCCTGCGGGAGCAAATGCTGGCGGAAACGAAAAAGAGAGCATAACCGATTGAGCACGTCTCGCATAATGAGCGAATGCCGAGTCACACGGTGCAGGGATATCTCGCGCTGGCAGGCGGAAAAGGCAAGTTCAAAGGCCCCGCTCAAGCCAAGGGAGGGCTTGAACGGGCCACCCGGGGGGTCGCCGACCACCCGACCACGACTCGGATCGTGCTACATTCTGCATAAGGGCGGTTGAGACAATGTTCGATGATTTATCCAGCTTAGAGAATTCGGCTGAAGACACTCAGAAGATTCCCGAAGCAGAGAATGAGCCGTCTAGATGGCTTTCACGATGGTCTCATGTCTTTGCAGGGCTGGCCTTCTGTCTGCTGTATTTCCCTTTTCAGAGTTATCCCTGGAGCTGGTACGTAGCGGTAGCGGGTTCTTATTCCGTGTTTGCTTTCGCAATCGCTCTTGGATTGGGATTAGATAGTGCTGACGATTTCTTCGGTGATCCACGGGTTCCCAAGTTCGTTGCAACTCTGCTTTTACCTCACGCCCTCATACTGGCGTTGATAACATCGGCAGCCTACCTGTGGCTCCGTATCGGGCCAACCCTACCACCTTGGGCAACTGGAGGTCGTAGGCTTCCACTCTGGAGCGTTTGCGGATTGGTCGTTGTATATTTCGCGGGGACACGGGAAGGCTTATGGATGGCAGACAAGATCAAACGCCAGTTCAAAGAACGTGAAGATTGAGACGATAGTGGACGGTAACAGGCCTTTTAGCTCACTATCCGGATTCGGGATGGCCCAGCCCGCGCAGCGCCGGTATAGGGGTTCTTCGGCTTCGCCTCAGAATGACACCTCCTTGGGGCGGGCGGTTTTGCCTTTCAACCTTCGACCCTTCCGAAACCTTCGGATCCACGATAAGAGCGGCAACTACCCCGCTCAAGCCAACAGAAGGCTTGAACGGGCCACCATGAGAACATCTTTAGCCGGAATGCCTTTGGGCCGCATCTCAGCGCCAGACCGTGCGGGGGTTCTTCGGCTTTGCCTCAGAATGACACCTCCTTGGGGCGGGCGGCTTTGCCTTTCAACCTCCGACACTTCTGAAACTTCCGAAACCTTGAAACTTTGAAACCTTGAAACCTGCGAAACCTTGCCTTTTCACTTCGCCCGTGGATGCGTTTTCTCGTACACATCCAGCACCTGGCGCGTGGTGAGTTGGGTGTAGCGCTGCGTGGTGGAGAGGCGCGAGTGGCCGAGCATCTCCTGGATGGCTCGCAGGTCGGCGCCCTCTTCGAGCATGTGGGTGCCGAAGGCGTGGCGGAGGGTGTGGGGATGGATCTCGGCGGGAAGGCCTCCGGCGACGGCGACGGCCTTCACGATGCGTCCTACGCTGCGCGTGGTGATGCGAGTGCCGCGCAGATTGATGAGCAACGCGGGCTCGCCGGTGCGGCGCGAGCGTTCGAGCGTCTGCGCTCGCTGCGGGAGGTACTCGCGCAGCGCCATCTGCGCGGAGTCTCCGAAGGGCACCAGCCGCTCTTTCTTGCCCTTGCCTCGGACGAGGATCGCTCCCTGGCGGAGGTGGATGTCGTCGAGGTTGATTCCGACGAGCTCGCTGTTGCGGATTCCGCAGCCGTAGAGCAGTTCGAGGATGAGGCGGTCGCGCTCGGCGAAGGCGGCTTCCTCGGGCATGTTGGCGTCGAGGACGGAGTTGATCTCCTCCATAGTCGGCACGCGGGGGAGCTTCTTTGGCAGCTTGGGCGCGGCGACCAGCAGCGCGGGGTTGGAGTCGATCATTTGCTCGCGGCCCATCCACTTGAAGAATGAGCGGATGGCCGAGAGCTCGCGCGCGACGGAGGCCTTGCTCAAGCCGCGCGAGTAGAGCTCGCCGAGGAAGTCGCGAATCTGCAGGTGGCCGATCTGCTTGAGCGGGGCGTCTCCGATGAAGCTGGCGAACTCCGCGAGTCCGGTGCGATAGGCCTTGATGGTGTGCGCCGAGGCGTTGCGCCCGGCGAGGGCGCGGAGAAAACCGTCCAAGGCGCGGGCGACGGGAGTCTGCTCGCCGCTCATGGCGTTCTCTGGGCTCACGGCGTTCTCTGGGCTCATGACGTTCTCTGGGCTCATGACGTTCTCTGGGCTCAAGGCTTGGGGCTCCTGCGCGCGCGGGGATGATGCGCGGCGTAGACCTTCTGCAGGCGGTCGAGGGCGACGTGGGTGTAGACCTGCGTGGTGCCGATGTCGGCGTGGCCCAGCACGGTCTGCACGGTGCGCAGATCGGCTCCGTGGGCGACCATGTGCGTTGCCGCCGAGTGGCGCAGCATGTGCGGCGAGGCGTGGCGTCCGGCGGCCTTCGAGGCCGCATCGACGATCATCCAGAGGCGTTCGCGGGTGAGTTTGTGTCCGCCGCGCGCAAGAAAGAGCTCGGGAGGATTGTGCTTGGCGGCGAGCAGCGGGCGGGCATCGCGAAGATACTCTTGCAGCGCCTTCTGCGCCGGAGCGCCGAGGGGAACCATGCGCTCCTTGTCTCCCTTGCCACGGACGAGCATGTAGCCAAGCTCCAGCTTGGTGTCGGTGAGGCGCACGTCGACGAGCTCGCTGACGCGCATGGCCGCCGCGTAGAGCACCTCCAGCATGGCGCGGTCGCGGAGGGCAAGCGCCCGCGCGGCGCGGCTCTGCTGGCTGCTGCGCGCGGTGGGACTTTCGAGCAGCGCCGAGACCTCATCTTCGCTGAGCGCCTTGGGCAGCACCTTCCACTGCTTGGGAGTGTCGATCTCCAGCGTGGGATCGCGCTCGATGCGTTTGTCCAGAAGAAGGTAGCGATAGAAATGTCGCAGGGCGGAGAGCCTGCGGGCCACCGAGCGTGAATCCATGCCGTTGGAGAGCAACTCTTGCAGCAGGGCCTTGAGGTCTTCGCGGGTGGCCTCGAGCACGGTCTTGTCGCGGCGGGCGAGAAACTCCGACCAGAGGCGCAGATCGCCGGCGTAGGAGCTGACCGTCAGCGGTGCGAGCCCCTTTTCCACGCGCAGATAGGTGGCGAAGCTGGCCAGCGCGCGCTCTGAGGGCGAGGAGTTCATAGAGGAAGTATGGCGCGAGTGCGTCCGCCGCGGGAATGGCGCAGATGGTTCGCATCTGGCGCGAAGATATCTGAGGACAACCAGAGCAGGAGCGCAGGCATCTGTAGCGTCAATGGTGGAAGGCATCGAAGTATGCGAGGGAACCCAGTTCCGCATCGGCCGGAAAAGTACGTTCAGACGTTGCGCCGTTCGCTGCAGGTGGTTGAGCGAGAGCAAGCGCCGCGTCCGAGTGGAGAACTGCGGAGCCTGCTGATCGCCATCGCTATGGCTACGCCGCTCTGGATTATCCTCTATCTTCTGCAGCGCTGAGTGGGGCCCAGGAGGCGCACGGCTCTCTGCTGGTATAATTACCTCTGCGCGCCCGTAGCTCAGATGGATAGAGCGAATGCCTCCGGAGCATTAGGTCGGGAGTTCGAATCTCTCCGGGCGCACCATAGATTCCGCACTTATAACAAAATCAAAAGGCCGCGCGCTACGCGGCCTTTTCTGATGTTGCGCTTGCGGATCCTTACCCGTTATGCCCCGTGGCACTTCTTGTATTTCTTGCCGCTGCCGCAGGGGCAGGGATCGTTGCGGCCGACTTTTTCGGCGCGGACGACCTGCTGCACGGCGTCGGCGGGTCCGGCTCCGGCGCGGCGAGCCTGCTCCAGTTCGCGCTCCTTGCGGCGCTGGAACTGCCGCTCGACGTCGTCGAGCGAGGTTTGCATGCGGCGCGCTGAGTGGGCTGAGCCGGCTGAGGCGCCGACGGGCTCCAGTACGGGCGAGGGCTCGGGCGCGCGGCGCGTGGGCGGGGTGATGCCGGGCAGCGCGACCTCATCGCCGTTCTCGTCGACGACGCGCATCATGTAGAGATAGCGCACGGTCTCTTCTTCGAAGTGCTCCATCATCTCTTCGAAGAGGTTGAACGACTCGCGCTTGTATTCGACCAGCGGATCGTGCTGGCCGTAGCCGCGCAGTCCGATGCCTTCCTTCAGGTGATCCATCTGCAGGAGATGGTCCTTCCAGAGCTGGTCGAGGACGCTGAGCATGATGACGCGCTCGTGCTGGCGCATCGCCTCGGCGCCGATGAGCTTCTCCTTGGCCTCGTAGCGCGCGATGAGGCGATCGAAGATGGCGTCGCCGAGCTGGTGATGGTCAAGCTGCGCGGGCTCGACGCCCTCGGCGAGGAAGTCGACTCCGAAGCGTCCGTAGACCTCGTTCTTCAGTCCGGCGATGTCCCAGTTCTGCGGATGAACTTCTTCGCCGGCGAACTTTTCGAGGATTCCGCCGAGAAGGTCGCGGACGTAATCCTGCTGGATCAACTCCTTCTGCTCGCTGCCCTCGAGCAGTTGGCGGCGCAGTCCGTAGACTGCCTCGCGCTGCTTGTTCATCACGTCGTCGTATTCGAGGAGGTGCTTGCGGGCCTCGAAGTTCTGCGCCTCGACGGCCTTCTGCGCGGCTTCGATGCGGCGGGTGATGAGGCCGCTCTCGATCGGGATGCCCTCTTCCATGCCGAGCTGGCGAAGCAGGTTGCTCACCCACTCCTTGGCGAAGATGCGCATCAGATCGTCTTCGAGCGAGAGATAGAAGCGCGATGCGCCGGGATCGCCCTGACGGCCTGCGCGTCCGCGAAGCTGGTTGTCGATGCGGCGGGATTCGTGGCGCTCGGTGCCGAGGATGAATAATCCGCCGGCCTGGATGACCTGTCCGTGCTCGGCGTCGGTCTCGGCTCTGTACTTGGTCAGCAGCTCATTCCACGTCGCCGTGGGGATACTGAACTCCTGCCCCTGGTAGTACCAGTAGGCGGTGGTGGGGTCGTCGGGGCGGGCTTCGACGCCGCCGGCGACGGCCTTTACGGCCGTTGCGAGGCCGCGCTTGAGCGCCTCCTGCTTGGCCATGAACTCGGGATTGCCGCCGAGCAGAATGTCCGTACCGCGGCCGGCCATGTTGGTGGCGATGGTCACCATGCCGTAGCGGCCGGCCTGGGCGACGATCTCGGCCTCGCGCTCGTGGTACTTGGCGTTGAGGACGACGTGCTTGATCCCTTTTTTCTTCAGCAGATCGCTGAGCCGCTCGGATTTCTCGATCGAGGTGGTGCCGACCAGCACGGGCTGCTTCGTCTCATGGATGCGGGCGATCTCATCGGCGACGGCGAAGTACTTCTCCTTCTCCGTGCGATAGACGACGTCCTTGTTCTCGACGCGCAGCAACCGCATGTTGGTGGGGATGACGACGACTTCGAGCCCGTAGATCTTATCGAATTCGGCGGCTTCGGTCTCGGCCGTGCCGGTCATGCCCGCCAGCTTCTTGTACATGCGGAAGTAGTTCTGGAAGGTGATCGTGGCGAGCGTCTGGTTCTCGCGCTCGATCTTGACGCCTTCCTTGGCCTCGACGGCCTGGTGCAATCCGTCGGACCAGCGGCGGCCGGGCATGAGGCGGCCGGTGAACTCATCGACGATGATTACCTCGCCGTCCTTGACGACGTATTCGACATCGCGCTTGTAAAGATTGTGTGCCTTCACAGCGACTTCGACGTGATGCTTGAGATCCCAGTTCTCGGGGTCGGCGATGTTCTCGATCCCGAGCATCTTTTCGACCTTTTCCCAGCCGGCCTCGGTGACCATCGCGTTCTTGTGCTTTTCGTCGATGACGAAGTCGCCGGTGTAGATCTTCTCGTTGGGCTCGTCGCCGGGCAGCTCTTCGCCCTTGGCCAGCCGGGGGATGATGACGTTGACGCGCGCGTACTTGTCGGTCGACTCCTCGCTGGCGCCGCTGATGATGAGCGGGGTGCGGGCCTCGTCGATGAGGATCGAGTCCACCTCGTCGACGATGCTGAAGTTGTGTCCGCGCTGGACGCAGTCCTTCATGTCGAACTTCATGTTGTCGCGCAGGTAGTCGAAGCCGAACTCGTTGTTGGTGCCGTAGGTGATATCGGAGTTGTAGGCTGCGCGGCGCTGCTCGTCGTCGAGGTCGTGGACGATGACGCCGACGGTGAGTCCGAGGAAGTTGTAGAGCTTGCCCATCCACTCGGAGTCACGCTTGGCGAGATAGTCGTTGACGGTGACGACGTGAACGCCGCGTCCGGAGAGCGCATTGAGATAGACGGGCAGGGTGGCGACGAGGGTTTTGCCTTCGCCGGTCTTCATCTCGGCGATGCGTCCGGTGTGGAGGACCATGCCGCCGATGAGCTGCACGTCAAAGTGGCGCATGTTGAGGGCACGTCGTCCGGCCTCGCGGACGACGGCAAAAGCCTCATCGAGGATGGAATCGAGCGCCTCCTCGATGGCGGCGTGCTCCTCTTTTTCCCACTGCTTGCGGCGGTCGGCGTCCATCTCCTCGGCTGCCGGCTCCTGGAGTTGCGACATGCGCTCCTGCACGCGGCGGCGGAACTCTTCGGTTTTGGCGCGCAGCTCGTTGTCGCTGAGCTTGCGCATCTCGGGCTCGATGGCGTTGATGCGCTCGACGCGCGGCAGCAGCTTCTTGACCTCACGCTCGTTATGAGTGCCGAAAATCTTTGCGATCAAGGAGTTAATCAATGTTTTGTCCTTCAGAACCTGACCGGCGAAGCGCCCTCGGACGCGCGCGCACCGAATCTTCTCACGCGGGAAATTGCCTCGTAAAAGCCTACCATATTGGATGCTGGGAGGGTGCGAACCCTTCGACAAGCTCAGGGCAGGCTCCTTCGACAAGCTCAGGGCAGGCTCCTTCGACAAACTCAGGGCAGGCTCCGGGGCAACGGCCGGCAGTGGATTGACCCCATTGAAGGCAAAGACCCCATCCGGCAACGGCCGAGATGGGGTATCCGCGTTTCTTAATTCGACTCTTAAATCAGTCCGTTTAGCCGCGCCATGGCGAGGGCTTCGACGGCGGCTCCGCGCGCACCGGCGGTATCGCCGTTGGGGATGGCGAGGATCGGGATGTCGGCCTGCTCCTCGCGCTGCTGCGGCATGCCGCGGCGAATCTCATCGAGGAACCACTTACTGAAGGCC
>Ga0326727_10014683_pt1 | contig 17002 bp, 12 predicted proteins | sample MB2enrmetagenome_FD_207643 | JGI IMG/M metagenome (GOLD analysis project Ga0326727, IMG submission 207643) | Lab enriched peat soil microbial communities from McLean, Ithaca, NY, United States - MB29MY | ecosystem: Environmental > Terrestrial > Soil > Wetlands > Peat | place: USA: New York...
TGCGGTTCAGGATCTCTTCCCAGACCTGCAGATTCCCTGGAATTTGAGGCTCGCCGTTGGTCTGCCATTGCAGGCGAGTCAAGAGCACCAGGAGCCCTGCGTTCCTTGGGAAGACACTTGCCGCCGCGGCGGTGTGAGAGTAATTGGCGGCTGAGCGGTAGGCCTCGTAGAGACTCTTGAGGCGAGTACCTTCAACCAGGTGGCTTTGCTGCGTTGAGCCGGCACGCGACACAGCGTCAAAATATGCCGCCAGCCAGCCTTGATCCTTCGCCAGCAGATGGGTGACGAACTCTCCCGGCGACTTCGGACTGGCTCCTACCAGTTCCCTCCAGGCTTGCTCTGCACCCGCTCCGCCGGGCACTTTCACTTCGCCGGAGCGAATGCTGATCCAGCTGCCATAGAAGTCAAGCTCAGCCGCATAGGGAAGCAGTCTGCCCAGCCCGGTTGACCGCATCAGGGCAAGCCTCGTTTGCCCATCGCTTCTGGCCAGGGCCGAATAGAGGCGGCCCACATTCCGGTCGTGCAGCAGGACATCGAGGAGATCTCTTCTATCGCTCCTCTTCAATGTGCTGAGCGAAGTCCATGCTTTTTCAGAGAACAGGACCGGGACCCGTGTAGCGGGAAACGCATAGGTAAACGGAGTGCCTCTCTGGAGGGCCTTTTCAAGCGCCGTCAGCGGGAAGCCCGAGTCGATGGTGAGGAAGGCGCGCTCCGCGTCGGCCGTCATCAGGCTGGCGCCGTCGGGTCCGCACCCCTGCTGAAACTGGTATCCAAGAATCTGAATCAGCCGGTTTACATCGCCGCAACCCCCAACCCGGATAATGCCGTCAGCACCCGCCAGGGAATGAAGCTCCCGGGCCAGTTGCACATACCGTTCGACCAGCAGCAGGAACTCAGTCGGTTTGTCCTGCGTGTAGCCCCACAGTGAAACATTGCGAGCCAGCATCGGCATCACATCGGAGGGGGAGATCTCCTGGCTGATGCCGGTCATGCGCAGGAAGGAGCGCAGCGGGCCCGGAATCACAACCATATCCCCCGATGAGGATGGCGGCGAAGCATCCGCGGTAGCTTCTACGCGCGTGTTGGCGGGTGAAGAGTCCGGTTGCGGCGTTTTGCCCGCGCCTGCGGCGAAACACGCTTCCATGCACAGAAGCCCCGCTGCAAATGCAGCGAGAGAACGAAGAGGAGGGTTCATTGCGAATACCCCTTCCGATCTGCTTTAGTTCAACTTCAATTCATGAACTAGCAAGATACCTGTATCACCGTGCGCACAGCGATGTGCGGTTCCTGGGAGGCCGCGCTGCCGTCTGGCTTGCACCTGTGCCTGTTCCGCGCTATTCCCAATTCCCCGGTTCTCTAATTCCTGGACAAATGAATGCCGTTGGGTGCCGGTCTCATCAGGATCCCGGGAAGTGGTTTGGGAAGCTATAGGGTCTCTGCCTTGCGAGCCCGGTCATGCCAGTCCTTCAGTGGTCAAAGAAGACGGGAATACACGCACACCGGTGAGCCATTCTCGCAAATACGAAATCATTTGGGCAAGTTTATTTTTGATAAAGTTGCTGCTGGTCCGGCTACCGCGAAACATGCATGAACCACGGAAAAGAACGGCTAAGTCCGGCCATTACACCGTCGATATCGGGTGAAAAAGCGGATGCTCCAGGACCGGACATTGGTTCTACCGATGTCTCCTCTGTTCCGCAACCAACGCCTTTGCACCGAAAATGCGACATTTGAGCCCCGGCACGGACCCCAGGCATCTCCTGCCGAATCGAACCACCACTCCGGCGCCGATGCGCACCTTGTTCTGGTGGTTGTTGACGCCGGCGTCGGTTTCGAATTTCGCACTGCGGGTAAACCAGCGCGCATTGAGCTCTCCGCCAATCACATGCAGATCGTCCCCGGCTGGGACCACGTGGACTATATCGCCGCGGCCGCGGAGTGGGAACCATGCCTTGAAGCGAGCGGAAGGGAAATTGTAATCCGGGCTCCGCCGCTCTCGCGATTCGAGGCTGCAACGGTTCCCCCATGGGCGCGCGCGACGGCATCGATAAATGCCAGACCAAGCCCGTGCCCGTTCGAATCCCGCCCCTTCACCCTGCGCTCGAACAAATGGAGAAACACTTCGGGATCGAATCCTGGTCCATCGTCTTCGAGGATCAACCGCGCGCTATCCTCTTCGCCCCGCAGTTCGATCGTGAGGCTACAGGCGGGCGGCAAGTGCTTCAGCTCATTGTCAAGGAGATTGGCGATCATGCGATGGAGAAGCGCGGCATCCGCGGAGATCTCCACCGGGCCGCGGCCGCGCAGCGTTACCCGCAATCCCCTCTCCGACATGGAAGGTTCGTAGAGATCGATCATGACTCTGAGCAACTCGTTCAGATCGATCGCGCTGCGCGTAAGCCGAAGCGCATCTGCTTTGGCCTCGGCAACATCCAGTGACTTGTTGAGAAAGTCGGTAAGCCGATCCAGTTCCTCGATTGCGGAGACGATGGGTTCGGCCTGCTCGCCATCCGTGACTGTCGATAACGACATCTCGAGCTTTCCGCGAATTGCCGTCAGGGGGCTGCGCAAATCGTGGGCCAGCGAATCTGTGATGGTATGCAGCTGGTGCATGGAACTCTCGATCCGGTCGAGCATGCGATTGAGAGTCAGGGCCAGGTGGCTGACTTCGTCGTTGCGTTTGGTGGTTGGCACTCTGGCGTCGAGATCGGAATGGCCGATTCTCGAAGCGGCTTCGGTAATCTCCCGAACGTGGCTCAACATGCGCCTGGTGGTGAGGAATACAATGCCGAACCCCAGCAGAACAATCAACAGCCACAACAGCAGGAAGCGCAGCCGCAGGCTCCATATCACCCGTCGTTCATCCCGCTCCGACAGGCCCAAAAAGATCTGGCTGCCATCCTCGATGCGGATTGAAGCCACGCGAAAGGGGACTGCGAATCCGGGGACACGGAGGTCGGTCGGCAGGTTCGGAGGGATCCTGCTGGCCTGAATTGCCCGCAGGTGGGCCTCGCCGCTTCCAGCGCCTACCCACAGCTTGAGCGAGCCGTCCCCACCCGATTGAAGAAAGAAAACCGAATCGTTGGAACCGCTCTCTGAGGCCGGCTTGTTGGGCACCTCTCTGGCCGCCAGTTCCGCCACTTCTCCCACCACGCGGCCATAGAGGGCGTCGTTCGGTGTCCGCTCGGCCACATCGCCCAGCACCTCCACTTCGCCCGACAGCCATGCATCGCTGCGGCGTTGGATATCGCCGGCGACAAAGCTTTGCAGAAAGGCGAAGACCACCATGGTTCCGCACGCAAATGCAAGAGTTGCCCACAACGAAATGCGCCAGGCGGCGCTGCGCATGGTCGGCCTATCGGTCCTTGAGGACATAGCCCACACCTCGCATGGTTCGAATCAGCGGTTGCTGTCCTGCGCCGTCGACCTTGCCGCGCAGCCGGTAAATATGCACATCGACCACGTTGGTGTCCGGTTGAATGCGCATGCCCCAGACCTTGTCCAGAATCATCGAACGCGTCACCACGCGTCCTGCATTCCTGCACAGGTATTCCAGGAGGACAAATTCTTGCTGGGTCAGTTGCAGAATCTGTCCGCCGCGCGATGCCTCCCGCCGCAATAGATCCAGCTCAAGATCCAGCACCCGCAACCGCGTTGCCTCGCCGGCCGCCGGACTGTTGCGCTTGAGCAGGTTGCGGAGCCGCGCCAGCAACTCGGCAAGCGCGAACGGTTTGGTCAGATAGTCGTCCCCGCCCTGTTCCAGCCCTCGCACGCGATCGTCGACTGATCGGCGCGCGGACAGAATCAGTACCGGAGCCCTCACACCCAGTTGGCGCAAACGAAGGATCAGGCTGATTCCGTCCTGATCGGGCAATCCAAGATCGACGATGAGTATGTCGAATGTGCCCTCGACGGCAAGCCGCTCGGCCGTTTTGCCGTCCGGCGCAGCTTCCACCTGGTACCCCGCCTCCTCAAGTGAACGCCGCAGGAAACTCTGAATATCGATTTCGTCTTCAACGAGCAGAAGGCGCATGAAGCGATATTAGTGCATCTGCATTGCTTTTTTCGAGCGCGCCTCGCTGGTTTCGTCGTCCCAATCCCGGAAGCGGCTGCTATTTTTGCCAAGATGAACGTGATGTCATCTGTGCGTTCACTCTCAGTCATCTCTCTTCACTACCATTAGACGCAGGTTCAATGAAAACTCCACGCGACTATTCCGCGCGAGCGGACGGAGAACCTATGGGAAAGGGCCGCGGCTTCGTCACACTCTGCAGGTTTCCTCTTTCGCCAGGCAGTCGCGTTGTACCGTCCCGTTTAGATGAAGGAAACGTCATGAAAACAAGCCCGATTGCGCGCTTTCCAAAGCGTGCCTGAATTCGTCTCACCAGTGAACTGAAACCCGCGGGGCCGTGGTTGTTACGCAATCCGGTTTTCCAGCACAAATTAACCGCCCTATCCAAACGATATCGAGGATCAAAGTGTATTCGGCGAACGTCATGGATCAATTGGACACGAGCTTTCTTGTGCAAGCCTTCAGCACCTCTCTTTCGCTGCCGGCGGCTCTCGATCCCAACTTCAGATACGCGCTTCGTCATGTGCTCGATAACCCCGGAAGCCTGGTTCGCCCAAAGCTGGTCTTTCAAATGGCAACTGCGTACGGGCTGGAGCCCGCTCCCGCACAAGAACTCGCCATTGCACTCGAGTACTTCCACACCGCTTCTCTTCTGTTCGACGACCTGCCGTGCATGGACAATGCGCTGGAACGGCGCGGCGCTCCCTGTACTCATCTCGTATTCGGCGAGGAGGGCGCCATCCTTAGCGCGCTTGCTTTGATCAATCGCGCTTATGCGCTCACCTGGCGCGCTGTTGCAGGCTGCCCGCGGGACCGACAGGCCCGGGCACTGGACTTCATCGAGCATTGTCTTGGTGTGGATGGGCTGCTTAATGGGCAAAGCTTCGACCTCCATTACTCAACATTGCCCCAGGGGTTGGAGACAACCGAACGCATTGCCCGCGGCAAGACGGTGTCGCTGATCCGGCTTACGCTGGCGTTGCCGGCCATGCTGGGCGGAGCTTCGGCCCGCGAACTCCAGCAGATCGATCGGATCTCGGAATTCTGGGGCCTCGGTTATCAGATCGTGGATGACCTCAAAGATGTGCTTCAGAGCTCGGCGCAAACCGGAAAGACCCCGGGCCGGGACGTCCTGCTGGACCGACCCAACATCGCGGCGGTCATCGGAATTCAAGGCGCCGTTCAGCGCCTCACGCGATTGATCGATCTCGGAGACAGAGTGCTGCGCAGCCTTCTCGCTTCACGGCCTGAACTCGACTTCCTGGAGAGACTGCGCGGCGAACTCCAGGCAGAGCTTGCCCGGGTTACACGAGATTCCTGCGTGCTGGCGGAGGAAGGCAGGCTGTGATTTTTCTCAAGTTGATTCTGACCAACCTGCGCCGCCATCGCATCCGCTCGTCGATCAGCGTGGCCGGGATCACTTTCAGCGTAGCGGCCATGCTGACTGTAGTCACCATTCTGCAGGGCGCCGTCGGCATGTTCTCCAGCATTCTCTCCAACGACAGCGAGATCATCGTCTTCGAGCGCGACGTCTCCGACCTTTTCTTCAGCAACGTTCCCGCGGACGCAACTGCGCAGATTTCCGCTTGGCCGATCGTGGCTCACGCGAACCCGGTGTTGTTCGGAATCGTCTCCAGCGCCGGTCACCCGATTATCACCTGTTTTGGGGTGATGCCTACGGACGCGCGCATTCAAAAGGCATCGTGGCTCGAAGGCGATCGCGGTAGTTTTGCGCAACGTGCCGATGACGTGGTGCTGGGCGCGCGCGCAGCCCAGTTTCTCTCCGCAGCTCTCGGCAGCCAGGTTCAGATCGGACATGGAACATTCCACGTCATCGGCGTGCTCAAGACGGCCAACGGCTTTGAGGATGGCGGAGTCTACATGCCGCTCGCTTCCGCGCAGTCCTTTTTTCACAAGCAGGGAACTTCCTCGGTGATCACGGTCAAACTGCGCAATAAAGACGATGCCGCCGCTTTCAAGAACATGGTCAGAGCGAAGTATCCGAACCTGATCGCACTGGAAGATGCGGAGTTTGCACGCTCCTATTCGCAGTTCAGGATTCTCAAGGCCACGGCCTGGGCGGTTGGTGGTTGCGGCCTGCTGCTCGGCGGACTGGGAGTGGCGAACACCATGATCATGTCGGTGTTCACGCGCATCCGCGAAATCGCGATTCTCCGCGTCAACGGATTTTCTCAAATACAGATTGGAGGAGTGATCTTCGGCGAGTCCGCGGTTGTGTCGGTTTCCGGCGCAGTGACTGGACTGCTGGTTGGAACCTGCTTTCTGTACGCGCTCAAGCTGATCCCCGCTCTTGACGGATACGTCGACCCAACCATTCATCCGCTCCTCATGCTGGTTGTGCTGGTGCTGGCCTTGCTTACCGGAATCGCGGGCGCCCTCTATCCGGCTGTCTACGCCATGCGGATTCGCGCGGTGGAGGCGCTTCGATTCGAATGAGACTCGCGTTTGAAAGCAATGGAAACCGGCGCATTGTTTTGCGCGCGGAGAATTTATGGAAGAGCTACGACGAGGGGACAGTTGCGGTTCTCAAGGGCATGGATTGCGAGGTCTCCGCGGGCCAAACGGTGGCTCTTTGCGGACCTTCGGGCTGCGGCAAGAGCACGCTGCTGCACCTCTTCGGCGGGCTCGATATGCCCGACCGCGGGCGAATCTCGGTCAACGGTGTTGAAGTCAACCGGCACTCGAACCTGCTGCGCCTTCTGCGCCACGAGGTTGGCTTCGTCTTTCAACTTCACAATCTGATTCCCGACCTGACTCTCGCGGAAAACTGTCTCATCCCCACTGTTGCCGCGGGGATTGACGGCCGCACCGCAAAGGCGCGTTTGGTGGAACTCGCGGAGCGCACCGGGCTCAGCCACCGGCTCGGCCATCGTATCCAGAAACTCTCCGGCGGAGAACGCCAGCGCACGGCGCTCTGCCGCGCTCTGATGAACAGGCCGAAGATCCTGCTGGCCGATGAGCCGACCGGCTCGCTCGATGAGCAGGCCAGCAACGTGGTCTTCGATCTCTTGCTTGACCTGGTGGCCACCGAGGGCGCAACCCTGCTGATGGCCACGCACGATCGCAGTCTTGCCGGGCGCTGCGACCGCCTTGTGGAGATGCACGATGGAAAGATCCATGAGCACGCACACGCTTGACCGGATGGAATCGCCGCGCCAACATCCGCGGGCCGTCGCCTGCGCCGCATGGCACAGCCTTTTTTGGCTTGTCTTTGCCAACTCCGTGGGCGTACTGATCGCGATTCTGCTGCTGGTTCCCGCTCTCAACCGGCAATTGGGCGAGTGGACTTACGGCCGCTGGATGATGGTGCACATGAATCTGGAGCTGTACGGCTGGGCCAGCCTTCCACTGGTGGGATTTCTCTTCAGGGTCTACGGCGCGGACCGCGGACCGGTCGCAGATTGGTGCCGGCCGGTGCTCTGGGTCTGGTCCGCCTCCCTCGGCGTCGCCGTATTCTCCTGGCTCTCCGGACATTCCAGCGGCAGGCTCTTCCTCGACTGGAGCGGATACCCACGCGTGCTGTTTCCCGGTGCGCTTCTGGCGCTTTGGCTGCTTCTGGTCTTCGCCCTGGTCGGAAGCCGGAGCAATTCGGAGCATACAAACGTGACTGCCTGGGCGGCGAAGCTGCTCGGCCTTGTGATTCTGCTCGCTGTCCCATTTCTCATTTACATCGCCTCGGGACCCGGCACCTATCCTCCGGTGAATCCCGATTCAGGTGGCCCGACAGGCGCAAGCCAGTTGGAATCCTCGCTGGCCATCGTCGCTGTCCTGCTGATGCTTCCCTTCGGGATTGCACACCGCAAGCCGGCGAAAACCAGAATCGTCTCCATCGCCTGGATCGTCCTGGCCGCGGAATCTATCCTCTGCGTCGCGCTGGGCCGCGCCGACATAAGCCATCACAGCCCGGTGCAGTTTCTCAGCCTAAGCAGCCTTCTCCTGTGGTTGCCGCTTACGCCCGCATACTATGCGGCATTCGCCTGGCACCAAAGCACCCGCCGCTGGCAATTGGCTTTCCTCTGCTGGTGGTCAGCTCTAGTAGCCACTGGCTGGGTCTTCTTTCTTCCCGGAGTCCTCGACCACTTCAAATTCACCGACGGCCTGGTCGGTCACTCCTTCATCGCCATGGCAGGATTCGCGTCGAGCCTGATCATCTTCGTCATGGTGCAACTTCTGGGCGAGGGTGGATGGATCTTCAATCGGACGCGATCCTTTTATCTATGGAACGGCAGCGTCATCGCCTATGTCGCGCTGATGACCGTGGCCGGCTGGCGCGAGGGCTTCGACCCAACCTTCACCATCGCGCCGGGCATCGCGCGCAACGTCCTCTATGCTCTCCGCCTCGTTACCGGAATCCTGATGCTCCTTGCCTCACTCGACTGGCTCGTCGATGCGTCAACGCTGCTTCGCGAACCTGTCGCCGCTTCCATTGAAATTCCACAGGAGGAGACAGCATGAACCGTCCCATTCTCATCGGTTATCAGTTGCTGACCGGATTCTCCGATGCCTCAACCGGTGCGTTGCTCCTGCTTGCGCCGGCACTTACGCTGCGCCTGATGCATTTGCAGGCGCCTTCCGACGCGCTGATCTACAACTCGTTCATCGGCGCATTCGTTTTGTCGGTGGGTTTTGCCTGCCTCTACGGCGCCTACCTCGCATTTCACGGCGGCTGCCGCACAAAGCTTGAAATGGTGTGGCTGCTCACAGCCCTCACCCGCGCCAGCGTCGCCATCTTTGTTGTCGGGCAAGTCCTGGTCGGCACGCTTGAAGCCGGCTGGTTGACCGTAGCGGCTGCTGACGGCGCATGTGTTCTGATCCAGGCGATTGGCTTGCGCAAGGGATGGTTGGCCCGTGCCACGCGCTAAGAGCGGCAGTTCCGGCTGGCAAGGCGCGAGCCTTGTCGCGATCGCGTATGTCTATTTCCTCATCTTCGCCCAGTTCGCATTCCTGAAGCGGCTGGCGAGCCTGGGCGTGGCGGACGCGCACTTGAAAGCCGTGCTGGCGGCGATGGCCATGGGCGGAATCCTCCTCAGCCTGCTGGCGCCGCGGATGAGCCTGTGGCCCTCGGCGAGCCTGCGGCTCCGCATTGCGCTCGCTGCTTCCGGCGTCGCGGCATTCCTCGCGCTTCTTCCGCTCGGCTTCGCCGCTGCCGTGGCCGTATCCTTCCTCATCGGCGCGGGTCTTGGGCTGCTCACCGTCACTCTGGCTACGCATCTGCGCCGATTTGCGGGCACTCGCAACCCGCTCCTCGCCGTTGCCGCGGGGACGGGCACAGGCTATCTTGTCTGCAACCTGCCGCGCTTCTTTACCGCCTCGGCTGAAGTGCAGATATTGTCGGCGGGCATTCTGTGCCTGGTAGGAATCGGCATCACTCTTTTGCGCCCGCCCTCGCCGCTCGAAGCGCGTGGGATCGGTCCTCAATCGGCGATCTCTTTTTATCGCGTGCTCGCCGGCTTCACCGCTCTTGTGTGGATGGACTCGGCCGCCTTTTTCATCATCCAGAACACCCCGGCACTGAAGGCCGGAACCTGGCAGGGCACATTTCATCTTTGGGCAAACGGTCTGCTGCATCTTGCCGCGGCCCTCACCGGCGCATGGTTCCTGCGCCGCAGAGGTCTCTCGCCGGTTCTCACCGCCGCCTACCTCGCGCTCGCCATGGCTTGTTTGCTCCTGCTCCATCCTGACCGCGCACTGCTGGCTTCCGTCTTCTATCCCATCGGCGTCTCGCTCTACTCCGTCGCACTGGTCGCGTATCCATCCCTCCTCGCTCCCGCTGCTTCCGCCCGGGAGCGGGGCCGAATGGCAGGATGGATTTACGCGATTGCCGGCTGGACGGGCTCTGCGATGGGCATCGGCATGGGCCGGAATCTAGGCCATGTGCCCCTTGTCTTTGTCGCCGCTGCCGGCGCGGTTGTCCTGCTGCCTCAACTTATTACGGCCTTTCGCCGGCGCTCTCGTGAGCTTGCGCTCACCGCCCTCGTGATTCTCGCGGCCTTCTCTCTCCATCGGTTTCTTCACGCGTTGGATGCGGTTCCGCAACTTACTCAAGTAGAACGCGGACGCAGGGTCTACATCTCCGAGGGATGCATTCACTGCCACTCCCAATATGTGCGGCCCAATTCCCCTGACGTACTCATGTGGGGCCCGGTCGAATCCATCTCGGAGTTGCGCAGTGAACATCCGCCGCTCATTGGCAATCGCCGCCAGGGTCCCGACCTCTCTGAAGTTGGAATGCGCCGCTCGGCCCTGTGGATCAAGGCACACTTCTACAATCCCGCCGAGGTCAGCGGCTCCTCCATTATGCCCTCCTATGAATTCCTATTCCGCGACCAGCGCGGGGACGATCTTGTCGCGTATCTCGAAAGCCTGCGCGGAACAGGCGCAGCGCAACAACTTGCGGAGGAAAGGCTCTGGCAGCCCTCAGCCGCCGCCGTCGCCCAAGCCAATGCAGTCGAAGGAGAACGGCTCTACTTGCGCGACTGCGCCAACTGCCACAGCGCGGATGGCCCTACGCGCCGCGCCTGGCAATCGAGCTACAAGCGCCTCCCTCCGGATCTCGCCAAGGGCCCCTGGCTTTATCTGCCGTCTTCAGATTCCCTTGAGCAGCGCATGGTGCGCCTTGCGCAGATTACCAAGTTCGGCATCCCCGGAACCGACATGCCGGGACACGAATATCTGTCCGACAGTGACCTCGCCTCTATCAGTCTTTGGTTGTCGCAAGACATCGCGCAATCGAATCGATAACCATAACCGCTCATTGCACTCAGGAGAAGAACCATGAAGACGTACGCACAAGCCCTCTTCCTCGCCATCCCGCTCGCGATTGCCCCTGTCGCGCTCGCACAGCATCAGACCTTCCATGTCAATCCGGACGCCAGCCAGGTCGCCTTCGCCTTGGGCGGCAGCGGCCACCACGTGCAGGGAACATTCCATGTGCAGAGCGGATCGATCGACTTTGACCCCGGCGCACAGAAGATCTCCGGCTTCGTGGTCGTCGCGGCCGGCAGCGGCAACAGCGGCGAACCGAGCCGCGACAAGAACATGAACGCCAATGTCCTGGACACCGATCACTTTGCCCAGGTGACCTTCGCGCCCAACAGCTATCAGGGAGCCATTGCGCCCTCGGGTGATTCCACCATCCAGGTTTCCGGCATCTTTACGTTGCACGGTACGCCTCATGACCTTACAGTTCCCATGCAAATTCATATCGATGGCGCGAATTTGACCGCCAGGGGACACTTCACGGTTCCCTACGTCAAGTGGGGTCTCAAAGATCCCAGCATCTTTGTCCTGAAAGTGGCCAAGGACGTTGATATCGACCTGACTCTGAGCGGTCAGCTAACCCGCGGGAACTAGGTCTATGACCGCTTGACTTTGTACGATACTGGGTGCCCCAGGTCTCGATTTTGAGACCTGGGAAAGCGCGAACCCAAGATGCCAATTCACGCGGTCAGAGACAAAGGGCCGAGGCGCTTCATCGCGCCCCGGCCCTTTGTCGGATGGCTTTCAAAAACTCAGAACGAGAATGCAGCCTGGATGAAGATGCGCCGTGCTGCCGAACCGGACGAGAATATTCCGTAGGCCAGGCTGGTCGATTGGCCAAAATTCGGCGAGTTCACGGTTCCGATCGGTTGTCCACGATCAATGTCGTTGAACAGGTTCAACGCCTGGGCGCTGAAGCTGAGCGAGTATTTGTGGCCGGTGCTGGCGCTGCCGCCCATCATTCCCCGGCCGCCTCCACCAAATCCACCGCCAAATCCGCCGCCTCCGAAGCCTCCGCGCCCGCCGCCGCCGCCACCGCCCGGGGGTGGACCACCGCCAGGGCCGCCGGGGCCACCGCCGCTATTCGAGCCGCTCGCCGACTCAAGTTTGGGTCCCAGCCCGAAGGCGCGGCTGACGCGCAGATTCATGGCCACGGCAGCCGGCCCGTGGCCCATGTTTCCCGGAATGATCGTCTCTCCAGGCTGGGGAATGGTATCGAAGCAGCCAAAAGCAGTCTGCACGTACTGCGTTGAAGATGCTGTGCAATCGGAGGCATTAACGATCGATGGACGGTCGTTGAAGAAGTTGTCACCAGTCAAATCGTTGGGAGAAACAAAATTGTAGGGACGGCCCGATTGCGCAATGAGAAAAGGGTTGAATGTGATGCCCAGCGGGCCGGCGTAATTGCCCATCAGAAAGACCATGTTGCGCGAGGCAAAGCCGGCCGGGCGGTAGTCCTGCATCAGGTTGTAGGAGTTTGATGCCGTACCCGTGTCGGAGTTGGCCCAGGTCAGGTTGTAGAAACCTGACAGCCCCAGGTTGGGCGTCAGGCGTGCGTTGATATTCGCGATGAACTGGGTCTGCTTGAAGACTGCCTGGGAGTCGTACTGCTCCACGATGCCCAGCGAGGGATTGGGCCGCACTCCGGTCAATGTGGAACTGCCATACAGGAAAGTCCCGGGCAGATAGGCATTCGAGTCGCGCGTGACCATCTGATGAACGCCATAGCTGCGCAGATAGGTAAAGGAGAGCGACGTTGTTTTAGTCAACTGGCGCTCCAGGCTCGTTGAAAACTGCTCGGTATAGGGGGAGTGATAGGTGGGCGTGACCTGGATGATCGTCTTCGCATTGGCGCTGGCCGGTCCGCACGTAGACAGGTTGATTGCGCTCAGACTCGTGGCGCTGAAGCATGTGGGATTTGTGATCGTGTTCTGCGTCTGGCTGTCGGCGCCGCCGCTGTAGCGCGCTATGTTCAGCAGGTTGCCCAGTCCGAAGCGATCGTAGAAGAAACCATACCCGCCGCGCAGCACGGTCTTGGCTTGTGCGCGGTTCTTGTGGCCATCGAGCGCATAGGCGAAGGCAACCCGCGGACCCCAGTCGTCGTGATCCGCAACGTGATTCTGTGACTCCCAGCGCAGGCCCCCCGATAGAGTCAGGTTTGCGTTGGCCTTCCAGTCGTCCTGCACAAACAGCGCGCCGTCGAACACGCTTCTCACCACGGCCGCGGCGCCGGTAGTGTAGTTGAGCTTGTTGGGCAGGCCGCCGGCTGCGGCAATTTGTGAAAACGTCTCGCCCGCGGCAAGGCCGTTCATCATGATGACGTACGCATTCAGCGAGGGAAAGCTGAAGCTGCCGTTGAAATTGGCGCTTGACGAGTTGGCGTCGCGATTGTAGCGCAGGCGCGTTCCGAACTTGATGGCATGTGCGCCTGCCGACATGGTAGTCAGGTTCTGCAACTCAAGGTGATCCGTGTGATCGTTGGAGCGTTGGCCGGAAGATCCGCCGCTCGTAAAGGATCCCGGTACCGAGATGGTTGGCGTGGTGCTCGCGGGTGTTGAGGAGCTGAGGTCGCGAAGATACTGGAACCTCGTTTCGTTCACCATGTGTTCGTTGATGGTCTGCGAATCGCTAAGTTGAAGGGTGTGCTCGACAAAGTCTGAAGTCGTGGACTGCGATGGCAGTTGCAGTGACCCGATCCCCCCGCTCTGGTTGTAACGCTCATATTGGTAGCGCAGCGTGAGCGTGTTCTTCTGCCCCAGTTGGATATCGACGCGCGGCGAAACTTCGGTATGAGTTGAGGGGTTGAAGAGTCCGCCCGATACGGTTCCCGCGCCGTAGGTATTGGTTGCCGGATTCAAAACCGCCGTGGTCACTGTGTAGATGCTCGCGTTCTGGTTGTCGCGCTCATCCACGCTGATAAAATACGAAGCGGATTTTGAGATGGAACCGCTGATTGAGCCGTTGTACTGGATGCTGTGGTACGCGGGAATGGCAGTAGTGAACGGGTTGCCGGTGTTGAAGGCGTCGTCGTTGCCCTGGGCAAAGAATCTCCCATGCAGTTGGTCGGTTCCGGGTTTGGTCAGAATCTCGATGCGCCCGTAGCCCAGGTGGTCGAACTCGGCCGAGAAGGGGTTCTGGTTGATGCGAATCTCGCGAATCGCCGACTTGGGGGGAAGTTGCCCGCCAGTGAATCCTGAGATGTAAACTTCTCCGCCGTTGGGTCCCGCCGCGGGACCGGCCAGAGCCGTCAGTTCGTTTGACAGTTCGTCGGGATCGTCTGAAAGTGCATCCAGGTCCTTGTCCTTGAGGACCACGGAGCTGGTGTTGCCGCTGGCCTCTACACTCACCATGGGCGCTTCCTCGTCGGAGACCGTCACACTCTGCTGCGCCACCACCATGGCCAGGGAGATGTCGACGTGCTTCACCTGCCCGGCCGCAACCTGGATGGCAGGCGAAGAAGCTGGAGCGAAGCCCGCGAACACCGCCGTTATGACGTAGCCGCCGGGCGCCAGCCCGTTCACTGCATACGCGCCCGTGGAGTCGGAGGTAGTAGTAGTCACGGCCGCTCCCGCCGTAGTGGTCACAGTAATCTTCGCCCCGGGAATCAACGCGCCCGTGGGGTCGGCAATGTGCCCGCGCACAGAAGCTGGCGCTGCGGCCGCCGTTCGTGCGGGAGCCTGAGCGTGCGCAGCGGCCACACTAGCCAGGCCCAGCGCCAAAGCAACCAGAAAGCGAATAAAGCAATGCAATTTTAAGTACACGTGTTCCTCACTTGTTTTCGACGAAAATCTGGAAGCGCATGCTGGATTGTCTCCGGCATGCGCGAGTTCGTGCTCCGGTTGGAGAGCAGCTCCCGGCTGGCGGCTGGAGCCTCGGGCTGCGGCTCAAAAGCTACCAACGATCGGACCGCCGTGATCGTACCCCGTGAATGGGCAAGCGCCTGCGCGGCGGCGAGGGCCGTGGCAACCAGGAACGCCACCGGCAGCGCCAATTGCACAATTGAACCTGGAACGCGATTCTTCATCCTGCGCTTCATAAGATAGTGCTCCACGGGCCGCATGCTGCCGGGAGCAGGTTTTCAATCTGAAAGCTATTTCGATAGACGAACCAGTGAGCCGGAAAGTTGAGAGGACGTTTCACACTATGGTGCCTGGCCAGAATGCCATTTTGGCGCAAAAGGGCTTGTCTGCTCAATCTGGAGACAGCCTGTCTCGCAAAATGAAGCTAAGCTGTGTCTTAGCGCGCCACCAGCCTGACTTGGCCCAGCAAGCCCGATGCCGTATGCGGTGCACTGCCGCGATCTGTTCCGCCCATCGGCGCAGCCGGTGCACCCGAAGCGGCAGCCTGTCCCCGGCGTCCTCCCGCTGCCGCAGGAGGCGGCGGTGGCGCCGTGAATGGACTTGGACGCACGGGCGTGGTATCCACCTCGATCACCAGATCGTTTGCGCCCGCCTTCAGTGCTCCGGTCGCGTCCCAGCGATAAGGCTGCCAAGACCGGGCCCCCAGCTCTTTTCCGTTGAGCGTGACGCGCGCATAGTCGTTTACGTCGGCAATCTCCAGATACACGTGCTTGCCGGCAGGCGCCTTGGCCGCCGTGAACTGCCTGTGGTACGTTGCCGGCCCGGTAAAGGAATTTGCGCCCAACTCCTCCCACGATTTCAGAGATGTGGTCAACTGCTTGCCGTTCAGGTCCAGCGCCCAATCTCCGTCCAACTCCAGGAGAGTGCTGCCGGAAGCAAACGACGGCTCCGCTGCGGCAACCCCTTTGGGCAACGGCCCCACCACAATCACCTTTGCTTCATAGGGTCCGAGCACCAGGGGAATCTGCACCACATCCCCCTCGTACGTCGCGCCCGCCATGGGATGAATCTCGCCCGTGCCCAGGTCCCAGGCTTGCGCCTTGCCGTGTCCCGCGATGGTCGCCACGCGCGACTCAGCCTTGTCGCTCTCATTGAAGAAGTAGTACATGTCGCCATCGCGCCAGGTCCGGTGCGTGTAGGTAAGTCTCGGGAAGGCCGCGTCCAGCTTCACATCCAGGCTGGGAAGCGCTGCAATCACCTGTGCCGTAATATCGCCTGAAGGCTCAATCAGCGTGGCGAAGCTCAGATCGGGCACGTCCTTGGCATCCATGAACGTCCTGTCCAGGATCAACCTCGGGGGCTTGCCGACGAAGATCACCTTGCCGCCCTTTTGCGCAAACTCTTTCAGCCGTTCCAGCCCGGTGCGCGTGATTACTGTCATTGAGGGCAATACGATCGCCTTGTAAACCTGGCCGCTCAGATTTTTGAAGCCGCCGTCCTCCAAGGTGGCCACCGAACTGAGCGACTGCTCATCGAAATAGTCCCAGTCCACCTGGTGTTCAAACAGCTCCCAACCCAGCTTGGTGGTGCTTCGGTCAGATTCCACTGCGTCTTCGCCGCCCAGCCAGATGCTGTTGCCGGGATGGTACAGCCCAACCTGCGCCGCCGGGCGGCCGATGGCCATCAAATAGCCGGCGCGATTGGCATACCAGGCAATCATCGGGGCCTCCGGCGGCACTGGAGGCGGCGGGCCGGTCACTGGCTCGCCGCCAGCGCCGCGCATGATCGGAGTCCGCAGTTGCAGCGCGTTCACCCCCCGCACCGCTTGAAAATCCAATTGGTACTTGCCGTCGATTCCCACGCCGCCGCCCTCTTCGGCCCACACCTTTGGTTTGCCGAACAGATGCGCCGCCGACGAGGCCAGCTTGGGAAAATTGTTGTTGATGTTCCACTTCCCGTCCGGTACGTGCACCGCATCCGGAACCAGCTGGTCAAGATTATCGATTCCCGGCACCTCCACATACCGCTCGTCGCGGAAATAGTCGCCTTCGCTGTGCTCCAGCGCCAGCATGGTCTCTTCGTGATTCAGATGGACCAGGTACTCCACGTTGTGTTCTTTGGCCCACGCAGCCTGTTCTCCGAAAAAGGAGCTGCGGAAGATCCCGCTCCAAACGTCATAGTAGTCGGCCATGGCGCGTTGCGACTGCTCCGTCGGTTGGTGCAAGAACCACTGTGGAATATAAGGCGTCAGATCGTAGCCCTTCTGCTCTTTGAACTTATCCAGCAGCGTGGGAGTCCATGGAATGCCGCTGCTCCAGTCCGGCTCATCGCCGAAAAAGCCCAGCACGAT
>Ga0326727_10014684_pt1 | contig 17002 bp, 7 predicted proteins | sample MB2enrmetagenome_FD_207643 | JGI IMG/M metagenome (GOLD analysis project Ga0326727, IMG submission 207643) | Lab enriched peat soil microbial communities from McLean, Ithaca, NY, United States - MB29MY | ecosystem: Environmental > Terrestrial > Soil > Wetlands > Peat | place: USA: New York...
CCCTCCGCCATTGCCGGGCATGAGCCGGTAGATCACTACATCGCCGCAAACCTGATTGTCGGCCGTGACCTCAAGCGTGAGCTCGACCGGCGAGCCGGCTCCGGCTTCTGCCGGGATATTCTCGATGCGCACCGTGCCGACGGGGTTCTGTTCCTGAAACAGTTTCAGCGTGATGTTCGGGTTGCTGTTGGTGCGCTCAAAGTTCGCCACGCACTTTGCGGGCAGGGCCACGCCCTCTTCGGCCAATGCAACCATGCCCCTGGCAGTTTCGATGTACAGTGGCCGAGGCAGCACCGTGGTCGAGCCAGTGATACTGGCTGGTCCGGTTCCATTCGCCGCTCCCTGCGGCGGTGGTGGCACGTGGGTGATCGCAAACTCGTGCTCGGCAACCGTCTGCCCCTTGGCGTCCCTTAGGCAAAGCGTGAACGTGTTGACTCCCTCGACGGGGAGATCGACCTCCTTGAACAGGAAACTGCCGCTCTTGCCCAGCGGGACAGGCTGCGGCGGACTTCCGGTTCCCATCTTCAGAGCGACAGACATAGCGTCATGGGGGGGCTGACCATTTCTGGTCAGGAGGAACCGTCCCGCCACGAGCACATGATCCAGAACCGACGTCTCCGGGGTTTCGCGTTCGATGGAGTACTCGCCGAGATTTTCCCCGTGTGGCAGCACCATCCGTGCGTGAATGGCCGCACCCGCTCCCACGCACAAGTCCGGATTGAATAGTCGCATCTCCGCACCGGGAAACGCCGCCTTGAGGCTTTCCATGACCCAGGGACCGTAGCTCGACCCGCCCACCAACAGGACCTGGTGCAGATCCTGAGCCCGGGCCTTCCCCTTGTCCAGGGCGCGCCGGCAGCACTCGATCACTTCGTTGAGCCAGGGTTGAATCACGGCCACGAGCTGCTGGCGCGTGATTCGTTCGTTGACTTGGATGGGTAGGCTCTTCTCGTCGACCAGAACGTCGCGCACGCGGAACTCCACTCCGTCGGTGTCGTTCTTCGCCTTGGAAAGCTCAATCTTGACGTTTTCGGCGATGCGGAGGAGGCGGGCCAGTCGTCCGCGATCCTTCGGGTCGCTTTCGTTCAGATGGACGGTCCTGCCCTTTTCCGCGAGGCGCCCTCGGACCAAGCGAACCAATTCCTTGTCGAAATTGTACCCGCCGAGAAGGTGGTTCCCATCAAAGGAGCGTATTTGTATGACGCCGTCGATGCGTTCCATGTAGGTCACATCGAATGTGCCTCCGCCCAGATCGTAAGTGAGCATGCGCAGGGGGTCGCGCGTATCGGTTCGCGTGTACGCCAAAGCGGCAGCCGTCGGTTCCATGAGCATTTGCTGGGGCAGTGACATGTCGAAACCCGCCTCCCGCGCGGCATCCCGGGTCTCCTCCACGGCAACCCGGTCGAAGTAGGCGGGATGGGTCACAACGGCGCGCGTGACAGGGCTTCCGAGAGCGCGTTCGGCGCACTCCTTCAAGTGCCGGAGGAACCGGGCGGCCACTTGCTTGGCCATTACTGTGCCCGTCGCCACCGGAATCTCCTCCAGCGTTCCGATCTTGCGCTTGGAGAACATCACCGGAGCAAACCCGTCCTCCGCCTTTTGTATCGCCTCGGACCCAAACAGCCAGTCTGCGGGTTGATCCGGATCCTGAATCATTACGGAGGGGAACGTGCTTTCGCCACATGGCGACGGGATGACCGTGACGTCGCAATCGCCCAGATATATCCCCGGGCCGCCTGGATAGTCCGGCGTTAATTCCACCTTGCCGTCCACCGCAACCACGCTGAATGTGGTTCCGAGATCAATACCGATGTCCATGTTTGTCTCTCTTGCCTTCCTTGCCTTGGATTCACAGTGTCTCAATGCCGACCCGGCTCCGGATTCTATCGATTCTTTTGCGCAAAGTCTCGGATGGTCCCAGATAACTCTGGACCTGCGCCAATGCCTGCTCCTTGGGCGCGTCATCGGGAATTTTGGCAATTTCCGCGGCCATGCGGTCGAGTTTGCGTGCACAATCCTCGCAATGGCCCTGCCAGTGCTCCCAATCTCCTTCTCGCATGCGCGCTTCCCGCGCCGTCTTCAATAGCGCACGCAGCCCTTCGATCTCACGCATGGCTTGGCCTTTGAGCACCGCGGGCGGCGGAATTTCAGGCGGCTTTGGGGGGGGCGGACCCTCGATCGCTCGATTGATATTCGCGGCGATCCTCTGCAGGGTCTCGTTGGCCGTCGTCCATTTCTTGTTGTTCTTGGTTTCGCAAGCATCCTTGCCCGCGGTCTCAACCCGGTCCAGTTGGGACGCGTAGGCTTTGAGGGCGTTGTTCTCCGGGTTGGCGGCGAGCAACTCGCGGCATTCGGCGAGGAGGTTTTCGAAGTCGCGCCGCGGAGGATCCATGTCATCCTCTGGCGGATTCACGATGCGCTCCAGTTCCTTGAGCCGCTCGTGCAGGACCTGCCGGTCGGGCGACTGCTCTTCGGTGATCTTCTTGATCTTCCGAACCAGGTTTTTTCCGGGTCCCGCCAGACGCGCGCGATCCTGCGGTGCAGCGTGCAGCATCTCCATCTCCAGGCGATCCCTGAGCTCGTCGAACTTGCCCAGCAGTTCGGCCAGTTCGGGAATTACAAGGGGCGGGAAAGCGACGCGCACCGGTCCCTCCTTCAGCACCGTCTTGCCGTTGGGAGCATAGACCAGCACTTTGCCACGCATTTCGTTGCTCTCGGTTACCTCGACGTCGACCACCACCATGCAGCCTTCACCGGCTTCTTCAGGGATGTCGTCAACGCACACCGTGCCGATTTGCTCGTTCTCCATAAAGATCGGTATATCCACTCTCGGCCCGTCAAAGACCTTACGAAGCCTGACCTCGCACTTTGCCGGAAGCGGAACGCCCTCCTCCGCCATGGCCACCATGCGCTCGGCCTTCAAGAACAGTCGGCGGGGAAGAACGGGCACAATGCGGCCGTCGGACCTGCCCATTTCATCCGTGGATTCCAGAAATGCGATCGTTCCTTCCTGACTCAGCAGTTCGTTTCCATTCTCGCTGACTGTCAGTTTGAAGCGGGATGGCGATCCATCCTGCAACAAAGCTACTTTCTTGAAGATGAACTGTCCCTCCGCACCAATCTCAGCCGGGCCCGACAGGTTGCCGTCAGGCATCTCGAGATGAACTTGCAGCCCGCGGCACGCCTCGGGAGTCAAGTCCGATCCTGGACTTGGGCAGATGCTCCCGGAGATATTGACCGTGGGCAGCACGCTGCTGGATTGGTAGTCGAGCGACAGCTTGATGCGATCGCTCTCGGTCGCCGGAGGTGGGAACTGCGCCATCCAGAGAGCCGCTCCGACCGCAACGCAATAATCGGGATAGTAGGGTTCGCCGACTACCGCTCCGAATTCCTTAGTGACCGCATCTACCACCCATTTGCCACGCGTCGATCCGCCCACAAGCAGAATTGCATGTAAGTCCTCTGGCTTTATCCCGGCACCTTCCAATGCGCTCCGGCAGCACCGTATCGTCTCCTGTAAACGGTCCTGCACCAACGCGGCGTATTGCTCCCGGTTGATCTGGCCACGGAATTGCACCCGTTGCCCCTGGTCGTCCACCAGGAAGTCTACTTGCACTGGTACCGTAGCTTTGTCGGTTCTTTGCTCGGAAAGCCTGATCTTCACAGCCTCCGCGATCTGCAGCATCCTGGCTCGACGCCCCTTATGGTCCTCGTTGTTCGGATCGTAGGGGATGACTCGGCCCTTGGCCTTCAGTTGATCCAGAATCCATTGCACGAGCGCGCTGTCGAAGTCGTAGCCGCCAAGAAGATGATTGCCATCGAACTTCTTCATTTGGATGACGCCACCGATCTTCTCCATCACGGCTACGTCGAATGTGCCGCCTCCCAAGTCGTAGGTCATCACCCGTAACGGATCGCGGGTGTCGCTCAACGTGTATGCGAGGGCGGCCGCGCAAGGCTCCATCAGCATCTGTTTGGGTGTCACGTTCAGGCCCGCGTCCTGAGCCGCTTTCAGTGTCTCTTCTCTCTGTCCAGGATCGAAATACGCCGGATGGGTGACCACCGCGCGGCTGACCTTCTGACCCGTGACCGTTTCCGCCCACTCCTTCAAGTAGCGCAGGAAGCGCTCAGCAACCTCCTTGGCCGTAAAGCCACGCCCATTGAGCATTAACGTGTTCGTAGTTCCGATGCTGCGCTTGGAAAACATGACTGGGGCCCTGCCCTCTTCGGCCATCTGTTTGGCTTCGTCGCCAAACACATACCGCTCGGGCTCGTCCGGATGCCACCAGAAGACCGAAGGAAAAGTGAGGTTGCCGTTGGCGGAAGGCAGGAGAGTGACGTCTGTCTCCGGGAAATACTCTGCGCCGGAATACCCAGGAGCCAGATCCACTTGGCCCTTCACCGCCATCACGCTAAATGTCGTACCGAGATCGATGCCGAGGTCCATGTTGGTTATCTCCCAGTAGGCTGTTCTCAGAAACACTCTTCAAAAAAGGCGTCCGCTGCCAGTTGGCTCTTGCAAGACCGAGTCTGCGGATTCGCACCGCTTCGGCGCCTAGCTTTCAAAAACGATGTCAAGCGCCAGATCTTCAGGATCTCCCGCCTTGACCAATTCAAATTCCTCCCAAGTGGGCAATTCGACTGCCTCTGGTCCGGGGGCTGGCGTGAACCAGAAAAAAGCTGTCGCGTCACGCAATGGGATGGGATCTCGTTTTAGCGGCAACATGGCCGCCTTATTCAGATTGTTGACCAGCGCGTTAACTCGTTCCTTATTGTCCCGCGGCGGTTGGGGGTGTATCAGGAGGAGTTCTTCGGCAAGCGAATTGGCCTCCAATAGCTGGCTCGTGGCGTGGCCAACCTGGTGCACATCCACCTCGTGGCCGCAAGCGCAGAGAACCTTGTTCCCAGCCTGAATCTCCTGCAGCGTCTCCTGACTGGTCTGGCTGATTTCCCGCCGCCTGGTATTCGGCCCGACCCGCAAGACCGAAAAGTAATTGCAGGCATAAGGCGACTTCTTGCCTCGCTCCCATCTCATCGGCATGATACAGTTCCTTTCAATTCAAGGCGATAGGCTATTCGCCCAGCGCTTGCTGCCATCAAAAGCTGGAACCAAACAACGCGCTCTTCAAGCGTTGTGCTGCTTCTCTTTCTTCTTGCGAATCGGCTAGCTGCTCAAACTTCTGTACATCCGCGAAGGTGCCCGTTACATCGTGCGCTCCGGCTCGAGCCTGAGCTCGCAGAAAGTAGATCACGCCCAAATCCGGCGCCGCTTGCGCGGCCTCGTTCAGCGCTCTTACCGCCTCGTTGAACCGGCTTGCCTCCATGCACTGTTTTGCCTTTTCCAAAAGGCCGCGGACCGTGGTTGCTGTCCCCACCTGAGCGATCATCTCTTTCAAATCCATTACGTGCTTCCGGTCCTCGTCTGTCTGGGCAAGTTCTGCCACCTTCTTCACGTCCCGTTGGGCCTCGGAGATTTTGCCCAACGCTACGAGAGCCTGGGCGCGCAGGAAGAAGATGACATCCATGCGCGGCGCTTTCTGGGCAGCCTCATTGAGTGGCGGCAGCGCATCCTTGAACCGGTTCGCTTTCATGGCCTGTTGTGCCCTATCGAGGAGAGGCCGGATGTTCCCCATCTCCTCGATGGCGGCGATCATCGCTGCCAGTTTCTCTCCGGCTTGGATGTCGGAAGGCGACGAATCCTTGTCGAGAAGTTCCTTGTAGAGTCTCGTATCCCGCTTGGCCTCTGGGATTCGCTCCAAAGCCAGGTGGGCATGAGCACGCAGCCAGTAGATGCTGTTGTGTTGCCGCAGAGTACCCGCGGTCCTTGCCAGCCTCTCCGCCTCGTCGAGCGATCGGAGAGCGTCCTGGGCCCTGCCAGACTCAACCGCTTCCTTCGCCGCCGGCATCAGCTTGAGGAGCGGAATTTCCCGCTTGAACTCCGTCAGCCTGCGCAACCACTCATCGGCTTCCAAATCGTCGAAGTCCGGTTCGATGTTCAATCCTCTGCCGCAAACGCTCTCTGCGGCATCGAACTCCGACAAGCGCGTATATGCCTGGGCCAGAAGCCAGGACGCGATTATGGTCAGGTCGCTCCGTTTGCGGATCTTATCGCAGTAGGCTTTAGCGTCCCCGTCTTCCTTCGCGGCCTTCTCCCGCGCAACGTATGCGAGGGTCTGCACCAACGCCCGAACATGCACCTTGCGTTCCTCGTCATCCGGACGGCATAAGCCCACAGCCCGCTCATAGAATTCGACAGCCTTCTCGCGTTCGTCGAGCGCGCACAAATCGCCGCCGCGTCCGTGGTACCATCGCGCTAGATCCTCGCGAACCCCCTCCTCGAGTTGATCGACCACAGCTACGAGTTGATCGAAGAACGGGCGCCAGGCCTCCGCGTCCTTCTTCTCCAGAAGCAAGAGCGCCTTACGTTTTGGATCGCCTTCACCCAAAGCCTGCCAAGTGGTGTTCCGGGACCGCTGAATTCTCCGCTGCAGGCGCAGCGCGTCCTCGAGAGCAGGTACGCATCCGGGATCGAAATCCAAGAACTCGACGATCGCTTTCTGCCCCTTTGCCAGCACTTCTTCACGCAGTTCGTTCTGCTGCCACACCTCGTCCGGGACGGACTTGATGTAACGGTTGTAGGCGGCGCGCTGGGCTTCCACCCTCTGCCCAGCGTCAAACGGTGACTTGTGAACCATCGAGATGTGAAATTTTGCCCTCGATTTCCGTCTCTCCCGCGTTTCGTTATCCAAAGCGATGTCGTAGTGAATCGCCAGGATCATCTGGGGAAACTCCGCTCTCAGCTTCTTGATCACATCTTGCCTCGCGGTTCCCGCGCAGGCCTTTTCGGTCAACCGGTCCCAGAAGGCGTCCATCCTGTACAACCGGTGCCAATAGCCCATCGCAGCCACCCAATCGGCATCGGACTGCGACGGATTCGCTCCCGTCTCCTGATCGAAGGCGCGGGCATGGTGCATGATCGCCAGATGATGCAGAATGGGCGGGTCGTTGTCGAACAGTTTGTGCTGCTTGTTCCAGATCTCAAACGCCTTTTCACTGTAAACGCGTTTGGTCCATCCCATCAGCTCCATTTCCAGATCGGCCAAAGCGATGCGATCGGGATTGATCGATGCGTTTAGATAGCCCTGCAGATCGGTCAGGGCCGCCATAACATTCGACGCATAGGCTCGAACATCGATTTCGGCGTTTGTTGTCATCGCGATGGTCGTTGTCATGGCTTAATACGTCCTTCCTGTGGGCCGAGCTTTCCGGCGAAGCTCCGCGGCCGTGTTGCGAAACCCGACGGCCTGCGTGCGCTTGCCTTGCTCTTCGCGAATGGCCGCCAGGGTCTCATAAACCGCGGGGTCCTGCGGGGCTAGGTTCATCGCCATCCCGCACACATCGTCTGCGTCCTTGAGGCGCCCGGCCATCTTGGCGAGTGCATTGGCCCGCATCAGCAGTGCGGGGACCGATTGCGGCGCGGCATGAAGAATCCGGTCCGTGAGGACGAGCGCTTCTTCGGGTTTCTCCTGCTGGATGAGGGCGGCCGCGTCGGCCAAGATCATTTCGTTCGTCTTCGGCTTCATCTCCGGCGAAGCTTGAGGCACCTTCGGTTCTTGCTGAACGCCAATCACTTCCAGGTCCGATTGCGATAGGGTTCCACCTTTCTTGATATAGGATTCGATCGTGTCCAGTATCAAACGCGCGTTGGAGAACCGCTCCGACATGTCATCCGCCAGACACTTGTTCAAGAGCAGCTCTATCTGGGGGTGTTGCTCGGCCAGGTCCTGATTGATCTCTGAGGCGGGCACGATTCGGCTCTGCCAATGGGCAGGCGGTAGCTTGTCCTTGCTGCAGATCGGCCATTTCCGCGCTGCGATATGGGCTTGCGTATACCCCTCCGAATCGCCGCGGCCCGTTGCTTCCAGTCCGACATTCTGGAAAGGATGTTGACCGGTTAGCAGTTCGTACCAGATGACGCCGACGGAATAAACATCCGCCTCGGGACCGCCTATCAAGCCGAGAAGTTTCTCGGGCGCATCGTAAGCGATGGTGCCGCCACGAACCCCTAGGGGCATGCGTGCTGCCAGTCCAAAATCCACTAGAACCAAGCGCGAATCCTCGGTCAGCATCACGTTTTCCGGTTTCAGATCCCCATGTACTGCGGGGGTTTCGAGACTGTGCATCCAGGCCAGGGGCAACAGCAGCTCCCGCAGGTAGCGCAGCGACAATGAAACCGGCATGCCTCCTGCATAACGAAAGCGATAAACCTCAGACTTCAGAGTCCGCTTGCCGGGAATCAATCGCATCGACATGAACGCCCGCGGTGCTGGGGTCGCAACGATGCCCATGTCATAGACCTGCACCAGGTGCGCGGCGATTTCCAGCGTGGGATTCTCGTCGAGAAGTCCGAAAACGACGAGAGCGTCGTTCAGAATATCGCGGGCGTTTTCCGCAGACACCACGCCCTCGGCAAAGAGCTTGAGGGCGACGTTGCGAAAGCTGCGGCCAAAGAGCAACTGCCGGGCGCTATAGACTTCACCGAAGGACCCCGCGCCAAGAAAGTCGGAGATCTCGAAGCGGTCGCCGAGAACCGTCCCTGTCGCCAGATGCGGGCGTTGCGATGTGGCTGGGGTCGTCATCCCTCAATCTCCAAGCTGATTCCGCATTGCCCGTCCGCGCTCACGCCGTCCTTGCCCAGCGCCACCGCTACCAGCCGCGTCGGCAGCGGGTCGCCGCGCTCCTGCAACGGAGAAAGAATGTCGATGGCCGGGCTGATAATGTACGTATTGACGGCGCGCGGCACGCCGCGTGCGCCCTGATCCATCGCTGTGTCGAATGTGAACTTGGCCAAAATGTCGCGGACTTCTTCCGGGATCTCGATCATCACGCCTCTGTCTTCAAACTGTGGCAACTCCTTCTTGAGGACCCCGTCTACAATCTGCCGGCAGGTGGCGGTCGAGAAAGGCACGAATGTGATGCGTTCATCCACGCGCCCAAGGAACTCCGGGCGAAACCCCTTGACCGCCAATTCGCGCATCGCAGCTTCAAACAACTGATCGGACAACATCTCCGGGTTCTCCCGCGACTCGGGATACTCCTTGACGTGGTCGCGCAACCAGGTCTGGCCCGCATTCGAGGTCAGAACGATAATGCATTTCCTTCCATCGCGAACCGGCCCCGCAGGATCCGAAATCTTCCCTTCGTCTGCAAATCGCAATAGGGCATCAAATACGGTGATGTCGGCTTTCTCGATTTCGTCGAATAGAACCACGCACTCGGGATGATCCCGCAGGCCATTGGTCAGTTTCCCCTCACCGTAACCGACATACCCTGGCGGGGAACCGATGAACATGTTCATGGATTCCTTGGAGTTGAATGTGCCCATCTCAAAGAACAGCATTTCGTCCTCGTTGCCGTAGACATAACGCGCCAGTTCCTTGCCCAGTTGCGTCTTCCCCGTGCCGGTGGGTCCGAGAAACAGGAAAACACCGGCGGGCCTGCTGCCACGCGTGATACCGAAACGGAATCGTGAAATCCACGGCAAGATCTTGGCCACCGCTGCCGTCTGGCCGAAGATAGTCGCGTTGATCCTGTCCTGCATCTCCTGTAGGCTGAAACGCTGAAGTGGCGCCGGCTCTTCCTCGTCGGACGGGGTCTCCGCAAGGTAATCGGCGACCGCGTCCAGATTGACGCCACCCTGCTTCGGCATGAGGCGGCTCAACTCATGCTCCTGCTTGGCTAGGAATGCGCGGTGAATGTCGATCTCGCCGATTCCTTTGGCGTCGCGCTCCCGGGACAATTTGGTGGCTTCCGTAAGCACCGCGACCACCGAATCGAACACGGCATCCTTGGTTAGTACGAACGTGTCGTTCCGTTTCCGCCCGGGCTTCGTCAGTTCCCGCGTGAGGGCGGCATGAAGGTCCTTGACGGTCACACCAAAATTGGATAACGCAGTAGCCAAGGGACCGGATGCGTTGCCAAGTATCGAGTACAGGAGATGACGCGTGGTGACCTTGGTCTTGATGCCCATCGCCGCCATGTCTTCGCGCCAGCGTTTGCAGAAGGTGCGGCCGTCGGGAGAAAACAGGTCGAGCCGGAGTTTTCCGGTAGGCGCCTCTTCGAAGAGCGATTTGTCCAGAGGCGGCGGAGGCGGCTCAATTATTCTTTTGAGCGCCTTTTTGAATTTCCCGAGACCGTCCTTCTCGCGATCCATGACGTCGGCGAAGAACTCGCTCATGTCCTCTCCGGCGCACTCCAATAAGGCGAGCGTAACTACCGGTTCGGATATACTGGTGCGCTTATGGTCGCGGGCCAGCGCTTCCGCTCTTTCGAGCATTTGCAGCACGGCGGGGGAAACGGTTGCGGGGAGAAGGTCGGCGGGAGGCGGGCCTTTGAACTCCTTGCCCAGGTCGAACGCCGCTTCGATGTCGTCGATGAATCGTTCGACGTTCATTCCGGGCGTATCGATGAATTCGTTGCGGGCCGCCGTCTTCATGGGAGCCCTGAGCAGCAGGTAGAACCAGTCCCACAGTTCGACGCGCTTGTGCTGATGCTTGCCCGCCTCCACAAGCAGATTGGCTCCGCTTTCGCCCGGGCTGTTTCCTAGCAAGCTGGCCATGGTCGTGTCGAACGCCGCGAGTTGTAATCCGCTCTCAGTCAGAAGCATGTATGTCCCTTCAACCTCTCCATCGTTGCTCTGCCATCAACTGACCTGCCCTTTTGACCCATTGCCGGAGCTATCCGAATTAAGCCGCTCCATCAGGGCGGCAAGGTTGTTGTATATCCCCTTAACCCTCTGCGCCACCGCCTGGCTGGGTTTCTTCAGGTCTCCGGCGGCCGCTCTCGCATCGACAAGTTCGACAATCAAGCAGACGAGGGGATCGGACATGTCCGCAATGCAGTCGGGCAAGCAGCTACCGGCCAGGCCCTGCCAGTCACATTTCGAGAAACGGATGAGAGCTGCGGGCACCCAAAGATCGCGTCCCCGCACCGGCAGTTCGTCCAACACAGGTTCCAGAATCGTGTACTGTTCGACGTACGTCTCGTCCTTTTCCACGGCCCAGGCAGCCAGGGCGCGGAGCAGCAGCGTCTGCTCCTCGTTCCACCCCGTGCCACCTTGGCCTAGCGCGGACAGGAGGACTTCTCCGGCCAATCGACGCTGGTCAGCCGTCTCTGACCAAAGTCGAGGCACATAACAGAACGGAGGATTCCCCAACGTTTGTGAATCTCGAATCAGCGCATCCAGCGAGGCGGTACTCTCCACCTGCAAGGCCCGCTCCACCATGGCGCCCCACAGGGCGGCTAGCGAGTCGCTGCGACCTTGAGCCAAGGGGATCAGGGCATGCGAGCACTCTTGTAGCTTTTGCCAGGCCGCGGTACGCGCCCCTTCTTGTGAAACGCGCGTCAACCAGTGCCAGGCCGTCAGAACCAGACGCGCCTGCTCAAACCAACGCGGAGAGCCTGCCGCGGCTGGGGGAATGTCGAATGTTTGCAAGGCGCGTGCGGCGTCGTTGGCGCGAAGAAATCGGTGAGCCAGAAGTTGACGCCAGGCAAAGCTTCGGGCGCCGGTGCCGAACTGCTCTCTTACCGCGTGTTCGAGTTGCGGCAGGGCATCGTCGGGCACGCTCATTAAGTCCTGAAGAATCGCGTACGGTCTCCACCAGGCGATCTTCGCCGCCCCAGCCGTTTCCGGAACCTCCCGAGGCAAGGCGGTTTCCGGGTTGAGTGGAGTTCCGTCTGCCCGGAAAGGGGAGAATGCCGCCTCAATCAGGACCCGGCCGCGCCGGGCCGACGCGATCTGGTCGCCGGGATGCGAGGCGAGAATAGCCGTGTGCAACCGCTCGCTCTCCGTCTGGTTGCCACTCCGCTCCTCAAGTGCGGCAATCAGCCTCTGAGCGGGCACTGCGTAGGATGACCCGGTGAAGATACGAATCGCCTCGGACGATTCAAGCCGCTGGCGCGCCTCACTCAACTTGCCGCGTCTGGCGAGAAGAAGCGCGTCGGCATAGCGGACGCACGGGACGTGCCCCGGTGCTCCATCCAGCCAGCGGGCAGCTTCATCCAGGGAACCATCCTGGAGAGCCAGCAAAGCCAGGTGTCCCCTCGCCACACCGGCACATGGGCCGTCCAATAGAGCCCGAAACGTGGCTGCGGCTTCGGGGTCATGTTGGTGTGCCTCCGCCACCCCCAGCCAGAAGGTTATCAGCGGACCCCACCACAGATCGGCGAGAGGACTGATGGAGCCGGGAGTTGCGGACAATTTGCGCAACCGCCCGGCAGCCGCTGCCGGTTCACCACCGGCCAGCAAAACTCGGAATCGTGCAATATCCAATTCCAGTGCGATTTCGCTCCTGGAGTGCGCGCTGCAGATCTCGCCCAGCTCGGCGAACGCATTCGCAGGAGGAGCGTAATCCGCGGGAAGAACTGGTTGCCTGTAGTTCTGGAGGCGCGCGGTGCGCAGAGGACTTGGCGGCAGGCTCCTGTTGAGAAGCTCCTGGGCGTTCAACGCGACTGCGGGAAGCTCGCCACCGACTTTGGCATAGTTATAGCACCAAACTTCCACGAACCACGCCACCGCAGGTCCGGCTAAAGGAATCCGGCTCAGATTGGCTTCGGAATCGGAATCACGGGAGAGCGCTTCCACCAAGCGGCTGAATAGCCATACCGACCAGAGAGGCGAATCCTCCGCAACCGTGCAGCGGAGAATGTCCGCCCTCGCACCGGGATCCTCTCCCAGCAAACGCACGGCCAGCGCAAGAATTTCTCCGGCTGCGGCCAGCGCCGGGAACTCCCGCAAGGATGGATCGGCCAGGGCCGCGGACACTTCGGTCCGCAATTCGCTCCAGTGTCCGGCCATTTCGACTTGTCCGGCAACCGCGCGCAAAGCGTGCGCCAAGACGGGCACGGACGCAGGTGCGGCATTCTTCTCCGCCGGAGGCTTGGGCGAACCGGCCATCAAGCGCGCTATCTGCGCTATGGATCGGGCCGGAGAATAAGATTCTAGTGCGGGGATCTCCAAGCGCTGAAAGGCCTTGCCGTAGCTGCGATCAACATGGATTTCCTTGAAGGCCAAGTTGACTTCGGTCCAGGGCAGCCACGCGACCGCGGTTTGGGGAACTTGCGGCGCGATGTTCTTCCGGCAGTGCGGACAGACCGCGGTCGGGCCCTCCATTTCCCTGGGAAACTCGATAGCTTCTGCGCAGCGCGCGCAATAGCACTTGAAGAAGGGCAGCCGGCTGAGGAATGTTTCGGCCACATTCTGCAATTGGGAGGACAACTCGGCGCATTGGGCAATGTGATCGGGCCTGCGGACGGCGCGCGCGGTGAGAGGGGTCTCGAGCAAGCGGATGGAGAGGTCCAACTCCAGCAGGTCACCTGCATCTGCGACTTGCGGCAACATCGCGATCAGAGCCCCCGTCCGCTCCAGACCGCCATCCTCGCGCAGGCTGCATTGGAGCCGCAGCCGATGCCACTTGGGCTCGTCAGGTAACGCTACCGTCGTCAGTTCTTCGGGCAACGTGCGACCAGCTTGCCGCAGTAGGGAACGAGTCAACAGGAAGACCGCTTCCAGGTAGTTCGCAATGATCTGCAAGGCCGCGCGAGCCCGCGTCTCCATGCCCGCCCAGTCTCTGTCCCACTCCGCCCCCCGCCCCAATGCGATAAGGGCGTCCGCCTTCATTCTCGGAGCGAAGTCCAAATGCTCCGGTGAGATTCGCTGCATCCAGGAATGGGCCTCCCGATGCGACCCGAACAGCGCCGGGCATTGCCATTGACTCACCGAAGCACGCACACGGGGATCGGCGATTAGCGAGGGGTGCACCGAATCGGAAAGACCAAGCCGCTGTTTCCAGGTGAGGTCGGTGTAGACCACGCCCATTGTCTCAAGAACCGCACCGCCAAAGTCCGCCGACTTCGCATCGGATAGAAAAAGTCCGGCCTGGTTTTGATAATCGCGATAAGAATGCCTTTGAAGCAGGCGTTGCATTAGATCCCAGCGCAAGGCCAGACGCTCAGTGCTCGCCGGAAACAAACGATCCAATTCGGTCAGCCAGCGCTCGCCGCCAGCAAGAGTGCCGGTTCGCAGATCTGACCATGCCAGGAAGAGCAGAATGTCTTTTATTACAGGTTTACGCTCGGGCTTTTCAGCGTTCAGGTTTCTCTTCAAACCGCGCAGTCTGCCTGCCAATGCAGTACGGAGCTTGTCTGAGTTTGGGGCCCTGCGGGCAAGCCACAAAGCAAGACGTGTCCGCCCGAAACTCGTAAATCTCCAACATAGCCGGGCCAGAAATGACACATCCTCCTGACCGGGCATGAAAGGCGAGGGCAATGCATTCCCTAGTTCGCATCCGTTCGACTTGCTTTTCTTCACGGTACTCATTTACTTCCAAAGCCTCAGGGGCAAAGGTGCGTGTTCCGATCCTAGTCTGTGCTTTTATGGTCAACCTCTCATGGGTGACTCGCTCGGTTCCTTGGTAGACCTGCGGCGGCGGTATCGCTGCGATCTTGACTCCCGGCGGGCCTCAGCCGGCCAGACCCTCATGCGAGCGCAGCCACACACCCGCTCACTGCGCGACAGTAAGAGCCTGGAGCGTAGCTGACACCTGAGGTCTGCACGGAATGCACCGGTGAATTGTGGCATACTGGAACCGTTCTTGCAAGCTCTGTCGAGGAAAAGTCAATTGCGTTGGGGAGATGTTTAAAGAATGGCTATTATCTTACTAGAGCGTGTTTGGCTCTGTTGACATCCTCTGTGCCGATAGTCAGTGAGCAGGCAGCCAGAGGCGGTATAGGTTGAAGGCCAAGCCGAGCGGGAAAGTTTGGCGGGATTGCGTGTGCGGGGTTCTGCCGGGGGCACGGCAAGAGAGTTTGCGTTTCACTGCCGAGAAGACGCTTTCGATCAAGGAGCGTCTTTCATACTGTTCTGTGGGAAAGTTCTCGCGCATCTGCAGGCACACACCGGATGCCCTGCAACTGGAGCGGCGTTTGGCCGGGATGATACTTTGAGCCTGGAGTTGCTCGCGGCAAAAGGTGTGGTTGCGTTCCGAATCGAATTCGGCGTCGGCCAGCACGCAGCCTACGGCTGTCTGCCGATGCGCCTCGGCAACCAGCACGGGCACACGCGTATCGAGGATGTCGACAGAGCCAGCGCGTTTCATAAATGGTTTTCGCTCAATAATAACATTTTGTAATCAATAGCTTACGAGCAGTAAAAATGTTTATTAAACATGCTCTAACCAACATCGGCGCTTGGGACGTTGACCGCAACAATGACGGGGCCCCCTGAAGCGGATGGAGACTCGATTCCCAAAAGACGTGAGGGCGCATGTACCTTCAGTAAAATTGGCCAATGCATCCCAGCTCGAAGGTGGTCTGTTGGTCTAGAATCTCAGCAAGGCTAAGTGGTGCGCCTACGTGCGGCTTAGCTTGCTCGTAGCTCGGTCCTTGCGGCGGATCATCACCGGGCGATCTCGCGCTACGAGGATGTTTTCCATGTTGTGTCACGCTTCGGTTGACGAAGCCTGTCGGTCGTCGCATGGCATCTTGATCCGGCAAAGCCGCGTTGGCAAAGCAACGCCTAGCCCGCCTGACCCACCCGATTGGATGTGAGCTGTTGGTTCTGCGGAGGCCCTCATGGCAGTCCTCTATGTCACAAAGTCCGGCAAACGGGACCTTGACTTTCTGTTGCACGGGAGCGCCGCCGCTGCTTTCCGGTCGCAGAGAATGGTGGACGAAAATCTGCGCCGGGAGATCGGCACGGCGTTGACGGACTTTGCCCATTGTGTGAAGGGCATGGTGGGCGACGAGCCGGAGTTTCGTGCGCTGGGGCAGATTCTGTACCGCCTGATTTTGCCGGAGCCGGTGCGATACGAACTGGAGCAACTGCGAGAATCTCTTTCCCTTTTTACCGACGACCCGAGTCTGCCGTGGGAGATCCTTCACGACGGCACAGATTTCCTGTCGCTGCGTTACCCCCTATCCAGACAACTGATACTCCAGCAGCGTCTGCGCACTCTGCTGGGGCAGGCGGCACCGTCGGTCAGTGGCACAACAGCGCTGGTGATTGCAGATCCGACTGGAGATTTGGCTGGCGCACGGAAAGAAGGCGAGGCGGTATTCAAATTCTTCCAGGAGCATGGTTCCGGTCAATCCGTTTTATTGTCCGGGACGGCGGCCACATGGACCAGTATTCAACGCTCCCTGATGGAGCAGAGATTTGCGGCCATCCACTATTGCGGGCACATTGACCATGATGTAACTACTGGCGAGCCCACTATGCGGCTGCAAGGGGATTCTCGCCTTTCGGCGGATGCCGTTCTGCTCCAGTTTCGGGGGACGCCGATTGTTTTCCTGAACGCATGTGACAGCGACGTGCCCGCGAAGCGGCGTGAGCCATCCGCGCAGTTGACGGAAACATTTGCGCAGGCGTTCATGCTCGGAAACCAGGAAGGCGTTGCATCGGCGGTAGTCGGCTCGATGTGGAGCATCCCCGATGAACCGGAGGACGCGGGGAAAGTCTTTGCGCTTGCTTTTTACCGGAGCCTCTTCCAGGGCACGCCGATCGCGGAGGCGCTCCGCTCAGCAAGGTTGCTGACGCGCAATGAGAAAAAGTGGGGACCGATGGTATGGGGGCCGTATGTGCTCTATGGCGATCCGGGTCTGACCCCGTTTCAGTCCATGGAAACAAGTCCGGCGCAACCGCCGCCGGAACCACCATCACTTCCCCGCACACCTCCCGCCACACTGACCGCGGGGGTGAAAACAACGGACGGGCGAGGGGCTGAGGAGAAAAGGGCTGACGTCGGCGAGCAACCTGAAGCCAAGCTCTCCATGGCTGATTCCTCACGGCGCGTGCTGCGCCTGGCAGTGCGGGAATGCACGCAGATGAAACAGGCGGGGATCGGCACGATGCATCTGTTGATAGGGTTGTGTGGGGCTGGTGCGGAGGCCGGGGTGCTCAACTCGGCATTTCTCGAGAAGGGCATCGACAGCCGCAAGGTCGCCG
>Ga0326727_10014686_pt1 | contig 17000 bp, 13 predicted proteins | sample MB2enrmetagenome_FD_207643 | JGI IMG/M metagenome (GOLD analysis project Ga0326727, IMG submission 207643) | Lab enriched peat soil microbial communities from McLean, Ithaca, NY, United States - MB29MY | ecosystem: Environmental > Terrestrial > Soil > Wetlands > Peat | place: USA: New York...
CATGCTGCTCAAGTTCGGCCCCTTCCGATTCTTCATCGGCGGAGACCTGACCTGGAACGCGGAAGGCAATCTGGTTTGCCCGTTTAATACCCTTGGCACGGTGGATCTCTACCAGGTGGATCACCACGGCCTGGACCTGAGCAACAACCCCCTCCTGGTTCGCAGCCTGTCCCCGACCGTCTCGGTGATGAGCAACGGGCCGGGCAAGGGCGCCGAGGTCAATACCCTGGCCACCTTGCGGAGCATTCCCACCCTCCAGACCATGTGGCAAATCCATAAAAACCTGCGGGGCGCCAACAACGTCAACACCGACGACCAGTACATCGCCAATCTCACCGCCAATTGCCAGGGCAACTACATCAAATGTTCCGTGGACCCTTCCGGCAAGTCCTACACCGTTTCCATCCCCGCCACCGGCGTGTCCAAAACCTACGCCACCGTCCTGAACCGGCCATAAATTGGATTCAATCCCGACGAGTCAGGACTGCATTGCTGCTTTTCCACCTCGCGACCATGCGCCTTGGCTGAGAGCAATGTTGTTTATGCCCCGGTCAACAATCGCTGGGCAACCGTATCCCTGACTCGAGACCCTTGTCTTGATGATTCGTTCCAGCATAGCTCTGTTTCTAACCCCGTTCAGAGAACGGGGCTTCCCTGTTCAGGAGCAGATTCGTTGCTTCCGATCAAAAAACAAAAGGAATGAGGCGGCGCGTGCGCTGGGAATACACTTCCCATTCCGCCTGGAAGGTCGTCCGCATCAGTTTTTCTTCGTCGTGGATGCGCCAGGTCAAAACCAAGGCCATCGCCACGACCAAAATCAACGCCAGCCAGGAACGGAACAGCAGAGAAGCCCCGGCCAGAAACACCAGAATTCCAAAGTATCGCGGATGGCGCACCAAACGATAGGGGCCGTCCGTCACAAGCTGATGGTCCTTTTGAATGGTCACCTGGATGCTGAACTGCTTGCCCAAGCAAGCCGTGGCCCAGATCATGACGCCAAAACCAAGCGCAAAAAGCGCCAGTCCCGCATATCGGCACAAGTCGTTGTCAGGAAGACAAGCGATTCCCCGGCGGTCGCAATAAGGGCCGACAACCATGATGGCCAAGGAAAGGGCCAGCATCAGGCGAGCCGCAATTCGTTGGCGTTCCACGGTCTTATCGCCCGCGCCTCGGGCCATCCCCGCCTGGGGGAGCAGAACCGCCGCTGCCATTTGCAAGAGGGGGACCGCTGCACAATAGAGCAAGCGGGCCGGATCCAGAAAGAAACCGCCCATATCGCTCATCCCCCAACTCAGCAAAGGCAAACCGACAAACGCCAAGACTCCCATCAACATCATCACCATGAGCCGCACAGAATGTGTCGCCATAATGTGCTGCCTAAAACCAGGGCTGCTGGCCAGCCTGACAAGACTTAATTGAGTGCATAGTTTTTCTTCTTAACAACTTAACCATACGGCAAATCAAATCGCAGGTTCCATTCCTCCAGCAAGGGCCGGGGGATTTCGGAAAGAAAACGGGACGGCTTTTGCGACAGATCATGGCTGCCGGAGGTGGCGCGCAACAGGGGATAGCTCAGGTAAAGCTGGTTGCGCGCCCGCGTCACGGCCACGTAAAACAGCCGGCGCTCCTCTTCTTCGCCGTCCAGGGCTTCGATGGCGCGGGCGGACGGGAAGGACCCTTCGCAGAGCATGATGACGAACACCACCTCGAATTCCAACCCCTTGGCCTGGTGGATGGTGGAAAGGCGGATCGGCTCCTCGTCGTAACGGATTGGCCGGGTGTCTTCGGCTTCGACGCTGGTTTGCAGGGCCAGTTCGGCGAGGAATTCCTCCACGCTGGCAAATTGCAGGCTGGCGGCGGCCATCTGCTCCAGGTCGCTCAAACGCGACTGGTAATTGGTGTACTGCCCTTGCAAATAATCTTGGTAACCGGCTTCCAGCACCAGGTGGATCATGCGGGAGGCGCTGCGGCGGGTCTCCGGTTCCTCCAACTGGGCGACGGTCGCGGTGAACTGCGCCCAGGGCGCCGCGGATCTTTTGGGGACGGCGGCGGCGATCTTTTGCAGGGCGGCGGCCAGGGGCGGCCGGCCGGCGCGCGGCGCGGCGCGGAGGGCGTTCCACAGTTTGTCCGCGCTCCTGGCGCCGACGCCGGGCAGCAGGCGGACGATGCGTTTGAAGGCCGGCTCGTCGCGCGGATTGGAGATGAATTTCAGCCAGGCGGCAACGTCCTTGATGTGGGCTTGCTCGCAAAAACGCAGGCCGCTGGTGATGCTGAAGGGAATGTTGCGGCGGGTCAGTTCAAACTGCAATTCCAGGGCGTGAAAATGGGCGCGATAGAGAACCGCCATTTTGTGCAGCGGGATTCCCTCCTCGCGCAACTGCAGCACCCGCTGGGCGATGAAGGCGGCCTGCTGGTTGCCGTCGCCGCAAGCGACCAGCGCCGGCTTGACGCCGCCGGGGCGCGCGGCGGCCAGTTCCTTGGGGAATTGGCGGACGTTGGCCGCGATGGCGGCGTTGGCCACCCGCAGAATTTCCGGCGTGCTCCGGTAGTTGGTTTCGATGCGGTAGATTTTGGCGCCGGGGTGGCGGTCGGGAAAATGCAAAATGTTCTGGAAATGGGCGCCGCGCCAGGAATAGATGCTCTGGCAGTCATCGCCCACGGCCATGACGTTGTGGTGGTGGGCGGCCAGGAGGTCAATCAGCGCGCCCTGCAGTTTGTTGGTGTCCTGGTATTCATCCACCAGGAGGAATTGGAAACGGCGCTGCTGTTCCTCCCGGACTTGCGGATGTTCCTGGAGAAGCCGGAGCCAGAGCGCCAGCAAATCGTCAAAGTCCATGGCATTGGCCGCGATTTTGCGGGCGGTGTAGCTCTTCTGCAAAGCGCCGATCTCCCCGGAAAGCGCCGCGAAGTAATGGAATTGTTCGGCCAGCAAATTGTCCACCGATTGCTGCTTGTTGGCCGCGAGGGAAAAAATATCGGACAGGACGCCGGCTTTGGGGAAGCGGGTGGCCGCCAGGTCCGTGTCCAGATCGTTGCGGCAGGATTGGATCAAGCCTTCGGCGTCGTCGCGGTCCAGGATGGAGAAGCCGGGCTGGTAGCCGAGCAGGCCGGCATGGCGGCGCAAAACGCGGTTGCCGATGGCATGGAAGGTCCCTCCCCAAAGGGCGGAGAGTTCGCCGCCGAGAAGATCGCTGACGCGGAGCATCATTTCCTTGGCGGCTTTGTTGGTGAAGGTGAGAAGAAGGATGCGCTCCGGGGGGATGCCTTGTTCGAGCAGGAAGGCGGCGCGGTAGGTGAGGGTGCGCGTTTTGCCCGATCCGGCGCCCGCGATCACCAGCGCCGGGCCGGGCGGGGCCGTCACGGCCGCGTGCTGCTGCCCGTTCAACTCGCGTTCGTAGTTGATGTGCAGTTCAACGGGCGGACGGAAGGGTTGTAAAACGTAATCGCGCGACATGGCGGGCAGTACTTATTTTGGCAGAGTCAGGCTCAATGGCAAGTTGATTCATGGGCTTTGATTCACGGGCTTGTTTTGAGAGTGACGATGGCGTAGGTTTTCCCCATGACAACGACCGTGACCGAAAGAAACCAGGTGAGCATCCCGCCGGAAATCGCCCGCGATTTCGACATTCGTCCCGGAACACAGTTGGAGTGGGCGAAGGCGGGCGAGGGCGCGATCCTGGTCAAACCGTTGCCCAGCCGGGGCGAACTGGCCCGCCAACTCATGGGCGCGGGCAGACGATGGCTAAAGCCGGGAGACGACCCCGTCGGCGATTTGATTCGAGAGCGCGAGCAGGACGACAAACTTGACCGAGCCGACGAACGGAAATGACCCACCTCCTGGATACGTAATTGTCCATCGCCTCTGGATACGGGATGCGGTTTTCAGGGCAAAATGCGTCCGCCAGGGCAAAAGTCGGGTTTCGAATTCCAAGACCGACGACGCGCCGGATCAGGCCGGCTTGGCCTGCGCGGCCAGTTGGCGCCGCAGCCGCGCGATATTGGCGTCAATCTGTTCGATGTAGGAATTCCGGCCGTCCGGATACGGGACATTGAGGAACTGAAAGAGGCCGAGGAACTCGCGGCTGATCTTTTGCTGGACGTACTTTTCCCAGAAGAGCGGGGTCTTTTGCATCAGGTCCTCGGCGCTGGCAAAGAAACCGCCCGCCTTCATTTTGCCTTCGTTGTAGCGCGCGGCCTCGGCGAATTCCAGGTAGAGAACCGGCAGCTTGTCCACGTAATCCGGCGCCGCCATCTGGCCCAGCAAGTCGGAGGTGCCCAGCGCGAAGCCCACGATGCGCTCCAGTTCGTCCTGGAATTGGATGGTGTCGAGTTTGACGTTGACGCCGGTGCAGCGAATCATGTTTTGCACCGCCAGAATGTCTTCCACCGGGTAATCCTGGCCGAGCATCAGTTCCCCGGCAAATTCAATGCTGCGGTCCACATGGGTCAGCGTGTATTTGGCGCCCGTGCCCTCCGTGTCGTCCTTCTTCTTGAGGTAGCCGGTGTCGTGCATAAGGATCGCCAGCATCCCCAGCTCAAACATCCTCCGGGTCAGGCGCGGCTCCGCGTTGGTGTCATGCCGGTTCCAGAGCAGCCGCGACATGCACAAAGACCCCTGCATCGTATGTTCCATGTCATGATAATGGGCGTCAATGGGCTGGTAATCCTTGTAGCGCCCCTCGAAACAATCCGCGGCCCATTGAAAGATGGTCCGGATGAATTTCCTGTCCGCGTCCGGGAACATGGCCAGATAAGCCGCGCGAATCTCGGCTTCGACCAAGCGAGGCTGTCGGGTGTTGATGGCCGCCTGCATTTCCGTTAAATTAACCTGCCTAAAAGCAGATTGCACGCCTTTTTTTTGGAGTTTTCGCCAAGCCCGGCTGGCCCTGAAGGGCTGCCGGACCCTCTCAGGAACTCTGGCTCAACCTGGGCTTGGGGGCCTCGAAAAGCAGGGCGTGCGCCTCGCGCAATACCGCCGGAATCTTTTCCGCGAACGGACTCCCGCCCAACAGGGGCCGCAGTTTTTCCTCATCCACGCTGGCGGCGTTCTCGCCCGGAAACCAGTGATCGGCCTGTCCGAGCAGATTGTAACGCATTTTTCCCCAACTCACCAGGTCCAGCGATTTGGCGTAAGTCCACAGCCGCGCGATCTCGGAAACATTGATCCGGCCCGGCACACTCAGGTAGTCCGGCAGCCCCTCAGACCACCGTTGGCACCAGTCGCGTCCCAGGACGCGCTCCATTTCCGCGCGCAGGCGGCGTTCGATGGGCGCGATGGTCTCCGCCGCCGTGTCCAGGAAATCCAGCGCGCGCAGATGCTCGTCAAAATCGCCGGGCCGCGCCGCCCCGCAACTGAGCGTATGCGCCTCCGGCCGGGCCAGACAATACAGGTCATTGAACTGCATCGGCGTCAGCGGCGCGCACAACTGCGTCAATTTGGGCGGCGGTTCGTAAAGTTTTCCCCCCTTGTCATTGGGGCTGATGATAAAAATCCCCATGTCCAACTGTCGCGCCGCCGCAATCGCCGGCCAGTTCAGATCGTTGACAAAATACCAATGGACATTCATGTAATCGAATTCGCCGCTCCGCACCGTTTCCAAAATCACATCGGTGGTGGCGTGCGTGGAAAAGCCGACAAACCGCGCCCGCCCCTCCTTCTGCAACCGCCGCGCCGCCGCCAGGCAGCCGTTTTTCCGCAACGACCAATCCATCAGTTGGCGGTCATTGATGCCGTGCAAGGAGAGCAGGTCCACGTAATCGAGCTGGAGATGCTTCAGGGACTCCTGGAAGGTTTTGAGAAACTCCGCCGGCTCGGCCCGGGGCGTCACCTTGGTTTGGACGATGATTTTTCCCCGCGGCAGCCGGGGCAGGATGTTGCCCAATTGCATTTCCGAACTCCCGTAACCGCGCGCCGTCTCGAAATGATGAATCCCCAATTCCAGCGCGCGCCGGAGGATGGCTTCGACGTTGGCCTGGCTGTCCGGCGGGATTTGCGACGGCGGCACATCCTGCCATTTCCATTGGTAGCGCATCCCTCCGCACGAGAGGACCGGCATGGCCAGCCCGGTTTTGCCAAATCGTCTGTATCGCATGATCTCATTATCTCATTATTCCCATTGGGACACAAACTCAACCTTTTGCCGGCAACGCCTTCGCCTTCGTCTTGGCTGGCAGGGGGGCGCAGCGCGCGCGCGCCGTGGCGGGCCATCGCGGCCTGCGGGGACTCCGCCTTTCTCCGGCCCACCCAAAATTAATCCATTAAACTCTTGCCATCCACGTTAAGCAGTGTTAATCTTTTGACTACAGTTAGGGCCTGCCGGGCCTTTGGCTTGTCCGCCTCACGGCGGGCGCGGGTTACGGAGGGTTAAGCGCGAAGGCCGACGTGACGATATGTTTCTGGCTGGCGGTCAGTGAATTGACCCAAATAACTCGATTTATGTGCATGGTGCGCAATCAGGTGAAGATGCTATTGGCGGCGGCATGGTTCTCCGCCTTGTTCCCGGCGTTGGCGGAGACCAATGCCGCGCCGCATGTTTACCCCAATGGCTTGTTGAGGGTTTGCGCGCTGGGCGAAACGCTTTACCAGACGTTGGACCCAAAATTCCAGAAGGTCCTCGCCCCCAATCCGGTCGAGGTGGAGAACATGGATGCGCCGGTCATCACCCCCATTGCCATGCAAGACGGGGACCAAAGATGGGGCGAGGTTTCCATTTCCGCCGGTTATATTGACTTGGTCAATCATCTGGCTCACGCCAGGGCGATTGACCGCATCCAGCCGGGCTGCTTTCAACAATACATTCTCAATCTGTCCCGCGCGGCGGAGAGCGACGCGCCGCCCGAGGTGCCGAATATGGTTGACAACCGTTATTGGACGGAGGATGTGATGAACGAGCAGGAGGGCATTTTCAACCAGATCATTGGCATGACCATGGCCCTGAACCTCTCCCACCATTATCTGGGGAATTACAGCAAATACTCCGGCCAGATGCTGGCCGGCAAACTGGTGCCCATCAACAATTTCCTCGCCCCGGCCGAGTGGGAGAAAAGCGTCAGAGCCGCCACCCTCAACACCATGAATTGCGCCCTCGGCACCGACGGCCCCGCGGCGCTTTTTGAAGCCATTGACAAAATGCCCAAGCGCCCGGCCTGGGCCGCTTTTTTCGTGCCGCCCGCCGCCGACCTCAAGAAGCTGAACAAGCAACTCAAGAAGGCGGAGGATGATTATTTGCACGGCAAGTTGAAGTGAGGCCGGACGAAAGGGCCGCGCCGACACCATCTTCTCCGCACAGCCTCTTCCGCCGCGCATTGAAATCATGCGGCCGTCCAGCCCCCTTTTCCCGTCAGGTTCCCATCCATCCGGCCGGGCCGGTTATTTCTCCGGCGGGCTGGCGAGGAGGGAGAGGGCGCGGAGGAGTTGTTCGTCGCCGCTGGTTTGCAGGCCGGCGGAGGTCAAGTCCGTCTCATGGGCGGGAATGAGGGCCACGGCGTTGGCGGGCAGCGCCACCTCGGCGTCGGGCTTGAGGCCCTTGTGCCAGAAGGAACGGCCGCCGGGAGTGAGCCATTCCCCCACGGCCAGCAGCAGGGCCGAACCGTCGGACAACTGAAATTGATCCAGAACGGTGCCGGTGCCAAAAGTGGTCTGTCCCACCAGGGAGGCCCGGTGCGCGTCGCGCAAGGCCCCGGCGACGATTTCCGAGGCGCTGGCCGAACCGCCGTTGATGAGGACCACGACGGACATGTTGGCGGCCACGCCGCCCGGCTTGACCGGTTCGGGGGTGATTTTCCCATCGGCGTTTTTTGACAGGAAGACGTTGCCGCCGGAAAGAAATTCGCTGGCCACTCCCACCGCTTCCTCCAGCACTCCTCCCGGATCGTTGCGCAAATCCAGGACCACGCTGTTTATTCCCTGGCGCTGCATTTCGAGCAAGTCGCCGCGGACATCATGCGCCACGCCCTCGCCGAAGAGCGCCACGCGCAGGTGCGCCGCCTGCCCGCCCGGCAAGGCGTGCCAGGTCACGTTGGGAATCTTGATCGAGGCGCGGACGATGTTGAATTCCTTGCGGCGGCCGTCGCCCGGGTCCAGAACGCCCAGCCGGACGGGCGCCCCGGCCGGCCCGGTGATCAAATCTTCCAATTCGCTCAAGGGCAGCCCGGCGACGGAGCGTCCGTCCACTTCCAGGATGATGTCCCCCGCCCGCACGCCGGCGCGCAAGGCGGGCGAGCCGTCGAGGGTGGCGACGACGACGGCGCGGCGGTCCTGGGTTTTGATTTCGACGCCGATGCCGGTGAATTTGGAGCGCATGGAGGCGCTGGCGTGGCGGCGCATTTCCGGGTTGAGATAGACGGTGTGGTTGGAGTCGCCCAAGGAATCGGTCATGCCTTGAATGGCGGCATGGGTGAGAACGGAGGATCGCAGGGCGCTGCGGTCCACATAATTGCGGTGGATGATGTTCCAGGCCTGGGCGATGAGTTGGAAATCCTGTCTCGCCCCGGCGGGAACTCCGGTCATGAACGCCCAGCGGTCATAAAGAACCCCGGCGCAAACGGCCAGGACCAGGCTCAAGGCCCAGAGAAACCGCCGGCGGGGCATGCGCCACGAGAACAGCGACAATTTTTCCTGACTCTCACCATTCATACGAAGGAAAGCCGGCCCAGCATGGCCCAGAGGCCGTGCCCGCGCCAGAGCTTTTTGCGCTGTTCTTGCTCCTCAATCCCGGCGTTCGCCGCCCGGCGGCGCAAACTTGCCGCCGCGGAAAATTTCATTCCTTTTTTCGTCCCGCCGGGTTGTCCGCCGGCTCCGGCCCGGCCTCCGGGGCGTTCTGCTCCGATTTTTGGATCAGCGGCATTTTCTTGCTGAGTTCCTCCAGCAACTGGCGGGCTTGCTCCGGCGAGCGCACCACTTTGGGACGGAGGAAAACCAGGAGTTCGGTGCGTTTGACGGATTTGTCGCGTTTGCTGAAGGCATATTTCAAGAGAGGGATGCTGCCCAGAATGGGGGTTTTGTAGGTGGTATCGCTGAGTTGCTTCTGGATGATGCCGCCCAGCACGAGCGTTTCGCCGGCTTTGGCGGTGAGTTCGGTGCGGAATTGGGCGGCGTCAATCACCACATTGGAGTTGATCTGGGTTGGCTCAATGGTGGAGGACTCGGTGCGGATGCGCAGTTGCACGTCGCCGGAATCGTTGATGTGAGGTTCGACTTCGACGATGACGCCGACATTCCTGTAGGTGATGGTTTGGGAACTGCCGCCCAAGGCCGGGTTGACGGACCCGGTTCCGATCGGGACCGACTGGCCGACAAAAAGTTTGCCCATGTCATTGTCAGAAATGGTGATTTGCGGCTCGGAAATAACCGTGGCATCGGCGTTTTCGTGCAGGAACTGGATGAGAAAATCCATGCTCATGGTGTTGTCCAACACGCCGGAGCGCAAACTGGCCAGGGCTTGGCCCACCGGGGCGGCGAGGCCGGAGCCGCCCGGATTGATGGGATTGTTGACCTGGGTGTTGTTACCAAAGCCCTTCAGGTAAGTCCCCCCCGCGTGGGGCATGAGGGAATTCTGATAGTCAGCCCCGGAAAAAACCTGGCCGCCGTCGGGCGAGAAGCGCACACCGATTTGGTCCAGATAATCGGCGGAAACTTGCACCAGCTTGGCTGCGATCAAGACCTGCGCGGGCGGAACGTCCATGTCTTGGATCATCTTGCTCACCTGGGCAAAAAGGTGGATATTGGCCGTGACCAGGAGCGAACTGGCTGCTTCGTCCGGCACCACCCTCACCCGGCCCACCAGATCGCTCACCGGACGCTCGGTGATTCTGTCGGAACTGCCGTTGCGCTCGCTGGCATCGGGCGGTCCGCCCAGCCAGGAATAATAGGGGTCTTCCTTGACCACCTGTTCCAGCGAGAAGTCGTCCGCGGAGGGGGTGGTCTGCTGCGTCTGTTGTTGCTGGGGTTGCGTGTTGGCGGCATTTTGATTGGGCTGATTGGCCTGGCGCAGGGCGACGGAGCCGTTCTTGGCGAAGAGGATGTTGATGCGGTTGGCGATTTTTTGGGCGTTGCCAAAATTGAGCTTGACATGAAAGGTGGTGTCGCCCGCCGCCGACGGCTTGTCCAGCTCCTTGACCACCGCGATGACCGCGTCCAGGTTCTCCTGCGAGTTGGCGGTGATGATGAGGGCGTTGGCCGCCGCCTCGCTGGTGATGCGGACCTTGCCATACAGCCGCCCGACATCGCGGTCCGTCTCCTGCTCGGAGCCGAATATATAATCATAATAAGACCGCGCCGTGGTTTTTTTGAGAAAGAGTTCGTTGAGCACGTCTTCGATATCGCCCGCGCTGACGTTTTCCAAGTGGATAATTTGGGGGGCCAGACTGTTGTCCTGGATCGGTTGGTCCAGCGCGGCGATGGTTTTGCCGATGCCCTCCATGGCGGCGGGCGGGGCCTGCACGAGGATGGCGTTGCGGCGGCGGTCGGCCACGATGCTGATCTTCTTGGTGTCCTTTCCGTTGGGGTTGCCGCCCAGGTAAAGAATGCGGTAACCGGAATCGTTATCGCCCTGCTGGTTCTTGCCCAGGTCCTGCAGTTGTTTGGCCACGTCCTGCGCGTCGGCGTTTTTCAACTCAAAGGTTTTCATCATCGTCTCCTGCGCGTCGGCGGTGTCGAGCGAGGTCGCAAATTTCTCGATTTCCCTGAAATTGGCCGCGCTGGAAAGAACCATCAGCGAATTGGCGTTGTCGCTGGCCGACACTTCGATCAACTCCTTGGATTGCTTGCCGGTCAGCTTTTGGTAAAGCGGCTGGATTTGCTTGGAAAGCTCCAGGGCGTTGACATTCTTCAAGTTGACCACCCGCACGATGACGTCGTCGTTTTTTTCCACGTCCAGGGCGTTGATCAGCCCGGTGGCGGCGGCCAGATTGTCGTTGTAATCGGTCACGACCATGAGATTGGCCCGGTCGTCGGTGACCACGACCGCTTCCTTGGAAAGGACGCTTTTGACTTTCTCGGTCAGATCCGCGACCGGCAGGTGGAGCAGCGGAAAAACTTTGACCAAACGCTGGCGGCCTCCGGGAACGGCCGTGTCCGCGGCCCCCATCAATTCGGGACTCAGATTCATCTTCAACTCCTGGTCCGCCGGCACGATGAGAATGGAGGTGCCGGTTTCAATGGCGGTGAAACCCTCCATGCCCAGGGCGCGATACACCATGGTGACCGCTTCCCGCCGGGTCACCTTCTTGGTGCTGACAATCGTAATTTGACAATGCGCCGTGGGATGTTTGACGACGCTCTTGCCCGTGTTTTCGGCCAGCCACTGGAGAACCTGGTCAATTTGCATGTTCTGAAGGCTCAAGGGGATCAAATCGGTCGGCAATTTCCTGGCCTCAACCACCGCGCCATCGGGCGGCGCATTGGTCGAACCGTCGGCCCCATTGGTGGAACCCGCCGCCGTGGCGGGAGGGTTGGTGTCCGTCGAGGCGCGCGGCGCGGGGTTCGCCGCCCCGGCCGATGCGGGGTTCGTCGCCGCGGGCGGCGCGGGGCTGGCCGCCCCGGGCGGCGCCGCGGTTGAGTTGGCGACGGGCGCGGAGGAGGCGGCGTTGGTCCCGGCGCCTTTCTCCCCGCTCTGGGCGTGGACGAAGGGCAGTGTACACCAGAGGAAAACAGCCGCCAGACAGAGCGAGAGCATCACCAGGATGAAAGTAATTTTTAGCTTCCGGCGTTTTGAGGTTTGCATTATTGGGTCTCCTTTTGTTTGGACGAAAGAATCTTGTTGGTTGAGGAGTTGCTGGCTGCCGCATTTCGAGTTGATGCCCTTCTCGCAGGCACATTGTTGGATCGCGGATTGGTGGAGGGCGCGTTGGTGGAGGGCCTGTTGGTGGAAGGCGTGTTGGTGGAAGGCGTGTTGGTGGAAGGCGTGTTGGTGGAAGGCGTGTTGGTGGAGGGCGCGTTGGCCGGTATGGGCATAAGGCTCTCTCCGCCAATGCCGCCAAATAAGGTCAGTTCTTTCTTTTCCCCATCCTGCTCGACGAGGACCCGGTTGACGCCGATGCGCAGCAGTTTGATCCCGCCGAGCTGGCCGCCGACTTTGACCGGCCCGGTCTGGCCGTTGGTCGCCCGGAGGAACGCCTCCTGGTCGGAAATGCCGATCAAGGCCAGGGGCATCGGCCTGATGATGGGACCGAAAATCTCGCTGTCGAGGATTCTATCCACGCGGCCCTGGACCTCGGGTGGAAGCTCGATTTTTTTCATGCCGCCTCCCCTGCGTCCGCCGGCCGCGCCGCCGGCCATCATTTCGGGCGTCATGCCTGGTGGCAGGCCTGGCATTGCCTCGGGCGGGCCGGACCTTCGCGAACCGCCACCTGCCGGGCCGAAGTCGGCGTTCGTCTGGCCCGGATCGCCTGCCACGGAGGCATTGGTTGATGGGGCCATTGCGTTCGTGGTGCTAGTCGCATTTGTGCCGTTGGCGGCATTGGTGCCGTTGGCGGCTTTTATGCCATTCGTCGCGTTGGTCCCGGTGTTCTTTAGCATCGCGGCATTCGTCTGCTTCTGAGCCGGCTTGGCAGGCTCGTTGGTTGCTCCCGGCAAGGTGGGCAGGGCCGGGATTTTTAGATTGGCCAGAGGGTCGCGGGAAAGGACCAGGCTGCCCAGTTGCCAGGCCAGCAACGCCGCCATCGCCAGGCAGATGATTTTTACAGGCCGTTCGAAGCGGTCAAGCATGGGGCTTCTCCTCCTTGGGTTTCCAGGCGTCATAATCCAGAACCACAATGGTCAGGTTCACCTTGAGGCCATTGGGCGCGCGCGGGTCGGAAGTGAATTGGACCGCGTCAATAATCACCGGAAAACCGCTGCGGTCCAGGTTATGGAGCAGGTCCATCACCGCGGCAATCGGGCCGGTCCCTTCAAATTGGATGGAGCCAGCCTCCCTGGCGGAAGGGCGCCCCGGTGTTTCCCGGATCGGCCCCACCGCGACTTTCTCGGACGCCGCGATCTGCTGAATGGCGGCGCTGGCCTCGGCCACCACCGAGGAATGCTTGAGCTTGCCCGGGTCCATGTGGAAGCGGTCCATCAGGTTGGTGGCCGTCGCCACCTTTTCTTCGTATGGCTTGATGACGTTGCGCAGATCCCTTGCCTGCTGGACAAGCTGTTCGTAGGCCTGGCGCCGCGCCCTGAGATAGTTGCGCGCAACCGGGCCGTAAAACAGCGCCAGATAAATGGCAAGACAGACCGCGGCGATGCGGATGGTGCGCTTTTCCCGAAGTGTTAGTTGGCGGTTCATGGTTCGGGGCTGGCAGTTTCGGGCTGGGTTGCTCCGCGTCCGCGCCTCCCGCCGCGCGGAGGCGCCGGCGTGTCCGGCCCGCCCGGCATGGGAGCGGGTGTGACCTGGAGGGGGATTCCCATGGGCTGGGTGGGAGGCATCATCATCGGCTCTGGCGGCGGCATTAGGCCGAAGTCCGGCTCATCGCCGCCGGGGCGTGATTTGTCGGTTTTCTTGCCGGGCGGTTCGGCGGCGATCGGTTTGCGGGATTCCGCCGGTTTTAATTCCGCCGTCATCCGCACGGTCACGCGGCGGTCGGGCGATGGGGTCTGCTCTTCCACCATCACACTGGCGAACCAGCCGGAATCAATGAGTTTGGACCGGAAATCGCTGACTTGCTCGGCGCTGGCCATTTTCAGCCGGATGGAGACTTGCTGGCGGCGGTCCAGGGAAAGGCCATCCAGACGCGTGCCTTGCGGCGCCGACCGGGCCAGCAGGTAAATTGTGTCCAAATACGGCGGCTGGTTCTGCTTGAGATATTTGAGAAAGTCCAGTTCCTGATCAATGGTGGCGAGGCGGCCGCGATCGGCTTGCAGCGCGGCCAGTTTCTTTTCCAGGAACGGCTTGCGCAGGATGGCTTCCGCGTAAGGGAAAAAGAGCGCGCCCAGGGCCAGCAACGCGGCGGCGGCGGCCCATTTCCAAACGGCCGGCCGGGCCGTCCGGGGCGCCCCGAGGCTGCCGGCCCGTTCGAGGATCAACGGGGGAGACGCGCTGTTCCGCCCGGCGGATTTGATCAGGCCGGCGATGGCGTCGGACGGCCCGTCCCCGGACGCCTGTTCCAGGCATTGGCAGGAAACAGCGCCCCCCAGAAGGCCGGCCAGAAAGGGCGCCAGGAGGCGGTCGCGCGCGCTTTTTCCAGTCAAGTATATTGTCCCGCCGGGGGGCGCGGGCTGGATCCGTTCCGCCAGCGCGGCCATCGCCGATTCCGTGGCGTTATGCAACAACGGTCCCCGCGGGTCAAACGCGGTCCCCGGCGGGTCCGGCCTCAGCTTGAGTTTTTCCGCCTCGTCGTAGCTGGCGCCCAGTTTTTCCTGGATGGAGCGGGTGATGGTTTCGCCGCCCCAGGCCACAATGCGGATGGACGCCGGAACCCCGTTGTCAAAAGACATCAACTCCGAATGAGTGCGCCCGATGTCCAGCACCGCGCCGGAGCCGGGCGGCGGCGGATGGAGTTCCGCCCGCGCCAGCGCCGCGAGGGTGAAAAGGGGAACGACATCGCACGCGGCCAGAATGGCGGCGTATTCCTCCAGCGCTTCCTTTTTCACGGCCACCACCAGCAATTCCTGCCGCGCCGGGCCGCCGTTGGCCGGCGGTTTGGGCGGGCCGACGGGCCGGCTGCCCCAGGCCAGCTCCTCCGGCGAAAGAGGAAACTCGCTCTCAATTTGCAGCCGCAGCACGCGCTGCCATTCGTCTTTTGACGCGGCGGGCAGACTGAGGCGGCGCATGGAAACTCCGCGCGCGCCGATGGCGCAGAAGGCGCTCCGGCCCGCCACCCAGCCTTGCTGGCCGAGGAATCCGCGCAGGCTCAAGGTCAGTCTCTCGCGGCACGGATCGGTCAGCCGCCCGTTTTCCCCGCGCTCGAGGAGGAAGGCAAAGACGCCGTCGCCGTGGACCGCCCGGAAAAAGCTCTGGCCGATGTCAATAAAAAGACCGCTGGCATTCATGGATTGGAGCTGGTTCACAAGTCCTCCCGGTAGGCCAGGGTTTCGATGTCGCTGCGTCCAATATGGACGATGGCCTCGATGCGCTGGCGCGCGCCCGTGGAATTGATTTTCCCCTCGCAGATGATGCGAAAGGTTTCGGATCGGGCCGTGACCAGCGGAACCGCCTGCTTGAAAATGGCGCGCGTCATCCCGTCCACCTTGAGCAGTCCGGCCACATTGTCGAAATAGCCGGTGGATTTCCGGTAGTTAATGATGGCCTGGGCCAGGGGCTGTTCCACGCCCGGCAGGCACATCAAAACCTCCAGGGGGGCGGTGTTGATGTTAATCAAGCCCGGCAGGTCTGTCTGGCTGGCCAGCGTCAAATCATCGGCGATTTGCTCCAGCAACTCCTGGCTGATGACCGGCGGACCGGCATTGCCGGAACCGCCCGGGCCGCCCGCCTGGTTTGCACCCGCGGGCGGGTTGCGGCCGGCTCCGGCATTGGCGTTCGCGCCGCCTGGGTTTTGATTTTGCGCCGTGACGGAAAGGAGATCGTCCAGGCTTTGCAACTGGTTTTGGCCCCGGTAGGAGATAATCGCCCGGGCAATCGCCGGGGTGATGCCGGGAACCGCGGAGAGCGCGGCTTGGTCCGCCGTCTGCGGGTTGACACGGTCCTGGCCGGCTGCGTTCACATTTTTGTCCGTGTCCGTGACCGTGAGCAGGGGGGCCCAGCCCGGATGGGGAGGAGACGGCGGCTGGGAGCCGGGCAAGCCCTGGCCGGCTGGGTCCTCGTCGCCATCCAGGAAGCCGTTTTGATTATAGTCGTTGCCCAGAAGGAGTTCGGGTGTGACGCCGCGCACCATGAGCAGTTCCCGCACGGTCTGGAAAGGGCCGTTGCGCGCCAGATAGGGCGGCTGGAGGGACATGTAATAATCCGAATTGGCTCCGCCCGGGGCGGCGGTGTTGGTGGCGGCGCTCCGCCAGACGATAATGGCGGCGATAATATCGGGCGTTATGCCGGTGAGATTCGTGAGTTGGCCGGCCGACGCGCTGTTCAAATTCAGCCGGCTTTCTTCATCGCTTATGCCATAAAGGACGCCCCCGCCCTCCTCCGGCGGCGCGCGGCGGAAGACCTGGAATTTGCCCCGGCCCAACGGCACATCCTGAAAATCCCTGGCGTCGTTGTAAAGCGAGCCGGTATGGTTCCTGGCCGTTTGCTGGCGCGTCACGACATCCTGGTAGAGCAGGGCCTTGGCCCTCTCGACGCCCGCCAGCGCCAGATAATGCGCCTGCACCCGGTCGCCATAATTCTTCACCACCAACAGATCCATTCGCGCCGTATGCAGCACGCCAATGACAAGCACCGACAATAAAACCATGCACCAGAGCACGCCGATGAGAATGGAGCCGGCTGGTCTCATTCAGTTCATTCCTCCCCCGGCGTTTTGGCCGGGTTGGGCGCCATTGTTCCCGCCCGCTGCATTGGAATTGTCCGAGGCATCCGTCCCCGCGGCCGGGGCCGGCGCGTCCGCCAACTCCAGCCGCACGACCGTTTGGAACACGAGGGGCGGCTCCTTTTTCTCCGCGCTTTTCTCCGGATTCGCGTCCAGCAGCAGGGTGATCCGCACCGCTTCGGGAAATCCCGAAAGATTGGGCGCCGGGACCGTCGTATATTTGACCTTCTTCTTCACGTTCGCGTCCCCCCAGGTGTCGTACCAATCCAGCCCGTCGTAGTATTCCAGCGTCAGCCCGCGCAACCCGCTGGCAATCTCCTCCCGGCTTCCCCCGGACAGCGGATCGGGAGCGAGGCGCGGATTGCGCCTGCGCCAGAGGCTGAAGGGATCGGTCCCGCGGCCTTTGTCCACGAAATAACTGACCTGGCAATAATCCCCTTCGCCCGGCCGGACGGGGGTGTGGAAGTGGGTGGCGAAATCCAGGTTGTCCGCCTCCATCTCCCCGATGGCGCGCTGCTCTCCCACGAAGTCGAAATCCGGGGAAAGCGAACAAGCCGAGCGCAGGTCCGCGCTCATCATGGCCAGCGCGACGCGCGCCT
>Ga0326727_10014688_pt1 | contig 16999 bp, 13 predicted proteins | sample MB2enrmetagenome_FD_207643 | JGI IMG/M metagenome (GOLD analysis project Ga0326727, IMG submission 207643) | Lab enriched peat soil microbial communities from McLean, Ithaca, NY, United States - MB29MY | ecosystem: Environmental > Terrestrial > Soil > Wetlands > Peat | place: USA: New York...
CGAGGTTGTCGGCCCTGGGTTGTCGGCAGGCGTGCGACTGCAACGCAGCGAGGTAAGTCCTTCCTAACGACCTTCACCACGCTCATTCTTGGACAAATCACTCGCAACGGAGTTCGGGTTGCCTTGCCGACCTCACAGGACTAATTACTGGGCGAGCAGTGGTTCTTCTCGGCGTGCCAGAACGTAGACTGCGACCAGGGCAGCGGTGAAGCACGCCCCGGCACCCACTGCGAGCGACCAGCGCGGGCCGAAGTGGTTGGCAACCCAACCGACGATCGGAGCGCCGATCGTCGTTCCCCCCAGTGCAACGCCGACCCGGAGCGCCATTACCCTGCCCCGCATGGATGGTTCTGTCGAGAGCTGCATGATGCTGTTCGTACCGTTGGTCAAGGTCAGGGCAGCCGCGCCGCTGACCGCGAGAGCTGCCGCAAACCACCAGTATCCCGGCGCAAGTGCGGCTAGAGTACAGCCCAGCCCGAAGACACCGGCTCCCATCGACAGAGACGCTAAACCTGGTTTCTTTCGGCCAGCAGCAAACAACGCTCCCGAAAGTGAGCCCACGGCCATGATGGAGGAGAGCAGGCCGAAAGCACGTGCGTCGGAGTGGAAGACATTCACGGCCATCGTAGAGATGAAGATCGGAAAGTTCAGTCCAAAGGTGCCGATCAGAAACAACATGACCAGGATCGCCCTGAGATCCGGTCTTCTCCACACGTAGCGAACCCCTTCTAGAAATCCAGAGGTAGTGCGATGCGCTCTGACGCTTGCACGCAGTTCCGAGAGACGGAAGAAAGACATCGAGATCACAACCGCCGCGAACGAGAGCCCATTGAGAAGAAAAGCCCAGCCGATACCAACCTTTGCAATCAGCAAACCGGCAACGGCGGGGCCAATCATCTGGGCAGCATTGAAGGAGGTTGAGTTCAATGCGACGGCATTGGGAAGATCCTCATTACCGACCATCTCTGCCACGAAGGTCTGTCTCACCGGAGCATCCAGCGCAGCGGCGGAACCAGACAGGAAGGCGAACACATACACGTGCCAGAGCCGAATGATTCCTGCGATCGTGAGAACTCCCAGGATGAGCGCAAGCACGCCCATGGTTGCCTGGGTGAGCATCAGGAGCTTGCGCTGATTGAGGCGATCCGCGGCCGATCCGGTCCAGGGCAGGAGCAGAAACTGCGGGGCGAACTGCAGGCCCATCACAATACCCAGCGCTGACGCATCATGATGGGTAAGTTGCGTCAGCACAAGCCAGTCCTGAGCGACGCGCTGCATCCAGGTACCGACGTTAGACACCAGAGCGCCGGCCGTCCACAAGCGGAAGTTGAAGCTTCTCAGGGAGCGAAAGATGCCGGACACTGGGTTCTTCATGTGCGCGACGGCGTGTTGCCCCCATGAAACTGGCCGAAGTGACGCGCCGAAAAGATGCTGATGAGCAGCGCGCCCAGGCCGAACGCAAGGATGTGGCTTGTTGCCTGCGGATGGAAAGCGCCGACGTGCGCGACCAGCAGATACCCAACTACCGCGTTGAAGAATCCCCAAACAACGTTGACCGTTGCAGAGGAGAGCCCTCGGCCGGGCGGTTTTGCAAAGGGACTTTGAAAAGGGCGTCCCATCGTGCCGGCGACAAAGTGAGGGATGGCGTTTGCCGCAAAAACGCCCCCAAAGAAATACGACACAAGCCAAAGCCAATTCATGATGCAGCGCTCCTTCTTTCCAACGGTCTTTCCAGCAGCGAAAGGATTTCCTCTGTAGACCCTGTCTCGCCAAGACGAGGGAAGACGTTCCTGATGCTGTACTCGTGCGCCTCCCCCCGAACATCGGTCATTGCATCGAGTGCGAGGGTCACATTGAATCCCTGCTCGTAGGCCTGGCGTGCGGTTGCCTCAACGCCACCGGATGTCACCACTCCAGTCACAACCACCTGGGTAACGCCTCGCGCCTTGAGCTGACCTTCAAGATCCGTTGTTGCGAATGCGCCCCAGCTACGCTTGGTGACGACAATATCGCTCGGTTGCTGATCCAGCTGCGGCAGGAGGTCAGTCCATCCCTCGGAAAACGATATGTTGCTGCGCGGACCCTGTTCCGTCCGGCCCGGCGGCCGTCCCGCCACATTCACCAGCACGACTGGGAGGTTCTTCGCACGGAAAACATCTATTAACGCACGCGTCCGGTCAATGATGTCGCCGATGGGATGAATGAAATTCCCATTGACGATGCCTTTCTGCAGGTCAATGACGATCAATGTGGTGCTGGGGTCAAGAGTAGTAAGAGGCATCGGGTTCTTCTCCTCGAATACGAAGTTGGCATGGGTAAGACGCAGGACACTGGGGGTTCAATCCTCAACCAGCCGCGTAAGCAGTGCGAGTGCTCTCTGAAGCTTCTCTTGCTCGTGAGCAGAAAGCTTCTGCGAGATGGTGGTGGTGAGCCAGTCTTGTCTCGCGGCCCTGCCCTCCTGAAGACACTTCAGGCATTTGGGCGTGAGAGATATCAGAGTTTGCCGCCCGTCGCTCGGGTCAAGTGCACCACTGACCAGACCGGCCTCTTGCAGCGGTGTAACGATAGCGCTCATGGACTGCGGACGCATTCCTTCCACTCGCGCCAGACTTGAAACCGTGGCCGAACCATCCTGATCGAGTCGAAGAAGAACAGAGATCTGTGACGGCGTCAGGTCGTTGCGTCCCCCATGTTCGCGTAAACGCCGCTTGAGCTTACCGCCTACCGTACGGATCTCGGCAGCAAGCGTCGAAGCGAGCCCGGTCTGAGTAGAAGACTTTCGCTTGCTCACCAGATCAATATCTCATATCTACAGGTAAACTGTAAAGATTAACTGTACACATGTTCAGCCGCCACCTTAGTGGAGTTCTCATGCGCATGGCCGGTCTGAGACGCTAGTCCTTATAAACACCCTACCGTTCACGAGTCACGGCCTTTAGCTCTTTGCGCGCACTGTAATGCGCAGCAGTTCACTTCGTTTGAAGAGGCGCATGCGGGGTCCCCAGGTTCCGGTGCCCCGGCAGACAATGGCGGTCATGTCCTGCACACGATAACGCCCCGAAATTATCGGGAAAGCGAGCTTCACGAGATATGTAAACGGCCATATCTGCCCTTCGTGTGTATGGCCAGAGAGCATGAGTCCGATGCCGGCGCTGGCCGCTCGTTGGGTTTCCAAAGGTGTGTGCGAGAGCAGAACGCTGGCGCCCGCGGGACGGTGACGCAGCACCTCTCCCAAGATTGCCGCATGCGCCGCGCGTCCCCGGAAAACTACGTCATCAACTCCAGTCAGGATCAGCCCAGGGATTGGTTCGATACTTTCATCGCGCAGCACGTGGAAGCCCGCCCGGCGAAAGAGATCGATGATCTTCGTGCCTCCGGCGTAGAACTCGTGATTTCCCGTTACAACGTAAACGCCGTGCGCAGTGCGGAACTGTTGCAGGACAGGCAGCCAGTCGGGATAGGTCGTCTCATCGCCTTCGAAAACGTCGCCCACAAGCAGCAGGAGGTCGGGCCGGAGCGACTCAAACTGAGCGGCGCGTGCACTCGCCCATCCAGGGCCGAGCAGGACTCCCATATGCATGTCGCTGGCCACCACAAGCACCGTTCCATCGGCCTCGCGAGGCAATCCATCCAGGTCTACCTCGTACTCCGTCACCACCGGGGAACGCCGCGCTTGGACCAGCGCTATGGTCGTCATCAGCAGCGCGAGAATCAACGCGACCGTGCGTAGCGCAGGCAACTGCGGACGCAGCCACAGACCAAAACCGGTGCAGATATCGAAGACGAAGAAGGTTGAAAAAAGCAGAAAGAATGCGCCCACCCAGTAGGCGCCGACGATCTCAAGCACGTGCGAGAGCCCGTCAATAGAGTAGTGTTCGAGCACCCGCGAGACGATGTAACTTGCCCCAAGCAGGATCACCGCCGGAATCAAAAACCGCGCCGGAACGTGGTGTGCGATGAATGGGATCGAGAGCAGCCGCGAGATAACGTAAATATGTAGGCCAGCCCAGAGAAGGCAAATCAGGATCAAGGAAAGGAACACGTGCAGGAATCTCCCGCATTGAGTGTATCGAAGAAACGGAGCCCGCAGCGGTGTCGTTCAAGAGCGACATTGCAATCCATCGGTTGACCGGACCGTAGCCGACTTCCCGCTGCTGATCTGTGTTTTCGCGATTCACACCAACGAACACCTGCAGCGAAGTGTCTTGTTTCTTTGTATTAGGTCTCCCCGCCAAAAGCTGCTAGCGTTGGCGTAGCAGACGTCCCCTCTGGTTGAGCGTCGCTCTGACGATTAGTACTGAGAAACGCGCTTGTCGTCACGTTGCTCCCGGATTGTTGGAGATCCAGAAACTGGCTTTAGCTGGGTAGAGTGCATCGAAGCCGTGGCTTACGATGTTCGCGTATTGTTCCCGCGATTGAAATCACTTTCTCTGGCGGCTATTAAGTCTTTTTGAATGTGGCGATAAGAGTGATCGTGCCAGCGACGCCAGCCTTTTTCTTTGGCTAGGCCCTTCATGGGGCTGCTTCCTCTTGATTTCAAATAAGTTAGTACCTATCGGCGAACGCCTGCCAGGAAACCGACCAGCACCAGCTCTCAACTCCTAAGCTACTGAATCTAAATGGTGGCCAGGGACGGAGTTGAACCGCCGACGCCAGCCTTTTCAGAGCCACCTGCCGAGTTGGTTAAGTCGTCTGGAATCAGCGGATATCACTGAGGGCAATGGGCTTATGCTGAGGTCGATTTAGGATGGCGTAGGATGGTATAGGATGTTTTAGGGTCTTCGATGTTCGCGTATGGTTCGCGCGCCGGTCAAACACTCCGACCCGTTCCGAGTGTCTTCGGCAGGTAGGTGGCGCGTTCTCCGTTCGCTTTCTCGATCGTGAGTTGATTGGCGGCTGGGCAGGACAGTCGGGCACACCGCTGAACATCACCACCTCGCATGAAAACGGGAGATCACCTTTCCAATCCTCGAGAAGCGTTGACCGGACACTCAAGCCCATATCGCACTGATTCGTAGCAATCACTTTGAGCCGTATATCCAAGTGGACGTTACACCGTTCAATAAGAAGAAGGGCTGATCATGCTTAATTTGGATGTGTGGGATGAAGCCCCTGCGCCGCGGCGACGGCAACCAGTATTTGCACCGGACAAGCCATGCTTATCGCGCCGAGATCCGCCGTAAACTGGACGCCTTCCACGTCCATGTTCAGTTGGGATGCATTGCCCAAGGGCTGCTGCAACACCTGGCGATCAACCACACCGCCGAGGTGTGGCGCTGCTTCCGAAGTTGGCTCCGCACCATGAACCCGGCGCTTCCGCCTTCCGAACTAGTGGCCGCAAACGCTCTGCGTTCTGGCATCTCAGGATTTTTCGCATCTTCGCAAATCGACCCAAACCTCAAGAAAATCCTCAACCTATACCGACAAACCGATATCCACTCTGATTCAGGACAAATGGCTGCGTGAAAAACGCAGCGAACTCAGCACTGTCCAGCACCTATTTCTGGCGGTAAAAAACTAACGTGGAACTCGGCGCGTCCGCCAGTTGAATCTGGAGATGTTGTAATTCGCTGCCTTTCATTTCCTTCGTGGCAGCCATCTCATAAGTGGACCGAACTTCCACTTGATAGGTCGCATTGGGATTCAGGTGCCGAAGACGCAATTCCATCGCCGTGAACGGACTCTTGGGTCGACGCAAGACAAGAACAAGACCATCTTTCCGCTCTGGACGATCCCATTGCCAAGCTGTCCAGGTTTCCTCTCCCAGACTGTAGGGCAGCAACGGATAAAAGTCGCCATAGAGATACGGTTGGACCTCGCGATATTCACCGATAGCCTGCTTGATCCACGCAACCCACGCGTCGTCGTTCACCCCCGCTGCTCCCGGGGTCACTCCATATCCGGCGTCGTAGGCAAGACGCATCAGATAGAGATTCTCTGGCGCACTGTAAGATCCCGGCTTTGTCCATGGCGCATTGTTAGCTTCAAATCCTGCAGTGTACGTTTCAAATCCCAGGTTCTCCGGAACCCAATACGCCAGCGCCTGCGTCTGTGCCTGCTCTGCGATGGTGTCCTGATATCCGTAATCGGTACGCCAGACAGAGAAGCTGCGTGACATCATCTCGATATCGAGGCGGCGGCCGCCACTCGCGCAATTATCGATATGCAGGCCGGGATGGCGCGCCAGCAGGTCATCCCACATTTTGTAGAGTCCTTCAATGTCGCCGATTTCAGTTATGCCGATGCGATTCGGTGAATCCGACGCCTTCCAATACGGCTCCGGCATAATGTTAAAGTCCTGCCGGTACCATGTCATCTCAAACTGATTGATGAAACCGGAGACCATATCGGTAATTCCCTTGCGTGCCGCTGGGTTGCCGAGATTGGCCAACAACGGATTCTGATCTGACGATGGATTGTTATGGAGGAACCAGTCAGGATGCTCTCGCGCAATCTTCTTGTCCGGCATGGTCGTTTCCGGTTCAATCCACAGCGAAAAACCAATGCCATCGGCTTTCAGAGCATCGCCCAGCGGCTGGATGCCGCTCGGATAATAGCGAGTGCTGGGAAACCAGTCGCCACGATTCTTCCACCATGGATTGGTCGGATCCGATTCGGCCCCTACGGAGTCGCCATACCAGCCAGCATCGACGGCATACACCTCTACCGGAATTTTATGCTCATGCACCCACTGGATATAGGCGAGCTTGTCAGCAATCGGTTCCGAACCCCAACTACCAAACAGAATCGGCCCTCGCATGGGCTTACCGTTGTCTTGGGGCGTGTAGTGCGCAAACAGAAGACGGCGCCAGGTGTTTTGCGCATCCTGCCAGTTGCCGCCGCTCCAGCGCATCAGCACGATGCGCGGTGTACGAATTTCCTCACCAGGGTGTAGCAGAAGATGTGTCTGCTTCATGCCGCTCGTCATGAGGATGGTCTTTCCATCGGCTGCATCATGAAAATCTGCCTTCCAGTTGCCGGTCCAGCCGATGGCTCCAATCAATCCGTTGTCGCCAGTTTGCAGATTAAAAAAAGGCAGCGTATTTGTGTTGGAAGAGTCACCATCGAGCGATTCGAGATGAGCGTTTTCTCCCGGGCCGAAATTTTCCTGCAGCGGTTCAAAATCAGTCGCAGACTCATTGCTTCCACGAGCATGGCGGAGCACACAATCGCCAGCTGCAGCTGGGATGGACCAATCCAACGGCAGGATGTTTTCAATGATGGGCGTATCGGATGCACCATCGTTGCGAAACCGAACGACCCAATCCACGACACCGGGGAAATCCGGATAGATGCGAACATCGCCCATCACTTTCAGGTGGGTAACGGGATCCGTATAGGTGGTTCGAAGAATCACGCCTTTTCCATCCGCTACGTCTTCGTGTGAGATCTTCCAAATTGCGAGGAACTGCGCGGATGGCTTGCCCCCATAGATGAACGAAAAAGGAACATGCTCTGACTTCCAAAGATCCGGGGATGTCAGTCCGGGTGCTATGGTCTGACTCAAGGCCCCAAGGGTGCTACCGACCAGGAAAAAGACCATTAGCAGACATTGCGCGACACGTCCGGTTTGGAGCGATTGGATCATCGAGCAAGCCGGAGGACGCGCTCGTTTCCTCCAAATGGAATTGAAATCTAACTTCTGAATAATTCTTAGATGCATAAAAGCCTCGTATAAGAGGAATCGGGCCGGAATTCCCTCGAATCGATAACAGCACAAATTATACACCTACCCCTTCCTGTCGCTTTTTTGTAGCTTTCGTGTAGCTTTCTTAGCTCTCTGGTGGATCAAGAGCTGAATCCCGCGCAAGCCATCGAGTATCTTGACCGAACAAGACGCTACTAACTGGCGTCACCACAAACTGCTACGAACGTGCTTCTCTATCCCGTTTATCTCCGTGGAGAGGCCTATCTCGCTGCAGGGTCCCCCGACAAAGCAGCCGCCGAGTTTCAGAAGATGATCGATAACCCAGGACTGATAGCCAATTACCCTTTGGGCGGAATGGCACATCTGGGCTTGGCTCGTGCTTACGCGGCGGAAGCCGGTATTCCAGTTGTGTCCGTAGTCGCGAACTCGGGTCCGAATTCCAGCAGTAGTCTCGCCACCTCACCGCCGGATTTCCTTGCGAAGAGCCGCGCTGCCTATCGAGGTTCTATTGCCATCTGGAAGGATGGAAATCCAGAAATTCCGCTGCTTATGCATGCCCGGCTGGAATATTCCAAACTCCATTGATCTGCCAGGGCCGGCATAAGTTATTCCGGTAGCCATACTCCAGCCGCATGGTCGGGATAGCTACGATTCCAGCCGAGGGAGTCTTCCGTTTTCACATCGTCCACAACTTGTTCCACGATGCCGCGCCAGATGCTGGGCCGTGAGCCTATTCGATGGCGCAGATTGTGCCACGCTTCGCTCTGTTTCTCTCCCTCCTGTGAGATAGTGAGGAACACAGGACGCTTACTTTACACTATGCATTCCACTCGGTTCAAAGAATCGGTAAGGTCACCGTCCGGGTCAGTGTCCTTATCACCCGGTGTTGAAGCTCTTCCTTCCCCGTCCGTCGGAACCAAGAAGGTAGATGGCCGTCAAATCCCAGTCCGTCTTGGACACGAGAGTTTGCGTAGGCTGAATGGACACAATACTTCCGTTGCCATCGCGGATGATCACGCCCGCGAAACTGGTAAGGCTGCTCATTCTCAACTTCCTGAGCTTGAAGGACATAAGTGCCGGCGAGGTTGCTACCAATGGCAATGACGTAAACAACCTGAAGGTCGTCCTTGTGGCATAAGCCAAAACGGGTTCTTGCCATGACCGGTTAGTTTAGAGTGACTGGCACGCTGACCGCATGGCTCAGACTCCCGCTCGTCGCAGTGATTTGAAGAGTCGTGCTTCCGGTGATTACCTGCGTAACCGTGCTTGAGGTGCTGGTCTCATCGTGCGTGTCGCCGGAATAGACGGCCTTGATGACGTGTCCGCCCACATTCAACGAACTGGTTTCGAACTGTGCAGCGCCCTGCGTGAAGGCAACATTGTTGGCGATGGCAGTATCTCCGTCATAGAAAGTCACGGAGCCGGTGGGGTTGGATTCCAGTGCTTCCAGCGTAGCGGTAAAAGTGACCGAGGCACCGCTCGCTACCTTGGTAGCGCTCGATGTGAGCGAGAGCAGAGTAGCTTTGGGACTTCCCGATCCACCGCAGCCGATGCCCGTGCCGAGAAAGATCGCCATGAACACGATGAAGAGATGCTTTTTCTGACGGCGCGGCACAATCAGAAACAGAAACATTGCCAAGCTTGCGCCGCCGTAGAATTTCCAGGAGCCGGACTTTGCGGAAGTAGTTGTTGGGGTTGGCGAGGGAGCCAGGGTTGCCAGAGTGACCGTCGCTGTCTGCCCAGAGCTTAGAGCAAGGCTGGTCGGGCTGATGGAGCAGGTTGCGCCAGCCGGGACTCCGCTGGCGCAGGAGAGCGCGACGTTTCCGGTAAAGCCGAGCACGGGAGTAAGACTAAGTGGAATCGTGCCGGAAGCTCCGGCCGAGACTGTTAGGGAAGTGGATGTTGCGTCGAAGGTGAAGTCCGGCGAATCGACAATCACGGTTTGAGTTGAGGTTGTTGGGTTGAAGTTCGCATTGCCAGAATAGATTGCGGTCAACACGTTGGTGCCGGTGGGAAGAGTTACGCGCGTGCTGAACCCGCCCGTGAGGCCATTCTCTTGTTGGAGCAAGTAGGTTCCGAGGACTTGTGCCGCACCTCCATTTACCGAATCTGCAAATGTTACGGTGCCTGACGGCTCTTGAACTTGCCATTGGTTAATCTGAATCCCAGTCGCGGAAAAATTCAGGCTGGTCTGTGTGCCTGCCAAAATATAGGGACTGGTTGTGGTAAACGATACCGCCGGCGTTGCCAATGGCACAGTAAGTGTGCCGACAACGGGCGTGATACTCGGCAGAAAGTTGGAATCGCCGTCATATTGGGCCGATAACTTATAGGTCCCGGCGCCATCCATATAGCTAATTCCGATGCCCGCGCCATTGGTCAATGTGACCGAACTAATGGGGCTGCCATTGCCGAAAATCCATACCATCCCGGTGGGTACCTGCGTGGAAGTCTGAGTTGGGGTAACTGTGACCACAAAGGTGGCAATCTGTCCCATTTGGATAGTCGATGCGGAGGTCATCTTGAGAGTGGTCGTCGTGGCCGCTGTCCCTTGCACTGGGGCGATGTATACCGTGACGGCATATGGGTATCCAGCACTGGGGTTCTGCGTATAGGCGCTGTAGTTTGCATCTCCATTGTAAGAGGCGGTGAGGATGTGGCCCGCGTAGGTGGTTGGATTCGACGCCGTTGTGTAAGTGTAGGTGAATGTTGCTTGCGCATAGCCACTGCTGGTCGCGATAGGGATGGCCCCAGAAATTGCCGTGCCATTGTCGAAAAATTGCACCGTTCCCGTGGGTAACACAGTTCCAGTACCGGCTACAGTGGCGGTCAAAATCGTGGGTTCACCGAGAACCGGAGCGCCAGTGGCACTGGGAAATGTGACCGTCTCGCCTTTGGAAATCGTCACTGAGGTTGCGGTGGAAGTGGTGGAATTGAAGCTATTGTCTCCCGCGTAGGCGGCCGTAAGCGAATGCGTTCCCACGCCCAGCACGCTGGAGTAAAGCAGCAGTCCTCCGGCAGCATTCAGGGGCCCAGATGCCACGACCTTGGTTCCATCCATGATGTTGATGGTGCCGGTCGGAACGCCTTCTCCGGACGCTCCAGTCACCGATGCTTTGAAATATATCGGCTCGCCCAATATCAGACTGCCGGTAACCGGCACCAGAGTATTGCCGCTCACGATGTCGACATTCAAGGTGGCTACGCTATTTTCCGGAGTAATCGTCACGCTTGTACTGTTCGACGTGCTCGCGCCGAAGGTAGCATCGCCGGCATAACGAGCGCTGAGGTTATAAGTGCCACCGGGAAGGTCGCTGATGCTGCCCGACCAGGTTCCGGCGGAAGTAAGTGTGTACTGTCCCTCGGTGCCATATTTGTCCGTGGAAATCGCAATGTCGCCGGAAGGCGTACCGGAAGATCCGCTCACTCCGGCCACGGCGACACTTAGTTGCAATGGCTGGCCGTGTTTCCCGGTGGTTGCACCAGCCGTCAGTTGCGCCGTCGAGGCCACGTAGCTGACGTTGTCCCAGTTAGCGACGAGGTTCGCGGCATTAACGCTGCCGAGGCCAGTCGCCAAGTCGTAACCCACTGTGGTGGTGTAATCCGGCGTCGCGGTTCCGTAGCCGGGCAGCCCGGGAGCGCTATTGTTGCCAGAAGTAATATCGTTGAAGATGCAGGAGCTAGTTTGCGTAGGATCGGTGCGGTTACTGGAGTTGCAACTGGAGGCTGCGGGTGTGGCCGCAAGCTTATACAAGGTGTAGTTAGGTTGGCCGAGATACTGTCCGTTCTTCTCCTCGACCAACGCCATGATACTGGCCATCGTGGGCGCCGAAGCGGAAGTGCCGCCTACCAGTGACACGCTCGAAATTGTCGTGGTGTTTCCGCTGGTTGTGTACTGGCACGAGCTAAAAACACAAAGGATGTAAGCGTCGTCTTCAGGAGAGGCATTCAAGGAGACATCGGGCAGATCGCGCACGCCATCGGACGGCACGCCGGTTGCAACTTGCCACGCGGGCTTGGCGTAGCCGCCGGTGCAGGTCGCATAGTCGGACCCGTTGGGATCGGGGATTCCTTGACTGCAATTGCTGGCTCCGCCGCCTCCACCAACGATGCTGTAGTAAGTCATACCATAGGGGCAGTTCCCGTAGTCTGAGGGGAGGGTTGGATCGCAGCTCATGTTCCATGCCGCCTCCGGAATATAGCCCAGCGCGGAAGAAAAATTCGAATTGTTATTGGAGTTCCAGTACACAGCGGCCAGTGCGCCCTCGGCAAACTGAGTTCCGCCCACCGCAACGTTGTAGGGCGTCGAAGCCAGACCGCTGACCGAAACTCCGTACACCGCCGGTCCTCCAGACGTACCCGCGCTTCCATCGCAGGAAGCCGCGCCACTGTCGCCGGCAGCGACGAAGACGCTGATGCCTTCCGCTGCCGCTTGCTCCCAGACGGCATTCCAGAACTCGTTGCCGGTGGGGCCGAGAAACTCTTCGCAATCTCCGTAGCTAAGGGAAAGTATGGGGGAAACAACGTTTTCGACCGCATAGGCGGCGGCCAGGCTGACGCCGTCCGTCGTGTCTGTGCTGGAGGCCACAACAAAATTTATCGTCGCCTTCGGCGCAACAGCTCCGGCCCACTCGACATCCAGCGAAGATTCCATTTGGTCGTTGCCCGAGGCGAAACCCGGATCGGGTCCACTCACAATGAAGTTGGGATCGTTGACTGGAAGGCCGAAGAGGGAGCGGAAAGTCTGCACATCCGAGAGCTCAATGTCATTGCGGCCAACGATGGCGATGGAAACGCCCGTGCCATCGATGCCGCTCGAAATGAGCGATGACGCGCCATAGATTGTTTGGACGTCGCCCGGGGCCAGATAATACCAGAAATCCCCGTTGCCATCGGTCGTGGTCATATTGCTGTGTACGCGCTCCAGCTTGCCGTTTGAGTTCCGCTTGGCAGCCTGAAGAGGAGTATGCATCGGCTTGGAGAAGAAGTTGTTGAGCGAGAGCATGCCCTTGACCGCCGGAGCGATGGCCTGCGGAATCGAAATCTCCGAGGCATTGGCGATGTGCTCCTCGATACCTGCCGAAGTGGCGACTTGATAGCGATGCATCGAGGTCTGGAACGCGCCATTCACCGTGTTCGCGGTGCCGGAGAATTCGATCCAGCGGCCACCGGCGGCTGGCTTTACGTCCGTAAACCCCTGCTGCTGCAACCATGCGGTAATCTTCTGCACGTCGCTGGCGGCGGGCGCGAATTGCGCAGAGAATTGCGCTGGGGTGAGCCACTTATGGTAAAGTGGCGAACTCTTGGTCTGTTGACGGTCAAGCAATGTGCGGAGTGCGGTCTGCTGGGCATCGCTCGGCTTTAGCACCAGCAACATGCGCGCCAGCGGCTCGCTGGAACTAAGCGTTCCCAGATCGGTGGCCGTCTTGATGGCCGGATGCACCGTGCCAGATAGGGGGACGCGGATCGAGTTGTCGATGGGCTGAACGATCTGGGCAGGCATTTGCGATTGCCCAGATAAGGCCGATACTCCGAGCAACAAGCCAAATATTATCCATCCCAACACCTGCCAGGGCCGAAAACACATGAATGACCTCCCAAGAACAACGGATCGATTAGGTAGTTTAGAGTGCGGTTGAAAATATAGTGGGTTGCCCTGGGGAACGCAATCCCTGAAAATCTCAGCATTTTCTCAGCAAGTAAATGGTTCGTAATCAGTCCCGTAGAGAAAATTCCGCCGTACGCGACACCTCGCATGTGGGGTAACGAACTTGAGTGTGCGGCACCCTCTTTAGGCCGTCTGGCGCAGAATTTGCACCTGCCGCTTGATTTACAATTATAAGCATAGTGCCGTCAAGCCGGTCCATCTTCGCCTTCGGACCGTTCGCCTTCGATCCCGCGAGCGCAGAGCTAGTGCGGAACGGACGAAAGCTGCGCATTCCCGAACAAGCCGCCCAACTGCTCACGATCCTGCTCGAACGGGCCGGTACCCTGGTCACCCGCGACGAGCTGCGCCAGTTGATGTGGCCCAACGGCGAGTACCTGGACTACGACCACTCCATAAGCAATGCCATCAATCAGCTCCGCAATATTTTGAGAGACAATTCGCGGGCGCCGACCTTTATTGAGACGATGCCCAAGCGCGGATACCGTTTCCTGGCGCCGGTGGATTGCGTACTCCCTAATAGCGGAGCGCAATCCGCAGGAACAACCGCCCAATCTCCTCCGCCTGACCCGCACGAAAGTGAGGGACCTCAAGCGGACGTTCCGACATCGTTTTCTGCCAATGACGGGGACACAAGTGTCACACGGATGAACGTTCTTACCGCGCTGGCCACGCCAGAGATCCGACCAATTTCCCAGATTCAAATCGCGTCAACCCCGGAACTGGCCGTCGCGCTAGCAAAGGGGCCCGAGCTTCGCAATCGCTCCACCGCCGCATTCTTCCTTGCGGGCGCGGTGCTGCTGCTTCTCATCGTTGGATTTGGATTAGGCGTAGGATTTTTCGTGAGTGCGAAGAGAAAGAGCCCGCAGCCCGCATACATCTCTGTGGGCATCGCACCCTTCGAAGCGGAGAGTCCCGAAGCCAAGCAACTGGCCGATGGGTTCCGGCTTGACCTGACCGACGCTCTATCTCAGTTGCCCAGAATCCAGGTGCGGGCCGCCCATTCCTTTTCCAGCAACAAGCACGACGACACAAGCGTTCGCGCTCTGGCACAGACTTTGCAGCTCGACACGCTGCTCTTCGGCAAGCTGACGCTGGTGGGCAACCATGTTGAGTTGCAATTGGAGGTGGTCCGCGGCCGCGATGCCGTCCATCTCGCATCCTTCCGCTACAGCGGAACCACGGAAGAGCTTTCCTCCATCCGCGATGATGTGCAGCGCGATGTCTTTGCTCGGCTCGAATCCACAACGTTGAGCAGTCAGCGGATGGATCCGGGAGGCACAGAAAATCCCGAGGCATATGAGGACTATCTCAACGCGCGAGCACGTCTACTGCGATGGACGAACGAACCGTTGAGCAAAGTGTTGGAGGGCTTTCAGGCCGCCGTTGCGCTCGATCCCGGTTTCGCCAAAGCCTATGCCGGGATGGCGAGCGCCTATGTGCTGGCGGCGGAACACAGCGTAGCGCCTCGCGACGACAGCTACCGGCAAGCGGAACAGCTCGCCAAGAAGGCGATCACTCTCGATCCCTCCGAGGCGGAAGCCCACACGACGCTCGGGTTCATCCGCTTCCGGCGCGACTGGGACACGCAGTCCGCGGAGCGCGAACTGCGCCAGGCTGTCGATCTTGAGCCCAATCAGGCGAGTCACCACACCATGCTGGCGCTTCTGTTGGGCAATACCGGCCGCTTTGAAGAGAGCTTGCACCAGATCGACTTGGCGCGCCAGGAAGATCCGCTGTGGCCTCCCGTATATCTGACCGAAATGTATCTCGCCAGCAGCGCGCGCCTGAACAACCGATCCATGGCAGCGGCAGATAAACTGATTCGCATGATGCCGGACTGGCCGCTCGCGCACGATCAGCGGGGCTGGGCCCTCTGGTACTCAGGGCGCTACGAAGAGGCGATTGCCGAATGGCGTTCCATGGCCTTGATTGAGAAAGACCCAGCTCGCCTTGCGCTTGAGGACAACGGTCTCGAAGCTTTTCGTCGCGGCGGAGTTCCCGCTTACGCTCGGGTTCGACTGCGTGCTATCCACAGTGGCCACGCGTGGGCCCACCCAAATGATTTTGAACTTGCGGAGTGGTATCTGAATGCCGGTGATCGGGAAAAATCGCTGTCGGAAATAAAAGAGATGGTCGACGATCATGATCCGGAATCTCTGCAACTGGCGGTCTCTCCCGCGTATACCAACCTCCATCAAGACCCCCTGTTTCTTGCCTTGCTTTCACGCATTGGATTGACCCTGCCACACAATTATCCAAAGTCGTAGCGGCTTACTGACAGACGGCGGATCATGTATTCGCTTAGTTGATCTGTTATGTATCTTCTTTCCGAGGGCATTGTCCGGCAAGTGGTCGGAGACGTGAAAACCGAATATTCCAGACGCGCAATGAGCATTGATCCCGCAATGGTGATGGTTCTGAAAGCCTGGAGACAGAAAACTCAGTTTTCTGCAGATAGTGATTGGGGCTTTGCGAGTTCTCTTAAACTTGGCCGCTTGCCCTGGTCTTATCCGTGGGTGTGGCGAGTATTCACCAAGGCTGCAAAGGATGCGGGCATTGGAAGTCTAGCAGGTTGCGGAAAAACTCGATTTGAAGCGGACGCAGTACCACGAAACTCTCTTGTTTCCACAGCACAACCTGATAAGAAGAAGGCATGCGAGGAAACGACGAGCAGCAGTTGGATGTGTTCAGCTATATCAGCCCTGAGCAACGAGTCCCCCAAGATCACCCCTTGCGCCCTCTTCGTTTCATGACCGATGAGGCATTCAGGGAAATGCAACCACGGTTCCACAAGCTGTACGCCAAAACCGGGCGACCGTCGATCGCGCCGGAAAAGTTGTTGCGGGCGCTCCTGCTGCAAGCGCTGTACTCGGTGCGCAGCGAACGGCTGTTGATGGAACAGCTCGACTATAACCTGCTGTTCCGTTGGTTTGTGGGTTTGAACATGGATGACGCCATCTGGAATGTGACCGTGTTCACCAAGAACCGCGAGCGCCTGCTCGATGGCAACATTGCCGAAGCCTTCTTCCAGACCGTGCTGCAGCAGGCACGGGAGCGGAGTCTGCTCTCGGACGAGCACTTCACCGTGGATGGAACGCTGCTGGAAGCGTGGGCGAGTGTGAAAATTTTCAGCGCAAGGTTGCGAAAAACGCCGTTCCGCCGGACGATCCTGGCAATGCGACGGTGGACTTCCACGGGGAGAAGCGGTCGAACCAGACGCACGCATCGAAGACGGCCCCGGATGCGAAGATGGCACGCAAGGGCAAGGAAGCCAAGCTGAGTTACAACGGCAATCTTCTGGTGGAGAACCGCCACGGTCTGATCGTGAACACCGAGGTGTTCGAGGCCAACGGAACGGCGGAGCGCGATGCCGCGCTGGTAATGCTGGAACAGATTCCAGGCACGAAACAGATAACGGTGGGAGGCGACAAGGCATACGACACAGCGGATTTCGTGGCCGAGTGCAGAAACTTAAAGGTCACGCCGCATGTGGCACAACACCTGGAGCGACACGGTGGGAGTGCGATTGATGTGTCAAGGGCGGAGCAAAACTAGTCCACTGGGACGGAGGAAAAGTAGACCAGAGGTATGAGTTGAGGGTTGGAGATTGTCGGGGAGGAGGGCGTCTGGAGCGAAGGCCTGCGCCGCCTGTAAGGCGGCGCGTTTAGGCCGGAGCGGAAGAC